>ERZ1066124.241-NODE-241-length-48293-cov-25.091111_pt1 | contig 48293 bp, 37 predicted proteins | sample MGYA00382771_ERZ1066124 | MGnify/ENA primary metagenome ERZ1066124 (study PRJEB33369, sample SAMEA5778354) | biofilm metagenome | biome: Industrial cooling water; feature: Water cooling tower basin; material: Biofilm | place: United Arab Emirates | collected... | reverse complement strand
GGGAGGGAGTTAATAACTTGAATTTATCGTATTTTAATATTTGAAGCTACATATATATCTTTAGGTCGAATTGTAGATACCTCCAAAATTTATTTGGACATCAATCATAAAATAGTATGAAAAAAACAGCTTAAGTAAGTATTTTCACTTAAACAATTATACGTTAATATCTAATTATCGAATAAAGATTAGTAATTAATTCAAATAAGATTCTTCTAAATTAAATAATTTTTAAACAAAATTAAATTATATTATGAATATTCCAGCATAAAAATTATAGTTTTATACAGGTAATAAAATGAAAAGTATTAGTTTCAATATTAATAGTTTGTGTTTAAAAATTATTCTTGCTTTTACAGGAGTTATCGCAAGTAGTGCCTCAGCTAATGCTCTTACCTTCAACTTTAATTATGCACAAGGAACAACACTAGAGCAAATGGTCGGTTTTGAAATGGCTGGTGGAATCTGGTCATCACATTTATCGGATAATGCAAGTGTTAATATCTACGTCGAGATGACAAACGACTTACCAACAAATGTTATTGGTGGTGCGCTTCCTGGAATAGAAGCAAATCAAACATATACTAACTGGCGGAATAATTTACAAGCAGATAGAAAATCTGCTGACGACAATAGTGTTTTCAACAACTTACAAGATGAAGTAGACAAGTTTACTGCTTATATCGATGGCTTTAAAGTCGATAATAACGAAGAACTGAATATGACTCGTGCCAACGCAAAGGCACTAGGAATGTTGAATGGCAATAACAATGCTCTTGATGGTTATATACTCATGAGTAACTTATCAAGCTTACCTGTGAGTTGGAATTACGATTTTCTGAATAACACCGTTCCCAATAACAAATTGGATTTCTTGAGCGTTGGAGTTCACGAAGTTGGTCATATTCTTGGCTTTGTGAGTGGAATTGATAGACCAGGATGGTTAAGCCAAAAGACGCAATATAACCAGAATAATATAGATGATTTTTATTCCAGCTTAACAGGTACTTTAAACAATGTCACCCCACTGGATATGTTCCGTTATTCACAACAGAGTATTGCAGCTGGAGGACTTTCTGAACATTGGCTCGACCTATCCATCGGTGGTAATCCTTATTTCTCTGTTGATGGTGGTCAAACTTCTTTGGCTTATTTCGCGACAGGAGAAAATACTAGCTTAGGTGGTGATGGTGAACAAGCAAGTCACTGGAAACAGGAAAGTAATGTACTAGGCATTATGGATCCATTACTGAATGTAGGTCAGAGACGAAGTATCACAACTATTGACAGACGCGCAATGGATGCTATTGGTTGGGATTTGGGACAAGGTAATATTAATTATACGACTTTACATGGTCAAGCTAAAGAGCGGCTAGCACAGCGAATAGGTAAAACAGTAGCTTGGCTTGATGCAAACCCCATCGAAGCTGCTCAACTTCTTAGTCAAAATCGCGACCAAGACGTAGCAACGATGATTGACCAAAGCCAAATTTATGAGTGGGGTCCCGTAACTTGTACCCTTGGCCTTCCTGGTTGTTGGCGCCAAGAAGGTTTCTGGCAAAATTATAGCTTGCAAACATTAGATACTCAGGGTAAAGCGGCAAAAACACCAGAACCGTCGTCATTTATTGGCTTGTTCGGGCTTGTTGGGCTGGGTTTGGTTTCTCGAAAAAAGCTGTCACGCCCAAAACAGTCAAACAATATTAATTCATTAAATTAAGTGGTAATACTTATAATGAGAATAATAATAATTACTTTATTTTCATGAATAAATTCCTAGTGTTTGTCCTCATCTCTGGTTATCATTTAGGTTCTTTCGCCAAAGCCGAAATCATACCCGATACGACTCTACCTAGCAATTCCATCATCCAAACGAACGGGAGCGTCAACGAGATAACAGGTGGTACAATCATTGAGAATAAGCTACTCTTTCACAGCTTTGAGAAATTTTCCATTCCCACAGGAACAGAAGCTTATTTCAATAACCCTCTTCAAGTTGAGAACATTTTTAGTCGGGTAACTGGTTTATCAGCCTCTCAGATTAATGGTTTAATTCGGAATAACGGTACTGCTAATTTATTTCTTCTCAATCCCCAAGGCATTATTTTTGGTTCTAATGCTTCTCTTAATATTGGTGGTTCTTTTATCGCTACTACAGCCAACAGTATTCAGTTTGCTTCGGGTAATTTTTTTAGTGCCACAAATCTTCAAGCTCCCCCTTTACTACAAGTTAGTGTTCCTATTGGCTTACAATTTGGCAACAGTGCAGGGGATATCGTTGTGCAAGGAGTGGGGAACAATCTTAGTATTGATTTTGAGACTTTTGCAATTAACAAACAAAATCGCCCTGTGGGACTCGGGGTGGCGCCTGGTCAAACTTTAGCGCTAGTTGGTGGTAATGTTTTGCTAGAGGGAGGAAATCTCACGGCAACAGGAGGACGAGTAGAGGTTGGTAGTGTTAATCAAGAGGGAACGGTTAAGCTGACAAGCACCAATCCAGGATGGGCATTTAGCTATGAAAATATAAATAATTTTAAAGATATTAAACTATCGCAAGCTGCTTCGATTGATACCAGTAGTAATGGTGGTGCAATTCACATTCAAGGTCAGCGTATTAGCCTGATTGACGGTTCGGCAATGCTTGCAAATAATTTTAATGACGGCGCCGCAGGAATTATAACCGTCAAAGGTTCTGAATCAGTAGAGGTTATTGGACAGGCTTCATATAATCCTTTTTATGGCGGTGTATTTACTGATGTTGCTCCGGGTGCTACGGGAAATGGAGGCAATTTAACGATTGAAACCAGGCGCCTATTAGTTGCTGATGGAACTCAAATATCAAGTGGCACATTTGGCTCAGGAAATGCAGGCACTTTAACAGTTAAAGCTGAAAATGTCGAACTTATTGGCGCCACTCCTTTGGGAACAAGTGGTTTGTTTGCGCCAGTTGCCCCAGGAGTTTCAGGAAATGGAGGGAACATTAACATCGAAACTGGACGTTTATTGATTAGTAATGGCGCCCAAATAGTTACCAGTAGCTTTGGACTGGGGGCTTCGGGAAATGCTGGAAATGTAATTGTAAAAGCTTCAGAAGTTGATGTCAGTGGCTCTAGTCCTGGAAATTCGAGCGGTTTATTTGCTAGTGTTCTGCCTGGAGGTACAGGTAATGCAGGCAGATTAATTCTAGAAACTGGAAAATTGCAAGTCAATGATGGTGGATTAATAATAGTCGGGAATAGTGGTTTTGGAAAAACTGGTGAGTTAACTATCCGAGCTTCAGAAATAAATGTAACTGGTTTTAATCAATTCAATCCCAGCCTGATAGAAACTACTGAGGGGTTAGACGGCAGTAGTGATGGAGGGAAATTGACCATTGAGACAGGAATTTTAGAAGTTGCGAATGGTGGTCAAATAGCAACTGGCACCTTTGGTGCTGGAAATGGGGGGGAGTTAAACGTTCGAGCTACTGAGATTCGGCTAATTGGAACTACAGAAAAAGGTCGTAGTGGATTATTTGCAAGTAACCTCATGGGAACTGGAGCGGGAGGTGATATCAATATTGCTGTAGATAAGCTAATTATTCGAGATGGAGCAACTATTAATGCTAGTAATTTTTCTAGCATTAACCCAAATGTTTCGCCAGGACAAGGAACATCTGGAAATATAAATGTACAATCTAAAGTTATTGTGCTTGATAATAAAAGTATTATCACCACAGAAACTTTAGGAGATAAAGGAAACATTAATCTTCAATCTGAAAAAATTCAAATGCTTCGAGGTAGTAAAATTACTACGAATGCACGAGGCAATGGAATAGGAGGTAACATTTTCATCGATACTGATTTTCTCATCGGCGTACCTCGACAAAATAGCGATATTACTGCAAACGCTCAACAAAGTTTTGCTGGTCGAGTTGTAGTTAATGCTAAAGCTATCTTTGGGACAAAATTTCGCCCCTCATTGACACAAGAAAGTGACATCACGGCATCTTCGGAAGCTGGTGTAAAATTTAATGGAATTGTGCAAATTAATATCTCTGATGCAGATTTTTCTCAACAAGGATTATGGATACCGGAATCTACATTTAATGATTCCTCACAGCAAATAGTTGATGGTTGTAGAGGTGGTAAGACCAACAGTTTTACTATTGTTGGGCGCCAAGGCTTACCTGAAAATCCCACCACTATAATTCAAGGTCAAGTACTATGGCAAGATTTGCGTATTTTCCCTAATAAAAATAGTAGACGCACTCAGTCGGTGACAGAAAAGCAAATATCGACCATTAACAATCAAGAATTAATTGAATCACAAGCATGGATTAAAAATGTTGATGGTGAGATAGAATTAATCGCAAAGGCTCCTACCACTGTTCAAATTCCTAAGAATCAAGCATCATGCAATTAAATAAATCAACTGTTTGTGGCTTGATTGGCTATAATGCCGATTAAGTTGAGGTTTTCTAGAATTTCTTTAGTTTGGGTAAGTTCAGCACGAGTTATTTGACCAAGACGGGCAATTATTACTATGGCGTTACATAGCGTTGCTAAAATTCGCGCGTCTACTGTATTAAGTATTGGTGGAGCGTCTACTAATATTAGGTCGTAATTTTGCTCAAATTCGTTTAGCAGTTCTTTCATGCGTCGTGAACTTAGTAATTTGACTGTATCTTCGAGTTCTGGGGGACCTGCGGTTAGTACATCTATTGATGGATGGATTGGTTGAATGTAGTTTTTAAATGTTGAGTGTGCTTCATCAACTAGTAAAAGTGATAGTCCCCATTCATTTTGTAGGTCGAGGTATTTATGTAAACTCGGTTCGCGTAGGTTTGCGTCAATAATTAATACGCGATGGTGTGTTCGTGCAGAACTTACGGCAAGTCCTAATGTTACTGTTGACTTTCCCTCACCGAAGTTAGCTGACGTTACCATCAATGATTTATATGGTAAAGGTGAGTTAAGAATATTGATATTTTGATATGCCATATCCAGGTTCTCATGCGATGGCAAAGAAGCTACCGACAAACCCCCCATTCTCGTAATCAGTACTTCAGTACTGTCTTCCAACAGTGTTCGCTTGATTTTATAATCCTTACCTAATTTAGGGACTACTCCCAATAAGCGTAAATTACTAATTCGTCGCAGTTCATATGATGTGTGAATTGAGTCGTTGAGCATTTCTAAGATTAGTGCTACAACAATACCAATTATCGGCGCCGCAATAGCACCGTAACCCAGTATTAATGAGCGACCACTACCAGTATATATTCCACGTTCCGGCGCCTCTAATGTTTGCCACTCAAAACCACCCTGAGCAAGTTTTAAACTTAGCGACTGCTGCGTTTGCATTAATTGTTCAAGGGTTTTACGATTAGTTTGAACTTCAGGTAGCAAACGATTGTATTCTGCTATCAAACCAGGATATTTGGCTAATTCAGCTTGTAAACGCTTTTCGGAGTTTGATAAACTTTTTTCGTTCGCTTCTAAACCAAGTGCAGTTGTTCGCACCTCTATGACTTCTTCTGCTAACTTAATATCAACTTCTGCCATTTGCCCTTCAGCTAATAATGACTCATTAGCAGCAGATTGCTTTAAAGCTTGACTTATTACTGCGTCAATTTCTGAATTTTTTAGTTGCGAAGCTTTTTTCCCTGTTTGGAAAGTTAACGCACGGGTAACTTCTTGTTTGAGCAATGCTAATTGATTTTCTCGCTGTTGGACTAGTTTCTGTACTACTGGAGAGTCATCTGTGTAGCGAATTCGCTCTCGTGCTAAACCTAGCTCGGTTTTTTGAATTTCATGAAGTAATGTTTGATACCTTGTAGATTGGATTAAGCGCGACGAAATCATAGCACTACTCGGTGATGCTGCTAGTTTATCTTGCAATGCTGCATATCTAGCTTGCACATCTTGTAACTGTGCGCGTGTAGTTTGTAACTGCTTCTGAGTATCTGCCAGATTTTCTAAAAGAATTTTTGATTGCGCTTATGGGTCAAGTATATTATGTTTTTTACGGAAAGCTTCTAAATTGTTCTCGGCAGTTACAACACTACTTTTTACCAAAGGTAAACGTTCGTTAATAAAAGCCATATCTTTAGCTAATCGCTGTTTCTGCTGTTCAATATTATAATTTTGGTATACTTTAACTAACGTTTGTAGTACCCGTTGTGTTTTGATGGGGTCGTCATTTTTATATTTGATTTCAAATACTTGACTAGGGGTACGGTTTATTCCAGTCCCTGACTCTACACGAGCAACGGTGAGAGGTGATTTTTTACCTTTTATGTCTTCAATTTTAATATCAGGATAATCAGGACGTAGTATTATAACTGCTTTTTCTATTAAGTGATTACTCAGCATTAACTGGAACTGTGCGGTATAGTCTACTACCTCCACATTTGAGTCTGTAAAGTCGCTATTTGCATCAGTTGGGTTATTAGATGATTTTGTGGTATCCAAATTTGGACTGACAAGTAGTTGCATCGAGCTTTGATAATTAGGTTTTGCAAGAAACGCCAAAATACCTGCTGTTGACATAACTGCACTTGCTACACCCAGAATTAAAATGCGGCGCCGGAGTATAATTTTGAATAATTGCCTGATATCAACTGTATACACTCGTTCTTTTTCAACATTATTAATAGCCACAAATAAACCCCTTTTTAATTTTTGTAGGTTGGGTAAACCCAACGTATATTATTAAACTTTTATTTACGTTAATAAACCTCCAAATTTCAATATAGATGGAATTCAATTATAATATTGACTGTTAAAATGTCATCAGTACATAGATAGAATACTAATTATACCTATTTATATCAATACTTATTATTGCATCAGTTAGATGCTCGCAACTTAATTATTTAGCCTTTTCATAATTATGTTTATAATAAACACGACATTGTTTAGTTAAATTTAAATAAATCCCTCTAACCCTATTCTGCACAGGGAAATACAAAACGTTCTTAAATTATTTATATTTATTCTATATTTTATTTGCTCAAAATAATCTATATAGCAGCAATCTTATTGGTTTTTTATAGAAAAAGATTAAAGATTTTGTAAAGATGGCTGAAGTATTACGGAATATAGGGTGAAATATATGTAAAATAAGCGCTATGTAAATGATAGTATATTCTAGAAACAAAAATACATTATTACTATATTATAAACATTCAGCAACACAATACATATGAAGATATCTATTATTACACCAACCTACAATTCTGAAAAAACTATTGAAAAAACTATCTTAAGCGTAATATCTCAGCCACACGATTTTGATGTCGAGTATATTGTGATAGATGGTGGTTCGACCGATAAGACTTGTAAAATCATCAAAAAGTATTCTGATTATATAGATAAATTTATCTCTGAACCAGATAAAGGCGCCTACGATGCAATGAATAAAGGTATAAATATTGCGAGTGGTGATATCATTGGCATTATCAACTCCGATGATTGGTACAATTATGGCGCCGTCCAAATAATTGAGCAAGAATTTGTCGCAAATCCTGATGTGGACGTTTTTTACTCGTCAATTGATAATTATTATCAAGGTGAGTACATCGCAAGGTTCTTTCCAGGAAATTTAGATAAATTACCAATTCGATTTACATTAAATCATCCCTCGTGCTTTATCAAGAAATCAGCATATGAATTAGCAGGGTTATATAATACACGTTATGCAATAGCTGCCGATTATGATTTTATACTACGGTTGTACTTATTGAACTTTAAGTTTCACTGCATTAACACCTCACTTGCTGCATATTCGCTTCAAGGAATGAGTTCATCAACGACTTGGACACGTGCCAAGTTGATATATGAATCTTGGTTAATTAGCCAGCAGACTAATACTTGTTTATATAACTATCATCAAGAGCAACTTCAAGCTTATATTGCGTGGGTTGCGAATGAACTATTTGCATTACCTGCTAGGTTTTTTCTTAAACCACCAAATGCAAGAAAGCTTAAGATATTTGTAAATAAATTTACTAAAAAACCTGTTGCCAATAAGTAGTAGTCTGTGTCATTAATTTTGGTATGTTGGCGCCTGTCGTAGGGTGGGCAGTGCCCACCTTACAACACCGCAAAACTTTTGACACGAACTAGTAGGCGCCAATCCTTCACTAAAAATACTTAGGTCAGCGTGTAACAATATTTTCATTACAGAATTTATTGAAAACCTGACGAATTATTTTGAGTGAGCAGCAGTTGGAATAGTGCAGTGAGTAATAATTTAAAAGAATGGATAAAATTGATTCAGGAATTTTATTGTATGTAGTAGCATAAGTAAAAGATAGGTAGAGAATTAGGCAGTCTAAGAGATACTACAATTACAATGACCGACACAACTAACGAACGTTTGGACTGGACAGAAGCTGGACTCGATAGACAAGTCGATGTCAATGCTGATTTACGAACATCAGTAGAGATATTGCAAAACCGGAACGAATCCCTACAAGCGACTGTTGCGGATTTGAGATTTAAGGTTGAAGCTTTAATGTCTATAGCTTTACAGCAGCAAAAGAATTTTGGACTTGTCGTTGAGGAGTTAAAGCAGCAAAAACAAGATATTGGGCAACTCACCAAGTTTCAATGCAATACGAATCAAGCTATAGACAAAGTTGGAATCATTTTAGAGAAAATGGTTATCCAGCAGTCAAAGGAAAAAGGTATTGACTGCTAGTTTGGGTAAACAAAGGTTAATTTTCGTTAGCTATTGCCGAACCGGCTAAATATCCAGTAGTCCAAGCACTTTGAAAGTTAAAACCACCAGTTACACCATCGATATCGAGTACTTCTCCAGCAAAGTGTAATCCAGGAACTAGCTTACTTTCCATTGTTTTAAAGTTGACTTCTTTAAGCTGAACACCACCACAAGTAACAAACTCATCTTTAAATACACCTTTACCGTTTACAGGAAATTGTCCTTGAGTAAGTTCTTGAATGAGTAAATTGAGTTGTTTTTTAGAAAGTTCTGCCCAGCGAGTTTCCGCACTCTCAACTCCTGCACGTATTGCCATATATTGCCATAAACGGTGAGGTATATCTACACCACGATGTAATAAAATTGCGCGTCTTGGTACTTCGTCTTTGACTGCCAATAATTTTTGTCGTAATTCTTCTTGAGTAAATTGCGGCAACCAATTAACAGACAAATTTGCCTGATATTTACTAGAGTGTAATACACGGGCGCCCCATGCCGAAAGTTTGAGTACAGCAGGACCACTAACTCCCCAATGCGTAATTAACAATGCTCCGGTTTGTTCTAATTGGTTATTTCCAGGAACAGTCAAGCGTAACTTAACAGGGTTAACGCTTACACCTGCCAATTCTCGTAAACTTTCATCGCGAACATTAAAAGTGAATAGTGAAGGAACAGGTGATTCGATACTATGTCCAAAGGACTGAGCAATTTTATAACCTACCGGATTACTACCAGTCGCCACTAACAAACGGTCAGCTTCCAATGTATCACCCGACTTGAGAACCACCTCAAACCCTTTACTTAACTTATTTACCGACACAACGGGTGTACCTGTGCAAATTCTGATACCTACATACTTAGCAGTTTCCATCAAACAATCAACAATAGTCTCCGAATTATCGGTAGTCGGAAACATTCGTCCATCAGGTTCAGTTTTAAGTTGAACACCATGTTTATTAAACCAAGTTACAGTATCTTGAGCTTGAAACTTGGTAAAGGCGCCAATTAAAGCTTTACTTCCTCTAGGATAGTTTTGTGTCAGCACTTTTGGGTCAAAACAAGCGTGGGTAACGTTACATCTCCCACCACCCGACACACGAACCTTCGATAACAGTTGTCCACCCGCTTCCAATAAAATAATTTCTGCTAAAGAATTTGCCCTAGCAGCAGCAATGGCGCCAAAAAAACCAGCGGCGCCTCCCCCAATTACAATAATTCTTAAAGGTCGCAACGCGAAATCCCTATACAATTACAACTTTCTAATACCACACTAGCTTTTTTTGGCGCATTTGAGCGAATCTACTACTAATTTTGATAAGTTGTAGCACAGGCCAAAAAGCCTGTGCAGTCATGTACTTTTATTTACCACAGAGACACAGAGAACACAGAGAAAAGAAAAATTGTCCTAGGCATTCACCAATAAATATTTACTTGAAGGTATTTTATTACTAAATAGCAAGCGGGAATCTACTGGTCTGTGTCATAAGTTTTGGGGTGTAGGCGCCGATGGTAGGGTGGGCACTGCCCACCTTACAACAACCCAAAATAATGACACAGACCACTACTCTTCTAGCATCTACAATGAGGAATACAACCTCAATTTATGAAGGATGTGCAACAATATGGTACGACAAGTTACACAATGCCTGCTTTAGATGTAGGCAGGCAAGGATGCCTGCTCCACAATATGAAGAATTAAATTTTTGGAAGCCCCTAAGCTCGTAGAGAGAAGTAATGCGGTGAATTGGATGGGATTATTACAACAGCTAGGCACCATACAAGGTTAGGATTTTTGATCAAGGTGCCCCAAATAATACTCGGACATAACAAATAAATCATCCGTTATATCCGTTGCCAAGATTACCACATTTTTTTAGCAGAGGCGCCCAACCAAGCAATCAAGTTATCTTTTTGACTTGAGTTTAATTTATGTATTAGTTTTAATTGATACTTAGTTGGAATTGGAGAAGTGAGAGTAACGGTATGTGTGTTTAACTGGTCTTGATGGAAAACAGTTACTTGTATACAGTCATTAGGCTGGTAATCTTTGATACGTTCAGCTAAACCGTTGGCGCCGACTTTAATACCATCTATTGCTAGTAGTTCATCACCAGCATCAATTCCAGCAATTTGTGCAGGTGAACCAGCTTCAACAAATTTAATTATTTCTTTACCATTTTCGGTACTAACTCGCACACCTAAGTAAGGTTCTTCATTATTATCGCCGACTAATTGCAAACCAAATGGTTCAAGAAAGCTATTAAAAGGTAAATCTTCTAACCCGTCAATATAACGTTCAAAGAAATCAGACAAATCTTTTCCTGCTACCGACTCGATAACAGATTGTAGCTGTTCAGGAGTAAAGCCTATTTCATCTTTACCAAATTGCTCCCACATTTTGACAAGAACATTATCAAATGACTTTTTATTACGATGACCTGCACGAATCATTAAATCGAGTAACAGCGACACCATTTCACCTTTAAGGTAATAAGAAATTTGTGAATTACCGCTGTTTGCGTCGGGACGGTATAATTTAATCCACGCATCAAAACTTGATTCAGATAACGGTTGAACTTTTCTTCCGGGAGTATTTTGATACCTAGTAATTTCTTGGCTTAAGTGTGATAAGTACGATGTTGCGTCATAAATTCCTGCTCGTAAAGGAATTAGCAAGTCATAATAACTTGTCGTTCCCTCACAAAACCAAAGTGAAGGGGTATAATTTTCTCCATCGTAGTTAAATACTTCAAGACCTTTAGGACGAATTCGCTTTACGTTCCATAAATGAAAAAATTCGTGAGCTACAAGCTGCAAAAACCGCTCATACTTATCTTTATCTCTAAATCCAAACCTTTGATATATTAGCGAACATGAGTCTTTATGTTCTAAGCCACCATAAGCTTGAGTAAACAAATGTAACAAAAATATGTATTTAGAATAAGGTAACCCGCCAAACATCTCGGCTTCGACTTTGATGATACGCATAATATCAGTAATCATTCGTTCAACTTGATAATTACCTTTTCCCCAAATTGCGAGTTCATGGGGTTTACCCAATACCTCAAAGTTATATACTTCGTGGGTACCTATTTCAAAAGGACTATCAACTAACGTATCAAAATCAGCTGCACGAAAAGTATTAGCTTTTCCTCGTACAGGCGGTAGTGCTGTAGTTACACGCCATTGCTTTGAAGGCGCCTCGATTGTAATATCTATTGGGAGCTTATCGTAATTTGGTATTCTAAAAAATAATGCGGCGCCGTTGAAGTAACCGTGTGTAGAGTCTAAATGGTTAGTTCTTACCGACAACTCCGCCGCAAAAATACGGTATTTTATAGTAACTAATGAAACATTGGTAATATCTGTCGTATTAATTTGCCAATGATTTTTACTAACTTTGCACACCTGCAAAGGCTTATCATCACAATACGCAGCAAAATCTTGTAAATTTTTAGAGTACTCTCGTACTAAGTAAGAACCTGGTGTCCAAACAGGGAATTTTAAATCAAGAATAGGTGATGGGCAATTTTGAAGTAGCAAACTAACTTCATATAAGTGAGTTTGCGGTTGCGGCATTGCCACATAATAATGAATTATACTAGAGGAAATTTTTTTACTGTTATCTTTACTGCTGGCGCCTGCGTGAGGTGTGATAAGTTCTGTCATTGTTGAGTAGTGAGTAACAATTGCTTTGGGGCTAGATAATTTAGTTTAGCGTAAATGTAGAGACGTGTTATCCGCTCGTATTTCTCGAAGAGATTAATCACGTCTCTTAATCACGTCTCTACAGGTTGATATTTTACCAATGATTCAAGAATATTATACTTTTCTAGCTAAATTCATCAATTGATTTAAATTAACTAAGTTGATTACTTGTTTATTGGCATCAATATTTATCCAACCTTTTTCATGTAGTTTTTCCATAATTTTTTCAGCTTCATCAACACCTATTTCTGTCACATCAGCAAAGTCTTGGCAAGAAACATTAAATATTTCTCTGCCGTTTTCTGATTCTTGTCCATAATTTTCACCCAGAGAAATTAAGGTGTAGGCAAGTTTAACAGCAGGAGGCGCCTGTCGCATTTGCAACCGCATGTTAACATGACGTAGGCGCCGTACCATCATCTGCAACATGCGATGATGTAGTTGTGGGTCTTTAAATAAAATTTGAATAAAACAGTTTCTAGAAATACTTAGCAATTTTACTGGGGTTAAAGCAATTACATCTGTAGAACGAGGAGACTCATCAAGAATTGCCATTTCTCCAAAAAAGTCACCTCTACCCAAAATTGCCAGTGCGCGATAATCTTCACCAGCAGTACGTCGAACTTTTACCCAACCCGAAATTACAAAATATACTGCATTTCCCCAGGAATCTTCCATTAATACAGCACGTCCGGTCGGATATTCATGTTCGGTAGCAACATTCAACATCCACTCTATTGTTTGAGGACTAGCTGTACTTAATAGGGGAAAAGTTTCACTAAAAATTGCTGTCAGCATGAACGTGCAAAAACGATAATAAATAGGTGGAGGATAATTAAAAAGCTGCTAATTTATTAAACTATAAAAATTAACTGACTTTATTAATAAGTTAAATATATTTGAATATTGACCACAACTTTTAACTAGTATTGGTCTTGTATCTATTAGAACACAAATCACAATTTGTCAAATCGGAAGTTTCACGGAATTTTTATTTTTATTCTTTATGCTCTGTTGCTTTATTTTCCGAAATCGTTAAGTTTCTGATTTGACTATCTAAGTTGCCTAATAAACGATTCAATACTGTTAACGCCTCTAGTTGCTCGCCACTAGTGTTACGACTCTGTAATAATCTATCTTGCATCTCATGTAACTTGAAACTGAGTTGTTGAGAAATTCCTAATGCGTCACGACTAAGACGAGATAGTTGTTGCTGCTGATAAAATTTTAAGGCTGCTCCTTTCAAGACTTGTAGCGTTGCTTCCTCTCCATACATTCCTGGCATGACTCGCAACCGCAGTAGTATACGCTGGTTGTGATACATATACTCTTTTTCTATTTGCTTTGGCTCCGATAAAGTAGTTACACGTATATTTGCGAATCGCTTCAGTTCGTTTAAGGCGCCTTGGAATACTGAAAGAGGTAATTTTTCTAGCACTGACTGTAACACACCGTTTTCACTCCAAAGGATTTTACCCTCGTAAGGTAGTCGTTCAAAATAAAGCCTTCCAATTCCCCCAACAATTACTCTGCCTAACAACTCTTCTAAAAATTTCTTGGGTGGTAGTGATGCTAACAACTCCACAGGGGTAAACTCGTCGGGTAAAGGAACTGATAAAAATGGTATTTTCGTAATTGGTGTAGACTCTATCGCTGTTTCCTCTGCGTTTTTGGTTGCCGCAGCTTTAGTTTCTGTATGAATTATATTGCTATCTGATGTATCTAATGTATTTGTACTAGTATGATTATCTGTATATATATCATCTATATATGTTACATTTTGCTGCGGGTTCTCTGAAGTGGTGTGTGGTTGTTGTTGTGAAAATACTTCAGGTAAGGAAATTCGTTTGTTAACGGATTGGGAAGTATTTTTGTAATTTAAATATGCCGAAAGTATTGAGCGATGAGTTTCAGCGTCCATTGACCGAATCACCATCGTACAATTTACATATGACAAAATACGATTTACGTAATCGAGAGCTACATCGTCCCTTGAGTTAACCATTCCCAAGATTAAGCTCTTGTCCTCAAATCGTAGGGGCAATATTTGATGGTAGAGGCAAGCTTCAAAAGATAAGAAACTCTCAATAAGTTGAAATATCTCTGTTCTGACTGACTCTTGGTTCCATTCAAGCTCTGTGTCGGGTGACACTTGCTTTGTCATTGTCTCGGTGTCAATTGGTTTGTCCTCTTCCGACAGCATAGTTCCCGTGCGGTAATATATCCTACCTTTCTATTCTTCCCATAACTTTGGGTGTAGTTAACAGGCGCCGACTGAATTTTACTTAAATTAAAATAGGCGCCACTTCGAGAGGGCGCCTGCATGTTTGATTCTTTTATTATAGTATTAATTTACTAATATTGCGTCTAGTCTTCTGTTCGCAACGCTTGTGCAGCTAAGTAAACTTTTGTCCATTCACCCATTGCTTGGTGCGCTTTTAGTTTTAATTTTGGTGCAATAGCTTCGATAGATTCCCCAGCTTTACGTAACTCTAGAATTTGTCTTTGGGTTGGAGTTAGTTTTTCTAACAATTGCTCCCACTGTACAGGAGTTAAGCCAAAATTATGCTCAATAAGGGAAGTTCCTAACCAAGTATCGACTAGTTCAGGTTTATTTTTGAGCGCAAAAACGCGGATAGCATGATAGCTGATTTTTTCTCGCAGTCGATAAATTTCTTTGATTGGTTTATTTAATTTCTTGGCAATGGCATCTTGTGACTTGCCTTGTAAGTACATCCGCAACCACTGTACAGCATCTTCCCCAAGATTTTCTTTTAGGTAGTTTTCAAATTCCTGCTTAACATCAGTTCGCAGGGTTTGCTGTTCTTCTAAATCTTGTGCTTCTTGGTAGTCGGCAATTGCCTGGTTGTCTACTAAGTTGATTCGGTTGTCGCTGTCGTCGGTTAAAACTTCTTCTGAAACTAATTTTACCAAATCGCTCGTCGGAACCTGCGTTAAACCACCACGCGAAGTACGTCGTAAATAGTTAACAAATCTATATACAAGCAGCGGTTGATTGCGTATTGGACGTAGGCAATATTCTTCAACGCTGGCAAATAACAGCGCGTTTTTTAACCTTGGGTCTGACGTAGACTGCGAAATAAAAGCCATCTGAGAAAGCATATAACTATCGCTTTGCAGCAATTCTTGAATAACTTCCTGTAACACGTCAACTACTGAGCGTTGACGGTCGCGACTTAACGAAACCCAAGTTTGAATTTTATTGCGTAAAGTAACTAGTCCACCCAAGCGAGTAATCAAGTTACGATAAGCAACGTCTCTACCTTTACCTAAGTAGCGCTGTTGTAAAATTTTGAAGCGATACTCCATTGCTTGCTTGGCAATATCTAAATCTTTGAGACTTAGTTCTTCATAGCGTGTTTTATCACTTCCAAGCAACCAATTAACAATACTTTCTTTATTTGCTACGCTTTGTTCTGAACACTCAGCAGCCAAGCGTGAGTGCCAGTATGAAGCCAGTTTTTCCGCAATTGTTTCCATTGCGAGATTGCACTCCTCAAAACCCTGTCTTAAAGTTTGCATCACAACCCCCTGTTATCCCACTTAGAGTCTTTTAACTGGCAGCTGCACCCAACCAGAGATAATATACATTACTAGATTTACCACTACACATTTTAATTACGTTCGGACTTATGTAATTTATGCAATGATTTAGAGATTTTTAGATTTTTTTCTCCTTCACGGAAGTGTATAGTTCGATTTATCCCAGATATTTTGACGGTTTGTAGTTATATTAAGTTTTGTAAACATGGTTTTGTTGATATATTAAGAAACCGAGTTTTTACGCCAAAATCGTTTTTTATTACCAGATGTCGATAAAGAAACCCGGTTTCTAGGATTTTAAAAGCCATCAATAGCACGACGAAATTAAAGCGCTTTATGTTTCACGCTCTTTTGACCTGCGTAGATAAAAAATTAGAGATAGCTTTTATACTATATAACTCTTCTGTAACCCAATCTTAGTTTAATTAACAAAGATTTAGCTTTCCTCAGTGTATAAGTTTATGATTTGTTCATTTTTGGGATTGTTTATGGCTTACTTCAATAATTCTTAAAAAAAAGGTTGGAATTTAAAAGTACCCATAAGGGTACTTTGTGTGCAAACTGTTACGCTCGTAATAAGTACGGAAGCTTGGCTGCCTTTTAACTTCTACGTATTATTGGATTCTCTACAGACAGTCGATACTCCTCTACCTGGTCAGTGTAGGCAATAGGCAGAACAGCTTCGACGTTTTCATGAGGACGTGGAATAATTACCCATGACTCTAAAGTTCCACCATGACAACTTTCTGCCGCTTCAATACCAGCAGCCATAGCTGTTTTAACTTCTGACACATCTCCACGAATATTAACTGTAAAGCGTGCGCTACCAACTCGTATGTAACCAACAAGTGTGACTCGTCCAGCCTTTACCATTGCATCTGCTGCTGCAAGAACAGCAGGAAACCCCTTGGTTTCTAGTGCGCCAACTGCCTGTAGTGGCATTGATAATCTCCTATATCAATAAAATTATTTAGCGTTAGGAATTTATTGTACAGTGTTAAGTGCTGAGTGCTGAGTAATGAATGGAAAGTGCTGAGTGCTGAGTGCTGAGTAGGAAGTACTAATAAGCAAAGTTCAAAGTCTTTATATTTAAGACAAGCGAAGTCATTACTCAGCACTCAGCACTCACTACTCAGCACTCACTACTCTAAAAGATTCTGAAAGGTTCAGATTTACTGGTAAAATGAATTGGCAAAACGGTTTCTATATTTTCTGGAGGGTTTGGAATTACAAAGTAAGTTATAACTTCACCTCCAAAAGTTTGATTGCCTGCTTCTATACCAGACTCTACGGCGCGCTGAACTTCTGCGACTTGTCCACGCACCACAACTATTAGGCGCCCACTTTCTGCTATACCATAATAAACAATAGTCACTTCAGCAGATTTTACCATAGCGTCTGCTGCCGCTAGTACAGCAGGAAAACCAAGTGTTTCAATTGCTCCAACCGCCTGTGGCATTACCCGCTCCACTACACAAAAATGAAAGTGAAACAATTATACGTTGAGTAGTGGTAAAATAAATCAATAGTTAATTTTTATGTGCTTTTACCGTAAATGTCTTCTTTTGGTGTAGAGCAATTTCCATTTCCAAAGTTTTTACCCGCTACAGTTGAGCAGTTAGTTGAGTCAGCTTCAATTGCTATAGCGCAAAAAATCGAACAAGCAGAAGTTATCACTCCCCTGAGTAATCAACCAATCACTACTGCCTACGTACATCAAGGTAGTGGAGGCACTCCTTTTTTATTGATTCACGGGTTTGATAGTTCGGCACTAGAGTTTCGGCGCCTTTTACCTATTCTCAGCGAAAAGAACGAAACTTGGGCTGTTGATTTACTAGGGTTCGGATTTACTGACAGACTATCGGGTGTTAAATTTAGCCAGGTAGCGATAAAAACCCATTTATACCACTTTTGGAAAAGTTTAATTAATAAACCAGTAATTTTAGTCGGCGCCTCAATGGGTGGCGCCGCAGCACTTGATTTCACGTTGACTTATCCAGAAGCAGTTGAAAAATTAGTATTAATAGATAGCGCGGGTTTAGTGGGTAATTCACCACTGGTAAAATTTATGTTCCCACCTTTAGATACACTCGCGGCTAATTTCTTACGTAGTCCAAAAGTCCGCCAAAGTATTTCTCGTGCAGCTTACAAAAATAAAGAGTTAGCAACAATAGATGCTCAACTTTGTGCAACCCTACACTTAGAAATGCCTAATTGGAACACTGCATTAATCGCTTTTACAAAGAGTGGTGGCTATGGTGCGTTTAGATTTACAAAGCTATCAGAAATTCAACAGCCTACACTTATATTGTGGGGTGATGACGATAAAATATTAGGTACGAAAGATGCTCAAAGATTTAAGCGCGCGATTCCCAATAGTAAACTAATTTGGATTCAAGATTCTGGACATGTTCCACATTTAGAACAACCGCAAATAGTCGCACAACATTTATTAGAATTTTAATGTAGGGTGGGCACTGCCCACCTTACAAGTTATAGAGAAACAGGAAATACCCAATCTTGATATTTAGGGTCACGATTTTCGGTAATTGCCGTAAATTTATCGCGCAATTTTTCTGTTATCGGTCTACTTTCAGGTAACTTGAAGTTTTCTATTTGGAGAACAGGCAAAACTTTAGCAGCAGTACCACACAAAAAGACTTCATCAGCAATAAATAGCTCCGATTTATCAATGGGTCTTTCAATGACCTTAAATCCTAAATCGCCAGCTAATTTCATAACGCTATCACGGGTGATTCCCTCTAATATATCTTGCTCGAATCCAGGTGTAAATATTTGCCCATTTCTCACAATAAAAATATTCATTCCCGAAGCTTCGCTAACTTTGCCTTGGGAATTCATCAAAATTGCTTCGTCAAACCCAGATTCTACAGCTTCGGTTTTTGCCAGCGATGAAGTAATATAGGCTGCGCTAATTTTTCCACGTAATGGAAAACTTACGTCTGTTTGACGATACCATGAACTAATTCGACATGTAACGCCTGTGGGTGATGAATATTCACCTAGTTCTAAACCATAAACAAAAAAGTCTTTTTTAATACTATGCAGTCGTGGAGCTATTCCCAAATCAGCAGTATATACAAAAGGACGGATATAAAATGATGTTGATGGTTGATTTTTCTTAATAAATTCAATAATAGTTTCTTCAATTTTTTCGGCTGATATGTCGTAATGGAGAAATTTTGCGCTGGTACTCAATCTTTGACAATGACGGTCGAGTCTAAATAGCAATATTCGTGTAGAATCTTGCGGGTCAGGAATTCCACGTAGTCCTCCTAATGCTCCTGTTCCATAATGTAGTGCGTGGGTGGCTATAGATATTTTTGCATCCGAAAAAGGTATAAAATTATCTTCAAAGTAGGCAATTGGTAAAAAATTGTACATGAGAGCTATAGCTATTGAGTGGAAAGTGCTGAGTGCTGAGTTTTGAGTGGAAAGTGCTGAGTGCTGAGTGCTGAGTGCTGAGTTTTAAGTAATTAGTGCGTTCGTTCAGAGTAATTTTTTTGAATTTGGTTACAGGGAACGGAAGTTTAACTACTTACCTGAAACAGCATAAATAGGCGTTCTGGTTTAAATACCTCACGTCTATAATATAAAATACAATGTTAATTATAAATTGAGAACAGTATAGCTTAGTACAAAAAATCAGTACTCAACACTCAATACTCAATACTCAGCACTCAGCACTCAGCACTCAATACTCAGCACTCAGCACTCAGCACTTTCTACTAATCAAGTAACCACATCGGTGATGAAGTATCAGAGGAATGTGTTTGTTCTACTGATGGTTGAACTTGTAACCTTTCGAGTGTTCCATATGATTTTCTGTAAGATATTGGCGCCTTTGTGATAGCAGGTGGTTTCTCTTTAGCTTGAGGACGCTGTTGTTGAGGTTGCCTTTGTTGCTCTAATAAAGCTACAGTTTGCTTGAGTTCTTCAATTTCTGCTGATAGCTGTGAATTTGCTTCTGCTAGCTGCAATGCAGTTTTTTTGGCTTCTTTAAGCTCTTTTTCGGAACGCTCAGATGAAGTTTTTTGTTCGGCTAAAGCTTTTTCGGAACGCTTAGACAATTCTTTTTGTTCGGATAAAGCAGATTGTAGCTGCTCAACTTGGTTTTTTAGATTAGCCTCGCTTTGATGAACTTGCGCTATTAATTCATTCAATTCTTGAATTGTTACTTCCAAGTCGGCTTTACTTAAATGAGTTCCTTCTGTATTATTTTCTTCGTTTACACTTTCCTGTTCTGATAATTCTTCTACGGGTGTAGCAGTCACATCTATTACAGATGCCTTTGTACTATCAGCAGTATCTTTATTTGCTTCTTCTTGTACTAAGTCAGCAAGTCTTTTTCTAGCCATTATTTTCTCCAGTCGCGCTGTATTTCTTCGGCGACGCGACGGTAGTCTGATTCTGCCTCGCGTCCATTTTTTCCCCGCCATTCTGTAATTGCTACACCTTCGAGTGCAGCACGTTCATGAGCTTTATAAATACGAACAAACGCATTACAAGCGGGTATACCTAATTGCAATAAAGTGTTTTGTGCTTCCAGTGCTTCTCCTAAACTTCGTGTATCTACTTTGGTAAGCAAGACTCTATATGGCTTTCGCGCAGGAGTCACTGCTGTTTTTACTGTATCAACAAGAACAGCTAAGTCCATTGGCGCCGGAGGTGTGGGTAAAACCAAATAATCGGCAACATCCACAACTGCCGCCAAAGCTTCTGACTGTAGCGCTGGAGGTGTATCTACTATTACTAAATCGTAACCTTTAATAGAACGTAAATGACCTAAAAGTTTTGAATTTGTGTCTTGGGATAGGTCAAACCCCATTCCTTTCTGGCTGCGTCCAAACCACCAACTTGCTGAACCCTGAATATCAGCATCCACAAGAAGCACTGTATGGTTACGAGAAAAAGTTGCCGCCAGATTAATTGCGGTAGTAGTTTTACCAACTCCGCCTTTACCATTTACAACCGCGATGATTTTCGGCACGTCCATACTCACTTCTGTGCTGACTAACATTAAATATACAAGAAACCGGGTTTCTTTTTCGATATCGTAATCAAAACGAAGATTTTGCATAGAAACCCGGTTTTTAGGCGCCCACGATATGATTAAAGAGTGCGTGAATCTTGAGTTGTAATTATGGTCGCTACATATAATTTGCCTGATGGCCCTTCTACGGCACCGTTGCTACGTATGATGAAGTTAGTTTTTCAGCCTGTTAAGTACATGGAAGACTATGCAAAAGCATATGGTGATACTTTAACTCTACGTAATAAAAGCGGAAATCACATAGTTTACTTTAGTCATCCCCAAGCTTTACAACAAATTTATACCGCTGATGCAAGTTATTTTGAAGCTGGTAGAGGCAATCGATTTTTGAAGTTTTTAGTCGGCGCCAATTCTTTACTACTTTTGGATGGTGAGCGTCACTTGGAACAACGTCAACTTTTAACACCTCCTTTTCATGGTGATAGAATGCGCGCGTATGGCGATGCAATTCGTGAAATTACACTTTCTGTAATGGAGTCTTGGCAAGTTAATAAACCTTTTAATATTCGTTCGTCGATGCAGGAAATTTCTTTACGAGTAATTTTGAGAGTTGTATTTGGTATAGATGAAGGAAATGTACTAACAGAAATACAACGAAGACTCAGTTCGCTTCTCGATTTTATGGGTTCCCCTTTAATGTCGAGTTCGTTGTTCTTCGGGTTTCTACAAAAAGATTTTGGTGCCTTTAGTCCGTGGGGTTGGATGACGCGCGAAATTCAAAAAATTGATGAGTTAATTTATGCTTTAATAAGAGAGCGCAAAGCTAATAAATACGAAAATCGACAAGATATTTTAAGCTTAATGATGTCGGCACGATACGACGACGGTCAACCTATGTCTGATATTGAGTTGCGCGACCAACTAATGACACTTATGCTCGCTGGACATGAAACGACTGCATCAGCGTTAACTTGGGCGTTTTATTGGCTTGATATACAGCCCGAAACGCGCGATAAGTTATTAAACGAACTAAGTAATTTAAATAATATTTTAGACACAATCGCAATTAGTAAACTGCCTTATTTAACAGCAGTATGCCAAGAATCTTTACGAATTTATCCAATTGTATTATCTGGTGTTTTCCGAAAAGTTAAAACACCTATTGAAATCATGGGTTATAAATTACCTGAAGGGACTCTTGTTGTACCTGGTATATATATGGCGCATCACCGCGAAGAAACTTATCCAGAACCAAATAAATTTAAACCTGAACGGTTTTTGAACAGACAGTATTCTGCCTACGAATTTATACCCTTTGGTGGTGGTAGTCGTCGCTGTATTGGTTCAGCGTTCGCAATGCATGAAATGAAAATTGTTTTAGCGACAGTTTTATCTAAATATAAACTTTCACTTCAAAATAAACGTCCAGTCATACCAGCACGTCGTGGTTTGACTGTCGCTACTCCACAAGGAATGAAAATGATTCCTATAGCAGTAGCATAGTAAGGTGGGCAATGCCCACCATACAAGTTAAGCTTGTGCTACACCTACAGGACATGAAACATTTGTTCCACCTAATCCGCAATATCCACCAGGGTTCTTAGCTAGATACTGTTGGTGATAGTCTTCAGCATAGTAATATTCTGGCGCCTCTAAAATTTCGGTGGTAATTTCACCGTAACCAGCTTTGGTTAATGCTTGTTGATAAGCAGAGCGTGATTCTTCGGCAAGTTTTTTCTGTTCAGGGGAGTATGTGTATATTCCCGAACGATATTGAGTACCAGTGTCATTACCTTGACGCATCCCTTGCGTTGGGTTGTGACTTTCCCAAAATGTTTTGAGTAATTCGCTGTAACTTATCTCTTTTGGGTCATATACAACGAATACCACCTCGTTATGACCCGTCATTCCTGAACATACTTCTTTATATGTAGGGTTTGGGGTATAACCAGCAGCATATCCTACGCTTGTACTATACACTCCTTTCAACTGCCAAAACTTGCGCTCGGCGCCCCAAAAACAACCCATCCCAAACATCGCTGTTTCCATTCCTTCAGGAAACGGAGGTTTTAAAGAATTACCATTTACAAAGTGAGTAGCTGGTACAGGCATCTGCTGAGTGCGTCCTGGCAATGCTTCCTCTGGCTTAGGCATGGCATTTTTCTTACCAAATCCAAAAATCATTTTTGCTACCCTCGGTTACTATATCTGTTTATATTGTTACTTTATTTAATATTTTGACACATATCTCAACTTTTGCTCATAGTAATGCCATCCCATTTATATATCGGTTTTCACTAAAATCTTAGAAACCGGGTTTCTTCACCGAAATATTGCATTGCAATCAAAACGACTATTTGTCTGCGACAATGAATGCGTATAAACCCGGTTTATTTTATATAGGTTAAGATACATTTATTACATTGTGCATCAGTTTTAATCTAAAAAAACCTGTTTCTTTATTGGTAGATAAGATTAATAAATAAAGTTGTATCAAGCCCTGATGTCTAGTCCTGATATTAATTTGGCAATCAACCGTCATCCGTTGATTATATCAGCGGATATGTTACTAATAGATGCTGTCGCTTTAATGAGTCAGCAACGATGTAGTTATGCTTTAACGCAAAATTTTAATAATAATTCTAATTTAACGGGTATTATTACCGAGCGAGATATTGTAAAAGCAGCGGCAAGAGGGGTTGTTTTCAATGATACCTATGTGTCAGAGATTATGACATCTGAACTTTTAACGGTTAAAGAAGATGAAGTTAAAGATATTTTTACGGTAATTGGGTTGCTCCGTCAAAATCGTATTCGTCATTTGCCGATAGTGTCAGCGAATTATGACATAGTGGGAATGATTACATATGAGAGTATTCGCGATACTCTGAAACCTGCTGACTTGTTGAAACACAGACAGGTATCTGAGGTAATGTCAACCGAAGTTATCAGTGCTTCCCCGAATTGTTCGTTGTTACATTTGACTCAAGTAATGGCATCTAGACGTGTTAGCTGCGTGGTAATAATAGAAACGTCACAAGATGAGACTTTAAAATTACCTATTGGTATTATTACTGAACGTGATATTGTACAGTTTTGTAATTTGGGTTTAGATTTAGCGAATATTCCTACCAACCAAGTCATGAGTCAACCGCTGTTTCACATTAAACCAGATGATTCGATGTGGACGGCACATTATTTGATGCAAACTCATCGATTACGGCGCCTGGTTGTATGGGATAATACAGAAAAGTTAGGGATTATAACTCAAACTCGAATATTAGAAGCAATCAATCCAGTTGAGATTTGGCAAACTTTTGAATCTTTACAGGATTTTGCTGATGCAAAAACATTAGAAGTAAAACAATTAAATAAACAATTGCAAAACGAAATCGATAAGCGCAAACAAGTTGAAATACAATTACGTGAAAGTGAGAATAGATATCGTTCAATTGTCGAGCAGGCATCTGTAGGAATTACGCAAATTGCATTGTCAGGAAAGTTACTGCAAGTCAATCAGCATTTTTGCAACATTTTGGGGTTTGACGAGTCAGAATTATTAGAAAAAAGCTTACAGCAGATTATATTACCGGAATACTTAAATATATACGAAGTATCTTTAGATAAACTTTTGCGATGCGTAACAAAAAGCGTTTCATTTGAAATTTGTTTACTTGCTAGAAGTAATCAGGTAAAATGGGCAAGAATAGATATATCGCTAGTGCGCGATATTAATGAAGAGCCGCAATATATAATCGGCGTTATTAAAGATATTGGATTGAGTAAGCAAACAGAAATGGCACTTGCTGACAATCAACGTTTTTTAGAGGCAATAATTCAAGCAAATCCGAGCGTTTTATACGTTTATGATTTAGTTGATGCACGCAATATATATGTTAATAACAAGATATTTACATTTTTAGGATATCGACCCTACCAAGTTCAAGCGATGGGTAATAGCTTTTTTCCAAGGTTGATGCATTCGGATGATTTAATTAAATTTGCCGACCATTGTCAATATTTGGCAAATGCTAGGGATGGTGAAGTTGTTGAATTTGAATATCGTATAAAGCATAAAAATGGTGAATGGCGTTGGTTGTTGAGTCGCGATACAGTATTTTCTCGCACTGCTGATGGTAAAATTAAAGAAATTTTAGGAACAGCAACAGATGTAACCGAACATAAAATATCACAAGCAGCTTTACGTGAGAGTGAAGAGCGTTGGCAGTTAGCATTGCGTGGTAATAATGATGGAATATGGGACTACGACTTAAAAACAAACAAAAGTCTCATATCACATCGCTGTTGGGAAATGTTAGGGTACGACGACAAAGAGCTGAGTTCGTTTGAAGAATGGACGAAATTAGTTCATCCTGAAGATGTTGAAGTGATGATGCAGCAATTTGAGGCTCATTTAAACCATCAAATACCGTATTATGTTGCTGAATACCGGATGCGCTGCAAAAATGATGAGTATAAATGGGTATTATCGCGTGGACAAGCTTTGTGGGATAAAACTGGTCGAGCAGTGCGAGTTGTTGGTTCACTAACAGATATTAGCGACCGTAAAAAAGCAGAAGCTAAGTTACAGCAAGCTTTATTAAATGCAGAAACTGCCAACCGTGCGAAAAGCGAATTTCTTGCTCGCATGAGTCATGAGTTGAGAACTCCCCTTAATAGCATTATCGGTTTTGCTCAAGTTTTGCAGCGCGATACTTGTACAAAAACGCAAAATAAATATCTTGATATCATCAACCGTAATGGACAGCATTTACTTGGTTTAATTAACGATGTTTTAGAAATGTCTAAAATTGAAGCAGGTAAAGTTAAGCTCAACGAAACTGTTTTTGATTTATATAGTGTGCTAAATGAGTTAAAAGAGAGTATGACTCAACTTGCTGTTGCCAAACATTTAACTCTTATTTTTACACGCACGCGAAGTGTACCTCAATGTATTACTGCTGATGAAAGAAAACTACGGCAAGTATTACTCAACTTACTCAGTAATGCTATTAAATTTACATCAAAAGGTACTGTACATTTACATGTAATATATGAAAATGGTAAATTAAGCTTTGATGTGAGTGATACAGGTGTGGGTATTGCTGCCGAAGAGATAGATAATTTATTTGAAGCTTTCATGCAATCTTCTAATGGAAAAATTCAGCAAGGAACGGGGTTAGGTTTATGCGTTTGCCGTAGTTTTGTGCAGTTGATGGGCGGTGAAATTAAAGTTAAAAGCGTTATTAATCAAGGCAGTGTATTCTCCTTCTTCTTACCGATTAAAGTACAAAATGAAGTCAAAGCTAATAAGATTACATATAGTGAAAAAAAGAGACTGGCGCCAGGGCAGCAAACTTACAAGATATTAATAGTAGAAGACTCATGGGAACATCGTCACTTACTAACACAGCTATTAAAACCGTTAGGTTTTGTGGTCAAAGAAGCTAAAAATGGGCAACATGGTTTACAACTTTGGCGCCAGTGGAAACCGCATTTAATCTTTATGGACATGCGAATGCCTTTAATAGATGGCTACCAGGCAACACGACAAATCAAAGCTTCAACTCAAGGACAGGATACCAAAATTATTGCATTAACTGCAATCGCTCTCGAAGAAGAAAAAGCAGCAGTATTTTCGGCAGGATGCGACGACTTCCAAAGCAAACCATTTCAAGCTGAGGAAGTTTTTGACAAACTAGCCAAACATTTAGGAGTCGTGTATGTCGAGCAAAGCCATAATACAACCCTCAATGCGGCGCCAATAGTTAAACTAACTATGCTTGACTTGGAGGTAATGCCACTTCAATGGCGAAAAGCAATTTATATCGCTGCTTGCGAATGTAGCGATGAACGAATTTTACAACTTTTGCAACAAATTCCAGCAAAATATGCCAGCTTAACTTTGGCACTACGGGAACTTGTTGATAATTTTCACTTCGATAAAATCATGGAATTAACATCTGGCGATTTGTAAAGACGCAATTTGTACAGACGCAATTTGTACAGACGCAATTTGTAGAGACGCGACATGTCGCGTCTCTACGATTTAATGGTATATTAGTACAAATAAGATAAATATAGTATAATAATTAACTAAACATAAATGAGCAAGGTAGTTATATTTACCATCGCCAGTGGTAATTTTGAGGAAGGTTTTCCAGTTACCCTGCGAATCAGAGAAGAGAGTGGGGGTGTTTATAAAGAAGAAGTCGGGCATTTTCCAGCGGCGCCAGATATTCCTCGTCTGTATAATGAATTTCAGCGAAATTATAATAATTTAGATGCGGTACGACGAGTTATTAGTTCTGTGAGAGGTTTTGACGTAGACCCAGACCAAACAACCAATGTATCGACTCCAGACCAATGTCGAGTGGCAGGTAAAACGCTTGAAGACAGATTAATTAAATGGTTTGAGCATCCATCCATAGGACAGCTACGTGTATATGTCGAAGAAGAAGTAGGCAAGGATGAGTCAGCACGAATTATTTTTCAAACTGACAATGAACTATTAAAAAAGCTTCCTTGGCATTTATGGAAATTGTTTCAAAATCGTAAAAGAGCTTGGTTATCGTTAGGCGCCAAATATAATCCAGCATCGAAACCACTACAAACACCAGTTAAAATTTTAGCAGTTTTAGGTAATGATGACGGAATTGATGTTGGTACAGATGGAAAAATACTCAAAAATTTACCTGGTTCAAAGGTAGAACAGCTAAAACAACCGAGTAGAAAAGAACTATGCGAGAAATTACGTACTGGTTCATGGGATATTTTATGCTTTGCTGGACATAGCAGCACTTCGAGTACTGGCAACGATGGAGTCATTCAGCTTAATAATATAGATAGTCCAGCATTAAAAGATTTAAGAAATGCTTTCATCAAAGCGAAAGAGAACGGTTTAAAACTAGCAATTTTTAACTCGTGTGATGGGTTAGGGTTAGCGAACAAACTTACTGAGCTTGGTATTCCGCAGGTAATAGTCATGCGTGAACCAGTACCAGATGAAGTTGCAAAGGAATTTTTACAAGAATTTTTGCGCTTATTTTCGCAAGGAGAAAAGTTTCACTATTCGGTACGACAAGCTCAGGAAAAATTAGAAGATATAGAAAATATATACCCTTATGCATCTTGGCTACCTGTAATTTGTCAAAACCCTGCCGAAAGGTCATTATACTGGCGCCAACCTATCCATATTAAAATTAAACGTGGTGTAAGTAGACTTTGGCATTCACACAAAGTTGCAACACTTATAAGCTTAGTATTAGCAGGCGCCTTAGCAGCTATCATAATCAAACAAATAATTACATCATCAATACCACCTATTGCAGGACTTAGTAAAACATCAGTACAACAGACTCAGAGTCAAAGCCTTGATAACCTTTTTAGTAAAGGAGAGAAAATATTACTAAAAAGAAACGCAAACAAAGAAACAGGAACAAATGCTTTTCAAAAACAAGAATGGAACTCAGCTATTGGTGCATTTAGAAAGTCATTAAAGCAAATTCCCAATGACCCCGAAAGTTTAATTTACTTAAATAACGCTATTGCAGCAAACACAAAACAAGATAACTTGCATATTGCAGTTAGTGTCCCCATCACTAAAAACCCAAACGTTGCGGAAGAAATTTTACGTGGTATTGCTCATGCTCAAAGTAAAATTAACTGTGGTAGCGTAGACAAAATTGTACAACCTATCCAAAGCGATCAAAATCCAACATGTACTCAAGGCATTAATAACAGACAGTTACAAGTAGAAATAGTAGACGACGGTAACGACCATTCAACAACAACACAAGTCGCAAGTAAAATAGCAAATGACAATAATCAGAATGATATTATTGCAGTTATTGGGCATTACAGAAGTGAACTAACAAAAGCTGCTGTAAATTTGGGATATATGAATAATCTTCTTGTTATTTCCCCTACAAGTACATCTACCGAATTAAGCAATTCATCATATCCTATTCTTCGCACAGTTACCAGTGATACTGTTGCAGTCACAAATTTATATCAGTATATACTCACAAAAATTCCATCAAAATCAATCAAACCAGTAATAGCATATGATAGAGGAGAATCTTATAGCGAATCAATAAAAGACAAATTTATCAAAATTGCGAATCAACAAAATATACCTATATACGACTTAAAAACAGATAGCACCAAACAAATTATTAATGGAGCTAGAAAAAATAATGCTAACGTACTATTGCTAGCTCCTTCTGGTATAGAAGAAGTTTTAAATAAAGGGTTAGAAGTAGTTAAAGAAGTTTCTAACATCCCAAATAATAATTTAATATTACTAGGCGCCAGTACATTATATAGTCCAGCCACACTAAATCAAACTTTTGGCTCCAGAGCAGAACAAACTAAGTTAATAACAGCAGTACCTTGGCACAGAAGTGAATCACCTGCCAATTTATCTGAATTCGAGAAAGAATCTGATCAACTTTGGGGTGGTGCAAAAATCAACTGGGTTACGGTAACATCCTACGATGCAGTACAAGTAATTAGTCAAGGTTTAAGCACAATTACAGAAAAACCCACTCGTCAACTACTTAAAGACAGTATACTCAACAACCTAGATAATTTTACAGCAGAAGGCGCCGTTGCAAAAGTTCAATTTGACACTCAACAAGAAAAAGGCAGTAGAAAACTTGTTAGCAGTGGCAACCGTGTAGGAGTACTAGTAAAAGTACAATGCCAAAAGTCTTCCTGCAACTTCATTGAAGAGAAATTGTAGGTTGGGGGCGGGCAAGGATGCCCGCTCCACAAGATGTATTACAAAATGTGTTACATAATGTATTGCAATATTTGTTAGAGGATGTTAGGCACTGAAATATTCTGTGATGCTGGCTTCACCTAGGGATACTTGAACACTAAATTTGTCTTTTGGGTCAGCATTGAATCTAAATTGAATATAATTGTCTTGGCTGCGTGCTTTAACTTCGAGTAGTGTTTTACCGTTTTCATCGAATCCGGCTAATTTGAGGTTTTGGGGTAGAAACGTTTGATTATCCATTGGGTAAACTCGTAACAGAATGCCTCTTTTACCGTCAAGTTTTGGTAATATAGCTACCATGAGAGCAACTGAATATCCTGCCAAACGCATTCCTAAATCTGTAATTTGTCTAATTGCGGCAGATGGATGTTTGGGGTTTATTTTCCATAAAAGTTCAACTGCTTTCCAGCGAGTTTCGTCGTCTTGAGTTGACTTGATAAGTTGAGTTAATGCTGATAATGGTTCTAAGTGAGCAGGGTAAGTTTTTTGTGTTGTGTTGCCGCGCTGATTTTCGTATAAAGTGCTAATAAATTGTTTGAGGCTGCTAGTATCGTTAGGGTTTATCTGCTCTGAAGTAATACCACGATGCCTAAAAGCCATGTTATATGTTTGAGTGCTAAAAAATTCTTCTACTGTTTGCCAGCTAGTTTCAATAATATTATTTAGCCATTCTTCTAAATTTACAATTTGTGGTGATGTGGATGATGTGAGTGAGTTGCTTTTAGTTTTTAGGTGATTTAAGTATTCTGGAAATTCATCAAACGCGCGCAGTTGATTTAATGGTATACTCCCTTCGTTGTCTGCTATTTGCGGTGTAAAACCTATTAGTGTTGCTTGTTTTAATGATTGAGTCAATTGTACTGCTACATAACCAACGCGCTCATCCCATGCTGAACATGGTACTTCTAATGTGTCGGCGCCTGGTAATATTGGACGACATTCAAATTTACCTATACCTCTAACGTTTAAATCGGCAATATCTAAAAACTTGTGTACTATTGGGTTGCGACTATCACTACCTTCCCAGTTAGTTGCAAAACCCATACATTTAAAATAATGCTCAACTGCGTATATCGCTAAAGTATTTAAGTATACTTGCTTGGCTCTATCGGCACGATTTTGCTGTTTGCTATATATTTGAGCTATAGAGTGCGCTTCAAAAGAAAGCGGTACTGTAAAAGTTAAAGCGTCAGCAGTATTTGTAGTATTCATCATTGCTCCTTAATAGTTATTATGTACTGTATATAATTTAATGCTGTAGTTTTTCTCGGAAATATGGTTCTAGTTTCTCTAAGTTCCTTTTAAAAAAGCTATTAAGAGTTTGGTAAGAAATGTCTAACTCTGAAGCTAGCTGTTGCATGTTTCTTCCTTTGACGTATAAGTATATGGCTATATACTGAAAAGTGATATCAGGCTTATCTCTAACGGATACTTTGAACTTATTGTCTGGGTCATCAATTAATAACTCCCTTAATACATCACAGTTAGATATTGACTTACCGGAAGAATTTGAGAAGTGTTTGCTCATGATATTATCTTGCACAAACTCATCTAATCCATCTAAAGATATCACCTGACCTTGTTTTGAATTATGATTGCCTGTGAGCTTAGGAATACGTGTAACGCCGTATTTGCAATGCTTTTTGTAAAGATTACTATATTTATTGCGAATAATTGTACAAATCAATGGCAGCAATGGGTGCTTGGGGTCATATCTGTCAATATATTGGCTAATTGCAATAAACGTTTCCTGAAGCGCATCATTGAATAAGTCATCAAAAAGACCATTCGATAAATTGCCATATTTTGTTTTAAGGCTTTTTCTCAAAATTCCAAACGTTGGCTGTCTCCACAGTTCTTGAATTAACAGAGTTAATGCTCGATGTCTTTGTGGACTTCCTGCAAGAGTGTTTTGAGCTTGTATCGCTAACTGTTGTAGCTGAGAAGGAGTCTCGTTGGATGGAGTCTGGGTTTCATCAAAGGTCATCATAGTCATCATCTATAGCTATATATCAGTGTTTGTACTTAATATACGCAGGCGCCACCCAAAGGCTTTACCCACCATTACTTTTCTGCACAAGCTAGGGGGTTTTATGCAAAATTGAAATTCTTTACAAAACTTTACGAAAAAAGAAACGCAAAATCTTTGGTAAGAAGCCCGGTTTCTTGTCAAAAGCCTATAATCTAAGTTTTTACGCAAATTTTGAGCGGCGTTGCATATTCGATTAATTATGGCGCCCATAAGTAGGTTGAGGGCAGAATGGTGTTCAATACACGGATATTATAGAAAATGGTGCATGGAGGTTTAAATGTGAAGAAACGTGACGACACTATACAAAAATTTTCGACGTTTTTGATGTTCGAGGGGGTTAATAAACGCCTAAATCTAGTATGGCAGACTGATTCACAGTTGGAACGCAATATGAAAAGATTGATGCAAAGTGAATCGGAGGTTAAGTCAGAGTACTGGGCACACTATTTTCTTAAAATTATTAAGGTAAATCAAGCTGTGCAGCAGGTGTCTTTGTCTCCAGATTGTTTTGTTAAAGCCAGGGGGCATTTATCATCTTATTTGCAAGAAGCTTGTTTGTGGGCGGCACATAAGAGTTTCCAACGGTTTAGTTTTATTCGGCACAAGTATCCACTCCCGGAGTTGTTTCAAATAGCTAATTTGGCTGTTAACCCACCAGAAAAGTTATTTAAAACTTTTGATATTGAACATCCTCAAGCGAATTTGAATGCTTATGCAAAAATAGCTATTTTACGTTTTACTGGTAATTTAATCTATACTCAAGATATTGAGGCGAAAAGAGATAAGTTTACTGATTATGGTTTGCTTAAGGATTTAACGGCGAAGGAACTGAAAGAAGCGTTATTGGCAAGAGGTATTAATCACAGCAATATCAATTCTTATTATTTGGCTTGGCAATGTTTTGATGAAATTTATCTGTATAAGCCAGATAATCGTGCGCTTGGTTCTGAAGAAAGTTTGCAAATTGAGCAAATTACGTCTTGTTATAATCAGCGCTGCCAAGAGTTTAATTTAACAAGCCAATCTGTTGCACAAGTGAAAAATATTCTTTTAACTTGTATTCAAGCTGCACGCAATTATCGTACCAAACAGTTTTCGCCTCTTGATGAGCAAATCAATATTACTGATTGTAATTCAAGTCTTTTAGAAAATTTAATTCAAAACGAAGAATGGCAAGAAACACAATCTTTGATTAAAGAATTATTTTTGGCGTTACCTGAACAAGGACAACTAATGCTTAAGCTTTGGCATGGTTTAGGTTTGACTCAAACTGAAATCGCAGGCGCCATTACTAATAAATATACAGGAATACAAAAACAGTATCAAGTTGCCCGCCATTTAGGAAAATATACAAAAATTTTATTAGATGGTCTAATTTACCAGTGGCAGAAGAACTTAAGAGAGGTTAAGGTATATGATGACAAAAATATAGAAGCGATTAAAGACGCTATGAACGATTGTCTACAGGTATATACTCAGCAAGAGTTTTTCAATACTTTAGATAGAGTTGCTCGAATCAAGATTGCCGATAACATATCTTTTAATAATATTGAGAATGATAATAAAATTAAACAAAAATTAGTAAATGCTTTTCAAAAAGAGCTAGAAACAAGCACGCAACTGGGCATCAATGCTTTAGATGGCGCCAAAAACAAACTAGCTATTTTTATTGATAACTGGCTAATAAATAGAAATACTTATCGTACTACATGCAACCATACAGCAAAATAATATGAGCTACAACTTGAGTGAGTTACAAACCATTTACCCTAATCAATTGTGGTTAGAGTTATCAAACCAAGCACAAGAAGATGCCTGGAAACAGATTTATTCACAGCATTATTCTACTGATGCTGCACGATGGCGAGCATTTTTAAATTATCTATCTATAAATACCTTTTCTAATTGGTTAAGAGATGACCCAGAATTTAATAACGTCATTAAAATTACCAGTTTGGATGACTTGGCAACGTACTGGGAAGTAGTCAACGGATGTGCGATTACTGTAGACAATACTAAATTAGTATTGATACCTAGCGACAAAAGTAATCCATTGGAATTTGAAGTTCCAGCAGAATGGGTTAATATTCCCGATTGGGCCGGAGAATATTATTTGCATGTACAGTTAAATCTAGAACAATCATGGTTACGAGTATGGGGATATACAACCCACGAGCAACTTACCAAGTATGCAACGTTCAACCAAATGACTAGAACATACTGTCTAGAAAGAGAGTCTCTTATCGAAGACTTAAATGTGATGTGGGTTGCACGTGAGTACTGTCAACAACAATTACACTTCAAACCTTTATTAGCAACCTCAAATGCACTCTTCACACAATTACTGAATATACTAAGTCAGTCAAATATCCACTCTCCCCGTTTGTATGGAAATTTTGACGAGTGGAGTGCTTTGATTGCATCCAATACACTGAGGCAAGAATTATACAAACATAGAGTCAATAAACTCAGTAATACTATTCAGCCTAAATGTACTAACTTAACTAATTTAAGTCTATGGTTAGAAGACATTTTTGAAACTGGTTGGCAACATATAGATGCTTTGTTAAATCTACAGCAAAGAACTTTAGCTGCTCAATTTAGGCAAGATGCTGCTTTAACTTATCGTACTCAAGGCGCCAAGTTAATCGATTTAGGAATGCAATTAGGTAATAAGGCTGTTGTACTATTAATTGGGCTATCACCTGAGATAGATGACAAAGTAAATATTCGCGTGCAATTATATCCTACAAGTGGGGAATATTACTTACCTGCAAGTATAAAACTTTCCTTATTATTGCCTTCAGGTGCTGTTGTTCAAGAAGTTGTTTCTAGAAACCATGACAATTACATTCAATTAAAAAGATTTAAATTTCCTTTAGGAAAATATTTTAGTATTCAATTGGTGTTGCAAGATGTCATTATAAAAGAGGATTTCATGCTTGATGCACTCATTGGCAAGTCGCCATGAATAAGTTAGTAGTATTAAATTTGGGTAAGGGTAATTTCAGACAGGGTTTTTCGACTGTTACAATTCAACTATGGGAAAATACAAACGCACCAACACAAATGGTGGGGAGTTTGCCTGCTGCACCAGAAATTTCTGAGTCATATAGACGTTGGCAGCTAATTTATTGTTTACTCAACGAAGCGCTTTATCACGATAGAAGTTGGCGAAAGTTAAGAAATGATGACATTCTGACCAATGATTTTGACGTAGAGGTTGAAGAAGAAGATATTACAAATGTTTCGTTAATGGAATTCAGTAGCTTATGTGAAGAGTTGCAGTATCATATTAATTTATGGTTTAAATCTTTATCATTTATACACGTCAATCAAAAGTTACGCACGAAACTGGCGCCGAGTGATGAGATAAAATTTATATTTGAGACAGAAGACGAAGAAGCTCGAAAAATACCCTGGCATTTGTGGGATTTTTTTGAAGATTACGTCAATGCAGTAGCTTGTCTGAGTACTTCACAATTTGAATATCTTGAACCAAGTGCAAAAAATCCAACTCGTCCAATGCGGATTTTAGCAATTTTGGGAAACAGTGAAGGAATTGACGTAGAAAAAGACCGAGCAATTTTAGAGCTTACAAATGCACAAACAGTATTTTTAGTGGAACCCAAACGTCGAGAGTTAGATTACTGGCTCTGGGATAAGCAAGGATGGGATATAGTATTTTTTGCAGGACATAGCTCTAGTCAATCGGATGGCGAAACGGGTACAATTCAAATAAACAAGACAGATACTTTAACGATTTCGCAACTAAAAAACGGTTTACGAGCGGCATTATCTAATGGTTTAAGTCTAACTATATTTAATTCGTGTGATGGTCTTGGACTAGCACGTGATTTAGCATCGCTACATATTCCGCAAATTATAGTAATGCGTGAACCAGTTCCAGATATTATTGCCCAAGCGTTTTTAAAGAATTTTATCGAAGCATTTGCAACTGGTAAGTCTTTGTATATGTCGGTGCGAGAAGCACAAGCAAGGTTACAAGGATTAGAAGATGAATATCCCTGTGCGAGTTGGTTACCTGTAATATGTCAAAACCCAGCAGCAGCACCATTGATTTGGAGAAGCAAATTTTTTGTACATAAACCTAATTTACCAAGAAAGTTTTTATTTACAGCATTACTTCAAGTTAGTTTACTAGTAAGTAGTGTAGTAGTAGTTGCACGCAGTACCGGAATTATGGAGTCATGGGAACTTTCAGCTTTCGACAAAATTATGCGTAGTCGTCCTGCTGAAAAACCTGAGAATCGAATTATAGTTATAACGGTGACTGAAGCAGATGTTCAAGCTCAAAATCCCCAAGAAAGACGAGGGTTGTCTTTATCTAACAGAACTCTTGCTACTGTTATGGAAAAAATACAGCAATTTAAACCTCGTGTAATAGGTTTAGACCTTTATCGAGAGAACCCTGTAGAAGCTAATTTCCAAAACTTAGCAGCAGTCATGCGAAGTGATAACTTTATTGCTGTTTGTAAAGGAGGTGAAGATAATGCAGACCCAGGAGTTCCACCACCACCAGAGACTTTACAAACAAGTGTTGGTTTTACTGATGTAGTCCCTGACCCCGACACTATTTTACGTCGTCACCTGCTGGCAATGGCGCCTCCAACTGCTAAAAACGCTAAATGTAAAACAGATAAATCTTTTAGTTTCCGAGTTGCGACCCGTTATCTAGCGAGTGAAAATATTGGTTCCAAGCTAACTCCAGACAAAAATTTAGTTATCGGTAATACAGTCTTTAATAACTTACAATCAAACAGTGGCGCCTATCATGATATAAATAGTGAAGGACACCAAGTACTATTGAACTGGCGTGCTGCCAATCCATATATTAGAACATTCACTGTCCAAGATGTATTAGATAACAAGTTAACGTCAGATTTAGTAAAAAATCGTATAATTCTCATTGGTACAACTGCCGACAGCTTTAATGACCTGCGTTGGTCTACACCTTACACAAAAGGAAAATGGCCTCACTCTCAAATTGCAGGTGTAGTTGTACAAGCACATATGATTAGTCAAATTTTGAGTGCAGTGTTAAATAATCGTCCTTTATTGAATGTGCTGCCAAAATGGAGCGAATATATTTGGATATGGTCTTGGGCAATAGTAGGAGCAGCAATAGCTTTAACTATACAATCAACACGGCGCCTAATTTTGACGGCAGTAATTAGCTGCGGAGTGCTTTATGGTGTTTGTCTTTACATATTTATATTAGGTATTTGGATACCCTTAGTACCATCAATGCTGGTTTTGTTAGCAAGCACTACGAGTTTGAAAGTTTATAGAAACCGGGTTTCTTCATGAAACTCGGTTTCTTGCTAAGTAATTATGCATAAAATAATGTCTTAATACAGATAAAAGTATATAACTAGATGTATTTCTTTACTTAGACAAATGCAAAATACAAAGTATAATCTTAATACTATGCCTGTGCAACAAATACTGAAAAGCTTTTGTCTAAAAAGCTGTAAAAACGTCATTATTAGCTTATTGAATTTGATTGTTGTGTCATATTTTATGCCGGCAATAGCACAAGTCAATCAAGTCGAAAATTCTAATAGTACACATGTATATTTTAATACTAATGAACCAGATGGTTCAAGCCAAGGTAGACCTAGTGGCAGAAGGGGGACTGGTAGTCGTGGTGACTGTCCATCTGTAGAAATGCCATTAGAAGCTTTAATACCAAATGAACGTTCAGGGTTGGTAATAGAAGAAAATCCGACTCTATGGTTTTACATACCTTTTAAATCAAATCAAGTATCAGCAGGTGAATTTTCGTTGCAAGATGAAGAAAAAAACGACGTTATGCGAACTTCGTTTCCTGTACCCACTCAACCTGGTATTTTTAGCTTGCAATTAAAGACAGCAAAACCCTTAGAAATTAATAAAACTTACACATGGTACTTCAAGCTTTATTGCCAAAATAATACTACATCCAAATCATCCATACCCAGCTTTGTTAGTGGTTCACTCAAAAGAGTGGCGCCGGATGTAAAATTAGAACAACAGTTAAAAGCTGCCACCACACCACGAGCAAAAATTGCAGCATATGCTCAAAATGGTATATGGTACACAGCATTGAGCGAGTTAGCTTTACTTCGTATTGCCGAACCACAAAATACAACCTTCCAGCAAGACTGGCAAAACCTATTAGCCTATGCCGGATTAAAATATTTAGCAAACAAACCAATTTTTGGTGAACTCAAAATCTTACAACAAAATGCATCCAACTTACCCATAAGATAAACATCTTGCAGAATAAAAATCTTGTAAGATAAACTCTTGTGGGATAAAATATTGTGGGATAAAATATTGTGGGACAAAATATTGTAAGATAAAATCTTGTGGAATAAAATCTTGTGGGATGGGCATCCTTGCCCGTCCCAACACATATCAATATTATAATATATAAAAAATTATCCACTCTTAAACAATGTCTCACTATCAAAAATTACTCAGAATATCTACCAATGCAAAATCGCTACGTAATATTACATCAAATATTGCCGAGATAGTAGCCGAATCAAAAGTAGATACAGGGCTTTGCACCCTATTCTTACGCCACACCTCAGCAAGCTTAATTATCCAAGAAAATGCTGACCCCGATGTATTAAAAGATTTAGCGAACTTTATGGCTAAGTTAGTACCTGAATCAGCAAAATATATCCATGATGCTGAAGGTCCCGACGATATGCCAGCACATATTCGTACTGCTATTACTCATACCTCAGAACACATCCCCATTAACCGAGGACAACTAGTATTAGGGACATGGCAAGGAATTTATATTTGGGAACACCGTCAGCACAACCATGTTAGAGAATTAGTTGTTCATATATCTAATTAATTCCATTATCCAAGCGCAATATCTAAAAACATCATTACAACAAAACCTACCATTACACCAATCGTTCCTTCTTTCTCTAAACCTTTACGATGAGACTCGGGTATAATTTCGTCGCTAATTACAAATAACATGGCACCCGCAGCAAATGCCATTGCCCAAGGTAAAACAAAGTTAGCTATACTGACTACCGAGGCGCCAACTAAACCACCAATAGGTTCAACCAAACCTGTTAATAACGAAATCCATAACGCATAGCCTCTAGAATATCCCTCCGTAACTAACGATAACGCCACTACTAAACCTTCGGGAATATTCTGTAAACCAATACCCATCGCCACAGGTAAACCATCTTTTATATTATTATTACCAAAATTTACTCCCACAGCTAACCCTTCAGGGAAATTATGAATCGTAATTGCAGCAATAAACAACCAAATACGCTTTAAACTCTCTCCTCCACTTTCTTTCCCTTTAATAAAATGCTCGTGAGGCAGCAGTTTATGCGCTAACTGCAAAAACAAACCTCCAAACAATATTCCTACAACCATTATTAACGCTGCATAAGCCTTAGAGTAACCAAGACTCATCGCCGCTTCTGTTCCTGGCAGCACTAAAGAAAACGATGTTGCCGCTAACATCACTCCCCCACCAAAACCCAGCATTATTCCTTGCACCCGCTGTGTCAAATTAATCGGCAACAATATTGGCAAGGCGCCGATAAATGTCGCAAGTCCCGCACCTAAACTAGCAAATGTACCTATAACAAGATTACTCATATCTAAAGATTTATCTTCACCAATAAATCATACTCGATATGACTTCAAATTTATCTAATATTTATAGTTGATTACGAGCTTTGAGTTGTAAATATCTTTCGACTAACTCATCACTAATTTGATTTGCTGGTGCGTCTAACACCAATACACCACGACCTTTGAGCTTGGCAAATGCAACTTGACGTTGTGCCATCAAATCTAAAGCAACAGCGCGGGTATAGGCGCCTTGAACATCTTCAGTAAAAGTACGAGCAATAATATCAACTTGAGGGTCACGCAAAGCCACGCAAAATGATAGATAGCGGGGTGTCAGTCGTGATAAGGCACTTAATAATTCAGCGGAAGCAGTGGTATCAATAATATCGGTAATAACAACAATTAAACAGCGTCGAGTTTGTTTTTGGACGACATGAGTGACTGCACCAACATAATCGGATTCTAAAAGTACTGGTTGAATAGGAGTTAAACGGTCGATAAGATGACTAAGTTGATGTTGTCCACGTTCAGGAGGAATCCAAGTGTGAATTTGGCGGTCAAATACACCCACTCCAACTTTATCACCACGATTTAACCCAGCCAACGCCAACGATAAAGTTGCATTTAAACCCCAGTCAAACCTTTGTAAACCCTGAACTTGCGCCGTCATCAACCGACCTCTATCAAGCAAAATTAACAGCGTTTGTTCTTGTTCTGGTTCTAAAACTCTCACAAGCGGTGATGTATTACCACTGGCGCCAACACGTCTTGCAGTTGCCTTCCAATCAACTAACCGCAAATCATCACCACTACGGTAATTTCGTAACTCCGAAAACTCCGTACCAATACCTAACTGTCGAAATTGCCGCATTGACCCAGAAGATTGTAACGTCAAACGTATTGAAAGACTTCTTAACCCAATTAAATCAGGATAAACCTTAACTTTCAAACTTTGCGGAACTTTCCAATTATCCCATGCTAAACCCCAGGCGCCAAGTTGACGTATTTGAAGATTTCCCCAATCAAATTCTCCCCTTTTAGTCGGAAACGCTGTATAAGTTACTTCACTAGTAGTATTTTTCTCTACTTTAATACGAAGCAAAGACTGATTAAGATTAACAGTATTTGGATAATAATCGCAAATTTGAACTATAGTACTAGTATTAGATTTTACTTCTAACTTAAGAGGATTATCACGTCCTATTGATAAACGTGGAGGTAACTCGCGCGTAACATCAACACGAGAACGACGCACACGTAAACTATCAATAATCATTAAAGTTAAGATTACTGCATCATAGAGTAAAATAACCGCTATGCCAGTCGAGACTTTAGTAAAACTCGCAACAGCAGGGGCAAGTATAATCCCCAAAGTCAAAAGCAAGTAAACTCTTTTTGTTGGAATCATAGATAAGAGTTAGGAGTTAGAATAATTTGTCATTCTGAGCGCAGCGAAGAATCTCGTTTATATCCACGCTTTTAAGATGCTTCGTTCCTCAGCATGACAGTGGGTGGGTTTCAAGATGCTTCGTTCCTTAGCATGACAAGGTGTAATTATCTTGGGACTGGGATTTTGTTTAGTATTGAGGCTATTACACCATCTATTTGTAAACCATCAAGCATAGCTTCGGGTTTTAAAATAAGTCTGTGGCGTAATAATGGAAGTGCGGCAACTTTTATATCATCTGGGGTAACAAAATCTCTGCCAGCAAAATACGCTGATGCTTGCGATGTTTGTAACCATAAACCCGCAGCACGTGGTGAGGCGCCTAAATTTAAATCAGGATGCTGACGCGAGGCGCCGACTAAAGCTAAGATATAATCAATAATAGCTTCAGAAACCTTGACCAGTTTTACAGATTGACGCACTTCTAATATTTGAGCAACAGTAGTAACAGGTTCTAACTTAGCGATATCCAAACGACGTGCAGCAAACCCAGCTTTACGATTTAATAGCATTTGCTTTTCGGCGGCAAGTTCAGGATAATCTACAACCAGCTTAAATAAAAATCTATCTAACTGCGCTTCCGGTAAAGGATAAGTTCCTTCAAATTCGAGTGGGTTTTGCGTAGCAATCACCCAAAACAAATCAGGAAGTGGTAGAGTCTCACCATCAAGCGTCACCTGCATCTCTTCCATAGCTTCCAAAAGTGCAGATTGAGTTTTAGGAGGAGTACGGTTAATTTCGTCTGCAAGCAATACCTCTGTAAATACAGGCCCCTTTTTGAGCGAGAAGCTACGAGTATTCAAATCAAATATATTCGTACCAGTAATATCACCAGGCAAAACATCGGGTGTTAACTGAATACGACGAAACTCTGCCTTAATTAATTGAGCCAATACTTTAACTAGTAAAGTTTTACCAGTTCCTGGGACACCTTCTAAAATAATATGTCCCCCTGATAACAAACCTATCAAAGTTTGCTCAATTAACGTAGGCTGACCAACAACAACTTGATTAAGTGCGTCTTTTAAACGGATTAGAACAGGATTCATTTGATTCATGCAAAATAAAGTTATTAATGTAGAGACGCGACATGTCGCGTCTGTTATCGCGTCTGTTATCGCGTCTGTTATCGCGTCTGTTATAAAGTTAATTTACGTATATTGCCCCATTTTCTTAACCAAGCTATCAAATCATTTTCACTCAGGCGCCGTTGTCCTTGTTGAGATTGTACACGCAAGGCAGATTCTACATCATCTAACCCAGCACCAAACTTATTTTGCCATACACTTAATAACTCCTCAGAGTCAGGTGCTGTAATATCAATAAGATTTTTCTTACCTAAACCCAGATTAAGTGTCAGTTGATTTATTTCTTCCTTACCAACCATCTCTACAACAAAGTCGGTAGAGTCAGCTTTTTGTAAAACTGCGGCAAGTGCTTGAATGTAAGCTTGACTGTTATCTACTGTTGGTGATTGTAAAGTAGCTATTTTACCAAAACGACGATTTTGTGCAAATATTAGTACTAGCAGCAAAATACCAGCTTGAATAAAAGCTGTAAAAATAGGTTTTTGGATAAAGTAAGTTTGAATATTTCCTTCACCTTTAGCTTCTTTAATATCTTTATCTTTATAGCCGTGTATATACTCATCTATATATATTTTCCTTTTATTATTATCACTAGCTAGCTGCGCTAAAAACTCAAAATTTCCAGGTTCGTTTTGATATGCATTAGCTGCCAGTTCAGGAGTCACAGAATATATAACCTTACCTTTACCATATCTTGTTTGCCAAACAATGGCGCCTCTATCATCGCCTAATAATATTTCTGTTTCCGATTTTGGTAACGAATTCTGATACCGTTTAGTAGTATCTATTTTTACATTACCTGCACTTGATTTATGAATTGTGCTAAATTCTGCTCCTGTTGCTTTTCCGGTGTAATCTAAGACAATGAGATTATTGCCTTTTTCTATCCAACTTTGTAGTTCATATTCTGAAGCAACGCTAAATTCAGGAGGATTTACTTGCAAAAGAGTTATAAGGTCTGTTTTAGATTTAATACTAGATTTAATATCTATAGCAGGTCGCTGCCAACGTTCGATTTTGCCTCGACGCTGCATATAACTATACCAGGCGCCGTAACCTTCAGGCGCCCGATTATAAGTAGAACCATTATTAAGTTTGCCACCACTCGGAGCAGCAAACAAAGTTATCAAAATTAAAACTCCAAGAATAATTAGAGAAAATATAGTTAGACGATTTGGACGTTTCATGTATTTAGTTTATTGTTTAGTTTATTATTTAGTTTATTCTTGCGTAATTTCTTTATATGCTTCTCGACATTGTTCATAGTTGACTTGCGCTGCTTCCATTTCATCAAAACATATTTGTTCGTGCGTTGTAATCAGGGTTTCGTATGGCTGCATAGAAGAATTAGATAATCGCAATATTTGTAAATACTCACCATCGGTACGGCTTTTTTTATGAGGCAATGTATTTTTTTCGTGTAAAAATTGTAAAAGCGCCAAGTATAAACATTTACAAGCATCACGATACTTACCCTGCCTATAAAATTCTTGCGACTGCGACAACAAAGCTGCTGCGGATATTGGCTGCTCGTTTTTTTGACTACGAATATCATTCGATTGTGCTTCGTTTAACCAAGCGTATAAATACGGGTTAAATTCTTTCCAAAGGCGCCACATTAGCCACAAAGCAAAAAAACTAACTGCTACCCAAAATAAGAAATTAAGCAAGTTTAAAAACCATTGGCTAAATCTTAAACCTTGAGACTTATCAGGTGTAGGAGGGTCAAAGCGAGAAAGAAAATACTCAATAGATTCTCCTACTCGCTTTTGAAACAGATAAAACTGCCAACCTAGACTATTAGTTTCAAATTCTGATGCGGACATAAGCAAGAAAGAGAATGAGAATTATTTTTCTAATTATTTTTCTAATTTATTAGGGATACCTTCGCAACCACCAGGAATTGTGCCGCGAGTTTTTTCGCCACCCCAAGCACAGCAGTAATAGCGTACTTGTTCAGACATGCGCTGAACATTAGTAAAATCAGCATCTTGAACAACCGCACCAGTATATTCACCAGTTTGGAAATTGGGAGGGTTAACTCGACTGCGGGGTGATGCGGTTTCGTGAGAACCGTAGAACAAACGTGTTGTTTTTAAGTCAGAATTTCTTAAGCTAGCTTCGTATAAAATAGCACGCGATAAGTTTGCTTTGACTAAATCACAACCACTAAGGTTAGCACGTACAAGGTTAGCCTCAGAGAGGTCTGTCCATCGCAAATCTGTACTAGAAAGGTCGGCGCCTGCTAATGTTACACCAAGGTCTATAACACGCTGTCCAAAAGTACGGTCTTCAGCATATCCTCCACTACCATCGAGTATTGGACGTCCGAGAGTACGGTCGCGTTTAAGTGGAGTTAATAATCTTGAACGAGATAAAAAGCGAAGTATTTTAGCTTTGCCACTACCATCAACGCTACTAAGAATAGCAGCAGTGCGTCCTTCGGCAATTGCGCGTTCTTGGGGCCAATCTTCGAGCAGTCCTTCTTCGTTGAGTACTAAATCGGAAATACCTTGAAAGTAGGAGTCAATAGTTTGCTGCTGAGTAATAATATTTTGTTGAACTGTGAGCAAATTTTGTTGAATAGTCAAGTCTTTAGAAATAACATACTGGCGCCAAGCGACGTAAACAGCAATTATAGCGATAGAAATTTGTCCCAAGGCGCCAAACCATTCTCCTAATGCTCCTGAAGCATCCCAGTTAACAGTTTTTCCCCAACGTAAAATATCATCACCCACGCCTGTAAATTTAATGGCACCTATTATACCTATAGTTAATACTAAAATACCAAATAGAACAGCACGTTCTTGAGGTGAAAACCATTCCGCAAAGACTTCTCGTAACCACGGAAAAAGTATTGCGAGCGATAAAGCTAAAGTAGCAACGGTTCCAATGGCGCCAATAATCCAAATATTTGAGGCAAAACCAATAAAAATCAAGCCTACAGCCACAAGAGATAATAAAAATGCCCGCCTTTGGACTACTACAAGCTTATTTGAGCGTATTTCTACATTAGAGTGCGATTGTTTGAGAGCATTTGTACTTTGTTGAGATTGTAGAGAATTAATTACAGCTAAAGCTTGCTGTGTAACAAGTCCTTCTGGGGTAAGACCATTTTCGCTGGCGCCGTTAAAGTCGTCCAGTTGCAATTTGTCTTCAGATACTTGCTCAGGTGAATGGGATGAGTTGGAATTGTTATCAATTGTCATGCTTAGTATGGGTGCCGTATCGACTCCTTAAACGATATTTATCCTATGGTATCTGCTGCACGGTGTGTAACGGTAAGAAGCATTAATCATTTTCTGGTACATGGTAGAGAAACCCGGTGTCAAACGGCATACCACATTTAAAGCCGGAAGTGTTAAAAATTTTACATTAATTTGTATATTTTTATAAATTTTTCTTTAAGAGGGACAAAAGGTAATATGATTTTACAGTAAAGAAATAATTGCATAAAAAGAAGCGACATTTTTTGTTAGCTTTTGCCAGGGTAAATAGTTGATATCTCATCAAAATATGAAGTACTTGCAAAGAGTGTGTGTAATTGATTTAAAGTCAAGCAAGAAAACAGTTATATCCATAATAATTTCATGAGAAATAAAAAGAATAAATAAAGTGTAATGAAACAGTAATGCAACTTACTTTTTTAATAGGAACAGAAGTTTTAACATGCGGATGTACGATATATGTAGGTACAAAATGACTGATTCGGGAAGTTTTGCTGCCTTAAGCTTAATAGCACTATTGACGTTTGGCTGTAGTAATGTGGCGCCAGCTTACGAATATACAAATCAAGCGGTGCAGGAATCGAACGTAGCGCAATTACTAACCGAAGCTCAGACAACTCAGCAAGTAGATGGTTTGTTTCGTCAAGCTAACAGTTTATTAGACGCGCATTCATACAAAAATGCTATAGAAACCTATGACAAAGTACTAAAAATTAGACCGAACAAAGCAGAAGCTTGGATAAATCGTGGTAACGCATTAACCGTTTTACAAAGAAATGAAGATGCAATCACATCTTATGATAATGCAGTCAAAATCAATCCACGGCTCAGTACAGCTTGGTTCAACCGAGGAAACGTCCTTAGCGGGCTAAAACGCTATACTGAAGCACTTGCCTCTTATGACAAATCAATTGCAATAGAACCAGACAAAGAAGAAGCTTGGATAAACCGAGGTATAGCTCTAGCAAAGCTAAACCGTTATACCGAAGCAATTGCCTCTTACGACAAAGCAATAGCCATCAATCCGAAAAAACATTTAACTTACTACAACAAAGCATGTGCCTATGCCTTGCAAAACAAACACGAAGAAGCCATTAAAAACCTGCAAGCAGCAATCAAGCTACAACCCGCCAAATACAAAACACTAGCCAAATCTGACACCGACTTCACCGCATTACGTCAAGACAAGCGCTTTCAAGACCTACTCAACTAACAAGACACAGTAGGGTGGGCACTGCCCACAGCATATTAAATAATGTAGGTTGGGTAAACGAAGCGCGTAATCCAATACCAGCTAAACTTCAGTGTTTATTTAGCAACAAATATTACTGAAGCAGGCTTTTTTGTTTTTGGATGTATGGGTTCACGCATTTCAACTAATCGCAAGCCATTGTCATGAAACAGCTTGACCCAACTCTGTAAAGTTCTAAAATACCACGGCGCCGGGTCAGATGCGTTTTCGTGCCAATATCAAGGCGCCGCAAGATGGAGTGATTTTCAAAATAAATTCGCGTGCGGGTGAAAAGGTTTCTGACAACGGAGTTGTTGAACTTGGGCAAGTTAATCAAATGAGAGTAGTTGCTGAGGTATATCAAACCAATATTAGGAAGGTTAAGTTAGGACAAAATGTTCGTGTTAGCAGTAACTCTCTAGATAACGAATTGCAAGGAAAAGTTAGTTGGATTGGTTGGCAAGTTCAGCGTCAGAACATTATTAACTCAGACCCCAGCGAAAATATTGATTCCAGAGTGGTTGAGGTTCATATACAGCTAGATGAGAAATCGACTCAGCAAGCAGCTAAGTTTACAAACTTACAAGTTAAAGCAGCAATTGAATTATAAAAACCTGGTTTCTTTGCCGATAACTTGTAATTAAAACGATGATTGTATGTAGAAACCAGGTTTCTTTATTTTATAAAATAAATTATTATGACTGGATTTATTCAAGAATTACAAAGACGTACACCGTTAGGATGGTTACAATTAAACCGTCATAAAAGTCGTTTGCTAGTTGCCGTTTCTGGAATTGCATTTGCTGATATTCTTATGTTTATGCAGTTAGGTTTCCAAAGTGCGCTTTTTGATAGCAATACTCGTTTGAACCGCTCAATATTAGCAGATATTGTTTTAGTTAGTTCGCAAGCTAAGAATACACAGAATTTATCAACTTTTTCACGTCGAAGGTTATTTGATGCATCTGATATACCTGGTGTAAAAGCTGCTGAACTAATGTACATTGGGAATGTAACATGGAGAAATCCTCAAACTCGTAAAAAAGCTACAATACAAGCAATTGGTTTTAATCCAGAAGTACCTGCTTTAGATATACCTGAAGCAAATGCTCAACTGGATAAAATTTAATTACCCAATAGCTTTTTGTTTGATAGAGGTGCAAGAGGTGAATATCAAAAAGTATTTGAAAGTGTCGATGCAGGTAAAGAAGTTACTACCGAGGTAGATAGAAAGACTATTACTATTAGTGGATTATTTAAATTTGGCGCCTCGTTTGCAGCAGATGGTATATTACTTTCTAGCGAGGAAAATTTCTTAAGATTATTTCCTCGTCAAAAAGCTAGCAGCGTAAACGTTGGTTTAATTTACTTGCAACCAGGGTATAATCCAATTCAGGTAGCAACAGCGATGAAAGCGCATCTTCCTAACGATGTAAAAGTTTTAACGCGCGCAGAGTTTGTGGAGTTAGAAGAGGGTAATTTAAGAAGAGAAAGTCCAATTGCTTTTATTTTTGGCTTTGGTGTAGCAATGGGATTTGAATGAGTTCAATATTATTCATAACTTATTTATTCGATATCCATTTATACTCAATACTAGCTTGACCATTAACTGGATTTACTCCTAATTTCCCAGCAACAAAACCATGTTTTTCATAAAACTTGTGCGCTTGCACATTTTGTTGAAGCGTCGTTAATGATAAACCAAGTGGGCAAATTGTTTTTGCTTTGTTGAGTAAAGCTGTTCCTATCCCTATTCTCTGTACATCAACATCTACAAAGATCTGTTCTAAAATTCCTTTTATGATGAATTGTGCCGATTGCGGAATTCTTCAAATACCTTGAAAAATAAATCTAAGGCT
>ERZ1066124.240-NODE-240-length-48297-cov-29.314187_pt1 | contig 48297 bp, 43 predicted proteins | sample MGYA00382771_ERZ1066124 | MGnify/ENA primary metagenome ERZ1066124 (study PRJEB33369, sample SAMEA5778354) | biofilm metagenome | biome: Industrial cooling water; feature: Water cooling tower basin; material: Biofilm | place: United Arab Emirates | collected... | reverse complement strand
TATCAACTATCAACTATCAACTATCAACTATCAACTATCAACTATCAACTGTTATAAACGCAGCCGATACCCCATACTTCTGACGGTTTCTATCTTGTCGCTGCCTAATTTTTTTCTTAAATAACCCACATAAACATCTACGACGTTAGAATTGGGGTCGTAATCGTAACCCCAAACTCGATTGAGTAATTGCTCTCGGCTTAAAACTTGTCCGGGATGTCTGACAAATGTCTCGGTTAAGATGAATTCGCGGGCGGATAATTCCACAAGGCGATCGCCTACTTTTACGGTGCGCGATCGCAAGTCTAAAACAATCTCCCCCGCTGTGAGAATCATCTCATCTTTTTTAGGCGCAGATTTTTGATTTCTTAACCTCGCGCGCACTCGCGCTAGCAATTCTTCAAATCGAAATGGTTTGGTAACGTAATCATCCGCACCGCTTTCAAATCCTACTACTTTATCACCGATCTCATCCCTGGCAGTTAAAATTATAATCGGCAGGGTTTCTCCTCTTCCCCGCAATTCTTCTAATACCTGCAATCCATCTTTTCCAGGCAATCCCAAGTCTAGAATTAACAGATCGAAATCGTTGCTATCAGTAACTCTAATCGCTGCATCGCCGTCTTCTACAACGATTGTGGTAAAACCATTCGCTTTTAATCCTTTTTCCAGAAACGAAGCGATGCGCGGTTCGTCTTCCGCGATGAGAATTCGGTTCATGGGTTTAGAGGGTGAGTCTCGCTTTCGCTTTATATTTTATTTTGAACTAATTTTTGCAGGCAGTTAGTAGTAGGCGCTTAAGCACCCTCCGGTTTTGGCGGAAACACCCTAGTCAAATCAAGGGACAAATCGGGAAACCCAGGTAGAGTTATTACCTGATTTGGTAAAACAATCCGCTTGTTTTTGTATCCATATTTACCTTGACTGCTTTGATAAGGTTCGCTGTGTGCTTCTAGCTGATTATCGAACAAATTGAATATCCAATAATCAGAAATTTTCGCTTCAGCATACAGGGGCAATTTTACATTTTGGTCGTAATTCAAAGTCGAATCAGAAATTTCAATCAGTAGTAATACATTAGCAGGTTTAGGGTGAGCTAATAGATAATCATCAGGACTATTTTGGACAACAGCAAAATCTGATTCTGGTTCGCTATCGTTTGCTATGATAATAGGAGATTGACACCGCAGAGTTGCGCTATCTCCTAACAGTCGGATCAATTCCCGCAGCAATTTAGAAATACAGACTTCGTGAGCTGTCCCTTTGCCGGACATCTGGATGATTTCTCCTTTGACTAACTCAATTCGGTCATCTTCATGGAAAAATCCTAGTTCTCCCAATCTGTGATATTCATCGAGGGTGAAGCGTTTAGCGTGAGTTATAGTCATAATATTTTTATTGTTTTAAAGACTCTCCATTATTCCACTGCACCAACATGAGGTTGTACGGGCAAAATTAGGGTAAAAGTCGAACCCTTTCCCGGCTGACTTTGTAATTCTACCTTGCCGCCGTGGGCTTCTGCGATCGCTCGCACAATTGCCAACCCCAAACCATAACCTTCTGAACGCCTGCGCGTTTTAGCAGCACGAGCAAACCGATCGAAAATGCGCTGTTGATCTTGAGGCGAAATTCCTTCTCCCGTATCCCGCACCCAAAAGCTAATCTGGCTTTTTGTTAAATCGGCTCCTAAAGTAATTGTATCATTATTATTTGTATGTTCAACCGCATTTTGAGCCAAATTCATCAGTGCCTGAGTCAGTCGCTGTTTGTCTGCGAAAATCTGACCCGATGCGTTTAATTCCAACTGCCAATGGCGGTTTCCCAAAGCTTTAAGCTTGGCAAATAATTCCTGAATAAACGTAGTAACTTCTACAATTTCTCCACATAAAAAATCCGGTCTTTCGGCTTTAGCTAATAACAGTAAATCGTTAACCAATCGGTTCATCCGATCCAACTCATCGTTGACTATAGCCAAAGTTTCCTGTAGTGCTTCCGGGTCATATTCTAACAATTCCAAATGACCGCGAATAATAGTAATTGGCGTTCGCAATTCGTGACCGGCATCGTTGATAAAATTGCGTTGGCTGGTAAAAGCTGCTTGAATTCGATCGAGCATTTCATTAAAAGCGATCGCGAGTTCGGCAATTTCATCAGATCCCTCAACCAAGATGCGCTGACTCACATTTGACTCGGTAATATAATGCGCTGTTGCAGTTAGCGATCGCAAAGGTTTTAACACCGTTCCAGCTACTGCCCAAGTCAAAAATGCACTTACAAATAAAATGGCGCTAGTAACTAAAATCATTACATAAGTGGCTTCATTAACCTTTTCTACATCGGGGGATGTAGAATGAAGAACGACAAACACACCGCGAGTTTTTCCCCCTACGATCGCTGGCTCTGCTATGTAGCGAAGCGTATCGGTCGCCGTAACTTTTTCTCCCCTTTCTGGCTGCTTTAATTGCGCCCAATGCTCGATTATTTTACCATTCATCCGTAAAGTTTCTGGTAGGGCAACTGGGCTAGATTTATAAATTTTACCTTCGATTAGCGCCAGTATAAACTCTCCTTCAGCCGGGATATTTTGGTACAGAAAATTATCAAATAAATTCGATGCATCGCAACTGGAACCCTGGCATTTTTTCAGCAGCTGGCGAAATTCCTGCACCTCTTGAACCAGAAGGTTTTTACCCCGTTGTTCTAACCGCACTGAAAGCACCTCACGCACGGCTAAAATCGATATACCTGTCGAGCCAGCCATCAGCAATAGGTACAAAGCGATAATCCGGGTGCGGATACCAAAGAAAAATCTACGCCATCTGGGAAATTTTTGATTTTTAATCACAATTGATTTGGTTGTAAATTAAGGAAAATAAATCGACATATCTTATTATTTGACAAGGCAAGAATAAATGCGGATTGGCTCGGCTATTCCTTGCAATAACAAGGACGCTGGCGCAAAATTTTGTTGCAGAATGTTTCCCGTTTGATTAAATGTAGTTTCATCGATCAAAATTTCACTCGGACGAGCTTGGCTTTCAAGACGTGCAGCCAAATTGACGTGGTAGCCAATGGCGTTAAATGTTCTGTAGAGTCTACCTCCGAGTAAGCCCAAGGCTACAGGACCAGAAGCAATACCGATGCTAATATCTAGTTTAGAGCCATGATTGGCGGTGGAGATATTACCAATATCTCTGACGGCTGCTATCATCTTTAAGGCTGCTTTTACTGCGCGATCGCGCGAATTCCCACTAGCAGGAACCACCCCAAAAAATGCCGTTATTAAATCACCAATTATCTTATCTACTAAACCGGCTTCATCAAGAATTTGCTGCATCGTACTGGTAAAACATAAGTTGAGCATTCTGAAAACTACCTCCGGAGGATGTTCTTCGCTGTAAGCAGAAAGTCCCCAAATACGAGCAAACAGAATCGTCACATCCTTGCGCTCTCCTGTCTCCTGTAACTGAAAAAGCTCCGGCGCTAAATCTTCAGGCATATCTCGCCCCAAAAATTGGTTTAATATTCGCGCTTGTTCTTGTCTCAAAAGACTGAGATCGTTTCCTTGTTGCTGAATTAAACTGTGCTGAATTTCTTCTAAAGTTGCGTCCAGGAGTAACACCCAGTCTCCCTCATTTTCTGGGAAAATATGCAAATCGGCGCTGCGCCCGTACTCGGTTTTAATGCAAGGCAGAAATATAGGAAAATCATCCGCTGGCAAAAGTCCTTCTAGAAAAAACAGTTGTTCTGTGACATATTGTCCTTTTTGCAAATTGGTAATTCCATAAGTTGCTAACTTTCCGCCCCAGTCAGACAAACGCCCGTTTTTTTCCACTAGAAGATAAGCGGGAGAACGATTTTCAAAGGTGAGGCTATGAAGATAATTAACTATCGGACTTGGTAACTCCAGCATTGATTCCCTCTATCATTTTTTCAGCTAAGATAAAAAAAGCTTCTTCCACGCCTAAGCCGGTTTTAGCACTGGTTTTAATCACAGTCCAGCCGCTGGCTAATAGTTCGGCGATCGCGCCTTCGTCAATATCCCATTCATCGGTTAAATCTGATTTATTTAGTAATAGAATAAATGGCACTTTTCCCAGGGTTTCTTCTACGCGATGTTGCAGTAAAATTGCTTTATCAAAGGTGTAGCGCCTCGTTCCATCAGCGACCAAAAGGTAACCTGATGAACCGCGCAAATATGACATTCTCACTTTTTGAAATTCGTCTTCTCCGTGAATATCCCACAGGATCAGATTTACTTCCTGCTTGCCTAGACTTACTGTTTTTTTATCAATTTTTACGCCGACGGTAGTTTGATAAATATCCGAGTAAATGCTTTTAACAAAGCGCTCTACCAGAGAAGTTTTCCCGGTGGCGAAAGCACCAACCATACATACTTTTTTTTGTAGCATAAGCTGGGAATTTCTTAGTGAGGGGCATTGCTGACAATTACTTTAAAAGAGACGCTGCGGTTAAAGGCTTTATCTTTTTCGTTTAACTCTTGACGCAAAGGTTTTTTTGACGCCAGTTCTACCGTAGAAAGATAGCTAGATTCCACTCCTTGCGCGACTAAAATTGTCTTGATTGCATCCGCTCTTGCTTTGCTGAGTACCATATTTGCCTCTTTTGAGCCTTCTCGATCTGTACGCCCGATAATTTGAATTTCTATTTTTTTTCTCAAAATCTGGGCGAAGTCCGCCAGCTTTTGCATTTCTACAGCTAAATTTTGGATTTTTTGCTCTTGCTCTGGGGAAATATTTTGGCTGCCACGGTCAAAAAATATCAATTGCTTTTCAATTTGTTTGACGCTTTTATTCAACTCTTTTATATCTATTTCAAACAGATTTTTTGGCTCAAGTTTAGCCACGCCGGGGATTGTCTGCGCCAGTTTGGTAGCTTCTAGTATCCAGCGGCGATCGGCAGTTCCCGATGCGTAAAGAATGCCGCTTTCATCTACGCTTAAATTGACGGTTTTAGGAGGTTGTAGCACTTTTTTGGCTCGTAAGGCGATCGCTTCTGGCTCAAGGGATAGGTAAGCCCCCCATTTGCTGACTACAGTTTTGGGATCGATCTCGGTTGCTTGCAATATTTTAAGTGGATCGGCTGCCAGGGGATCGCGCAGTCCAGAAATAAAATATTTTCCCCGACGTTTCTGGGCTTCAGTAATTACAATTCCTGGCTCAGCTTGCAGTTTTTCTAAATAATTTGCCCAGCGTCGATGGGCGCGAAATTCAAAAAATCCCCAGCTGCCTAAGCCAAAAACTATGCCTCCTGACAAGATCCATAAAATCGGCGAAACTTTGTATTTTTTAGGTTTATATCTCTGTTGCAGGCAAGCTTCCAGGTAGGGGAAGCTGGCTTCAAACGGTGCAGTATCTCCTTGAAAGTTTCTCAGATCGTTTCCCTGTCGCAGGTGAATTCTTTCGATCGCTTCTTGGAAAGTTAACCTTAATTCTTTGGGTGCGTTGCCTTTGATTACCCCTGCCAATATCGCCAAAGGCCCTTGTTCGATCCAAATAGTCAGATCGCCGTACTGCAAAGTGTCAAGTGTATTACTCGTTTCTACGTTGAAAGAGTCGCGGACAAAATCTTGGATCGCCGTTAACATGGCTGAAACTAAGTCAGCATCCTTCGCGACTACCCCTTCTGCTACGATGTTTTGCAATAGCAATCCGGTGTCTTTGTGAATCAGGAAAACTTGCTCAACCCGATAAAGCAGAGTACGTAAGATTACAACTTCGGCGAATGATTTGCCTGTCTGTAATGCTTCTATTCTCCACCCTAAGCTTTGCGGGGAAAGGCTGTGTTCTACGACTTGATTAAGTGATTGGATGGTGGCTTCCATCGCTGTAGCAATAGCTTTGCGAATCGCAGGTCCCATGACGGGGAAAATAGCCTCCGCCAGCACGTTCAAGTCTTTTTTAACCGAAACTTCGATCGCCGTTTCAACGGTGGGAACAATTGCTTCGCTCAGTTGTTTGTCTTTGAGACTTCGCAAAATAATCGCCTCTGGAAGCACTTGGCTGATTTCTTCTGCACTAATCGCGGGGTTTTCTAACCGCTCGTGCAATTTGTCCAGCTCGCTTTGCTCAAAACCTAGCAACAAACTGCGGAGTTCGGCAAGCGCTTCTTCTGTTGCACGATCCTGGTTTGGGGTATTTTTTTTGACATCCTGGGTGGAAGGATCTGTCATACCTCAAAGCTCCCAATTTATGGTTAATTTTACGAGTCATTAATTTCCTATTGCTTGTTCAGTCGCACAGCTAGTTCTGCAAATAAAGCGGCAAGATATGAGCGATCGGTCTTGTCGCTGCGAAGTGCTTCTGTTTCTTGTTCTATAACCCCTAATATTTCTTCGTTCTTTTGCTTTATGCCATCGTCTATATTTTTATACTGCTCTAATAGTTGCTGGCGCAATTCCCGCTGACTTTGATTTGCTTGTTGCTCAAATTCGCTAATCTTATTATCCAAAGCATGGATTAAATTTTTAATTTCCCGATCCAGGTCTTTGACGGCTTTATCTCGTGCAGTTGGTTCGCGATCGACTCGGTCGGTGAGCAAGTCAATCTCTCGCCTGATATAATTTTCCAGGTTTTCTAGGCGTTTTTTGATCTCTTCTCTTAAGTCAGATTGTTCTTTAACTAAACGTTCTTCCAAGCGGGCAAATCTTTTGTCATTTTCCCGCATCTGATTGCCAAAAAGAATATCTCTGATTTTATCTAAACTGCCATTATCAACAGTTTCTATACCGCTCATTTGTTGTTTACTACTTTGAGGTAAGCTCGGATTTGTTTGTTCTATGTCCACATAAGTTAATTTTTGTTCTTCTGGCATATTCATGGCTTTTCCTTCTGATATTATGGTGAATTTTGTTAAACTAATTTACTCAGAAATATTGTCTATCAAAACAGGCAAAAAAAGGATGATAAAAAGGTTTTTTTACTAGCTAAAGATAAGTGTATCTTGGTAGCGATCGCCTAAAACTAGCCAAAGCGGCAAAGGTAACATTTTTATCATCCTCATTTGTCAGTATACAAGCGGTTCAGGCTCTAGAGTACAAGTACGCTAAAGGCTTAGATTATAGCTTAGAATAGAATAGCCAAAGTGTAAAATAAAATTATTTCCCCTAGTACTGGAAAACATGGGGAAGAGAATAAATCAAAAAAAGCATTCGTGAATTGATATGCTGAAAACCGACAAGAGTAACGATCGCATACCATGCCAGCCCTGAGTAACCCATCTGTAACGATTGCCTTTCCTCTGACTGCCGTTGTCGGTCAAGAAGCGATAAAATTAGCCCTGCTGTTAGCAGCAGTAGATCCCGGATTGGGAGGGGTAGCGATCGCCGGTCGTCGCGGAACGGCTAAATCTGTGATGGCGCGCGCCCTCCACGCCCTGTTACCACCAATTGAAGTTGTTAAAGGTTCTCCCTACAATCAGGCAGCGGACGCGGAACTGGGGGACAGGGGAGAAGCGCCTAATAGTCAATCCCCCATTGTGACAGAAATTATTCCGGCACCTTTTGTGCAAATTCCCTTGGGAGTAACCGAAGACCGACTATTGGGTTCGGTGGATGTGGAAGAATCGGTGAAACGAGGAGAACCTGTATTTCAACCGGGTTTGCTAGCATCTGCAAATCGGGGCGTTTTATACGTTGATGAAATTAATTTATTAGACGATCAAATTGCTAACCAATTGTTGAGTGTATTATCTGAAGGACGCAATTTGATCGAGCGGGAAGGGATTAGTTTCGATCATCCTTGCAAAGCGCTGTTTATTGCGACTTATAATCCGGAAGAAGGGCCGTTAAGAGAGCATTTGCTCGATCGAATTGCGATCGCTCTCTCTGCCGATGCGGTTTTAGGATTGGACGAACGAGTGCAAGCTGTAGATGAAGCTATTGCTTACGCCACTTCTCCCCAAACTTTTCTCGCCCAGTACGCAGAAGATATCGATAATCTCAAAACCCAAATTATCCTGGCGCGGGAATGGTTGAAAGATGTGCAAATTGCTCACGACCAAATTGCCTATTTAGTTAACGAAGCTGTGCGCGCCAGAGTGCAAGGACATCGCGCCGAATTATTCGCCGTGCGCGTGGCGAAAGCGGCGGCAGCGTTGGATGGACGCACGGCAGTTAACGCCGACGATCTGCGTCGCGCCGTTGAGTTAGTCATCGTACCCCGCGCCACGGTGGTACAAACGCCGCCGGAAGAACAACAACCCCCGCCACCCCCACCCCCGCCGCCTCAAGATCAACAAGAACCAGAACAAGAGGAAGAAGAAGAGAAGGAAGACGAAGATAACGAAGATAAACCGGAACCAGAAACCACTGATATCCCAGAAGAGTTCGTTTTTGACCCAGAAGGCGTGATTCTCGACGATAGCGTCCTTTATTTTGCCCAAATGGCGCAGCGTCACGGGAAGTCGGGTAGTCGCAGTTTAATTTTCTCAGATGACCGCGGGCGCTATGTGAAACCGATGTTACCTAAAGGTAAGGTAAGGCGAATTGCGGTTGATGCGACTTTGAGAGCAGCTGCACCTTATCAGAAATCCAGGCGCGAGCGTCAACCCAACCGCAAGGTAATTGTAGAACAAGGGGATATTCGCTCGAAGCGGTTAGTGAGGAAGGCGGGCGCATTGGTAATCTTTGTCGTAGATGCTTCGGGTTCGATGGCGTTAAACCGAATGCAATCTGCTAAAGGTGCAGTCATGCAATTGCTAACCGAAGCGTATCAAAACCGCGACCAAATTGCATTGGTTCCTTTCCGAGGAGAACAAGCAGAAGTTTTATTACCGCCAACTCGTTCGATTGCCTTGGCTAAAAAGCGTTTGGAAAGATTGCCTTGCGGCGGCGGTTCACCTTTGGCGCACGGTTTAACCCAAGCAGTGCGCGTGGGCATCAACGCCCAAATGTCGGGAGATATCGGTCAGGTGGTGATTGTAGCGATTACCGACGGGCGGGGCAATATTCCTTTAGGCAGATCTTTGGGCGAACCTTTACCAGAAGGAGAAAAACCGGACATTAAAGCCGAATTGTTGGAAATTGCCGCAAGGATTCGCGGATTGCGAATCGATTTGTTAGTTATCGATACGGAAAGTAAGTTTATTTCCACTGGGTTTGCCAAGGAATTAGCGAAAACCGCCGGAGGGAAATACTATCACTTACCCAAGGCGACGGATAAGGCGATCGCGGCGATGACTAAGGGAGCGATCGCTGACATAAAATCTCGCTAGGGGCGAGTTTCAGCTAACTAAGGTTTAAGCTGTTCTCGCAGGCGCTGGCGAAATTCCTTCGCCGCCGCTAGAGGATTGGGATTTTGGACGCATTCGGTTAGAAGATTAATATCTAAATCGGGGAGCAATTCACTGCGAGAAATCAGTTCATAGCCAAAAGTTGAGGCAAATTGAGTCGGTGTTTCTTCCCGCAAGCGATACAGTTTAAACCGATTGTTCTGCCAAAACCAAACCTCTAGCACACCCAGCCGCCTAAACATATCTAATCGATTAATCCCACCGCTGGTAACCACAACTTCGATGACTAAATCGGGAAATTCTTTATCTGTGCCGATACAGTAGCTTTCATCTGGTTCTCCTCCAGCCTTTTTGTTTGGCTTGCGAAGCGTAGTAGAACCCACTGGGAAGTATTCGGTGTCGGTTTCTACGAAATAAATTAGTAGTAAATCTCCAATACGAGTTTTGGCATTTTCATGACGACGACTCGGTGACACAATTTCTAGGACTCCATCTAAATAAGCAACCCGATAAGCTAAACTGTCTCCTAAATCGTTCAGTAAGGCTTCATATTGTTCCCACGCTACACCTGTAACGATCCGTCGTTCTTCCGGATCTTCGGCTTGCAATCTTTTGGGTAAATCGTCGAGTATTACCATAAGTCAATCTAAAAACACTTGATTCGATTTTAGTTGAACGTCCGCTGAATAGTTGGATTTTTAACCAAGGTTAAGCTGTTCTCGCAGGCGCTGGCGAAATTCCTTCGCCGCCGCTAGAGGATTGGGATTTTGGACGCATTCGGTTAGAAGATTAATATCTAAATCGGGGAGCAATTCACTGCGAGAAATCAGTTCATAGCCAAAAGTTGAGGCAAATTGAGTCGGTGTTTCTTCCCGCAAGCGATACAGTTTAAACCGATTGTTCTGCCAAAACCAAACCTCTAGCACACCCAGCCGCCTAAACATATCTAATCGATTAATCCCACCGCTGGTAACCACAACTTCGATGACTAAATCGGGAAATTCTTTATCTGTGCCGATACAGTAGCTTTCATCTGGTTCTCCTCCAGCCTTTTTGTTTGGCTTGCGAAGCGTAGTAGAACCCACTGGGAAGTATTCGGTGTCGGTTTCTACGAAATAAATTAGTAGTAAATCTCCAATACGAGTTTTGGCATTTTCATGACGACGACTCGGTGACACAATTTCTAGGACTCCATCTAAATAAGCAACCCGATAAGCTAAGCTATCTCCTAAATCGTTCAGCAAGGCTTCATATTGTTCCCACGCTACACCTGTAACGATCCGTCGCTCTTCTGGATCTTCGGCTTGCAATCGTTTGGGTAAATCGTCGAGTGTTACCATAAGTCAATCCAAAAACTGTTGATTCTATCCTACTCCCTTCGGTTGATATGCCCAATTTGGAAGCTATTGACAAAGTAAAGCAGCGCCTGCTTCTTGGTGGTTACAAAGAGTGGCTAAGATTGCATTAAAAAATTCGGAAATTGGTACTGAGTGCTACACTTGTGAACCCCTAACCCCTAATCTCAAGTCCCTAGTCCCTAGTTATAGTTCAAATTTTACAGAAACTGCCCTGGTGAAAATAGTTCAATAGACTATCAACCACAACAGGCGTCAGAAATATATGCAAATTTTAGGAGCAAGTAAATTTGACCAGTGCGCGCTCAACATGTCTTTGATTAATATTTGTAACCAAAACAGCTATGTAGGTCAAGAGATGCTAAGGATCTACAACGCTTGGAAAGACGAGACAGGGGAAGCGATGAACAATCCTTGGTCAGAGTTGCAACAATTTACCATTTACGTTCCCCATCCCGATCAAGAATATGAAGATATGACCTTAGAAGCAGGTCTGACGAAAGGTTACAACATCGAAGTCAAGCCGGTGGAAGATAGAAGTAAAGTGCCTTATAAAATTCCTGAAGGAGGACATTTCGTAGTAATAATGAAGCAAAAAGGACTGAATGCAGATTTTGCGATCGCAGCCACTGGCGTTTTCATTCGTCCTTTGGGAATTCTCAGCCTTGACATCATCTCTGACCATGAAAAAAACGAATATCAACCCGTAGTTGTACTGCACCCAGTCATCAGGGATTACCCTTCAGGTTGGCAAGAAAAAGTGAAAATGTTTTTCAGCGGGGATATCAGAGGGAATGACTTGCCAAACTTAGTCGGACATGTTGACCAAGCGTTCAATCGCGACTATCGTCCCCCGTCTTGGAATGAAGTTTACTTGTCAGCAAGTGGATTTAAAGGATTTTGAAACAACAGAAAAATGTAGGGTGCGTTAACGAAGTGTAACGCACCAGTGGATGTAGGCTGAGGCAACTACACTAAATATGGTGCGATATCATGTCCGTTGAATTGCCCATCATAAAAAAACATCACAGAGTTGTTGCGTAGGGACGCATCAGAGATATCAGAGACACAGATAACTTTGATCGTGCCGTGTCCCGGCTGCCGATCGTGGGTAATAAGCGTGCCATGATATGATGGTGCGTTACGCGATCGCTAACGCACCCTACGTTTAAAAATTTTGCGTAAGTCATGGAAGTGTAATGCACCAAAATCGTTAATCATGTCCCTACATCCTGCCAATGAACAATTCCCTACCACCAGAATGCATTCTGCGTCCAGCGACAAAAGAAGATATTTGGACAATTCGGTTCTTGGTACTGAGTGCTGCACTTGACCCAACTCAGTTACGCTGGCAGCAATTTTGGCTGATTGAATGCGAGGGAAAAATAGTCGCTTGCGGACAGTTGCGCGAGTTTGCAGGGGCGCAAGAATTGGGGAGTTTAGTAGTAGCAAAAAATTGGCGCGATCGCGGTCTTGGTAGCTATTTAACCAAACATTTAATCAAACAAGCAACCCAACCGCTTTATTTAGAATGTTTGGGTGAAAGATTGGTGCAATTTTATACCCGTTTGGGATTTGTCCCGGTCGCTTGGCAAGATTTACCGCCATCTCTGAAAAGGAAGTTTGGCATTACTCAATTCGGTGCTAAACTTTTGCCCTTCATTGGGGTAACAATTATGCAATATCGAGGTGCGGTTGATTAACCAAATGGTCGATCTCAAACAACGCTTGCAAAATCATCTGAGTCAAATAGTACGCGATCGCGACCCCTACTTCGCCCCATCCGGACATTTTTTCGTCCAGCAATACATCCGCGAACAACTGCAACAATGGGGAGATGTAGAAACTCACTCGTTCACCGTGGGCGGCAAAACCCATGATAATTTAATCCTCAATTTACCCCCCAAGCATTCCCAGGCAGAGCATGGGAACGAGGGGAATCTCATCCTCAATTTACCCCCCTTAAATAAGGGGGGCAAGGGGGGATCTCCAATTTTAATTGGCGCACATTACGACGCCGTACCCGGTACTCCCGGTGCGGATGACAACGCTACAGGGGTCGCCGTATTGTTAGAATTAGCACGATCGTTTGCCGCACAACCGGGAAAATACCCAATGCGACTGGTAGCGTTTGATATGGAAGAGTACGGTTTGTTAGGAAGCACTCAATACGCCGAAGATTTAAAGCAACAAGGACAATCGCTGCGGTTGATGCTGTCATTAGAAATGCTGGGTTATTGCGATTCTACCCCCGGTTCGCAACGCTACCCCGCGCCTTTATCACGTTTTTACCCGAATACGGGTAATTTTATCGCTTTAGTTGGCAATTTAGCGACGATTGGCGACTTAATTCGATTGCGGGGGAAGATCCGCAAATCTGGTACGCCTTGCGAGTTGTTACCCGTGCCAAATCGCGGTTTAATAGTACGTCAAACGCGACTCAGCGATCATGCACCGTTTTGGGATCGGGGTTATCCAGCGATGATGGTAACCGATACGGCGTTTATGCGAAATCCACACTATCATCAAGCGAGCGATCGCATCGATACCCTCGATTTAGATTTTCTCACGGGTGTCTGTCGCGGCTTAGAAGCTGGGATTCGGGGACTTTAATTAAAGTTTTAATGTTGCAAAAATAACTAGAAGCGATAATCTAGAAATCCCTATGGGCTTTCGCTGTTTCACCAGCAGCACTTACCTTCGTACAATTGGAATCGGTTTCAATGCAGTACCAAGAACATCTTGCCTTGTCTGAAGTATCTCCTCCCCTCGCACCGAAGCATCCCCAAGTGCTGTCGCTCCACGGTGACTCGCGCATCGATAATTATTTTTGGCTGCGCGATCGCACTAATCCCGATGTCATCGCCTATCTGGAAGCGGAAAACGCCTACACTAAAACCATGATGCAGCATACGGAACCGCTGCAAACTACTCTCTACAACGAGATGCTTTCTCGCATCCAAGAAACCGATCTATCGGTTCCCTATCGCAAAGGTGATTACTATTACTACAGTCGTACTGAAGAAGGGAAGTCATATCCGATTCACTGTCGCAAGCGTGGCAGTCTGGATGCGCCAGAAGAAGTGTTACTCGATGAAAACTTGCTGGCGGAGGGAGAAGAGTACTTCGAGTTAGGGGTATTTGCAATTAGTCCAGATCAGAAAATATTAGCCTATTCGGTAGATACGAATGGTTCTGAATTGTACACTTTGTATTTCCTCGATCTGGTTACCCGCGAACTTTATCCAGAAAGTATCCCGGAAACCGAATATTCCCTCGCTTGGGGGAACCACAATCAAACGGTATTTTACACCCAAGTAGATGAAGCTCATCGCCCGTTTAAGCTGTTTCGCCATATCTTGGGAACTCCCGTAAGCGAGGATGTTTTGGTTTACCACGAAACAGACGAATCTTATAATTTGAGGGTGTATAAAACCCGCAGCGAAGGTTACATTTTGATGCATCTGGGCAGCCATGCTACCTCAGAAGTTCACTTTCTCGATGCCAATAGTCCGAGGGAATCTTTTCAGATTATTGCTGCGCGATCGCATGGGATTGAATATTCGGTAGAACACCACGGCGACTACTTTTATATCATCACCAACGAAGATGCGATCAATTTCAAATTGATGCGAACTCTAACCAGCAATCCTGCTAAGGAAAACTGGGAAACAGTTATTCCCCATCGCGAAGAGGTTTTTCTCTCCGATGTCAGTGCTTTCGCTAACCATATGGTTTTCTACGAACGCCAGTCTGGATTGCCTCAAGTCCGGGTACGTCAACTTTCCACCGGCAACGAACATTACATCGCATTTGCCGAACCAACCTACGAGGTTTATGAAGGAGCAAATGCCGAATTCAATACCAATATTTGGCGCTTTAACTATACCTCGCTAGTCACTCCAAATTCGGTATTTGACTACAATTTGGATACCCAAGAACGCGAATTAAAAAAGGAAACTCCGGTTTTGGGCGGCTACGATCGCACTCAATACGTCAGTCAACGTCTCAATGCGATCGCTCCCGATGGTACTCCCGTTCCCCTCTCCCTGGTTTACAAACAAGGTATTACACCCAACGGCGCTAATCCTTTGCTCTTGACAGGATACGGTGCTTATGGTATAGATGAGCCGGATGCTTTTTCATCGAACCGACTGGCGCTGCTAAATCGGGGGGTAGTGGTAGCGATCGCGCACATTCGCGGCGGCGCGGAAATGGGACGCAAGTGGTACGAAGATGGTAAGTTTCTCAACAAAAAGAATACCTTCACCGACTTTATCGCCTGCGCCGAACATTTAATTCAAGCGAAGTGGACTTCCCCAGAATACCTGGCGATCGAGGGCGGTAGTGCAGGCGGACTGTTGATGGGTGCAGTCGTCAACTTGCGTCCGGATTTGTTTAAAGCCGTCGTCGCCAACGTCCCCTTTGTCGATGTCGTCACCACCATGTTAGATGCCTCTTTGCCTTTGACTGCGATCGAATGGGATGAATGGGGAAATCCGGAGGATAAAACCTTCTATGACTACATGAAATCCTATTCCCCCTACGACAACGTTGAGGCGAAAGATTACCCAGCAATGCTAATCACCGCCGGATTAAACGATCCTCGCGTTGCCTATTGGGAACCCGCCAAATGGACAGCCAAATTGCGCGAGTTGAAAACGGATAATAACCTATTGCTGCTCAAAACCAATATGGGTGCAGGACACGGCGGCGCATCGGGGCGCTACGAACGACTCAAGGAAATCGCCTTTGAGTACGCCTTTCTTTTGGAACAATGGGGCAAGAAACAGTGGACAGTTGATAGTTGATAGTTGATAGTTGATAGTTGACAGTTGATAGTTGACAGTTGATAGTTGACAGTTGACAGTTGATAGTTACCTTCCATTGTTTATGGTATTGATTTATACCATCCTCTCCCAGATAAACGTTTGACGATTGTAGGGGCACGGCATTCAAATACCTGGATATAAACCAATAACGTTAATTTTGCCGTGCCCCTACCCCGATTGATTGAGATTAAGCGATCGCAAAACGCAAGGTTAAAATACTGATAAATTCACCAGGCTTAGGGCCAGGTTGCAAAGGACTCCAATCCCCCACTTCCGCGACTTTCAGACGATAAAACCGCTGAATCGTGCGAATAACGCCAAGCCGCGATCCGATTAACAGCACTCGGACTGATTCCCTGTTGGAACTTGTTTGTTCAGAAGTATCAATGGATACGCGAACATCAGGGCTTTCGTCGGGATCTGTCAGAAAGTTTGTTTGCATATGGTTTTACCTGTGCAATGACGTTCCTATAGATCAAATAATAGTCGTCATATCGGATGACTGTCAACAATTTGGGTGGCGTTTACGAGTTCCTGCTCTTCTGACACGATTAGGAGCATGGGAAGAGCAGGAAAAGCCCTCAAACAGGTGCTAGAGACATACGATATAAGCCAGTACAGTATCGCGGTGGCTTTGGGAATCGAACGCAATAGCGTTTATCGCTGGGTTCACGAACTCAGAGATCCTACCGCCGAGACGGTTGTAGAGATTTTGAAAGCCTTAGAGGGAATTAACCCAGCCGCCGCCGAAGCGTTCATCAAGCTTTACCTGGTGAACGCGCTTGAGAATAAGGAGCTTGACTAAATCATCAAATCCTTTGCTAAACTTGCTTACAGTTTACCAACTTGAACAAGTTATTTAGAAAGTCTCAGAATTTGGCAACTCGGTTGCTCGATATAGACAGACATAGAAGCATTTAACAATGTACGCCATCAAAAGAGAGCTAAAACTAAATAAAAAAGAAACCTCTTTGATGCGTGGCATGGCGGGATTTCGGAGGTTTGTCTACAACTTTGGGCTGGAGATGGTAATCGCCAGTTGGGGCTTTGAGGGTGTGAATCTTAGCGACGCTAAAAGGATTGATGCCATCAAACAATTATTCACCCAAGTAGTCATGAAAAAGCCGGAATATGCGTGGATGAAAAAGTACCCATCCACCATTTATCAATCGGTTTTCATCGCTCTAAAAAGAGCATTCAAACGATGGCGACAAGGGTTAAGCGATTTTCCGAAGCAGAAAACTAAAAAGAGAGGTGATTCGTTTACCGTTTACAAAACTTCTGGTATTTACCTAGAAAAAGGCAAACCAGCTATTCCTTTCACTAATCGAGTGGTAATCTATTCAGGTAAGAAAATTCAGTTGCCTGGGTTAAAAGAGTTCAGGCTCAAGGAAGAGATTGAGTTTACTTGCAGTTCTCAGACCTTTACGGTTTCTCGTACTGCGGATAAATGGTTTGTCTCTTTCGCTTTAGATGCCGAAAAGATTCCGCCAATTTATCATCCAATTGAACGAGTTGGGGTCGATCTGGGGGTAAAAACTTTAGCTACTGTTTCTGACGGAACTCGTTACGCCATGCCAGTTTCTAGTTTGGCTAGGTTTGGGTAAGTTTTTCGGAGCAGTAATGGGAAGAGCAGGAAAAGCCCTCAAACAGGTGCTAGAGACATACGATATAAGCCAGTACAGTATCGCGGTGGCTTTGGATCGTTGCCAACTTTAAAAAAACCCAGCTACAAAAAATGCACCCAGGGGAAGAAGTAGAAATCAAGCTTGATGCTTTCCCGAATCAAACCTTTAAAGGAAAAGTTGATAGTATTTCTCCTGCAAGTGGTTCTCAGTTCGCATTGTTACCGCCAGATAATGCCACGGGAAACTTTACCAAAGTTGTGCCGCGGATTCCAGTCAAAATAGTCTTCGATGCTGATAGTGCCAAAGGCTACGAAATTTCGAGCATCGCGCGGGGGGCGGGTTGATCGGTACAATTCGCTTGGTATCAAAGGAAACTTGTAAAACCCGCCCCTACAACATGATTAACCAATCGTTTCCCCTGGCATCGGAATTACTTTGTCTACGGGCAATTACCAATTACCAATTACCAATTACCAATTACCAAGTCTCGAGTAGGATGGCAAGAGGAAAACAATTGTGTAGAATTATTAAGATATTATGATAAAATCAATCTTAAGGACGATACGGCATGAAAGTAGGCGCGAGCAAGTGGATACCAGACATACCGGCTTTTAGGTCGAGAAACTATCGCCTTTTCTTTGTAGGACAAGGGTTATCTCTGATTGGCAGTTGGATGACGCAAGTGGCGGCAGTTTGGCTGGTTTATCAGTTAAGCGCGTCGCCTTGGTTATTGGGAATTGTGGGATTTACCAGCCAAATACCCAGTTTAGTTTTACTGCCGTTTGCGGGTGTTTTGGTGGATCGATGGAATCGCCATCAAGTAATTATTTGGACTCAAATTCTCTCGATGGTTCAGTCCTTAACGTTAGCGGTGTTAGCGCTGACGGGGGTAGTGAATATTTGGCATTTAATTTTCTTGAGTTTATTTCAAGGAATTGTCAATTCATTTGATGCCCCAGCGCGCCAAGCTTTTGTGCCGGAAATAATCGAAAGAAAAGAGGATTTGGCGAATGCGATCGCACTCAATGCTTCAATGTTCAACGGTGCCAGATTAATCGGCCCTGCCGCTGCCGGAGTGGTACTCGCAGCCTATAGCGCCGGGGTTTGTTTTTTAATCGACGGCCTCAGCTACATTGCTGTTATTATCGCATTATTAGCGATGAAACTCAAGCCGCGATCGCTCAAACCCATCAGCGGGAATTCCTTAGAAAGATTGAAAGAAGGTTTTGCTTACACCTTTGGCTTTGCACCGATTCGCGCCATCATCTTGCTACTAGCATTAGTCAGTTTTTGGGGAATGCAGTACACGGTTTTAGTGCCAATCTTTGCTACCAAAATTTTAAACGGTGGCCCCGATGCACTAGGTTTTTTAATGGCAGCATCGGGAATCGGCGCGCTATTTGGTGCGGTGTACTTGAGTACGCGCAAAAGTATCGTTGGTATTGGCAAAATTATCGCCTATTCTCCTGCTTTAATGGGAAGTGCGATCGTGGGATTTGCTGTATCGCGCGTCATGTGGATTTCCTTGCTGATGATGTTGTTAAGCGGCGTGGGTTTCATTCTGCAATTTGCCTCTAGCAATACATTTATCCAAACGATTGTGGAAGATGATAAACGCGCCAGAGTCCTCAGCATTTATACAATGGCATTTTTTGGCGTCATCCCCTTTGGCAATTTATTTGCTGGTGGTTTGGCGAACTACATCGGCGCGCCTAATACTTTAATTCTCAGCGGTGTTATTTGCATTCTAGGTTCAATTTATTTTTCCCGACAGTTACCGAGTTTAAAACCTTTAGTTCAGCCAATTTATGCCAAACTAGGCATTACTTCGTAGCCAAGTAAAGAAACCGGGTTTTTGTAAAAAACCCGGTTTCTGAGAGCGTCCAAATCAATCTGCATTTATTGTTACGGCGCAATTTCGGTTTACTCACATCTTGCACCTTGACTAAAAACCGGGTTTCTTGACGACAAATCTAGGCTTTCAAGCTGAGCTATTTGCAAGAAACAAGGGTTTGAAGGCTTGTTGATAATGGTGCAAGATCTGAATTTACTCACATCTTGCACCTTGAGGCGGCAGCCCACATATTCTCGTTCCCAGGTTGAACCTGGGAACGAGATCCGGGAGGTTATACCTCCCGTGGTGCAAGATGTGAGTTGACGGCGCAAAATCAAGCACTTCAAGCGATCGCCAGTCCGCCGGGAAGCCTTTGTGATGGCGTTTAACGATTGCTTTTGCTTCGTGGCGTGGACTTTGCTGTTAAGTGGTCTTGCCATTTTGTTTTTTAAGAAAGTTAAAGCGATTGGCGGTGCTGCTGGGCATTAGTCTTTTTCTTTTTGAGTTTTTTCGATACTATATATTTGTGTGTTTTTGGTAAATTTATCTGCTGGTGTTAGATTTCGTTAGTTGATGTTTGTGAAATTTTTGTGAAATTACCTGCTGGCCTTGGGTTGCGTTACTAAACAATTTTGATTATCATTATTATTATCTAGCTAGATTTTTTTGGCGATCGCATCAGCCAACACCAGGCGAACAAGCTGTAGCATCATTGATAAATTTTTACGTGAACCTACTGAACCGAGCCAAAACGCTGAAAAAATATTCTCAAATTATTGTCTGGCAAGGCTTTAATCAGATCGCGAACGGAAAAAACATCGGCTTGGACTAAAATTATCCTGGGGAACAACCCGATTATCTACGTATATATGCGTAGATAGGTATTTTCGTATATATACGGTTGTATTTAACTTAGGTATAATCGAAATTAAGTCTACGTTAAAAATGGGGCGGAGAATTATTGCAAATTAGTTACAAAAGTTCCAATAACCTAGTTAGAAGTTAATAATAGAGGAGGAAAAAATGATGAAAAAAAAGGCATGTTAGAGGTTGTGTATGCTCGGTTTTTAAGATGAAGAAATCGGCTGTTTTTGAAATGCAAGCTAGCAGCAATAATTTACAACCGTGGTTCAACAGTGGACAGTGGACAGTGGACAGTGGACAGCTTGTCCTGAGCTAGTCGAAGGGTTGACAGTTACCTCTTCCTCAAGAGAAGAGGATTGCAACTAAGGTGAATAAATTTTTCCTTTACCCTTTAAAGGGGGAGGCGCTAAACCGATTTTTTGTGGTAAATTAATTTGAGGCGGTGATTCTGGGTGCAGCTGCTACACAAGAAGCACTAACAGCACAAGATAAAAAAATGACTTGGCGCGATAGGACGACTTGAGAAAAACTGGCTTGATTTGAATTATTGCCGTTGCATTGAACTGAGAAACGGTTAGATGTTTTGTCTGGTTATAGTCAGGTGCATACGACTATAGCAAAGTTAATAAATAAGAGCGATCGCTGGGTATTTGGAATTGGCAGGTAGGTTGAAGATGAGGCAGGGATATGCTTCCGGTGCGCTACGCGACGCAGCCATTGAAGGCTGCAAAGGTAGATTGCGATTAGCCATAGATTCGGGTTAGCAAAAACAGCTATCTGTTTCACAACATTCTCGTGTAGAAACCCCGTTTTATTAGGTCTTGCTCTTGCATGGCACAAGATGTGAGACAGCGAAACTTTGTCTAGGAGTTCAGAAGGATAAATCGATGTCTAAATCAATTCGAGTAAGGAAAGGGATGTTACTTGTCTTGCCAGTTCCGTTTTTAGTAAAAGGAAACAAACTGTTTTTTGAGACACAAGCTTGCAACGGTTTAGAGCGGTGGGCAGATAATTTTGATTCTGCGATCGTGGCTGCACCGGCTATACCAGAAGCGCTGGCGGCACAAGATAAAACTATGACTTGGCGCGATACGGCAACTTTAGAAAAACCAGAACGATTTAAATTAGTGCCGTTGCCTTGGGCTTATAAAATATCGGACTTTATTTCTTGTTATAGTTCGGTGCGATCGCAGCTAGCAGAATTAATCGAAAAGAGCGAGTATTTGCAATTTGCGATTGGGGGATTGATTGGCGATTGGGGAGCGATCGCAGCCCTAGAAGCGCGCCAACAAGGCAGAAAATATGCGATTCACACCGATTGGGTAACCCACGATGTGGTTTTAAAAGCTGCAAAAGGAGCAAGTTTAAAAAGACGGATCAAAGCAACAGTAGAAGCGCCGCTAATAAAGCTGTACCACCAGCGGATTATTCAAAATTGCGATTTGGGTTTGTGGCACGGGCAAGATTGCTATTCTGCGTACAGTCCGTTTTGTAAAAATAGCTATCTGATTCACAACATTCACATCAAACCTTCAGATGCGATCGGCGAAAAAGAGCTGAATCAAAAAGTTTTGCAGACTAAAATAGACCCCACCCTCCGCATCTGTTACGCCGGACGCATAGATCCAATGAAAGCGCCTTTAGACTGGGTAAAAGCAATCAGTCGGGCGCGGGATAAAGGTGCTAATATTCACGCCACTTGGATGGGTGACGGCATATTGATGGATGAAATGAAAGCGCTGATTCAAAAGTTGGGTTTGAATTCTTGCATCGAACTGACTGGATGGGAGAAAAATCGAGATAAACTACTCCAGCGCCTCAAGGAATCCCACTTGCTGCTGTTTACCCACGTGACCAAAGAATCAGCGCGTTCTCCAATCGAAGCGCTAGTCTGCGGCACGCCGATCGTAGGTTATCGCAGCGGCTATGTTGAGGAACTCGTTGGGGATTTTGGCGGTGGTGCGTTCGTACCAATGGGAAATTGGCAACAACTCGGCGATCTGCTGGTAAATTTATGTCAAGATCGACAGCGGTTGTCAAAATTGATCCGAGAAGCGGGTGAAAACGGTAAGCGATTTAATGATGAGGCTGTTTTTCGCGATCGCAGCAACTTAATTAAACAGCACCTTAGTCTATCTACCAATCCAGAAATGCTGAACTCACAGTGCCAGAAAATTTTAATTTAACTCAGATCTTGCACCAGAGCCAACAGAAATAAATTTCTGGCTGTAGAGACGTTACATGTAACGTCTCTACAGCTAAAACCCGTTGAAACGGGTTAAAACGTTGATTTTAGTTAGCTTTAGCTAACTTAAGCTTTGAGCAAGTAATTTATTTCAGGGCTGTTTATCGGGTAGGTGCAAGATGTGAGTTAACTCAGATCTTGCACCACTATCAACAAGCCTTCAAAAACCGGGTTTCTTGACGAAAAATCTAGGCTTTCAAGCTGAGTTATTTGCAATAAACTAAGGTTGGTAGCCCGGTGCAAGATGTGAGTTTAACGCACTTCTGGAAAAAATATTGGCGTCACCCGGATGCCTACCCGACAAAAAAAGCTAAAGTTATTGTGGGGTGGGCGTCTAGCCAAACAGAGGTATGCGATCGCGCTTGCATAACTGACCCCACCTACACCATATCTTTATATGTAGTGCCAGTATTTGCAAGCTCGGTAACCCATGAACAATCATCAATGGCAATTCTTTATCGATCGCGGCGGTACGTTTACCGATATTGTTGCTAGACGCCCCGAGGGACAGCTAGTAATACACAAGCTACTATCAGAAAATCCCGAACGCTACCAAGATGCAGCGGTGCAAGGAATTCGGGAAATTTTAGCCATTGATGCCAATTCACCCATCCCCTCGGAACAAATAGAAGTCGTCAAAATGGGGACGACGGTGGCGACGAATGCGCTATTAGAAAGAAAAGGTTCTCCCACAGTTCTGCTAATCACCAAAGGGTTTAAAGACGCTCTCCGCATCGGCTATCAAAATCGCCCGGATATCTTTGCCCGTCAGATAATACTGCCAGAAATGCTCTACGAGCGAGTCATCGAAGTTGAAGAACGTTACAGCGCCCAAGGTGAAGAATTAATTCCAGTTAATATTGATAGTTTCCGCACTCAATTACAAGCCGCCTACGATAGCGGAATTCGCAGTTGTGCCATTGTCTTAATGCACGGATATCGCTATCGGGAACACGAGGAAAAAGTTGCAGCAGTAGCCAGAGAAATCGGCTTTCCCCAAATCTCAGTTTCCCATCAAGTTAGTCCGTTAATGAAACTCGTCAGTCGCGGCGATACCACCGTCGTCGATGCCTATCTTTCCCCCATCCTGCGCCAATATGTAAACCAAATCGCCACCCAGTTAACAGCAAATGGAAACAATTACCAATTACCAATTACCAATTACCAATTGCCAAAATTGATGTTCATGCAATCTAATGGGGGACTGACCGACGCAGGGAACTTTCAAGGCAAAGATAGCATACTATCCGGCCCCGCAGGCGGTATTGTGGGAGCCGTGCAAACCAGTTTAATCGCCGGTTTCGATAAAATTATTACTTTTGATATGGGTGGCACTTCCACCGATGTCGCACATTATGCCGGGGAATACGAACGCACATTTGAAACCGAAGTCGCTGGGGTCAGGTTGCGATCGCCGATGATGGCTATTCACACCGTCGCGGCTGGTGGTGGTTCGATTCTATACTTTGATGGTGCGCGATATCGCGTAGGGCCAGCATCGGCGGGGGCAAATCCCGGCCCCGCTTGTTATCGCCAAGGTGGGCCGCTGACGGTGACCGATTGCAATGTGATGCTGGGCAAGTTGCAGGGTGAGTTTTTCCCTTCTAAGTTTGGCAAAAATGCTGATTTGCCTTTGGATGTGGCGGTTGTGCAAGAGAAGTTTAACGCTCTGGCGCAAGAGATTGGGGACGGGCGCAGTCCGGAGGAAGTGGCGGCGGGGTTTTTAGCGATCGCTGTCGATAAAATGGCAAATGCGATTAAAAAAATCTCGTTGCAGCGGGGATATGATGTGTCTGAATATACTCTATGTTGTTTCGGTGGTGCGGGGGGACAGCACGCTTGTTTAATTGCGGATGCGTTGGGGATGAACCAGGTTTTTGTTCATCCTTACGCGGGTGTGTTATCGGCGTATGGTATGGGTTTGGCGGATATGCGAGCGATCCGAGAATGTGCGATAGAAGCAAATTTAACCGCTCAATTGCTACCAGAATTACAGCAAAAGTTATCGCAGTTAGCAAGAGAAGCTGAAGAGGAATTGAACCGCAGAGACGCAGAGGAAGCAGAGGAAGAGAAATCCCTACATCCGCGTTCAAAATCCGTGCTGTACCGGGTTCTTTTGCGTTATGAGGGGACTGATTCTTCGTTAATTGTTGATTTTGGTGATATTGTGGAAATGCGGCGGGGGTTTGAGGAGGCGCATCGGCAGCGTTACGGTTTTGTTGTACCAGAAAAAGGGTTAATTGTGGAAGCGGTTTCTGTGGAAGTTATTGGGAAAAGCGATATTCCAGAAGAACCGATAATTGAACGGAAAATAAATCAATCTCCCGTGTCTGTGGCGACTGTGCGAATGTTTACGGGGAATGTTTGGCAGGAAACGCCGCTGTTTAAACGTTCAGATTTGCAACCAGGTGATTGTGTTTTGGGGCCTGCTATTATTGTGGAAGCTACTGGCACAAATGTCATCGAACCGGGTTGGCAAGCAGAAGTGACAAATAGAAATCATCTGCTATTAAATAAAACTCAGGATTCACAGAATTTAAATCTAAAATCTGAAATCCAAAATATAACATCTCCCGATCCGGTGATGTTGGAGATTTTTAATAATTTGTTTCGCGCGATCGCGGAACAAATGGGCATCACTTTGCAAAATACTGCTTCGTCGGTGAATATTAAGGAACGGCTCGATTTTTCTTGTGCGATTTTTGATGGTTTTGGGGAGTTAGTTGCGAATGCGCCTCACATTCCGGTTCATTTGGGTTCGATGAGTGAAAGCGTTAAAAGTTTGATTGAGGCTAAAGGGGATAATATTAAACCTGGTGATGTTTATGTTTTAAATAATCCCTACAATGGCGGAACGCACTTACCCGATATCACTGTCATCACTCCTGTTTTTGATATACAAGATTCACAATCTGAAATCCAAAATCTAAAATCTAAAATCCTCTTTTACGTTGCTTCGCGAGGACACCATGCGGACATCGGTGGGATGACTCCGGGTTCGATGCCACCTAATAGTACTACGGTGGAGGAGGAAGGGGTATTGATCGATAATTTTCAGCTGGTAGAAGCGGGACGTTTCCGCGAATCAGAAATTTTGGAACTCCTGGGATCGGGGGTTTATCCTGCACGCAATTTGGTGCAAAATATTGCGGATCTGCAAGCACAAATTGCGGCGAACGAACGCGGGGTTCAAGAATTGCTCAAAATGGTTGCAGGTTATGGTTTAGAAACCGTACAAGCTTATATGAGGTTTGTGCAAGATAATGCGGAAGAATCGGTGCGGCGCGTTATTGAGGTGTTGAAAGATGGCAGTTTTACCTGCGAGTTAGATAATGGTAGTAAGATTGAAGTTAGTATTACTATTAACCAGCATAATCGCAGCGCCAAAATCGATTTTAGCGGCACTTCAGCTCAATTGGAAAGTAATTTTAATGCTCCGGCAGCGGTGTGCAAGGCGGCGGTTTTATACGTTTTCCGCACGCTGGTGAATGATGATATTCCTCTGAATGCTGGTTGCCTTAAACCTTTGGAAATTGTTATTCCTGAAGGCTGTATGTTAAATCCGCGCTATCCTGCGGCTGTGGTGGCGGGAAATGTGGAAACTTCTCAGGCGATTACTGATGCTTTGTATGGGGCTTTGGGCGCGATCGCATCTGCTCAAGGCACGATGAATAATTTTACCTTTGGCAACGAACGGTATCAATATTATGAAACGATTTGCGGCGGTTCGGGTGCGGGTGCAGATTTCAATGGCACCGATGCGGTTCATACTCACATGACTAATTCTAGACTGACCGATCCAGAGGTTTTAGAATGGCGCTTTCCTGTGGTTTTAGAAAGTTTTGCCATTAGGCAAAATAGTGGCGGCAAGGGATTGCATTGTGGCGGCAATGGCGTGGTGCGAAAAATTCGTTTTCTCGAAAAGATGACGGCTGGAATTTTATCAGGCAGGCGGGTAATTGCTCCCTTTGGTTTGCATGGTGGTGCAGCAGCAGCTGTGGGTCAAAATTGTGTCTATCGTCGCGATGGAAGGATTGAGGAATTGGGCGGTACGGCGACGGTGGAAATTAACCCTGGGGATGCGATCGCGATCGCCACTCCTGGCGGTGGCGGGTACGGCACGCCAACAGAGCGATCGCCACGCAAAGAAACCGGGTTTCTATGAAACGCAGAAACCCGGTTTCTGGCTTCGTTGAGAGCGATCGCCATCTAGCTAAAGGTAGATTATTATCGTCCCCCATTAGGCACGGGACGAACTGGAGGCGCAGCAGCAGAACCGTAATTTACTCTACAGCCGATATTAAATACACTAGCTCCACATTCGAGCGGTACGACTTCGCCTCGCAGCATGGCGCTACAGCTGACATAACCATCGCTGTTGGTGTCTTTGATCATGCACTCGATCGGCGTCGCGCCCGCATGGTTTGCCCAAGATTTCATCCCAAAAGTGGCAATCCAGTGATGCCAAAAGAAAAAGACAACAAACATACCAACAGCGAGCGCTGCAACTGCCGTACCCAGTATCCCAAGTTTAATTCTGCCATCGAGCTGAATCCCGCTCGACGTGGCTGCTGGAGAAGTCTGCACGGTTATAGTCTCATTCGTGTTGTTTTCTTGAGAAGAGGTCATAATTTGGCAACAGAACTCGGTAAGATAGCCACCCCAGCGGGGCGTGCTTCAAGTCTACACGCATCTCCTACTTAACTGCATGTATCATCTGGCTGAAGCTAGAAGATGAACGCTAATGGCTAATGGTTAGGTCACATCACCGATTCCAACAAATCTTGATACACCGATTCCACTTGCCGCACCTCCGAAGTTACCTCATTTTCTAAACTTTTTAACCGCTTTAATTCTGTTTCGCGATTCACTTCGTAAGTCTGCTTTTGCTTCAGTAAGTTATCTAACTCTGCCTTGCGAGATTTGATGTCATCGTCGATGCGTTCTGATACTTCTTTTTCATAAGTATCGAAACACTCTTTAATCGCGTCGTGAATCATTTGTCCTTGTTCGTTGGCGACTTGCGGTAGATATTTCACTAGCTCTTTTTTCGCCGCTTTGACTAATTCTTTCCTGGCTCCGTCTGCTTGCAATACTCCTACACCCATACCTAATAATGCCAGATAAAGGGGGCCTAAAACAATCCCGGTAAACGAAGCAATAACGGCGCTGATGCTGAATACTGTAATTAAATTCAGCAAGATATTTTTCCAATCGAAACCCGCACCCGCCATCGCTACACCTGCCAGGTTTCCTCGCGCTAAAGAAAACAATCCCATCGCCCATTTTGCCCAAGCTGGCGAGTTATCTTCGGTAGTTGTACCGATGTTTGGTTGTACTTTTTTTCCGGTTAATTTTTCAGTGATGATGTCGGTGACTTTGGTGTAGGAAGCGCCATAATTTGCTGCACTTTTGCTGAGTTGTCCAAAAGCCGCAGTCATTTCTTGTTCGGCGGTTAAACTCCAAGCGGCGAGTTTATCGCTGATGTATTGCTCGAAGGCTGTTTTGAGTCCGTCTTCAAAGTCTTTGCGGCGAGATTGACTGAGGAAATCTAAAAATCTCAGTTCGGGTTGATAGCGTAAAAAATCGGTTTCAAAGGTGTTGCCTAAGTTTAATACGTAGGAACGGAAAGAATCGGCGATCGCTTTCGATTTCGTATCGCGCAAGTTTCTGATTTCTTGCTGGAATTGATTGCGAATCTCTGTGAGTTTGTTGAATTCTGGCTCAACCGAACTAATTCTTTGCTTCAATCCATTGACATCTTGATCCAATAATGGTATACGTCGATCGACAGCTTCGCGGACGTGGTTTTGAGTTTGGCGGGCGAGGGTGCGGGCTTGTCTGAGTTCTGCGATCGCGCGTTCTTTAGTCAAAAATGTATTCAATGCCCCCATAAACTCCGGAAATCCAGTTCCCTCCAAAGAAACCATCGGGTTTTTAATCCGTTTCCGCAAGGCTTTAATTGCAGAAATTTCAAACACCCGTTCGTCGTAAATATCGTACCCATCCACGTGGCAATATTCAGCCAGATTAGCTTTAAAAACCTTCCGCAATTTTGTTTCGGCTGCTTGCAATTCTTCCTCATCATCCGGATCGATCAAAGCTTCCTTAACCTGATCCCAAGCATTGATTAAAAAGAAAACGCTCAAACCCCGACCTTTGATGTAATTTTCCAGGTAGCGACGTTCTCCCAAAGTGCAAGGTTGAGATGCCCTGAGAACGAACAAAATCGCGTGACAGTTATTGATATATCCTAACGAAAGTTCGTTCCTCGCTTCGGTATCATTTAACCCCGGACTATCAACAATTTCCACGCCTTTTTCTAACAGCGGTAATGGATATTCGACAATTGCGTGACTCACATCGGGAAAGGCTTGTTTCTTCTCTTGTTCTAGCCTTTTTGCCTCCCCAGGGTCGATGGTATAGCGTTGCTTAAAGTCTTTGAAATCTATCGTTTCTGGCGCTTTGCCGTCGCTAAAGTAAACCGTTACCTTCTTGTCTTTTCCGTAGCGTAAAACGGTTAAAATTGCCGTACAAGGATTGACATCGCTGGGTAATAGGTTTTCTCCGATTAAGGCGTTGAGGAATGTGCTTTTTCCTCGTTTCATATCTCCTAAAACTAAGAGGCGAAATACGCCTTTACGTAATTTATCGCTGGCGAGGTTGATGTCTTCGATGTCTCTTTCTAAACCCAAGCTACCAGATGCAGATTCTCCGGCGGATTCTGCGGTTTTTAGCGTGGTGGCAATTTTGCCCAAACTGCCAGCAACTTGATAGCGTGCTTTGGCAACTTTATCTAAGTCCTTGAAGAAGTTTTCGGTTTCTACTTTGTATGTCATGTTGGGTGGAATTTAGTTAATTTTTGTTTGGCGATAAACGAGGCAGAGCCTCTAGATCCTGGCTCCCAGGCTCCAGCCTGGGAGCTAGTGAGCAGAGGCTCTGCCTCTGGAGGGTAAACGAGGCGCAAGATATTGCTAATAGCAACGAACTGGAGATCGACGGCGATAGCGTCGTGGTTGGGGATGTCTTCGATATCGCCTGTAATTTCGCCGAGCGCGAGGGCGCTCGCGCTCGCGGTAGTAGTAGTCATCGTCATCATACTCCCGACGACGAACAGACCTGAATGTGGCACGACAACCGTTATCAACCCAAACAAAACCCCGCCCGATACCCCAGTTTCGTTCTAACCTGCAATATTCGCGAGAATGAACATCTACTTCCAAGGTGACGCCACCTCTGGTATCGAGGGCGCATTCGTTATATTCATAATCAATGCTTTCGCATCTCACAGAAGTTTGGGCTGATACAGGTTTTGCACCGATCAGGTTGAATGCGATCGCCATCATCGCACTCATTCCAGTAAAAGCGATTTTCCACCACCAATTCGCCATCCTATTTCACTCCTTCTATTGGCGATTTTGAAATCAATTTTCCCGCTTAAACAGCCAACAGTTGCTCGTATACAGACTCGACATTCCGGCATTGAGATGACACATCTGCATCCAAATTCTTCAGCCGCTTGACTTCGGTTTCCCGATTAATTTCGCGAGATTCTTTTTGTTTGAGCAGGTTATCTAACTCGGATTTGCGAGAATTAATATCGTCATCAATCCGCTTGCTGACTTCCCGTTCGTAACTATCAAAACAATCTTTCACTCCTTGATGAATAGATTGCCATTGTTCTTGCGCTAATTGAGGCAAGTGTTTGACAAACTCTTTTTTGGTGGTTTTAACTAATTCTTTGCGAGCTTGATCGACTTGCAGCGCACCTACTCCCAAACCGAGTAAAACAAAGCCTAATGGCCCTGCAATAAACGAAACGGAAAAAATGCCTAAAAAGCTCCAAATTCCAATTACGGCAATCCAGTTGACTAGGATATTTTTCCAGTCAAAACCTACACCGGCTAGCAATAAACCTGCCGGGTTAGCTGTAGCTAAGGAAATAAACCCCATTGCCCAACTCGCCCAAGTTGGAGAATTGTCTTCAGATTCGAGATTGGTGTTGTAGATCTTTTGCCCGATGAGCTTTTCATTAATCGCCCCGGCTACTTGATTGTAAGCTGCGCCAAAGTTAGCCGCTTTTCTAGTCAGTTCTGAGAAAGCTTCTCGCATTTCTCCGGTGGCGGTGAGTTCCCAAGCAGAAATCTTATCGTTGAGATACTGTTGGAATGCTTGTTGAAACGCGGCGTTGAATTCTTCTCGCCTTCCAGCGCTCAAAAATTCCAGAAATCCAATATCGGGTTGATAGCGCAAGAAATCGGTTTCAAAGGTGTTGCCTAAGTTTAAAATATAGTCGCGGAAAGAGTCGGCGATCGCTCGCGCTTTACTATCCCGAACTGCCAGAATTTCTCCCTTAAATTCGTCGCGAATTTGTGTCAGTTTGTTGAATTCCGGCTCAACTGAATCAATTCTTCGTTTCAATTCGTTGACATCTTGCTCTAATAATGGTATGCGTCGATCGACGGCTTCGCGGACATGGTTGTAGGTTTGGCGGGCGAGGGTGCGGGCTTGTCGGAGTTCTGCGATCGCGCGTTCTTGAGTTAAAAATGTACTCAGAGCCTCTGTAAACGCTGGAAAACCCGTTCCTGCTAACGTATCCTCTGGATTTTTCAACCGCCGCCGCAACGCATTAATCGAGGATAATTCAAACACTCGTTCCTCGTAAATATCGTGACCATCGACTTGACAATATTCTGCTAAATTGCTCTGAAAAACTTGACGCAGTTTCCATTCTGCATCTTGTAATTCTTTTGTATCATCCGGATCTATCAGCGAGTCGCGCACTTCATCCCAAGCATTGATTAAAAAGAAAACTGTAAGCGATCGCCCTTTGATGTAATTTTCTAAATAGCGGCGTTCGGCTAACGTGCAAGGCTGGGAAGCTCGCAATACAAACAATATTGCATGGCAATTATTGATGTAATTTAACGAAATTTCGTTGCGCGCTTCCGTATCGTTTAGTCCCGGACTGTCTACAATTTCAATTCCTTTTTCCAGCAGCGGTAACGGATACTCTACCACTGCATATTCAACATCGGGAAACGCTATCTTTTTCTGTTCTTCTAATTGTTTTGCCTCTTCTGGGTCGATTGTATATTGCTGCTTAAAGGTTTTAAAATCCATCCGGTGCGGACTTTTACCGTCTTTAAAATAAACGGTTACTTTCTTTTCCGCACCGTAGCGTAAAACCGTTAGCACTGCGGTGCAAGGATTCACGTCGCTGGGCAACAAATTCTCGCCTAATAAGGCATTGAGCAAGGTACTTTTGCCCCGTTTCATATCTCCCAAAACTAACAGGCGAAATACACCCTGGCGTAAGTTTTGAGTCGCTAAAGTTAAATCTTCTATATTGCGCTCAAAACCCAATCCTCCAGAAGAGGATTTCCCTTCCGATTCCCCTTGTTTTAAAGTGTCGGTCATTCTTTCAAGATAACCAACTATTTCGCGGCGGACTCTGGCAACTTTTTCCAAGTCTCCGAGCAAACTTCCAGCAGTAACTGTAGAACTCATAGCGGTAATATCCTATTTAAGAGTTGCGGTTTCCTGAATTAAAGAAAAGTAGGTAAGCAAACCAAGCAATTCCTGCCACAATTACGACTCCTGTCAGCCATGAAGCTATTTTGAGGCTGATAATCGTGACAACGACAAGGGCGAAAAATTTACCGACATTCGCGAGTTTCTTCAAAGAAAGTTTCCGCGTTTTCTCGGAAGTATGCCGACTTGTTTGATACAACGGTGGATCGATACGATTGATTTCCGCCTCTAATTCCCGCAGTCGAATTTCCCGCTCTCGTTCCTCAAGCTCTCGTTCGCGTCGCCGCAGTTCGTTTTCTTTCCCATTTGGAGAATTCATTTTTACTTACCCTCACAGCTAGGCGTTACCAATTTAACTTCAGCACATTGGCAATGGCTAGTGCAACACACAGTTTTTAGTAGGGGTGAGAGAGAGGAAAATTTGTAACGGGCGAAATTTTGTAGCGCCAGCACTTGGCAGCGACAGCAAATGCATACAACAATGAAGAAAACACCCACTCACTACAGCAAGATGCTCGACCATCTTTCCCCGAACCTAGAAACCGGGTTTCTGCGTATATGTCTCGTTTCAAAGCGACGATTTTTCACAGAAACCCGGTTTCTTTGCGTCAGTCCTGTTTCCATCAGCATATCGGATTTTGCCCGCAGTCTGGCATTTTACGACAGCTTCTTGCCCGACCTGGGTTTTAGGCGCTGAATGGCTGTAAACTTAGACACTAAACGGGCGTCATTAGTACTCGCTCCAGAGGGCGATCGCCTTGATGCATTTTGCCACCAGCCGTAATAATAGAAATAACGATGGATTTCCTGACTATTTTGGGGCTAATCGCCGGAACCTTAACGACTATCTCTTTTTTGCCCCAGGTGATTAAAACCTGGCAATCTAAATCTGCCAAAGATTTCTCGTTTGGAATGCTGGTTACTTTTAGTTTGGGTGTATTTCTCTGGTTAGTTTATGGCATCGGTAAAAATGAATTGCCGATTATTCTTCCTAACTTCGTGACGTTGCTGTTGAACTCGTTGATTATCCTGCTCAAATTCAAGTATCGATAAATTAAAGGAGGCAAATCGTGACTGACAACCTACACAACGAAAACGATAAAGTTTCTACCCTTTCTTTACCTGCGGAATCTACAACCATGCGGGTACGACCTTGGGGTACGGTGACAGTTTTAGAAGAATCTGAACGCTACCGCATTAATCGGATTGAAATTAATCCAGGTCAACACATGAGTACCCAAATGCACTATCACCGCAGCGAACATTGGATCGTTGTTTCCGGTACTGCGAGGGTAATTTGCGATGGCAAAGAAACTGTGATTATGCAAAAACAATCGACTTATGTGCCGATGTGTACGCCGCACCGGGTAGAAAATCCAGGGGTGATTCCTCTCGTAATGATTGAAGTCCAAAATGGCGAATATTTGGGAGAGGATGATATTATCCGCTTTGGTGAAGATCCGGAAAATTAAGAATTGCTAATTGCTAATTGCTAATTGCTGGTGGAAATATTTGACAGATTTACCATTAGCTATTAGCCATTAGCAAAAACTGTCAGGATTAATTAAGCATCAATATGATTGTTATCGTTATGGGTGTTTCTGGGTCGGGAAAATCTAGCATTGGTAAGATGCTGGCATCAGAATTAAATTGGGAATTTTTCGATGCAGATGATTTTCACCCGCCAGCTAATATTGAAAAGATGCGCCAAGGTATTCCCCTCACCGATGCGGATAGAATGCCTTGGTTATTAACGTTGCAAGATGCGATCGCAAGCATCATACAACAAGCTCGCCATGCCGTACTAGCCTGTTCTGCCCTCAAATCCAGCTATCGCGAGATTATGTTGGATAATTGCGATCGCTCCCAAATCCGCCTAATCTACCTCAAAGGCAGTTTCCAACTCATCCAACAACGGCTCAAACAGCGCCAAAATCACTATATGAGCCAAAATCTATTGCAAAGTCAATTCGATATCCTAGAGGAACCGGAAGACGCAATTTGCGTGGATATCTCCCAACCAATGGATGCGATCGCTCAGCAAATCTATCGGATGGTAATTGGTAATGGGTAATTGGTAATAGGCAATCGGACAAACTTTTTGGTTCGCCAGCATGATTCCTGCAATTATCAACGAAATAACTGGGTTGAGAGCAAGGTGATTTGAGAACGGTTGACTAACTGTCAACTATCAACTGTCAACTGTCAAAAAGCAATTCCAATTCACTTCGTAACGAATTTACGTCAGCCACTCTGCCAACTAATAGATTTTCGCGTCCGGCATCTTTGAGCCGAGATTTCCAATATTCTATAGTCTCCGAATTGTGCATCCAAAAATTAATCACGGTATCGACAACTTTATCTAAATCCCAACTCGGATGCGGCGAAATGTTTTCCACCGATTGAATTAAGGCATCCAGGCTACATTTATAACTAGCCACGTATTCCACCCCAGTCGGTTGTTTTTTTTGCCGATCTTGTTGCTGGTTAAAAAAGTACAAAATCGGAGAAACTCCCAGAATATCAAAAGTGTAGCTCATACTCAACTCCTAAAATCATTTTGGATTTTGGATTAGCACTCACCCTGGTTTAGTGCTATAGTATATTGGGGTTTGAGATTAGCACTCAGAGGCTTTTAGTGCTAAATTAAAATCGGATTGGTTTTAGCACTCAAAGGCTTTTAGTGCCAATCTAAAACCCAATCTAAAACCCAATCTAAAACTCCGGACAAAACGTCCGTTTCGGGTGAATTAGTTGTATAATTACTAATATTAATACTAAGTTCTAGAAGATGGTATAGTAACTAAATTTACAAATTATTTACTCCAGGGTGCGGCAAGATTACTGATGTTAGAACAATATAAAGGTGAACTGGCGGCACTTTTAGCCGCGTTTTTATGGGCGGCGGCTTCAACGGTATTCTCGCGTCTGGGGCAGAAGGTACCGCCGTTGGAGTTAAACTTGCTCAAAGGAGTGGTAGCGATCGCATTCCTCATCGTCACCCTAGCAATCCAAGGTGAATGGTTACCAGAGTTGAATTGGGTAGCGATTGGTTTCCTCCTCACGAGCGGTATCTTCGGAATCGGCATCGGCGACACGGCTTTTTTTTGGGCGATTAATTTACTAGGAGCGCGACGGACGCTATTATTAAAAACCTTAACTTCTCCCTTAGTAGCATTGTTGGCGCTAATTTTCTTACAAGAAACACTAACGCCAACCGACTGGTGCGGTATTTTATTAACCCTTTTGGGAATCGCATGGGTAATCAGCGAACGAGTTTCTGCCACAACAGATACAACTAACCACTTCCTACAAGGAATTGGCTGGGCAATTGTCGCCACATTCGGAGATGCAACGGGTGCAATTTTATCTCGCGCGGCACTAACTCAATCTAATATTATTCCCATGTGGAGTACGCTGTTGCGCCTCAGTGCTGGCGTCTTGGTATTGCTGCTGTGGCTGTTAGTAAAACGCCCAGGAGAAACTAATAATTTATCCCCCACATTCACCCCCCTCGATCGGAGGGAGGGATCGCCATCCACTAAATTCACCCCCCTTGGCAAGGGGGGCAGGGGGGGATCGTCATCCACTAAATTCACCCCCCTTGGCAAGGGGGGCAGGGGGGGATCGCCCAAGTTGTTAGGAATAATCGCAATCACTGCATTTTTCAGTACGTACTTGGGAATCTTTCTTCAGCAGATTTCGCTGAAATTTACTGCCGCTGGAATTGCACAAACCTTGGGCGCAACTAGCCCTTTATTTGTTCTCCCTTTTGCGATTTGGACGGGCGATAAAGTCAGTTTAAGAGCATTTTTGGGAGTTTTAATTGCTTTGGCTGGAGTGTGGTTATTGTTTAGAGTTTGATCGATACAAACCCGGTTGCTTTAATCATACCTTCGCCAAAAAACGAGGATCGATTAAATTAGCGCCGAGAAAATCGGGACGTTAATTTTTAGATTTGTAGGGGCACGGCAGTATAGATATTCTTCTATTTGTGCATAATATTTAATTGTGCCGTGTCCCTATTGCAAACTTGCGATCGCAAAATGCCACGTTGGTCATAGCTAATAACTCAAGTTGCTAGTCTCACATCTTGCACCTTGACTAAACCTTAGTTTCTTGCAAATAGCTCAGCTTGAAAGTCTAGATTTCTCCTCAAGAAACCCGGTTTTTGAAGGCTTGTTGATAATGGTGCAAGATCTGAGTAGTCTCACATCTTGCACCTACCCGATAAACAGCCCTGAAATAAATTTCACATCTGAAAGCTTAAGTTAGCTAAAGCTAACTAAAATCAAGGTTTTAACCCGTTTCAACGGGTTTTAGCTTTAAGCCGGAACTTTAGTTCTCGGCTTGGTGCAAGATCAGAGTAGTTATATCGAGTCCCTTCGCAATAGGACTTGTATAATTAATGGTGCTTACGGTGTGGGTTTTACCAACCAATCTGTAGAACCACGAGATATTTCGTTAAACCCGCCCCTACAAGATCAAAAATTATACACTACCATTGCTACCCGACATGGCTAATCGCAGAAAAAATGCTACATTACCAATTACCAATTACCAATTACCAATTACCTAATTTTATGATATCCATCGCCAGCGAAACAGAAGAAGATATTGCAGCCATTCGCGAGGTAGTCACCGCAGCATTTAATCGCCCAAACGAAGCTGAATTAGTAGAAACTATCCGAAATTCGCCTAATTTTATCCCCGAACTTTCCTTAGTTGCGAAAGAACAGGGGAAAGTGGTGGGTCATATTTTATTCAGCCCGATCGCAATCGAAACAAAACAGGGGAATGTGGAAGCGATCGCACTCGCACCCCTTTGCGTCACACCCACCCATCAACGTCAAAGCATCGGCGCGCAACTCGTACAAGCAGGATTAACAAAGTGCCGCGAATTAGACCATAATATTATCATCCTTGTTGGTCATCCCCACTACTATCCACGCTTCGGATTTCAAAAAGCCAGTAAATTCGGCATCCAAGCACCATTTACAGTTCCCGACGAAGCATTTATGGTATTAGAACTAAAACCAGGTGCATTAAAAAATATCAGAGGAATCGTGCGATATCCCGCCTATTTTGAAACATAGACATAACATTACAACCCGTTTTAACGGGTTTTAGCTTTCAGCCAGAAATTTATTTCTGAGCTTTCTGTGCTTTCTGTATGAGAATAACAATGAAACTCGACCAATACAAACAACAAATCGCCGATTTATACAGCCGCCGAAGCAGCACTTATGATGAAGCAGAATGGCATCATCAAATTGCTCATCGTTTGGTCGAACAAGCACAAATTAACCCCGGACAGCAAGTGTTAGACATTGCCACTGGCACGGGAATGGTAGCAATAGAAGCAGCCCAAATAGTAGGAGATGAAGGAAGAGTAATTGCCGTAGATATTTCCACAGGAATGCTGGAACAACTCAAACGGAAAATTGAAACATTCAAATTGAACAATATAGAGATAATGCTAGCAGATGCCGAAGCATTGGAACTGGCGGAAAATAGTTGCGATCGCATCCTCTGTTCCTCCGCACTAATATGGCTGATAGATATCCCCGCCACATTACGAAATTGGCATAGATTTCTCAAACCAGGCGGAATAATTGGCTTTCATGGATTTGCAGACACCGCATTTATTGGGGGCGTTATCCAGAAACAAGTCCTCAAAAAATATGGTGTTTCCTTAATATATAACGAGAGTACAGGCACAGCAGAAAAATGCCATAACTTACTGCAACAAGCTGGCTTTAAAGACATTGAAGTTAAAACCGAACAATATGGCAACTATATCAGCCTAGAACAAGCAAAACAGATGTGGGTAGAAAATCCAAACAGTCCCACACCTGGACTATTAACCAACCCCCTGTCCCAACTCACACCAGCGCAACTAGAACAAGCAAAAACAGCATTTGATGCCGAACTAGAAACATTAGTAACCGAACAAGGCATTTGGAACGATATTAGCATTCATTTTACCCTCGGTCGCAAAAACCCCTCTTAACCACCTCTCTCTTCCTCTTCTCTCTGCGTCCTCTGCGCCTCTGCGGTTCGTTTAATTCTGCTTTGGAAAAAAAGAGAGATAGATGGCGCGATCGCATCCACCATCACCTCACAGATATATTCTCCATATGTACAAGTATTACAAACTCGCTTAAAAACTTCACACTACTTTAAAATCATTGAAATTATGATTAACCTCTGAATTAGTCAACTCAAGCACTTGACTAATTCAACACAACCAAATATAGCGCTTCTATATTTCAAAACGTTACAATTATTGCGGATTGCTACAAACGCACCGGATAACTTTATAAGACTTAGAAGGCATTCAAATTATCATTAATCCATAATTATCTGGAGATATTTTTCCAAGTTTTTGAAATTTAGTAGCCAGATATACAGTTAATTAGTTTGAGTATTTCTTACTATGCTTATGGATAAAGAAACGCTACAACTTAATTGAGTTCCGAAAACGTTGTAGCCCAAGGAATCTAAAGAAGTCGAAGGTTTAACCCCAAGCAATTACAAATACTAAGGTTAAACAATCCTTCAGAAAGCGCGAACTCAATAGCTGATAAATTTCTCGAACGCAACAAACAGACCAACAACTAGGAGGTCTAGATATGAGAAAGATAGCTGTTTACGGAAAAGGCGGAATTGGTAAATCCACAACTACACAAAACACGGTAGCTGGATTAGTTGAAATGGGTCGTAAAGTGATGATCGTAGGATGCGACCCCAAAGCAGACTCTACAAGACTATTACTCGGTGGTTTACACCAAAAAAGCGTACTAGACACCTTGCGGGAAGAAGGCGAAGACGTTGACTTAGAAGATATCCGCAAGACAGGTTGGGGCAATACTCTGTGCGTAGAATCTGGTGGTCCAGAACCAGGTGTTGGTTGTGCAGGTCGAGGCATTATTACCTCAATTGGTTTGCTAGAACAACTCGGCGCATACGACCAAGAAGTTGGACTAGATTACGCTTTTTACGATGTATTGGGAGACGTAGTTTGCGGTGGTTTCGCCATGCCAATTCGGGAAGGCAAAGCCCAAGAAATCTACATCGTTACCTCTGGCGAAATGATGGCAATGTACGCTGCAAATAACATCTGCCGAGGCATTAAGAAATACGCTGCACAAGGTGGCGTGCGCTTAGGCGGCTTAATTTGCAACTCCCGCAAAGTAGACCGAGAAGCAGATCTAATTATGGCGCTTGCTGACGCCCTCGGCACGCAAATGATCTACTTCTTACCCCGCGACAACATGGTTCAACGGGCAGAATTGAACCGCAAGACGGTGATTGACTACGCACCAGATAGCGAACAAGCGCAACATTATCGCAACCTGGCGACAGCAATCGATGGAAACACCAATCAAGTCATTCCCACCCCATTAAAGAATGACGATTTGGAAAAACTGCTGGTTAAATTCGGTTTGTTCGACTAAAAGATTTTGGATGTAAAGATTTTGGATTTTGGATTGAGTAGTGGCACGGCGTCAGTCAGCATTGCAACTAGCCCGAAAGTATTTCCATGTCGTACCCCTACGCCCAAAGAAACCGGGTTTCTATGAAACATCATCGGTTTTGCAACGAGAGATCTACGCAGAAACCCGGTTTCTAAGATTGTGGAGAATATGTATGATTTCAGTCCAAGTTGCCGAACCCGAAAAGATGCGTTTCAAATTGTATTCTCCCCATCTAAAATCCCAAATCTAAACTCCAACATCATGGCATTCATGACAGAAGTCAGAATGATTTGAACTGTGAAGTTGCTGACTTCTAAATTCAGAATTCTGCACAAGGAGTAAGATCATGGTCATGTCAGATGACATTAAATTGGCACAAGCGCCGATTACCGATCAAAAAACTGCTATTGAAGAAATGGTAACGGCTTACCCCCCCAAAGTTGCGAAAAAACGGGGCAAACAAATAATCGTCCGCGATTCATCCACAGAAAATCAACCAATTCAAGCCAATGTGCGGACTGTTCCCGGAATTATTACCCAACGCCACTGTGCATTCGCAGGTTGCAAAGGCGTGGTTGTCGGCCCATTTGGCGATGTATTGCACATTGTTCACGGCCCAGTTGGCTGTTCTTATTACACTTGGATGACGCGGCGCAACCAATATAAAACCCGCGAAGATGGCAAGAATTTTTTGAGTTATTGCGTCACCACAGACATGCAAGACTCAGACATCGTATTTGGTGGCGTGAAGAAATTGCGTCAGGCGGTGTTAGAAGGCTACCAAATTTTTAAACCTAATGCGATTACCATTTGTGCAACTTGTCCGGTGGGATTAATTGGGGATGATATCCAAGCCGTTGCCAAAGAAATGACGGAAGAATTGGGCATCTCAGTCGTTGCATTTAATTGCGAAGGTTATAAAGGCGTTTCCCAATCAGCCGGACACCACATTGCTAACAACGGATTTTTCAAAAATTGGGTTGGCGAAGGCGAAGCCACAGAAGAAGAAAAAGCAGGCTTCACCGTCAACATGATGGGCGAATACAACATCGGCGGCGATGCTTGGGAAATTGAACGGGTTTTGAATAAGTGCGGCATTAAAGTTCTCTCGTCATTCAGCGGCGACGGCACCTATGATGCAGCTACTAAAGCCCATGAAGCGAAATTAAACTTAGTCATGTGCCACCGTTCCATCAATTACATGGCACAAATGATGGAAACGAAGTTTGGCGTACCTTGGATGAAGGTTAACTTTATTGGGGTACAAGCATTTACTAAGTCTTTACGCAAGATTGCCCAATACTTTGATGACCCAGAATTAACCGCTAGAATCGAAGCGGTGATCGAAGAAGAAGTCGCAGAGGCAGAGGCAGAAATTGCGCCGATTCGAGAGCGTTTAACCGGAAAAACTGCAATTCTATTCGTGGGTGGTTCTCGCGCTCACCACTATCAAGATGTGTTCGCCGATTTGGGGATTAAAACCATCGCTGCTGGCTATGAGTTTGCCCACCGGGATGATTACGAAGGTCGCCAAATTCTCCCCAATTTGAAGATAGATGCGGACTCGCGCAACATTGAAGAATTGCACGTGGAACGCGACGAAGAAAGATACAATCCTCCCAAACCCCAAGAAGTCCTCGACTGGATGCGGGAACAAGGATTAATCGGCAAATATGACGGCATGATTCCAGAAATGGGCGAAGGAACTTTGGTAATTGATGATGTGTCGCACCACGAACTGGAAGTTTTAATCAATCGCTTCAAACCAGACATCATCGGTTCTGGAATCAAGGACAAATACATTGTCGAAAAATGGGGCGTTCCTTGCAAACAACTGCACAATTACGACTACGGCGGGCCATTTGCTGGTTACCGAGGTGCGGTTAATTTTGCCAAAGATATCGATATGCGGATTAACACCCCAGCTTGGAAGCAGATTGCGCCTCCTTGGAAGAAGTAGGGAATGGGTAATGGGTAATCGGTAATGGGTAATAGGGAAGAAAACATTACCAATTACCAATTACCAATTACCAATTACCAATTACCAATTACCAATTACCAATCCTCGTTGAAAAATAAGGAATCAAGATCATGTTAGACGCCACACCTAAAGAAATCTTTGAACGCGAAGCTCTCCGGATTAACCCTGCTAAAACTTGTCAGCCAATTGGGGCAATGTACGCCGCTTTAGGGATTCACAATTGTTTGCCTCACTCCCACGGTTCTCAAGGTTGCTGTTCTTTCCACCGTTCCCACTTAACTCGCCATTATCGCGAACCAATCATTGCCTCTACCAGTTCTTTTACTGAAGGCGCGGCGGTGTTTGGAGGTGGTACAAATATTGTGCAATCTTTGCAAACAATTTTTACTACTTACGACCCGGATATTGTGGCAATTAGTACGACTTGTTTGTCAGAAACGATTGGGGATGATATTCCTACTTACATCTCCCAAGCGTATGAAGAAGGAGTCGTGCCGGAAGGCAAATTAGTGATTCACTGCAATACTCCCAGTTACGTTGGTTCCCACATTACGGGATGGTCTAACATGACCACTGGGATGGTGAAATATCTCTCGACTAAGACAGAGAATTCGCTTCAGCAAATTAACGTGATTCCCGGTTATGTAGAACCGTCGGATACGCGGCAAGTGAAACAATTGCTGAAACAAATGGGCGTGAATTTTGTGGTGTTCCCGGATACTTCTGATGTGGTAGATACGCCACAAACTGGTAGATATCAAATGTATCCCAAAGGTGGAACTACCATCGAACAATTACGCAGTACTGGAGATAGTCAAGCGACAATCGCATTAGGCACGTTTGCTAGCGAACAAGCGGCGATCGCTCTCCAAGATAAATGCGGTGTTCCCTATCGCTTACTCGAACTCCCGATCGGTTTAGCAGCAAGCGATCGCTTTGTACAAACCATCATCGAACTCACGGGTGCAACTCCCCCAGCCGAACTCGAAGACGAACGAGGACGCCTGGTAGACATCATGACCGATATGTTGCAATACACCTATCGCAAGCGCGTAGCAGTGTACGGCGATCCGGATCAAGTTGTTGCATTAACAGAATTTCTCGTCAGTTGCGGAATGCATCCAGTGTACGTTATTACAGGTAGCCCCGCTGGCAAACGCTTTGAGGAACGAGTCAAAGAAATCCTCAAAGATACCGTACCAAATGCAGTTGTCAAAGCGGATACTGACCTATTCTACCTGCATCAATTGATTAAGAACGAACCAGTTGATCTGCTGATTGGTAACGAATATGGCAAGTATATTGCTCGCGCTGAAGATATTCCAATTGTGCGCTTTGGTTTCCCGATTTTGGATCGCATTGGTCACAGCTATTTCCCAACAGTTGGCTATCAAGGCGGTATCTACTTGCTGTGTAACATTTTGAACACCATTCTCGAACGGTTAGACCGCGATTCTGCTGACGAAACGTTTGAATTGGTTCGATAGGTAATGGGTAATGGGTAATGGCTAATAGGAAATAAAACCAATTACCAATTACCAATTACCAATTACCCATTACCAAAAGGAGGAAGTTATGAAGAAACCCAAACACCACATTTTTGTCTGTTCTAGCTTTAGATTCACGGGTGAAGCCAAGGGTGCGTGCCGCCGCAAGAATTCTACCTCATTGATACAATATCTCGAAACCGAATTGAGCGATCGCGGCCTAGAAGATGTTCTCGTTTCTCCAACTGGTTGTTTGAAACTTTGCGAAAAAGGCCCAGTGATGATGGTATATCCGGATAATTACTGGTACGGTGAAGTAGATGAAGATGCAATTGATACCATCCTCGATGCGCTAGAAGAAGGTAAACCCGCTGAAGACTACCTGTTTGCGAACTGAACAAAACGCAAAGAAACCGGGTTTCTATGAAAAGTTGATGGCAAGCAAAGATCTACGCAGAAACCCGGTTTATAAGAAAGAAACCGGGTTTCTATGAAAAGTTGATGGCAAGCAAAGATCTACGCAGAAACCCGGTTTATAAGATCGATTTGAACCAACTCAACTGAGGAAGCGATCGCAATTAAGCAAGCGATCGCATTTTTTCGTTCAAACCGCTGCTTTCACCGCAAATCGACCTGTATTTCTCACCGCATCGAGAAAGGCATAAACCGCCGGAGGATGAAGCGCAGCGGCTAAAATCGCCACTCCAATCACCCTTGTTAAACCCACTGGCAAATTGCACAATTGCACCCCAGGCGGAATCGGTTCGGCGGCAAGGCGAGGCAGAATTCCCGCCCCTAAACCTTGTTGCACCATACTAACAATCGTTGAATCTTCTTTAATTTCATAAGCGATATTGAGGGGATATTCTGACAGCGGTAACCATTGACGAATCCAAGCATTGCAAGGATTTAAACAACTGACAATTAAGGGATAGTTTGATAAATCTTTCCAACTAATTGGGTTACTTTTTAACTGAGTCTTGGGTGGTAACAAGAGAATGTAATCATCCCGCAGAATTTCCCAAGCTTCAAAATCATCGCTGGTGGGTAAGTAAGTAAAGCCAATATCGGCATAACCATCGCGCAAAGCTTGTTCGATATTGGGGAAAATATCATTCTCGGTAATCGTTAGGGTAATATTCGGGTAATTTTGACGAAATCGGGCGATGACGGTAGGCAAAATATGAGTTGCGACGCTGCGAAAACAAGCAATTCGCACCTGTCCGCCTTGCAAACCTTTGGCTAAGTTGGCTTCTTTGTGCATTGCGTCTAAAAGCTGTAGCACTTGGCGTCCATGTGCGGCGATGCGTTCCCCAACGGGGGTTAAATGTGCGCCGTGGCGTCCGCGAGATAGTAAGACTACACCTAATTCTGCTTCTAAAGTTGCGATCGCATGACTCACCGCCGACTGGGATATCTCCAACTGCGAACCAGCTTCGCTAAAGTTACCCCAGTCTGCGATCGCCACTAAAGCCCGAATTTGAGAAAGTTTGATTCTGCTTTTATAAATATCATTCATTTGGGGGATGCCAGCGGTGTACAAATTATGCTTCCAGCAGCGCAATTATTTTACTGCCTATGTATCGATTTTATTCATATAATCTATGCAAGCTGTGTATGGTTGTTCCTTGAGGTTGAAGTTACATTAAATTTCAGAGAAAAGCAAGAGCAGGGATATTTATGAAATCGTTAGCTAATTTATCAATTAAAGACAAAGCAGACTCGACAATTAGCCAAGATACACAACGCCCAAAAATGTTCTCAAAACTATGGGAAAAATTTTTAACAGCGATCGTTAGTAAGAGCGAAATGCAAGTTTGGTCAGAAAGCGATCGCAGCGGTAACAAAGAGTGGCACGCCTACGATCCGGAAACAGGTCGCTCTATTTGCGTTGCTTCGGAAACAGAGATGCGCCACTTGATTGAACAAAGTTATTACCAATAATAACCAGCTAATGGCTAATGGCTAATGGCTAATGGCTAATGGCTAATGGCTCTGGAAAATCTTCCCATCAGCAATTAGCAATTAGCAATTACCAATTACCAATTACCAATTACCAATTAGCAATTACCAATTACCACTCCCAGCATAAACTCAGTTTTTTAATCAACTTCTCAGCTAAATTTAAGCTAGCAATCAGCACCAATTCATCACGGTCAATCATCCTAGTAAATAAGCAAAGCAATAACCTAATTTCTTCCAATCCAGGAGGTTGCATCATGAAACGTTTTATTCTAGCTGGTTTATCCGTCGTACTACTCTCTGCGGCTACTGCACCGACTGTCAAAGCCGAGACAATGGCTGTTAACTCTAACATGAGAGACAGAATTGCTAGTTCTAGCTATATGCTCCAGCCTTTCAATCTCGTTGGTTTAGCTTATCAAGGCTACTTCCAAGAACAAGGCATTCCCAGTTACGGTGCTTTTCTTGCTGCTTATCATGGAGGCAGCATTAACGCCCGCGATCTAGTTCAAAGCGCGATTAAAAATAACCGACTTCCAGCCAGCGCTTTACAAGATGAAGATTATCTGAATGCGGTTGAAACGCAACTGATGTTCTTTGACACTTACTAAAAACTGACTCTGCCATGTTACAACAAACCGGGTTTTTCTAGGAAACCGATCCCCCCAAACCCCCCTTGGCAAGGGGGGCTTTTAAATCAAAGATTGTAAATCTAGTAGGGTGCGTTAATCAAGTCGTTTTATAGCAGTTTGCAACTTGTTGAACTACAGTATAGCGGCACCCTTAAGGGTGCCGCTATACAAACAAAGGCCGCCTACGCGGACTATGAACTGATGCAAAATAAAGTGTATTCTATGAAGTTGCAAACCGCTATAGCGCTCTTCTGTCACTTTAAGAAAAATCAACGAATTTCCGTGTTTTCAGCCAACGACAAATCAAGGTTCTAACCGAGTTTGACAGAAGAGCGATAGTCATAGAAATACCCGATTTCTCTCCTCATCTATCTGATTTTTTCGCAAGGTCACTATTTTAAAGTGTTGCCGAATTCTTACCAAGAATAAACGGTATTTCCAGATTTTTCAATCAAGATCGTATGGATAGAAGATTTTAACAGTGTCAGGGTTTCCTGCAATTTAACCTGTCCTTCCTCAAAGCTCCAAAGAGTTTCATAGTCCTTACAATTGATGACTAAAACGTCAGCAGTTGCAAAACTATAAATTATGCCTTCAGATTTAAAACCGCTGATTTCTAGAATCTGCTGTCCCAGCTTGCGAGCCTGGGTAATCTGGTGGATTAATTTATTTACAATCTTGGACATTTTTATCTCCTCATTGTGTATTCGATTGGTCATGCGGGATGGTAGCTGGAGGTAGGTTGCAACCTACTTCCAACAAAAACTTGGCCTTTCGCAACAAAGCGGAAGGCGATCGCGCCTTTGAGCGCTACTTAATCGCTGGCAATTCCGTGGCTTGCTACCCGTCGAAGGCAGAACTAATTTAAGTAGAAATGCCTATACAGCCGGGAGCGATTTCAAGATTTACTTGGCATTCTGTATTGTAGTTTACAGTTTGCTGCCAAATTTGGCTAAATTTACAAAAATTAATGGTTTGAGGGCGATCGCATCCAATAGCTAATGGCTAATGGCTAATTGCCTCCAGAACAGCCGCAAGCTTGCAGTTACACAAGCGTTGCTAGCGCACATGATATGAGACGTGACTCATCGGCATCAGCTGGAAATGCGGCTACAATCGATCGGTCATCACAACCAAGGAGAGCGATCGTGGGTTTAGGTCTACTCGCGGATGGCAAATGGGTATCAGAACGAAATCAAGAAGATGCCCAAGGCAAATTTATTCGCCCCTCGACTACTTTTCGCAACCAGATTACAGCCGATAATTCCAGCGGTTTTAAAGCCGAATCCGGGCGTTACCATCTTTATATTTCCTGGGCTTGTCCTTGGGCGCACCGCACGGCAATTATGCGGAAATTGAAGGGTTTAGAAGATGCGATTGGTCTTTCAGTTGTGCATCCGGAAATTTATCACAACGGCTGGGTATTCTCTGACGAACCCGGTTGCATTCTCGATTCGATCAATCATGCTAGCTATCTTTGGGAAATCTATCTGAAGGCAGATGCAGATTATTCTGGGCGGGTAACCGTTCCGGTACTGTGGGATAAACAAACCGGCACCATCGTCAATAACGAATCCCGCGAAATTATTCGCATGTTCGATACCCAATTCGAGGGCATTGCTAAGTCAGATGCCAACTTTTATCCAGATGAATTGCGCTGGGCGATTGACCAAACTATCGACGCGATTTATCAACCGATTAATAATGGCGTCTACAGAGCCGGATTCGCCACAACTCAGATAGCTTACGAGGAAGGAGTAACCGATTTATTCAACGCCCTGGATTATTGGGATGAAGTGTTGAGTAAGCAGCGCTATCTATGCGGAGAGCGAATTACTGAAGCCGATGTGTGTATGTTCACAACTCTGTTGCGTTTCGATGCTGTCTATTACGGTCACTTTAAATGCAACCTGCGCCATCTTTGGGATTATGCCAATCTGTGGAATTATCTCAAAGAACTTTACCAACTTCCGGGCGTGAAAGAAACCTGCAACCTCGACCACATCAAGCGCCACTATTACAAAAGCCACGATAAAATCAATCCTACTCGGATTGTTCCCAAAGGGCCTTCGATAGATTTTGAATCACCCCATAACCGGAATCGTGCGATCTAAGCTACCCTGTTGATCGGCTTCCCGTAAAAATGTTCTTATAAGAACATTTGCATAGGCAAAAGGAAACATCGTGCGCGGTGGGGAGGGAGCCAAAGGAGTAAAATGGCGATCGCGATCGCGACTTACCCCATCACCCCCGCGCCAGCCAAGGTATCATAGCATTAGAATTGATAAACATTTTATTTGCCGCTGACTTACTAGGGCTGGACTTATGGCATCCTATGCGACCTCCTCTGCTAGAGCTGAAATGAGCGAACTACGGCGTTTGAAAAGCCTGCTGCCGCCAGAGTTGCAGAGTTGGGTTATGGTTGAAGGCTCGACAGAAGTAAATCCACCCCTGATTCGCTGCGAAGAAATCGGCAAAGACTCGGTGGAAATTCAAATAGACTTGCCAAAGTGGGATCAATTAGCGATCGATCAGCGCAACCTGCTATTTTGGCACGAAGTCGCCCGGATTCAAAACGACACGATTCCCAGAGATGGGTGGGAAATGGCGGCGCTAGCGATTGGTTTAGGCGGCGCGGTGGGCGAATTGTGGGTACAAGATGGCTTACTGTTGATCCTGGCGCTGGCACTGTGCGGCGTGTCGGGGTGGAGACTATATCAGAAGAATAACGGCGATCGCACGATGAGCGAAGCCTACGAAGCCGATGAAAAAGCGATCGCACTCGCCACCCGTTTCGGTTACACTCTCCCCAACGCCTACAAAAGTCTCGGTAGTGCCTTAAAAACCTTAATCGAACAAACCCCCAGCAAACGCCAACGCAGCAAATACGAAGCGCGCCTGCAAGCACTCAAACGCAGTGCGAATAAAGCAAAATCCCGAGTACAATCCGCACGGGAAGAATTTTAGGACAAGCAAGACATTGAACACAAGGAGGACAAAGGAGTTAGATTCTTTTGTCCTCCTTCCTTTTGCATTTTTGATTTCTCGTCCGGCTTTTGAGGCTTGGTTAGCCCAGAATCGACCTAAAAATTCTACTGCGCGATCGCTAAACGGTGTTGCGTGTTTTTTGTACCACACAACACCGTATTTCATTCACACCTAAAATTGGCGGGAGCGTGGTAGCCCCGTCAATTCATTGCGGGGCGGAAA
>ERZ1066124.238-NODE-238-length-48826-cov-25.748929_pt1 | contig 48826 bp, 52 predicted proteins | sample MGYA00382771_ERZ1066124 | MGnify/ENA primary metagenome ERZ1066124 (study PRJEB33369, sample SAMEA5778354) | biofilm metagenome | biome: Industrial cooling water; feature: Water cooling tower basin; material: Biofilm | place: United Arab Emirates | collected... | reverse complement strand
GTTAATTATTTTACCACAGAGACACGGAGAACACAGAGGCGTATAGGGGTAAACCACATAATCCGGAGGATTTCCCGTTCTTTAGACACAAAGGTCACAAAGAAAAAACCAAAGAAAAGAGATACTCAATTGCTGAAATTGCAACCCAGCAAAACTATCAAAATGTGAACCATTGGTTCACAAATTCTTGCACGTTATCTAAAAATCAGGTTGACTATTAATTTTCAACCGACCTAAAAAGGCGCCTACGGTATTCTTTCCTCAAAGCAAACTGATTATAACCAGCGCGCTGAAAAGCGTCTACCATTGGTTTATTATTTACATCTGCATCAGAACGAATACAAGTTACACCATCTGATAAAAGGGTTTGAGTTGCTTGAGTTAGAGCAAATTTGCCAGTTCTTCAATCTTAGTTAAGGAAGAAAAATATTTCAACTCAAATTTAATATATTGCCGAAGCTTGTCTTCCACCTAAACGCTGTTGTTCTGCTTTAGGTAACAGATTAACTGAAATAGTCGCATAAGAACCTTGTTGCTGACCTATCATTATCATCCGGATAAAGTCTCCCAACCCTTCTACTAACCGCGCGTTACGCAAAACCCCAGAGTCTACTGGTGCAAACCCAATTACAGTAGCAAGCTGCATTACTGTATTTCTAGCTTGTTCATCATCTCCAGCAACGAATACCGAAACTTGGTAATCTTTGAGTGGTGCTGGCGCCAATTCAAATATTTCTTGTGCCATTGTGTTAAAAGCTTTGACTATACGCGCGTTGGGCACATCGAAAGCAAGCTTTTCCGCCAAAGATTCTACTATCGCAGGATATGCAAATCCTTCTGGAATGTCTTGATTATTACAATCAATAATAACTTTACCGTTGAGAACTTCTTTTTTAGACAACAACTCTGATGGCATAACTCCGCGCGCTGTCCACAGTATCACATCTGCAAATGCTGCCGCTTCATCGTTTGTTCCTCCTTGTGTTCCTAGTCCAGCTTTTTGAGCAACTGCTTTCCCTTTTTCACTATCCCGCGAGCCGAAAAATACCTGATGTCCTTGCTCTGCCCAAAGAATACCCAGTGAACGTCCCATGTTTCCACTGCCAATAATTCCAATTTTCATTGCTTTATCCTTTATTAATACAGACAGGTCTGTTTTATATCTATAATTGAAATATTACAGACAGGTCTGTATCATGTCAATAGGGTTATACGAAAAATGGAGAACCTAATGCCTAAAAAATTGCAAGATGGCGCGAAACCCTTGCTGCGTGAGCAAATATTGAATATTGCAGATGAATTATTTTACAGTGAAGGGATTAGAGCGACAGGTGTAGATACGATTATTGCGAAGTCAGGAGTAGCAAAATCAACGTTATACAGATACTTTCCATCAAAAGATGATTTGGTAGTTGCTTATCTAGAACAGCGTAACCAGCGGTTTTGGGATTTATTGGAAGCTGAACTAGCTAAGTATCCGTCACACTCAGTAGAAAAGTTATTAAGAGTATTCACATGGTTGGATGAACTACTAGCAAAACCAGAATGCTTGGGATGTCCGTTTATTATTACAACTGCAGAATATGGAGAGTTAGATTATCCGGGACACCAAGTAGCTGTAAAACATAAAGAAGCAGTGCTAAAGCGTTTAACTCAACTGGCAGAAGAAGCGAATATAAATAATGCCCGTGTTGCTAGTATTTTATTGTTGCTGATAGACGGCGCCTTTGTACAGCGGCGCCTGTTTGGTAAGGTTCCAGAAGTATCTTTAGCAGAAGTTGCGAAAGTTTTATATTTGTATGTGAGGCATAGCCCTACTTACTAATACCAATACTAATACTAACAATTACAATTATTTCTGAGATGCCACATAATAGGAGCGGAAAGACTACTCCAAAGAGGGGTGTTAACGTTAGCTGCTCTTAACGCTTCTGCCGTCCAGTTATTACAATTTCTGAGGATTGAATAATTACCAATGGCGCCATAAAATCCACCATAAGCATTATAACCATTGGCAACTCTAATTACACGACCTGTATTATCAAGTTGAAAGGTTTGTTGAATAAATTGTACTAGTCTCAGATAATTATCATAACTAATACGTACACATTTGATATCAACATATTTTTTATTCGGTAAATTATTAAAACCTCTAACGTGCATTACCGAAGTATTATTTGGGTAAAAGAAAGCTTTGATAACAGTATGAATTCTAATATCGGCTATAGTTGGTGTGTTAATAAAAAAGTCATGCTCCCCCCAACCAATACTTAGATACTGATATTGCTGATTTGTGTCAGTACCTATTTCTTCTAATGGCATAAAATCATTCCAGTTAGAATTTGAAGTTTTTACTGGTAATATCAAATCACTATGTACACCACCATTAATCACATAAATATTAACATTACAAGGACTACTGAAATCATAAAACCATTTAGTCGGAGTAAAGGCGCCGAGTAAAGTCATCATTACAGCAGCTAAAATTGCAATTAGAAATAAATTGCGATATTTTTTGAGTTGATGCCGTAATTTCATAAGCAACAAGTCCTATCCCTGCTAAACATAATAGTTTTTTTCTATCGCAATACCTTCCTGGGCTACTGTAAAGCTAGCCTTACATTGCTAATCTTGTGGAACAGGCATCCTGCCTGTTCTATATTAAGGGCATTTAGAGCGGGCAAGGATGCCCACTCCACAAGATTAACAGTAAAATAAACTTGACAAAAAGTAAAACTATATTTACTATACCAATATAACCGTAGAAACTGATAAATGAAAAATCGTTTACGGATACTGAGAGTCGAGCGTAACTGGTCGCAAGCGGAGTTAGCGAAAAGTTTGGGGGTTAGTCGCCAAACTGTAAACGCACTGGAAATGGGCAAATATGACCCAAGTCTGCCGCTTGCTTTCAAAGTTGCTCAGTTATTTAACACATCAATTGAATCTATTTTCTTTTCCGAACCTGTAAAAACTCAAGAGAGGAAAGCCATGTTTGAGAGATTTACTCAAAAAGCAGTTCAGTCAATTATGCTTGCCCAAGAAGAAGCGCGGCGCCTGGGTCACAACTTTGTAGGAACAGAGCAAATACTATTGGGGTTAATTGCTGAAAATACAGCTTATGCTGCTGAGGTTCTTAAAGATACTGGTGTTGAATTGGAGAGTGTTCGTGCGGAAGTAGAGAAACTGATAGGACGTGGTGATAATGTTTTTGATTTGGAGATACCCTTTACTCCTAAAGGTCGGCTCGTATTGGAGTATGCTTTGGAAGAGTCTCGGCGATTTGGTCAAGATTTTATTGGGACAGAGCATTTATTGTTAGGTCTGCTTCGGATAACAGATGGGGTAGCAGTAAAAGCACTCTCCAATTTAGGATTTAATCTTCAAGATTTAGTAAAAAGAGTGGTTCATAAAATAGGCATACAACCAACGCAACCAGTAAGTGCTGCTAGTAGTCAAAGCGCAAGTAGTTCCACCTTTAACGTCGAAGATGAATCAATACAATCTGCACCGGACTTTACATCAGGTGAAGTAAGCACTCGTTTCTGCGCTCATCTATTTTCATGGGTTGAACCGCGTAAGCTTGGATATGTTCTTAGCTCGCGCGTTGGTTATCAGTTACCCAATGGAGAGATTTTGCAACCTCATTGTTCGTTTATCTCACGCGAACGATTAAAACGTACACCTCGCACTTATCCAGAAATGGCGCCAGAACTTGTAATGGAAGTAAAAACAGCTTTCGACCGTTTACTCCCGCTACAGAAAAAAATGCAGGCTTTTTTACAGTTACAATGGGGAATTAAATTTGGTATTCTCATTGACCCAGACCAACGTAATGTATCTATATATAAACTCGGCGCCGCAGTCACTATGCTAGAAGATGGTGATACATTGACGCTTCCAGAATTACTGCCAGATTGGTCGCTAGATATATCTAGTTTATGGGCTACAAACGCATAATTTAAAACTGTTGCTAAAAGCAGTACTTAAAATGTTATGTGTAAGTGTCTATTCTGGTTGACAATGAAAAATTTCCATATAGCATGTAGTAAGGTGGCTTTTGCCGCACCTACAAATATGTAGATTTTTCAAAAATAATTTAAAATATAAGTGGATGCCTAAACCGCTGTAATTTACATATATATGAGTGATGAAGACAAATTACTGCAAAAGTGTCTAGATAATCTAAAAGTACTACCAGATATTCGGGCAACCTTACATGAAAAATACAATATACCCGATAAAACAAATATTGATGGAATTTTAACAATACATAGTCCCGTTAAGTCAGTTGACTACCCTTACACAATACAGCCATATGTGACTTCTTCGGCTGCTCAATTAACTGTAGCCTATGTAAAATTACTTGAAGAAAAAATAGGTCATAAACCACTTCTTATTACACAGAATTTATCTGAGTCAGCTATTGATAAGTTAATTCATGAAAAAATAGAGTTTATCGATAGCGTTGGTAATATATATTTAAATAATTCAGTTGTTTACATTTTCACTCACGGTAAGCATCGTCGCAAAAATAAACCAATAAGCTATCAGAGTTTTCAGTTTACAAATAAAATTTTAGAATTAATTTATATTTTACTAAAAAAACCAGATATTCTAAGAGCTTCCTTAGAGGAATTAGCTAGTTTAGTTGATATGGCGCCAGAAAGTATCAGTGAGACTTTGAAGCAATTATATAAATTAGGTTATCTTCAGCGACAGCGAGAAGGTAAATATTTTATTAATAAATATAATAAGCTTTTAGAACGTTGGGAAATTGGCTATGCTGAAACTCTTCGCCCAAAATTGTTTATTGGTGCCTATACTCCAGCGTTACAAAAAGACTTTTCAGATATAAAAGAAAGTATTATTGAGTTAGGACTTGAAGAGAATTTTTTGATTGGTGGTGAATTAGGCGCCGCATTAGCCACATATTATTTAATGCCGACAAGCGCTACATTACACGTAAATACAAATCATAGCGTAATTGCAGCTAAACTTAAACTTAAACCAAGTCCTCAAGGAGAAATCATTTTTATTCAGCAATTCGGTAAACAAAATGCTGGATGTTATAACCAACCTGAACCCATCGCTGACCCTTTACTACTTCATGCAGAACTATTGCTTTCAGATAATGATAGGCTGCGAGAGACAGCAGAACGCATTTATGATAAATTTATTTTAGATAGACAGCAAAATGTGTGAGATAGAAAATATACTTTCCACGGATAGAAATTGAACTTTTGTCATGCTGAATGGAGCGAAGCGTAGTGAAGCATCTCGCAGATTATTCGCTTCGCTCAGAATGACAGTTTTAACCCGTTTACAGTATAAACAAAAGCAAGTTTTACTTGATATCAAAAGAGTCGCCGATAGTTTACAATTATCTATCATGTTAGTGGTGCAGGTGCTAGAGTTTTAGTCTTTGACACTTTACATAAAAATCTTACCTCATAGAGACCGAATATAATCGGTCTCTATATTTATTATAAAAACAAGCTGATATCAACTTTAAAAAAATCTGCTAGCGTCTGTGCTTGAGCTTTGCTAATGCTACGTGTACCATTAATTATCTCAAAAACAGCTTGCTTAGAGCCAATTACTTCAACTAATGCGGATGGTGGCAGGTCACGAACATCCATCAAATGTTGTAGCATTGAATGTGGTGTACCCTGTGGTATTGGGTAATGAGCTTCCTCAAACTTCTCAATTAGCGTTACCAGTAACTCCAACAATGTCTCTTCTTCTGGAGTTCGACTTTTACGATGCTCTAACTCTGTTGCCAAAGCTATCGCACGCTCATTTTCTTCTTCAGTAGTGATTGTTTTCGGCTGATACTGGGCTAGCAATTTAGCATAAGATTCAGAATTAAAAGTATGGGTCATTTTTCCACTTATCCTTATCGTATTCGGCGTGAGTTAAAACGTACTTTATATAAATTCGCTGCGTTTCGTAAACTATATCTACTATTAAGCGATAGTTGTTACCCTTAATGTTAAACACTGTAAAATTTCCTACGGCTTCTGCTTTGGGATAAATAGTTTGAACATCAACAAGGTTTTTCCATTCGGCTTTAGTTGCAACTCTATACCAATCATAAAGGGCATCACAAGCATCAGCATGACTTTGACAAAATTCTCTCAAGATTCTACGACTGATAACACGCATTCTGAATTTACACTCTTCAGATTCAAAGTTTTATTTTTTGTGCAAACTCCGAAAGTTTATAGGCGCCTTAAACAAAGTTACTGTTTCCAATCAATAAATCATCCGTTACATCCGTTACAAATGCCACCCCTTCATAACGAAAACGCGCACACATCGCAATTATACTACTTTGCTTGCTATTTTTTATATTGTAGCGATTTTTGGATAATTTGGTTCAATTTTATAAGAATAGAATTGATCCCCCCAGCCCTGCCTTAATAAGGGGGCTAAGAGTTGGCTTATTTTCACACTTTAAATAACTGCAAATAATACCCTCCAGTTCCCCCCTTATTAAGGGGGGTTAGGGGGGATCATCAATCTCTGTTGTAACTGCGTATAACGTTCCTGCGACTTCGTAGAACGAACACACATATATATTGCTTTCTTGGAACCAATAATAATTGCAAGTTTCTTCGCGCGCGTTAATCCCGTATAAAGTAGGTTACGCGATAGCATCATATAATGTTGCGTATATAAAGGCAAAATCACCACTGGATATTCGGACCCTTGCGACTTATGCGTTGTAATACTCCACGCAAGGGCAATTTCGTTAAGGTCAGCGTAGTCATAAGTAACCTCACGTTCTTGATATTGAATTTTAACTTCTTGTTCTTCTGCATCTATATGACTAATAAAACCAACGTCACCATTAAATACTTCACGTTGATAGTCGTTAGTTAGCTGAATTATTCTGTCTCCTGTTCTAAAAATTGTCCCACCTCTGGTAACTTCTACTTTTTGAGGACTAGGTGGGTTAATTAATTGTTGTAATACACTATTAAGATTACGTGTACCCACTAAACCGCGACTCATTGGACATAATACTTGTACATCTGTGGCAGGATAATAACCAAGTTTAGGGATAAAATCAGTAATTAGCTCGCAAATTGCTTGTACTCCATGTTCGGGTTGATACCCTCCCCCATGCCATAAACAATCTGATTTTGGTGTGTTGGAAATAGTTTCTATATTAGGTTGCTGTCCCTGGTTTATTTGGTGAGCAGCAGTGATAATTTTACTTGTGGCTGCTTGACGAAATACTTGAGTAAGTCGAACTACAGGTATTTTACCCGAATTTATTAAATCTGCTAAAACATTTCCGGCGCCTACCGATGGTAGTTGGTCGATATCTCCTACTAATAATAACTGTGCATCTCCTAATGCTTGTACTAATGAATGTGCTAAAAATAAATCCAGCATACTCGCTTCATCTATAATAATTGCAGAATGTGGTAGTGGATTATTTTTATTGCGCTTAAACCCGCGTGTTTTAGGGTCAAATTCTAAAAGTCGGTGTAGAGTTTTTGCTTCTAAACCTGTCATTTCACCAAGTCGCTGTGCTGCACGTCCAGTAGGCGCCGCGAGAGCAATAGATTTACCCATTGCCTTCCATAGGCTTACAATTGTACGGGTAGTAAAAGTTTTTCCTACACCTGGACCACCTGTAATCACCATAAAATTTGAGTAAGCAGCTATTTCTACAGCTTGCTGCTGTTGGAGTGATAAAGTAACTCTGCGACTATCACAAAAACGTTCTATCCAATTACGAACGCGCGCAATGTCTATATTAGTAGGGGGAATTAAACGTTGTTGTATACTAATAGCCAGATTTTGCTCAGTATAAAAGAAAGTTGGCTTGTAGCATAATGTTGTGTCATCACTGTTCTCTCGTATTAATTCATTCTCGCGCGGCATTTTACTGATAATTTCAGCTACAACTTCCTCATTAGGTTCATGGTCATTAGTTTTTAACCGTTGAGTTACTTGCTGTATTAATTCCAGTTGCGGCAAATAACAGTGTCCTTCTTCTGCTGCTTCGCTCAATACATGAATGATACCCGCGCGGTATCTAAATTCTGAATCACTTGGAACACCTAAATTACGAGCAATTTGGTCAGCAGTCAAAAACCCAATACCATATATATCGGTTGCTAACTGGTAAGGGTTTTCGTTAACTTGATGTATCGATAAATCGCCATATTGTTTATATATCTTGACTGCGTATGTTGTAGAAACACCATGAGTTTGCAAAAATACCATTACTTCTTTTATGGCTTTTTGTGTTTCCCAAGCTTTTTGAATCATGATAATACGCTTTTTTGCAATACCATTAACTTCCTTCAAACGTTCAATTTGATTTTCAATGATATTTAAAGTTTCCAGCCCAAAATGATTTACTATCCTTTTAGCAGTAACTGGGCCAACACCCTTAATTAACCCACTACCCAAATATTTCTCCATTCCCGTCAGCGTAGCAGGTTTAGTTTCTTTATAATTAACTACCTGAAACTGTAAACCATACTGTGGATGTTCACGCCAAAACCCGGTTAATTGTAATGTTTGTCCCGGTTGTATCCCCGCAAAACTACCAGTAATTGTAGTTAAATCTGATGCACCCGGGCGCTGTAAACGCGCGACAGTGTAACCTGACTCTTCGGAATGAAAAGTAAGACGCTCCACTACTCCCGTTATTGATTCATATTTGGGAGTAGCGTTTACTGGCTGGTTTGGATGTGCGATAGACATTATATTATTGGAACTGGCGCCAATATTATACCTAACTTTTTAGGATGTGTTAAAAACCTCATCCCCAACCCCGGAACCTACGAGAAGAGGGGAGTTAATATTTCTAAACTTGTAACTCAAGGTCAACCATGACTATCGTATAATTTACTTAGGAAAATTATACGGTGTGCTATCATTTTTGGTATATTAGATGTCAAATGGATAAAGTAGAACAGTATCGAGAATATATTCAAAGATTACTCACTGAATACAGTAAACATAAAAGTATAAATGAAGACGTAGAAGCTCAAACAGTATTTAATAAAGAACACGACCATTATCAGTTAGTTCATGTTGGTTGGCGAAATCAACGACGAATATATGGTTGTGTGCTGCACTTAGATATTAAAGATGATAAAATTTGGGTTCAACATGATGGCACGGAAATAGGGATTGTTAGCGATTTGGAAACCTTGGGTGTACCAAAGCAAGATATTGTTATAGGCTTTCATGCTCCTTATAAGCGCAAGTTTACTGATTACGACATCGGTTAAGTTTATGCGTAGGAATGTTTATGTTTTTGTATGACTTGTACCTTCCTACACGTCCGCGCGCATCTTAGTAAACAATAAGCATTATTTATAATTTTGGACGGGCAGGGATGCCCGTTCCACAAGAACACATTACAAGAATTAGCACTTATAATAGTTAAGGCAAATAGCAAATTTAGTTAAAAGTGATTCTGCTACAATTACTTTTTTTGGCAAAACATTGCTAATTATCGCTATTTACTACAAATTAACATGGGTTATGTGCCTCAAAAAATCGGCGCCCTTAATAGAACATATGTTTTATCTTGTGGAACAGGCATCCTTGCCTGTTTTTTAATCTAGGGCGGGGCAAGAGAAAGCCCACTCCACTCATTGTATTTAAGATATTTTCCTATTTATAAATTCCTAACTGCATACAATATTATCAATGCTAAGTAGCAAAATAGTAGCGCATCTACTATATTGATATAGTAAAATTTGAATATCTATTAATGTGGCTTATGAGCAAAGTAACTCTAGCGCTTCTTAACTGTATTAGTTTTCTATCTTTAACGTTTTGGGTAAGTAATGCTCACGCTCAAACGCCTTCACAATCACCAACTGTTGTAAACCAACTTCAGCAGTACAAAGTCTATCGTAATACAAAAGCAGGCGCCAGTCCCGAAGTAAAAAATGCAGCGCAACCTGCTGCAACTAAAGTTATATATCTAAATCCGAGACTATTTTCCCTTAGCCCAAACAGTGACACAGTTGGAGATGTCGCAAGCGCACAATTTGGTTGCGATTGTCTTACTTGCCGTGCCAGGGCACTTCAAATGTTACAATTCGGTGAAATAAGTCTTCCAAATTAGATGCTCATCGCTTCTTCATTATCTCTAATCGCTGTTTTTATTTCTTTTATTCAGTAAGGGCGTACCACACTTATTAATTTACCTGGCAGAGGTTCGGCAACTGTAATTGCTGCATGAATTCTTTCTGCCAACTGTTTTCTATTTGAATCGTCTGTACAAATAATAATACCAGCATGATTTGTTTGAGAACGATGTAAACGTTTGAAGTCTTTACGATTTAGAGTTAGAACCACCCGTGCGCTTGAAGTCGCAAACGCCAAAACTTCATCATCTGGTATTTTCAAATTAGCTTTTCCTGCTTCCTGTACCGTCAGTACATAATGTTCTAATTCGCGTAAATTTTCTACGACCTCGTAGGGAAATTGTTCGTCAGCATACAAACGAGCCATTAAGCCTCTTCATTCTCCCTAATAGCTGTTTCAATTTCCTCGGAGTTTATTGAAGCGTAAACCCAAGCGTTTATTAAATCAGTTGCAGATAAGGTTGGGTAGTCTTTCAAAAGTTGAGCTTCGCTAATACCCAAGTTACGTGCGTTAACCAGTACCCACACAGGAATACGAGTACCTGAAATACAAGCATCTCCACCACATACACCTGGAGTTTTTTCTATTCCACGCCAAGTATTACCTAAACTTTGAGCTAGTATCTTAATTGCTTGTGCTTTTTCGTTTGGGGTCAGAGCAAGTAGTTCTGGTTCTAGCTTTTGAAGCGTCATCGCATTGTTCCAACGTATAAAAAACTTACTTTATATTCTAACTTGATTTATCTGAGCTAAAACATGGGAGGCACAGAGAGATGGGAGCAGTTCAACCACCTGTTCTAGAACGGGCAAGGATGCCCATTCCACAAAAGGTTAGCAAGAGGTTAGTTTTTCTATCTGATGGTTGATTTTATTTTTGAAAGTCAATGCTGAATATTTAGGGAGCTTCAAGCATATAATTCTCAAAAATTGAGTGTTCAAATTCTGCTTGCATTTCTTGTTTTAAATATTCAGTCATTCGATGCGAAATTTTTTCTGATATGGCGGCACGTTTCTGCACATCACTCAAATCAAACGGTGGTTGTGGGTCATATTCTAAAACCATCTGAACAGATTGCGCGCGTTCTTCACCCGCTATTTTATTTACTAAATACAATGCCATATCTATACCTGCTGATACTCCTGCAGCAGTTAATATTTTTCCTTGCTCAACAAACCGCGCGTTTGTATATTCTGCACGTCTTTCAAACCGACGTTGATAATTACCAGGTTTTACTAACCGATGACTTTGGTTTTTTCAGAAACGTCACCAACGCTAACGTCAAAGTCATCAGGATTCTTATTTCCGGCACCAAACGTTACAGCAGGTTTTGGCGACCCAGTAACTTATGGTGTACAAATAAGAACAAATCTCTAAGTCTCTCCTAAACCTCTTACCTCTGCGTCCTCCGTGTCTCTGTGGTAAAAATCTATTACCACAGAGGCGCAGAGTACACAGAGGAGGAATAAATTAATATGCTTTATAAACTAATTTTACTCGCTTCGCTTTATACATCACAATTTCTTCCCACAACGTTTTTTATCCAAGCACTACCAGTTTTCATGCGACAACAAAACATGCCGCTGGATGTAATTGGTTATATGGGATTATTAATGCTTCCATCTGGGTTAAAATTTCTTTGGGCGCCTTTCATCGACAGATATCATTTGAGTAAATTGGGACATTATCGAGGTTGGATAATTTGCTTTCAATTATTACTAGTCTTAATAACGATATTTAGCGCTTTTTTAGATATACAACATAATTTAATCGCACTTGTTAGTTGCATGTTCTTAACGTTTTTATTTTCCGCTAGTCAAGATATTGCAACCGATGCGCTCGCAGTCAACTTACTTCAACCTACTGAACGCGGCATTGGAAACGCTATTCAATCAAGTGGTAACATTTTCGGCACAGCGCTGCAACAGATTATACTATTCAAGTTTCAATTATGTTCTTAGGTGGAATTGGCGCCACAATTATGAGCGGAATATTAGCAAAAGCAACAAGTTATACTTTTGTCTTTATTGCTACTACAATAATCAGCTTAATCAGTGTATATTTAATCACTAAAATACGCACCATTGCTGTAGGATAGTTGTCGATGCGTCCATACTAGAAAATATTATTGGTGTCATGAGGTATTATTTTCAGGATTTTGAACAGTTCGTATGCCTGTTCCACAAGGATTGTTAATTAGTTGTTTGGATTTGTTGGCGCCTTATAAGGTGTTGCTGAGTTTGGTTGCCCAGGTCTCTGTTCTGTTTGTAGTTTGCTTGTTGGCGCCGTTCCAAAAATACCTCTAGATTTGCAGTAGTACAATGAAGCTACTGCTGTGTATGCCCAGTGGTTTTTAGATACATCGGTGTAAGGTGATGGCAATTTATTAAGTTGCCCAGTAGTGCAAGCTTCACGAATTTCTGCTTCGGTTGGCTGAACTTGGGCATAGGATGCTGTAATGACCCACAGGGGAGAAGTAAGTGATACAAGAATTAGTAATTGCTTAAGCATATAAAATATAAAATCCGATAGTGATCAAAATTTAGTTTCTAATTTATTTTACCAATATAAACGTATTAGTTACACTCATCTTTATGACTAACACTGTTAATACTCCTCACTCGCTACCAATTAATTTATTTGAATACGAGCAGCGCGCGAAAGGTCATCTATCTCAAATGGCGTTTGATTATTACAGTAGCGGCGCCTGGGATGAGATAACATTACGTGATAATCGTGCAGCGTTTGAGCGGATAAAGTTATTACCTCGAATGCTAGTAGATGTAAGTAAGCGTGATTTAAGCGTAACTATTTTAGGAGAAACTTTACAGTTGCCTATATTGATTGCTCCGATGGCTTTTCAATGTCTTGCTCATCTGGATGGCGAAGTTGCTACGGCAAGGGCAGCAGCATTAACAGGCACAGGAATGATACTCAGTACGATGTCTACTAAAAGCATCGAAGAAGTCGCTACAGTGGATAATGATTCTTCGCACTGGTTTCAACTTTATATTCACAAAGATAAAGGTTTAACTCGTGCTTTGGTAGAACGCGCGTTTGCAGCAGGTTATAAAGCTTTGTGTCTAACTGTTGATGCTCCTATGTTAGGACAGCGCGAACGCGATAAACGTAATGAGTTCACTTTACCAGACGGGTTACATTTGGCTAATTTAACAAGCATGTCCGGTTTGGATATTCCTCATTATTCTAAAGAATCTGGGTTATTTGCTTATTTTGCTCAACAACTTAACCCAGCAGTTACTTGGCAAGATTTAGAATGGTTACAATCTTTGTCACCCTTACCTTTGGTTGTTAAAGGTATCTTACGTGCGGATGATGCAGTGAATGCAGTAAAATGCGGCGCCAAAGCAATAATAGTATCAAATCATGGCGGGCGCCAGTTAGATAGTGCAATTGCATCAATTGAAGCATTACCCGATGTTGTAGCAGCAGTTAATAATCAAGCTGAGGTTCTTGTTGATGGTGGTATTCGTCGAGGTATTGATATACTCAAAGCTATCGCTTATGGCGCTAATGCTGTATTGATTGGTAGACCTATATTATGGGGACTTGCTTTGAACGGTGAAGTGGGTGTTGCCCATGTTATTCAACTGTTGCGTGCAGAGTTTGATTTAGCAATGGCTTTAAGTGGATGTACATGTATAAAGGATATCGATTCAAGTTTACTCCGTTACAAAAATTCTTGATTAATAAACTTTCTTAACAAAAATTTAAATTATACTTAGTTAGTACTTTAACGTTTGCTCACAAATTAATAACACATAGGTACTACGTGAACCACTTGAGAGAAAATTAATTGTATGTCTCTGACTGCCAATAGTAAATTATAATGAAGAAATTAATTAAAGGGCTGCGCGAGTTTAAGTCTACGTATGTCAGCAGCCATCAACAACTTTTTGAACAGCTTTCTCATGGTCAAAAACCTAGGGTATTATTCATTACCTGTTCAGATTCGCGTGTAGACCCAAACTTAATTACGCAAGCTGAATTAGGCGAATTGTTTGTGATTCGCAATGCTGGTAATATTATTCCACCTTATGGCGCCACTAACGGTGGTGAAGGCGCCACGATTGAATATGCCATCCAAGCTCTGGGTATTCGGCAAATTATTGTTTGTGGTCACTCACACTGTGGCGCCATGAAAGGGTTGACAAAGCTCCATACTTTAGATGAGGAAATGCCACTTGTGCATGACTGGTTGAAGTATACAGAAGCTACCCGACTTTTAGCAAAGGAACATTACAGTCACTATAAAGGAGAGGAACTGCTCGAAATTATTACCGCAGAAAATGTTTTAACTCAAATTGAAAACTTGAGAACTTATCCGGTAGTTCGCTCGAAGCTTTATCACAATCAACTTCGCATCTACGCATGGATTTATAATATTGAAGATGGAGAAGTTTTAGCATACGACCCCGAAACTCATTCTTACGTCTTAGCTCAAAGTCTGGTTCCTTCGCTAGATGATGAAATATCAATTAATGGCGATTCAAACGGTAATGGCACAAGAACCCCTGCTGAACCTCAAGAAGTTGTTTTTGATAGACTTCACGGATTCCCCATGACGCGACTTCCACAATCGCAAGTTGACCGAATTTACCGAGGTTCATCTAACTAAAATTCTAGAAACCGGGTTTCTACGTAATGAAGAAACTCGGTTTCTTAGTTTCATACTTAGTTAATAAATCTATCTCCCGATAGAGGTATTTATTTATACAACCGTATCTAGAGAAAGAACGATGATGTATAAGCTTAATATATGTTAATAATTTGATACGTCAATTTATTATAAAAGCAATGATTGAGCAAAAAGGTTTAACAGTGTGGTTTACTGGATTGAGCGGTGCTGGCAAAACTACCATTAGCCGTGTTGTTGAAAATGAGTTACGCTCTCAAGGCTATAAAATTGAAGTTCTTGATGGTGATATGCTAAGACAGTGTTTAACCAAAGGGCTAGGTTATAGTCGAGAAGACCGCGATGAAAATGTTCGTCGTATCGGTTATGTTGCGAATTTACTTACACGCAATGATGTAATTGTACTAGTGTCAGTAATTTCACCTTACCGTCAAATTCGCAATCAAATGCGTTTAGACACGGCAGATTTTTTAGAAGTATATGTAAATGCACCTTTGGAAGTGTGTGAACAGCGTGATGTTAAGGGTTTATATAAAAAAGCGCGTTCAGGGGAAATTCAAAACTTTACTGGTATTGATGACCCTTACGAGGCGCCTCTTTTTCCTGAAGTGACTTGTAATACACACCTAGAGACAATAGCCGAAAGCGCAGGTAAAGTGTTGAGAAAAATGGAAGAGTTAGGATATTACCTCCCTTTAATTGATAGTCACAGCTTAAGATTTAAAATTCACAATTTAAAAGCTATTTTGAATTGATAATTTTAATACTTAATGAATCATGTTAGAAGATATTGAAGTAGATTTACTACTAGAGGGAATATATCGTTACTACGGTTTTGATTTTCGTGATTATTCTCGTGTTTCAATTACACGTAGAATTTCGTATATTGTTGGCATAGAAGGACTAAAAACGATTTCTGCACTCCAAGATAAAGTCTTACACGACCGTGAGTGTATGGAACGTTTTTTGCTTAACGTGTCAGTCAACGTTACCTCCATGTTTCGCGACCCCAGTTTTTTTCTAGCTTTGCGCTCTTCAGTAATACCTATCTTGCGAACTTATCCGTTTATCAGAATTTGGCACGCTGGGTGTTCAACTGGTGAAGAAGTTTACTCGATGGCAATTTTACTTCAAGAAGAAGGTTTATATCATCGTTGTCGTCTTTATGCAACAGATATTAACGAAAGAGTATTGCGTCAAGCTAAAACAGGTATTTTTCCTCTAAAATTCATGCAGGAATATACACATAATTATCTCCAATCTGGCGGTAAAAAGTCTTTCTCTGAATATTATTTAGTATCTGGCAAAGATGCAATATTTGATACGTCTTTACGTGATAATATTATTTTTTCTTTGCATAATTTAGCTAGTGATAATTCTTTCAATGAATTTAATTTAATTATTTGTCGTAATGTTTTAATCTATTTTAACAAAACTTTGCAAACGCGTGTTCATAAATTATTTTATGATAGTTTAAATAAGTTTGGTATATTAGTATTAGGTAAACAAGAATCTATACGCTTTTCACCCTATGAAAGTAGTTATAAATATATAGATAAAGTTGAAAAAATATATCGCCGCTGTATTTAAATCACAGTAGGGTGGGCAGTGCCCACCTTACGTTAAGTTGTGTACTCGGCATTAATTTTCACGTAGTCGTAACTCAAGTCACAACCCCAAGCTATACCCGAACCGTGTCCGTTACCAATGCTGACTTTAATTATCACTGGGTTATCCACTCGTTGCGGCGCCACGGTGCTACGGTCAACTGTAAGGTCGTTGCTCATGTTGGTTGCTGTAAAATCGCTGTTTATACTTGAATTCGCAGCAATGTATTTTAAATAATTACTTGCACCCGAACGGTCAAATGGTAATGGCTGCCCATTTTCCATTAGTAAAAAATCACCAAGTTGAATACGCAAATTTTCTTGTTCAAATACAACTCCCGCGCGTCCTGCTGCTGCTGCTATTCTTCCCCAGTTTGGGTCATGCCCAAATATTGCTGATTTTACTAGCGATGAACCTACTATTGTTTTTGCTACTTGACGTGCCCCTGCATCATCCGGCGCCCCTTCTACTTGTACTTCTATCAAGCAAGTTGCACCCTCTCCATCACGAGCAATACATTTAGCTAAATGCTGGCACACTGCCGTTAACATCGCTTCTAACTTTTCTGCCTCGGCGCCCATTTCTGTAATTGCAGGAGTTCGCGATTCACCATTAGCAAGGGCAATTAAACTATCATTGGTGCTAGTATCACCATCTACAGTTATGGCATTGAAACTTTTATCGGCAGCACGCGAAAGCATTTGCTGCCATAAATGGGGTGAAACAGCCGCATCACACGTTACAAATGCCAGCAATGTTGCCATGTTAGGATGAATCATCCCTGAACCTTTAGCTATTCCACCTATTCGTACTGTCCTATCACCAATAGTTGTCTCTAATGCAATTGTTTTTGGCACTAAATCGGTAGTTATAATTGCTCCTGCTGCCGCATCAGAACCAGTTCCCGAAAGTGCCGCAACAACTTTAGGAATTCCGCTTCGCATCGCATCCATTTTGATACGCTGCCCTATCACACCCGTTGATGCCAATAATATTGATTCTGAAGAAATATTTAATGCACTAGCCAAAAGTTCTGCACTTTCGAGTGCATCGCGCATTCCTTGTTCACCTGTTGCTGCATTCGCTTGTCCCGCATTACAAAGAACCGCACGGGTTATTTGTTTACTTTGCAACCGCTCACGACAATAATCTACACATGCTGCCTTCACGTGACTCGTTGTAAATACTCCTGCTGCTATCGCATCTACATCCGATACTATCAACGCTAAATCTGGCAACCCCGAAGGTTTTAACCCAGCTTTTATTCCCGCTGCCCGATATCCTCTAGGCGCCGTAACTCCACCATCTATTTCATGCCAGTCTGCCATGACCTTACCCGCAATTATGACTGACTGGCGATTATATCAATATAGTGTCACCACTTAATGGTATTTTGTTAAATAACCAGCAACTAACTATATATAAATGTGAGTAAAAATGCTTTATGTGGAAAAAAAGAGAGAGCTACTTCAGCAGCTCTCCAGATCATCAGGGTGCATCTGATAACATAATACACTATTTTGGGGATGCCGTGCATTACCCCCCATTTTATTTTGAAAAATTTTATTAATTTCTGTGTAATTGTTATCTAGTATACAACAGAAAAACAAACAAAAAAAAAGAGAGCCACTTGCGTAACTCTCCGAATCATCAGGGTGCATCTACTTAACATAATATACCATATTCGGGATGATGGGTAAGACCCCTTAATTTAATTTTGTATGAAGTTAATATGATAAATTCATAAAGTTAAAATCGATTACAAGGTAGTTCTTTAGTACTATTACTAATGCAATAAAAAAGAGAGTCACTTACGTAACTCTCCGAATCATCAGGGTGCATCTACTTAACATAGTATAGCATATTTGGGATGAGGTGCAATACCCCCTGTAAGTATTTTTTCCGAATAAAGCGTTAAGAAAATTTTTAAGGCGCTAATTAACAGTAATATTACTCAGCATTAAGGTGCCGAACCTATCTAAAATTGCGAATTTTGGGGGATTATTTATATTTATAAATAGACAAAAAAAAGGAGAGCTATTTACATAACTCTCCGAATCATCAGGGTGCATCTACTTAGCGCACAATATCATTATAGATATGGGGTGCGCTACCCCCTATTCGATGTTTTTTTGTAAATTTTTGATGAAGAAATATTTAAGGCGCCGTTTAAGCGTTTAGCTTTTTCTCGACCAATTCGTTGGTGAGACGGGGTTCAGCGAGTTTGTTGGTTTTTTTGAGGACTTGTCCAACGAAGAAACCTTTGAGATTGACGTTACCACCTTTGTACTTTTCGTATTCTTTGGGGTTAGCGGCGATAACTTCGTCGATAATAGATTCGAGAGTAGCAGGGTCGCTAATGAGTTCTTTGCCTGCGAAAGCTTTTTCGGGGGTTACACCGTTGAGTAAATCGGTTAACTTTTCTTTTGCTATAGCGTTGCTAATTTTACCACTCTCAATGCGCGTAATAACATCCGCTAGGTTTTGCGGAGTTAAACCAATTTCGGTGATAGCGAGTTTTTGTTTGTTGAGATAAGCTGCTATATCTTGTGTAATCCAGTTTGCCGCAGCTTTGGCACTGGCGCCAGTAGCAATAACCGTTTCAAAATATTCAGAAACAGTACGTTCTTCGGTAAGAACACGCGCATCATATGCAGAAAGTCCCAAATCGGTTTCGTAGCGATGACGCTTTTGAGCGGGGAGTTCGGGTAACTCGCTTTTCCAAGCATTTAATTGTTCGCTGCTAACTTCAATGGGTCCTAAATCAGGTTCAGGGAAGTAGCGATAATCGCTAGAACCTTCCTTTTTACGCATGCTAATAGTACGTTGTGAACTTTCTTCCCACAAACGGGTTTCTTGAATAATAGGTTCACCAGCTTCGACAGCAGCTATTTGTCGTTCAATTTCATGCTCGATTGCTTTTTGAATTGCGCTGAACGAGTTCATGTTTTTGATTTCGACTTTAGTGCCAAATTCTTTTTGTCCAACTGGACGAACAGATATATTAACGTCACAGCGTAGCGAACCTTCTTGCATGTTGCCGTCGCTAACACCAAGATAGCGCATAATTCGACGTAGTTCTTGCGCGTATTCAGCAGCTTCTTGTCCAGAGCGTAAGTCAGGTTCGGATACTATTTCCACTAATGGAACACCTGCACGGTTGTAATCTACAAGTGAGTAAGTCGAACCAGATAACCTGTCACTACCTGCGTGAACTAACTTACCTGCATCTTCTTCCATGTGTAGACGGGTCACACCAATTTTCTTACGAACAGGATTACCATCTTTATCGATTAACTCGATTTCTAACCAACCATGTTCAGCAATAGGTAAATCGTACTGCGATATTTGGTAATTTTTGGGTAAATCAGGATAAAAGTACTGCTTACGGTCAAACTTACTATATTTTGCGATTTGGCAATTGAGCGCTAAACCTGCTTTGACAGCATATTCCAGAACTTTTTGGTTAAGTACAGGTAACACTCCAGGTAAACCCATACAAACCGGGTCGATGTTGGTGTTGGGGTCGGCGCCGAACGCAGTCGAACTATCAGAGAATATTTTAGTGTTGGTACTAAGCTGACAATGGGTTTCAAGCCCAATAATCGCCTCGTACTCTGTTTTAACAGGAGTAGCAGTAGTCATAATATTACAGTATCTCGCTTTACTTATCAGCTTTTTATTGTAGAGGGGAAAGGGAACCCGTAGTAAGCACTTCAGTGCTTGACAGTGCTTAACAGTGCTTGACTTATTAAAAAATAGTAAAAATTAACTACGGCACCAATAATCAACATAATTCAAGTTAAAAAAGCAGGCGCCATATAATGCGGTTAATGTCTCAAAACGTATGCTGTCGCATTCTCAAGATAAAGCTGTAACTGCTAAAGCTACAAATATCGAGTTTCACCATGCGTAATTTTTAAGCTATGAGCATAAAGATGAACCAGTAGGTTTTATTATAACAAAACCCGTAATCAATGGAACGCAATATTATCGTAAACCCACATCAAAACCTAATTTATCTAATAATTCATTGAACCGCGCGATTGGTAAACTGCCTCCGGAAGCAAAATCATGTCCATGTCCATAACTTCCTTCTCCTTCTGGTAAACCAACGTTGCGTAGAAAATCTAGTACGTTTATTCCGGAGTCAGTTCTGGCACTAAAGTTGACTTTACCTGTTAAATATCCTTCGTTTGCCACAATTACAATATATTTTGGTAATCGCTGGCGCCAACTTTGAGCTATGAGAGGATGAATTTGACATGGTGAGTTAATTCTAATTAAAGCAACGTTACCAGCAAAAGTAGGCGCCGCTTTTCTAGCTTTTCCATTTCGAGTTTTACTTGTTCACGTGCATGATGGCAAGTCTTCTGTTTCAGCTAAACTTTGTACTGTTTCTAAAGTATCAATTTCTGCAACAGGTTTATCTGTACGTATTCGCAAAATTCGAGGGAACCGCAACGCAAAACCGCTATTGTGACGCGATGATGGTTGTACTCGGTCGAAAGTAACTTCTAATACTAACTTTGGTTCGACTATACAAACTCGACCATGTTCTAATTCCTGTATTGTATGCGCGCGACACCAATTACTAATTTCTGTGACTTCAGCATCGGTTAGTCCAGAGTAAGCTTTACCAATATTTAATAATGTCGGTTCAGTTTCGCTAGTACGAACAGCAAACGTATAATCTGATAAAAACCGTGCGCGTTTCCCAGTTCCTACTTCTGCTGCGGTAATTACAACATCGAGTGTGGCAATAGCACGTTTGATTTTTAGCCATTCTTTACCACGACGACCTGGTTTGTATGTTGAATTAAGGTCTTTAACCATTAATCCTTCGTTACCTCTTGCGCGCGCTGCTGTAAATTCGGCGTCTAAACCAGAAATATCGTCAAATTGTTTATGAAGTCCTCGTTTTATTTTTTCTGTATCTAACCGTAGCGAATCTAATATAGTTCTACGCTCTTTTAGAGGTTCATCAATTAATACTCTATTATTCGCGTATAAAATATCATAGGCAATAAATGCTACAGGTACTTCTTCTATTAACTCTTGTTTAACCTGCTTACGTCCAAGTCGTTTTTGGAGTTCCTGGAAAGGCAATATCTTGGCGCCTCGAATTGGTATTATCTCTCCATCTAAAATTAAACCATTGTCAGTATCGTCGCTTATAAGTTGCGCGAGCGGTTCAATTAAATCGCGAAATGTCCATGTGATTTCATCTAAAGTTCGTGAAAATAAAGCTACACGGCAATCATTAATAATAGTTCCATGCAAACTATCTTCCCCCTTTCCCCCTCCGATATGCACTTGTGTGCGAATGCCATCATACTTATCTTCGACCGCAAACCCCTGTGGCATTTGCTTTGTAACTTCGGTTAAATCATCTGCAGGACTAGCAAGCATAAACTTGATGGGATGAAAAAGTCGCATTTTTGCTTGCTCAAGTCGTTGATGACGAGCAAGGATAGCGGTTTCCCCAATATCACCAGTTAACATATTCACCCATTGCACTTTCGCAACTGGGACTTTGAACAAACGAGCAAGAGCATCTTCAACTGCTCCCTCTTTTAATCCAATTCGCAAATCACCTGCTAAAAGTTTAACGATATACTTCGCTTCGAGGGGAGTCGCAAGTCTTAATAATTCAGTAACTAGCGAAGTTTTACTTTTAGTTCCGAAGAGCGCAGCTAGTTGTTCGAGTTTAGAGAATAAGTGATGTAAGGTAAGAGTAGATGGAAGTTGCTTAGATTTAAGATTATTGCTCAAAACTTCAAATACGACATCTCCAGGGTCTCCCAGTTTAACTAAACGCTCTTGATATTTAGATTTTTCTATATTCGCAATAGTTGTAATCGCTGTTAGTAAAGCTGCTCCACCAATATTGACTGTACGTTGGTCACGTAACGGAAAAATATAACCAGCAAAAAAGCGCGCGGAAGTTATTAAATCTTCATCTGCCAGATTATTGAAGTAATCACCAAGTATTAAAGCTTTTATCGTTCGCTTTGATGTCGCTGCAATATTTTCTGCTGTTTGGGCAAATTCAATTAAAGAACTCATAAAATTAATTTAATATTTAGCGATTATAGCCAGTAGCTTCTTGATTAGCTTCTATCTGAAGAGCAAAGAAAACTTCTTGAAATTTTATTACTTTAGATTTGATTATTGCACAACAATCTCTATCTTGTGCTAGAGGCAGCAAAAATGTTTGTAATAAGAATTTTAATTCTTTAAGCTTTTAATGATTACTTATGTCTACTATTTTAATATAATTTGGTATCACATTTAGCTATTTGAAAGTTATAATAAAAAAGTAATGCAATCAAAAATGTATTTGTAGTAAGCCGTTTGGGGTTCATGAGATAAATACAACTAGATTTACTTATCTCAAGAAATATAAGCAAAATTTAAAACTTAAACTATTGGTAGAGATATTACACGTTGTTATTTAATACAACATGAAATATATTCAAACGAAAAGTTTTCAGAGCAGTAACGATAAATAAGTTATATGTTTTTAGAATTTCGCTTGTCTGCTATCAATTTTTATGGAGTAATTTATGTCTGGACAAATGTGTTGGCTTCCAAGCTTTGCAAATAATGAGGCTTTAATTTTACATCTTCGTACCGATGAAAATCAACCTTGGCTACCTTACACTCTTTGCCGCGAATATGCAGTTCCAGATTACCCAATACCCAGAGGTTCTAAAGGTTGGGCAACCTTTCAAAAATTATTAAAAGCAGGTTGGAAAATAGTTCCCACTCCTCTAAAAGAAGCTCAACCTTATATCGGCGCCTTACAATTTATACGCTTGTAACATTTCAACTTAACGATACGCAATTGCTTTGGCTATATATGACTAATACACAATTAATGCCTACTCAAATCTCAGTTGAACCCAAAATAGCCAATAGCAATTTTTGCGGTGAGTTTGGTGAATGGATGTGGCGAGGTTGGAAAATTCGCTACGCTTATATCAATAATCCTAAATCTCCAGTTCCAGTGCTGTTGGTACATGGTTTTGGCGGTTCTATTCGACACTGGCGCCAAAATATATCAGAATTAGCGAAGTATCACAGCGTTTACGCAGTAGATTTATTAGGCTTTGGCGCCTCCGATAAACCAGTTACACCATATACAATTAAACTTTGGGTAGAACAAATTCACGAATTTTGGCAAACATTCGTGCGAATTCCAATAGTTTTAGTAGGAAACTCGATAGGTTCACTTACCTGCCTACAAGCAGCTGCAACATATCCAGAAATGGTGCGAGGTGTTGCAATGATTAGCTTACCCGACATGTCAGAGCAAAATATAAAATCGAATAGTTTACGCTTCTTGCAAGATAAAATTGTAGGTGTGTTAACATTACCAATTGTATTAAAACCTCTATTTTTTCTACTACGACAGCCACGTATAGTCAAACGCTGGGCAAGCTTTGCTTATGCTTGTAAAGAAGCAGTAACCGAAGAACTGCTAGAAATTCTCATGACACCAGCACGTGAACAAGGTGCAGTTCATGCTTTTTGTGCAATTCTAAAAAGCATGATGAGTAAAGATTTTAGTCCCTGTATACGTTCCATTGTCACCGACCTCAAACTGCCATCTCTTTTAATGTGGGGACGGGAAGACCGAATGATTCCTTTGTCTCTAGCTCATAGTCTGTTAAAGCTCAATCCACAATTGCAATTAGTAGAATTAGAAAACGCTGGACACTGCGCCCACGATGAATGTCCAGAACGGGTGAACTTTGAACTGCTATACTGGATTCGCAACCAAGTACTGGCGCCTGCGTAAGAGCCAAAATAAATTTAAAGCTATGGGTTGCGCTTATACTCCAACGAGCGCTAAAATCTGTAAGTTTCAGGCTAAATATAGCTAACTAGGAAAGCCGACTATCCAGCTGCTCCTAACAAATGAGATTTTACACCGAAGAGAAAACAAAGAACAATGCCAAAACGTACACAGTTAGTATTAAATCAAGATGTCGCCAAATTGGGTAAGCTGGGCGATTTAGTCGAAGTTGCTCCCGGTTATGCACGTAATTACCTAGTTCCCAAAAAACTAGCCTCTCCTGCAACCCCAGGTATTCTAAAACAAGTCGAACGGCGCCGTGAACTCGAACGTCAGCGTCAAGCTGAATTCAAGCAACAAGCGCTCGAACAAAAAGCAGCGATAGAAAAAGTTACAAATTACAGCATCCCAGTACAAGCTGGTGAAAACGAAGCAATTTTTGGTACAGTAACTACCCAAGACGTAGCTGATGTAATCAAAAAAGCCACAAACCTCGAAATTGATAAGCGCGGTATTACTATTCCCGATATCAGTAAGCTAGGTACTTACGAAGCAGACCTTAAGCTGTTCTCGGATGTCAGCGCTAAAGTCAGCTTCCAAGTTGTTGCCAGCTAGTTTCTTGTGGAATGTTCTCTTGTGGAATGTTCTCTTGTGGAATGTTTTCTTGTGGAATGTTTTCTTGTGGAGCGGGCATCCCTGCCCGCCCATGCAAGTCTTGTGGAATGGAACGGGCAAGGATGCCCATTCCACAAGAGTCACAAAAGCCACAAGAGTAAAGAATTTATACCTTCTTTAAATAGCCATTTGGGTTAAAAGTTGTTAGAAATTTGTGACAATTTTTATCAATATAAAATTCTGAATGCGTTGATAAAAACTCTTCTACCGCTTCCATTGGTCCTAAACCATAATCTGGGCACACAGGATGACCATTTATATTAGTATCTTCAACTATTAAATAGCCACCAGATGGAACTAGTTTGTTGTATAACATAAGTTCCTGTAACACATGGTGTTTAGTATGGTCTGAATCTAAAATTACTAACGTGTTAGAATTTTTTACTATTTCAAATACTTGTTTACTCGTTTCTATATCAACAGAACTTCCTTCGATTAAGTGAATATTTTTATACTTCGTCAAACTCTCGCGCGTTTGTTGTTTAATTTCAATATCGACACCAATTACTTCACCTTTACCCACTAACTTACACATATCACCCAAATAAGCTGTTGTTCCCCCATACGCTACACCACATTCAAGAATAAAATCAGGTTTTTGGTTAAAAATAATTTCTTGGTAAAGCCATAAGTCTAACGGACATTTTAATATTTGTATTCCCTGCCAGTATGTACTTGTCCATACAGGTTGATTATTAAATACGGGTGCATGGTAATAAACTTTAGAGAATTCGTTGATTACTTCCATATAACCCGCAATTGTATCGTTTACGGGTATTTGATTATGAAGATTATTTGCAGCGATAGAGTCTGTCATAGTTTATCAAAAAAATGCTCTAATCTATATTTATTTGCCTCAGAAGATTATTTGTTATTATTTGTTCCAATTTAAATGAATTAGTAAATTAATTTTATATAAACTTCTATATCATTAATTTTGGCATGTATTTTTTTTACCACAGAGACGCAGAGTACACAGAGAAGGGAGAGTGAGCTACATGATTCTTAAACTTTATATGGTAGTAATTTAAATACATATATACTATCATGGTTTCGGAGGTTTCCAAATCTCCAAGGACATTTACCTTAGTAAAAGCCTTTATGTCTGAAGAATTAAATTTTCAAAATAGTAGTGTTGACCGTTTACCACCGCAAATTATTGAGGCTGAAGAAGCTGTGCTGGGCGGTATATTATTAGACCCCGAAGCAATCAGTAGAGTTAGTGACCGTCTGCAACCAGAAGCATTTTATATTAGTGCCCATAAAGAAATTTACCACGCGACTTTAAATTTACATAGGCAAGGTAAACCAACTGACTTACTTAGTGTTACAAGTTGGCTTTCTGACCATGATTTACTCACGCGCGTTGGTGGTAGGAATAAACTCGCGTCTTTGATTGAATCTACAGTATCTGCTGTAAACATTGATGCTTTAGCACAATTAATTGTAGACAAATACCAACGGCGCCGATTAATCAAAGCCGGAAATGAAATAGTCCAGTTAGGATTCGAGACAGAAACGGATATTAGTAAAGTCATAGACCAAGCAGAGCAAAAAGTTTTTAATATTGCTCAAGACCGCTCTAATTCCGGTTTAGTTCATATCAGTGATTCTCTTATTAGTAATTTTAAAGATATTGAGAATCGTAATCAAGGTATAGCGTTACCAGGTATTTCCTCTGGTTACTACGATTTGGACGCGATGATAAACGGAGGTTTTCAGCGCTCAGACTTGGTTATTATTGCTGGAAGACCGGCGATGGGTAAATGTGTAGCTTACGATACCGAAATTTTGTTAGCTGATGGCTCTATTTCTTCTATAGAAGAGATACACCATCGCCAAAAAGCAAATTTAATTACATTGGGAGATAATTGGAAATTTAAAGTAGCTCAACCATCAGCTTACGTAGATGATGGTCATAAGCCAGTATTCCGTGTAACTACTCGCTTAGGAAGATATGTAGAAACAACTATAACTCATCCATATTTAACCATTAATGGATGGTGCCCGCTTTCTGAATTGAAGGTAGGTGATAAAGTCGCAGTACCTAGAAAATACAATGTATTTGGTACAGAAACTATTGCCGATAGCGAAGTGAAATTGCTAGCGTACCTTATTGGTGATGGTTGTTTAACTGCAACAAATCCCCAATTTACAAATACCAATCCTCTACTGCAAGAAGATTTCTCTCACGCTGTAACAAATTTTGTGGGGATGAAAATAAGATTAGAGGATTATTCAGGAACGCGCGCTCCATCGCTTTACGTGGCTAAAAATTATGAATTCATTTCTACTCAAAGACAGATTTTTGCTGAACGTTTAAAAACAGCTATTTCTTCATCATGTTTGTCAAGTAGACAAATAAGCTTGAAATTGGGGGTTTCACCTGCTTTGCTCTGCATGTGGCAGCAAGGAAAAAGTGTACCAAATGCTCAAATTTTTGAATTACTTTGTAAAACGCTTGAAGTAACACCGGAACAACTAGCTCCTTTAGGGTTTGCCACAATTCGTAAGAGTAGCGGTAATTTATTAAAATTATGGCTACAAGAACAAAACCTATGGGGCAAAAATGCTCATAATAAAACTGTCCCACCGATTGTATTTAAATTGACACGAGCGCAAATCGCTCTGTTCTTAAACCGTTTATTTGCAACTGATGGATGGGCATCATTATTAAAATCAGGTCAAGCACAATTAGGGTATTGTAGCGTTAGTGAGAAACTTGCTAGGCAAATTCAACATCTCCTCCTGAGATTTGGAATTATCGCAAATTTGAAAAGAAAATCTGTTAAATATAACGAGAGTCGTCGAGAAGCTTGGCAATTAGATATAACTGATGGTTATTCTATCAAAACTTTTGTTTCAGAAATAGGCATTTTTGGTAAAGAGAAAGCAATATCTAATATAGAGTTAGCTTTAGAAAACAGAGTTTATCAAACCAACTATGACACAATTACCGTAGACATTTGGCAACAACTTGCTATTGTAAAAGGAAATGAACCTTGGGCTGTTTTAGCGAGACGCGCAGGAATTAAAGGGTCTTCAAATATGCATGTTGGTAAGCGGTGTCTATCACGAGAAAGACTTTATGTTATTGCAAGTGCCTTAGAAAATTTCCCACTTCAACAGTTAGCTAATAGTGATGTATATTGGGATGAAATAGTCTCAATTGAACCAATGGGAGAAAAGCAAGTTTATGACTTAACTATTCCAGAAACTCACAACTTTGTTGCTAATGATATATGTGTACACAATACGAGCTTTTCGATTAATATAGCTCACTATATTGCTGGTTCAATGCGAATGCCAGTAGCTATATTTAGTTTAGAAATGTCAAAAGAACAATTGGCGTTACGGATGTTATCGAGTGAAGCAAGAATTGAAAGTACTTATTTGCGAAGTGGACGTATTAGTCAAAATCAATGGGAAGATTTAACGCGCGGTATTAGCTTATTACAGGATATGCCTATCTATATAGATGATACACCTGGCATTACTGTAACTGAAATGCGGAGCCAAGCACGGCGCCTACAAGCAGAAGCAGGCGCCGATTTAGGATTAATCTTGATAGATTACTTACAATTAATGGAGGGTGCAGGTGATAACCGCGTTCAAGAGTTATCGAAAATTACTCGTAACATTAAAGGTTTAGCAAGGGAATTAAATGTACCAGTTATTGCGCTTTCGCAGTTAAGTAGAGGCGTAGAATCACGTACAAATAAGCGACCAATGTTATCAGATTTACGCGAAAGCGGGTCGATCGAACAAGACGCCGATTTGGTGATGATGCTATATCGTGATGAGTATTATTCTCCGGATACTCCTGAGCGAGGTTTGGCTGAAGTTATTGTTGCTAAACACCGTCATGGACCAACTGGAACGATAAAGCTGTTGTTTGACCCACAGTTTACTCAGTTCAAAAATTTAGCACGAGGTAGTTATTAGAGTTAGGAGTTACTCGTAAGGTGGGCAGTGCCCACCCTACAACACTTAACTATTAGTTGACTCCTAATAGTTCGACATCGAAAATTAGGGTTGAGTAAGGTGGAATTACGCCACCTGCACCGCGCGCTCCGTAACCTAGTTCGGATGGGATGATTAATTTACGGCGCCCACCAACTTTCATGGTGCTGAGTCCTTCGTCCCAACCTTTGATAACTTGTCCACGACCGATGTTGAATTTGAAGGGTTCACCACGGTCGCGTGAGCTATCGAATTTGGTACCGTCTTCTAATGTACCTGTGTAGTGTACTTTTACTGTTTGTCCTGTTTGGGGAGCTTCACCTGTACCCTCTTGGATTTCTACGTATTTTAGTCCAGAGGGAGTAGTGATAATATTTTCGTCTGACATGTCTTTGCTCGCTATTAAGGTGTTGCTTTCTATGTTTGGTGTTGTTTGTGTGACAGATTGTGTAAGTTGACTGATTTGAGCAGCTTTTGCTTCTGCGTTATTGCCACCGATTTGCGCTAGTACTAGAACTACAACGCAAACCATCATAATACCCACACTAAGAAATATCGCTTTCAACTTAAAACCCTCCTTTGGAAGTAATGAGTTATGGGTGCTGAGTGCTGAGTGCTGAGTTATGAGTACGACAAAATTAAGTTTAAATCAGAAACGGTATTTATAGAAAAAACTTCCCCCCTTTTTCTATCAAAGAAGGAGGGTACAACTACCATCAAATAGCCATTACAAGCATACTCAACACTCAGCACTCAACACTCAATACTCAGCACTCAGCACTTAAGATTATTTCCACATTTTGTTTTCTAGGTCGCGTACTTGTCGCTCTAAACGGTCTATTCTACCGCGTAATTCGTCTACTTCTGATTGACGCGCTACTCCTAAATCTTGCATCATGTTTCGCATTTGACGCTGCATGGTAGCATCCCAGTTACCTTGTTCAGACCTCATTTGCTGCACCATGTCGTCCATTACTGCTTTCGCTTGTTCGGGGTCGAGTTTTCCGTCTTTGACTAATCTGTCACCAGCTTCTTTGATTTTTTCTGCCATTACTGAGGTTGTGCCAATACCAAGCATTAATAGCTGCTGCATCCAATTGTTGTTATCCATACCTTTTTCCTATTGTTTTTTTTTAAACTAGTTGGTTATTTGTAACTACCGTCAAGTTATGCTAATCGCTAGTGTCTCTAGACTACAGCTCTATTGTGGCAAACTAAAATAGGTAAATGTAAGTGCATGGTTATCGAGTTACTCAAGTTTAAAGTCCCTTCGGAACGGCGCGAAATATTCATCTCATTGGACGATGAAATATGGACAACTGCACTAGCTAAGTATCCTGGGTTTCTCGGTAAAGAAGTATGGATTAATCCAAATGTACCTGAAGAAATAACCTTGGTGATACAGTGGGCTACTCGCGAACAGTGGAAAGCTATACCAGAAAAGGATTTAAAGCCAATATATCAGCAGTTTGATACCGCTCTTGGCTTTGCTTACCAAATGGTGGAGTCATCCGAATATCAGGTTCGGAAATTTCCCCAGATGTAAATTGTTTATTAATGGGGGAGAAGCGCCAATTTTCCCCCGGCGCCTATAAAATGCTATTTATCAGATTTTTTCTGGGCACTATTCGATGTAATGGTACCTATATTAGGTAAACTCAATCGTGCTGTTGTGTCTATTCTGCCAGTTACTCGATACCCTAAATCGAGTACTGATAAGTTACTAATTGTCTGTGGTACTCTAAAGTTGAACGCAAGTCTTGTTGGAACCCCAGGCGCCAGTTCAATCAATGCTCTTTCTGATGCACGCTGATATTGGTTAAACTGTAAACTACCTGCTGTATAAACATTTCCATCAGTGTCTATAAGACGTGTTTGATAACTATTATATCCGGCGCCAAAGCTGATTTGACGATGTGTGTCGGTAAAATTTGTAACTATCACATCACAAGTTACCCTTGTACTACTACTACGTTGACAAGGACGGGGTTCAAAAGAAATGTTAAATCTTCTATCTACTTGTCGTGTGGTGGCAGATTGCTCTGGTGCGTTCTGGGTTGCACCTGGGACTGTATAAGCAATTGCAATTAAACTTGACAGTGCAGCGCTGGCTATTAGGCTTTTAGCGTACATGGCTTTTACTGATATATGATTTGCAACCCTATTTTGACACAAGTGTGAAAGAGAAACACGTGTATCGACATTAAAGCTTTAATGCGCGTATTTACTCAGATATTATTCAAGCAGTACGTATTTCATCATACTTTGCACGCACAAGTTGAATATCTTGCCACATCTGCCATTTTGGGCCACCTCGGTCGCGCGTAGGGTTACGCAATAAATAAGATGGATGGAAAATTGGCATACAAAATCTTCCTTCCCACTCTATCCATTTACCACGAATACTTGTCATTGACCCTTTGTCACCAATTAAACCTTTTACTGCTGTTGCACCTGTCAAAAGGATGATTTTTGGGTTAACTAAGCGAATTTGCTCAAATATATAAGGTTTGCAAGCCGCTACTTCTTTGGCACTTGGCACCCGATTCTCTGGTGGTCGGCATTTATTTATGTTACAAATATAAACATCTTTCTCAGTATCAAGTCGAACTGATTGTAAGATTTTTTCTAAAAGTTGTCCCGAACGACCGACAAATGGTAAACCTGTTTCGTCCTCGTTTTGCCCTGGCGCCTCTCCCAGAATCATAATGTCGGCATTGAGATTTCCGCGTCCGACAACTGCATGAGTACGGGTATCTCCTAATCCACAACGATGACACTGATTGCAATGTTGTGCTAATTGAACCATACTAGAATAAGTACCAGCAGGGATAGGAATTTTGGCATCGGTTGGAATTAAGTCGTTAATTCCAGGACTTAGGCTTGGTTCTGAGAGATTGAAGAGGTTGAGTTGATCACTACTCATGAAACTTTTTTACGGGCAAAAGCACCGGGTATCAAATTTTGGCATATTTATAATAATTTTAAATCTTTTTGGTCAGATAATTACAACTATTTCAAAAATCGGTCATTATAAAAGTAATATAACCTTAGAGTAAGGGGGTTAATTAATGATAGATGCCCCACTTTTTCAAGACCGTACAGAAGCTGGTGAAAAATTAGCGGCACTTATTCAAGCTGAGTTAATGCAACATCCGGTGGATGCAACATGTAACAAAATTGTTTATGCATTACCACGGGGAGGACTACCAGTTGCTTCACCAATTGCAAATGCCCTCTCGTGTCCTTTAACGGTTTTAGTCTCTAAAAAAATTACCCACCCTAATAACCCAGAGTTAGCAGTAGGCGCCGTCACTGCATCTGGCGAAGTATTGTGGATGCAGCAAAAAACCTTTAGCTTTCGACCAGAGCGTTGGCGAGAACAAGCTATGGAAACAGCTATTGATAAAGCCAAATCACTAGAATCACAATTTCTGCCATTTTGTCCAGAAGTTAATCATGAAGGCGCCATACTCATTTTGGTCGATGATGGTATCGCTACGGGAATGACCATAGCAGTTGCAGTCAAAGCACTCGCAAAACTTGCACCCGCACAAATTTGGTTGGTGGCGCCGCTAGCGCCACCAGTAATGATACCTTGGTTACAAGAGTGGTGCGATAGTATACTACGCGACTCAAAAATTAACTATCGTGTCATAGTACTTGCAACACCCGAACAATTTGTTAGCGTTAGCAGCTTTTACTCCAAATTTCCACAAGTCGCAACATCCGAAGCATTAGAATATTTGAAGGTTAAAAGTTAGCGCGTCTGTGTTGCTTTAATCATTTCCTCATATTGTATTGCTTTCGCATAATCTCCCGAAGCATAATAAGCAGCCTTCAAACTCGCAAGCGCTTGTTCTTCGCTCTTAATATCTTTCATCTCTTGTGATAACTTTAAACGTTCCTCATAATACTTAATAGCTTGTGGATAATGTTTTAAAGCATAATAAGCATTACCCAAATGTTTAAGTACCTGAATGAGGCTGCGATGATTATTAAGCGTCCGTGCTATTTTTATACAATCTCTATAACACTCAATTGCCTTCTGGTAATTTCCTAAAGCAGACCAAGCATTACCCAAGTTTTTCAAAACTTGTTCTTCTGCAAAACTATCTTTGAGTTCGCGTACTAGCTTAAGACTTTGCTCTTTATATTCTATTGCTTGCTGTAAATTTCCATTCGCCTTATACACAAGCCCTAAATTATTCAGTGCGGCAACTTGACTTTTTTTATCACCGCAAGAACGTGCAATATTTAAACAGTCTTGTAAATATTCAGTTGCTTGCTCATAATTACCTATATGACGGTATGAATTGCCTATGTGGGACAATGCTTGTAGTCGCAAACGCACGTCATTAATTTCTATCGCCAAAGATAAGCATTGCTGTGAGTATGATATGGCGCCTTTGTAATCACCTGAATTATACGCAACTAGTATTAAAGAACTAATCGCTTTTGCTTGTAAATGGGAGTTGCCAAAAGCTTGAAACAATGCTAAAGACTGTTGTAAAGATTTGGTTGCAGCAACAAACTCACCTGCTTGCTGATGCTGAATACCTTCGCATAATAGTGTGTATGCTTCAGATGAGTAGTCATCTAGTTCTGACATTAGTATTTCTGCTGGTACTTGTTTATACTCGTGGTTAATTGTGCCGCGCTGTCTAACATTCGGATATACGGTTCTTGACTGCACCTGAATCATCTCTTCTGTAATGTTGTTACATCCGCTTTCCACATTCAACCCCCTGATAACTCTTCTGCTTTAGTTTTCCCAGAAATAGTTATTTTCTCTCATCTTGCATAAAAATACCTGTCTTAAGTTATATTTAAGGGTGGCTTTTGATGATGCGTTCGGCAGGCGCCTGTTTAAAAATGATATTGATTTTGATTGATATTACCTATTCATCGGAACATTTCCATTCCACACATACTCAAATTCGGCTTCAGTAATTTCAAACTCTTCAAGATTCTCACCTTTAATCGGTTGGTCACTTAACCGACCATAGTCATCACTGAAATGTTTTTTGTCGTAGGACAAGACATTTCCGTTTTCGTAAAGCTCTATTTGTCTGGACGTGTAAGCATTTTCACCTATTTCCAAGAAGTAAGTACTTGTACCCCATGCATCAAAATCTCCACCTAAAGGCACCGTCCAAAACCATTTATAATATCGCATACCCAATACTCCTACAACATTACTTCTATAATTTTACTTGAAATCTGAGTCACGCAGTAATTCTCTAACTTCCATCAATATTTTTCCCAGCATATTTTTCCCACTGCCATCTTTACCACAACCCCAATAGTAATCATGAGGTGCATTTTCAACTAATTCTTCATTTGAAGTATTTACTAAAACTTTACGTATTTCTTTATGCGTTTTAAATTTGCGTATGACTGCTGCACGCATTACATCATCTTTAACTACTTCCCAATCTTGACGTAGTGGACGAGTGCGTTTACGACCCTCGGAAGCTGCCTCATTGGGTGTTTTACAGTTACGGATTTGTTCTAAATGTGGAGTACCGACAAACTTTTGCGCTTGAAAATAATGTTCGCTTGTTTGCCAATACAACCCATCTAGCTCAAAACCATGCGCTGAAAAGTTGGAAAAACATCCATATTCTCCTTGGCTACTATAAAAATAGATAGTCATCATCTACCCTACGATATACTATTGTACTAATATATAAAATTAAATTGATGGAGTCAAACGCTGTCGCGGCATGAAACTTCTTTAGCTTCGTAAAAACGACACCCTTCGCAAGGACCGCTAGGATTAACTGCACAACGAATGTAACCTGAACGTGCGTTATACTGACAGCTAATATCACCAATCAAATAACCTACACCCTCAAGATAGTAACGGTCATGTTCTAATGGTCTTGGATGCTGTGGTACGCGGCGCCCCGAAGTAAAGGTATTAGCTGCCTGTCGAATCCGCATTCGCGTGCGCCACTGAGCTTTGCGAATTATCCACAGTGAAAACAATGACGGCAAACAGCCGATAACAAGGACTAAAAGTGTTTTTAACACTGGAATTTCACCTCTTTGATTACGCGATATTAAGCTAATTTTTAGCTAATTTTTAAACAAGCTTCGATTCGCTATTTTACCCAGCATAACTTTTACATCCCTTCGGGTGCATGTAGGTTAAACATTTATTTAAACATCTATCATTTTTGTCTTCGCTTGACCTGCGGCAAACGCTTTTTATTATTTTTATCGCGTAAATCTTGCGCCAAAGAGGCAGCTTCACGTTCTAAACGGAATAAATCTACCTTTCGCGTTGTCATTACAAATGTTTTGTCCGTTCTTTGACGAACGCAGGGAACGCTTATCGCAAAATATTTACACCAACTTTTAGATATTGATTTTTGTTGACTTTCTGCTGGATGATTGTGTATGCTGCCAGCAATCGCTTTAAACTCTAATATTGCCTCCTCTAACTCTTGTGCCATACGGTTGATTTGTCGCGCTTGCGCTGCTAAAGTCTCCCAAGTACCTGTTGGCTTTACCTGTTCTGGCTGCAACGGTATAATTGCTGCATGGACTAACGGCGCCCCTATTTGTGACGAATTTGATCTGTTATTGTTGTAATCTTTTAACATGCGTATCTCTCTTCGAGTACCTGCGTGTCACTTATCTTACCATTAATTAAATACATTAGTACTATTTAATAAAAAGATTATATTTTGAATTGAAGGGCATTACTTTAGGTAGTTTCGCTGTAACGTAGGTACGATAGGCTAAATTAAGAAGTAGGAAGCATAAAATATGGACAGTAATGAAATTGCAAGTACTTTAACCAAATTATTTGATACTAATGTGAATGCGGTGGCGCCTGGTTCTTGGCAAGTTGAGACACCAAACTTTCGTTTACTGGTACTACTTTCGGATGATGGAAGCTGGTTTCGTGCATTGCTGCCACTAATGCCAATTCAAGAAGCGCAACCTTTTTTACAGCAGTTGCTCGAAGCAAACTTTGACGATACACATGCGTGTCGCTATGCTTTACACCAAAATGTTGTTTGGGGAGTGTATCAGCATTTCACCAACAGTTTAACTACACAAGATTTTGAAGACGCAATTGCAAAACTCGTTTCACTTCAGGAAACTGGTCTAAATGATGTTTTTGGTAATTTGGTAGAAAGTCGTATTCAACTTATTATCAAAGCTGCGAAACAGCAAGGGCAAACTTTAGAAGCAACGATGCAAAACTTAGACCGCTTTTATGCGGAAGGTTTGATGGGTGAAATTGATGAATCCCCTGAAGTGCGTCAGAAAACTCTTACTGCATGGCGCCGTCAACTCGAACGCTTATGGGATGAAGTAGCATAACTCAAAATCAATGAATATCATAGAAACTCTCAAGGCAGATTATCAAAGATTTCCTGATAATCAAACTTATTCTATTTATACTCCAGATGTTTTCTTCAAAGACCCTTTGAATAAGTTCAATGGTCTTTGGCGTTACAAGCTGATGATTAAATTTATCGATACTTTTTTTCTCAATTGCAAGATGGATTTGCATGATATCTCTCAGCATTCCGATACCATCAAAATGGAGTGGACGTTAAATTGGAATACTCCTTTGCCTTGGACACCCCATGTCGCGATTAATGGGTGGAGCGAATTAAAGCTTAATGCCGAAGGTTTAATTTGCTCGCATATCGACTATTGGAACACTTCGCGTCTTGATGTGATTAAACAGCACTTTCGCTTCCACTAATCTTGAACAGTCTTAGAGAATTTAGTCGATAATGTAAATAAATGTAAACAAAGCGACTAGCAGGACAGAATCATTCCATGCGTGTAATTTTAATGACAGGCAAAGGCGGCGTAGGTAAGACATCTGTCGCTGCTGCTACAGGGCTTCGCTGTGCTGAACTTGGCTATCGTACCTTAGTGTTAAGTACAGACCCTGCTCACTCGCTAGCAGATAGCTTCGATATTGAGTTGGGACATGAGAGAAAGCAAATTCGTCCGAATTTGTGGGGCGCCGAACTAGATGCGTTAATGGAGTTAGAGGCAAACTGGGGAAGTGTCAAGCGTTATATTACCCAGGTATTACAAGCGCGCGGTTTAGACGGAGTGCAAGCTGAGGAGTTAGCGATATTACCAGGAATGGATGAAATTTTTGGCTTGGTCAGAATGAAGCGTCATTATGATGAAGGCGAGTATGATGTTTTAATTATCGACTCGGCACCAACAGGTACAGCGTTGCGACTGTTAAGTTTACCTGAAGTTAGTGGTTGGTACATGCGTCGCTTTTATAAGCCATTTCAAAATATATCAGTTGCGCTTCGACCTTTGGTAGAACCTATATTTAGACCAATTGCGGGTTTTTCGTTACCAGATAGAGAAGTAATGGATGCTCCGTATGAGTTTTACCAGCAAATCGAGGCATTAGAAAAAGTCTTAACCGATAACACGCAAACCTCAGTACGGTTGGTGGCAAATCCAGAGAAAATGGTTATTAAAGAATCTCTACGTGCCCATGCGTATCTGAGCTTATATAATGTGGCGACAGATTTAGTAATTGCAAACCGTATTATTCCCGACGAAGTGCAAGACCCATTTTTCCAACGCTGGAAAGATAATCAAAAACAGTATCGTCAAGAAATTCACGATAATTTCCACCCTCTGCCAGTCAAAGAGGTGCCATTATTCTCTGAAGAAATGTGTGGCTTACAGGCTCTTGAACGTCTTAAAGATACACTTTACAAAGATGAAGACCCTGCTCAGGTTTATTATAAAGAAAATACGATTCGTGTTGTTCAAGAACCAAATCAACAGTACAGTCTGGAGTTATACCTACCTGGAATTCCTAAGAATCAAGTTCAATTGAGCAAAAATGCTGATGAATTAAATATACGTATTGGCAACCATCGCCGCAATTTAGTCTTACCTCAAGCATTAGCCGCACTACAACCCGCAGGCGCAAAAATGGAAGACGACTATCTTAAAATACGCTTTAGCAACGGATGAGCGCGCGGTGAGTCCAGTTGGCGGTGTCGGTCTCCGTCCCGCCAAACTGGCGAACCCGAAGGGATGTAACGGATGAATTTGTTACAAACTAGTTAAGTAAAATTAACTATCCGTTATATCCGTTATATCCGTTGCAGTACTTGTACTGAAGACAAATTTGTTCAAAAAATCTGACAATGGTAGTCATATTTTTGTTGTTACCTTTTTATCTCAGTACAGGCAATGACTCTAGCTAGTGATTCAGATTTACGTCTTAATATTGAGCCGACTAAACTGCTACATTCTATTAATGATAGGATTCGTAAGCTTTTAGAGTTGCCAGATATTCTCAAGGTAGTGGTAGAAGAGTTGCGTCTATTTCTCACGACTGACAGAGTAATGGTCTACAAGTTTCATGCTGACAATAACGGGCAAGTCATAGCTGAATCTATAAACGAGAATAAATTACCTTCATTACTAAATTTAAATTTTCCAGCAGATGATATTCCTGCTCATGCGCGTGAATTATTCGTGCAATCAAGGATTCGCTCGATTGTGAATGTAGATACTGGACAAATTGCTCAGAACCCTGTGAATGTTAATGGAATAGGCGCCAGTCAGCGTTCAGTTGACCCTTGTCATGCAGAATATCTAACTGCAATGGGGGTACAGTTTTCTATTGTCGTGCCCATACTTTATTATGATCAGCTTTGGGGACTGCTAGTATCGCATCATTCTCAACCCCTCGCAATTTCTAACGTTGAAGTTGATACAGTGCAAACAGTTGCTGATTTGCTTGCAGTCGTGATTGCTTATATTACTCCACTACAAGAATTAAAACAAACTCAAACTCAACTTATTCAAACTGAAAAAATGTCAAGTTTGGGTCAGCTTGTAGCGGGAATTGCACACGAAATTAATAATCCCGTCAATTTTATATACGGTAATATTAATCACGTTCATCAATATGTAGATGACATACTTGGCATTTTAGATTTATATCAGCAAAATTGTTCAACTGATATACCAGAAGTAATTGAACGTGCAGAAGAAGTTGATTTAAATTTTATCGTCGAAGATTTGCCCAAAATGTTGTCGTCGATTAAACTAGGAACAGACAGGATTCGGCAAATAGTATTATCACTGCGTAATTTTTCTAGACTCGACCAAGCAGAAATTAAGCCAGTGAACATTCATGAAGGAATTGACAGCACACTAGTAATATTGCAGCATCGTTTGAAAGCGAAACCCGAAAGTCCAGCAATTTGCATCATCAAAGAATATGGAGATTTGCCACTTGTAGAATGTTATGCAGGACAAATAAATCAAGTTTTTATGAACGTTTTGAGTAATGCTATAGATGCTTTAGGGGAACAGCGAGAATCAAAACAAAATACAATTATAATTAGCACTAACATCAGCCAATTTTCAGATAATAGACCTAGCGTATTAATTTCTATTGCTGATAACGGATGTGGAATGCCAGAACATGTAATTAAGAAAATTTTTGACCCATTTTTCACAACCAAAGAAGTCGGTCAAGGAACAGGACTAGGTTTATCAATTAGTTACCAAATTATTGTAGATAAACATAGCGGTACATTTAAATGTAAATCCCAACCAGGAGAAGGAACAGAATTTTTAATTGAAATACCAGTGAGAGTGAAAAGTGCTGCGTGCTGAGTGCTGAGTTAGGAGTTAGGAGTTAGGAGTTAGGATAAAATACAAATTGTCATTCTGAGCGTAGCGAAGAATCTAAAATTTCATTGTATAGAATCTAAAATTCCATTGTATCTTGAGATGCTTCACTACGTTCAGCATGACATTTGAAAACTACTCAGCACTCAGCACTATCTACTCAGCACTAATTTCTTAATTGTACGGGCATCGCTAAGTAGGTCATTTTAACACCGCTAAGGGGTGTGAAAATTACTGGCGTTAAATTTGAGTTTAACTGCATTACTATCTCGGTAGCTGGTAGTGCTTTTAAACCTTCCATCAAATATTTAACGTTAAAAGCAATATCAATATCATCTCCTGATATTTGTGCTGGCATTGGTTCTACTGCACTACCAATATCTGCTGCTTCCACTGATAAGGTTATTTCTTGGGCGCCGCTGTCAATGCTAACTTTAACGATATTATTCTTTTGGTCGGCTAAAACTGCAATTCGTTCTAAAGTACTCAAAAGTTGCTTTCTATCTAAAGTTAGTTCGCGTTGAAACTGACGAGGTAATAATTGCCGATATTGCGGATACTGCCCATCTAATGTTCGACTTGTTAAACGTTGGTTTTGCCACTCAAATATCGCTTGTCCTTGGTCAAAATGCAGCGCAATAGTTTCTTCAGATTGGGCACTATGTGCTAACATCCGCTCAAGTTCGCGTAAAGCACGAGCAGGTACTGTCACTTCTAACTCAGCATCGTTATTATCGTCAGAACCTTCGTTTATTGTTTCCACAACTGCTAAACGGTGTCCATCAGTTGCTGCAAACTCAAGAGCATTAGGTAAAACCTTTAAGTGAACTCCTGTTAAGACTTGCTTGGTTTCATCAGCACTCGTAGCAAATAAAGTTCCTCGCAACCCTTCAATTAACGATGCTGCACTCAAATATATTGGTTGAGTATCTTCAATTACTGGTAACTCAGGAAATTCCTCACCACCCATTGCTCGAACTTTGTAGCTACCACTTCGAGGTGTCAAAGTAACAAGTATACCTTCGCCTGTATTCTCTTCTGTATTAGTTTCATCTTCAAGAGTAATTTCCCCTTCTGGCAACCGCGAGACTATATCATTAAGTAACTTCGCTGGCATTGCGATTGTGCCACTTTGAATAACTTCTGCATTAAAGCTAGTGCGAATTCCTAAACTCAGGTCAAAAGCTGTAATCGTCACAATATTACTATCAGCATCCGCGACTACTAGCACATTCGCTAGTACCGGATGTGTAGGACGTGAAGGTACTGCACGGCTCGTCAGGGAAAGATTTGTGTTAAGGTCGCTTTGGTTACAAACTAGTTTCATATGCTGAGGATAAAAGTGAGCGCGCGTTTTGATATGCCGCAATAAGTAAGACTAGGGTAGTATTGCATCGAAATCAACACTGCCTTACATATCGTCACAGCAACTTAAGATAATAACATCGTATGCCAATTTACTAACACTTATGTACTAATTTGAAAATTAGTTAGTACAGAACAGGCGCCTGAGAAACCTGGTTTCTTTGTTGATAGCATTTAATAAAAATGAATATTTTGGGTAGAAACCAGGTTTCTTTACGTAAGCCTTGATGTATAAAACTATCGTTAATTCTATAATTTAACCTGTAAAACATCGTGTTTTTTGCAAATAATACGTAATTTAATTTTTAATGAGTAATAATATTTACTTACTTTCTTACTTTCTTACTTTCTTTCTTTGTGTCCTTTGTGTCCTTTGTGGTTCATTCCTTCAATTAATAACACGGGCAAGGATGCCCGTGCCACGTTTTTATGATAGCTTGCGGGGATTGTTTATTTGAATTTGGTCAGTTAACTGGTATAGCTTCTGTTTAAGTGCAGCATCTTTCTTACGTAGCTGAGTAATTTTGTCACAACTATAAAGTACTGTGGTGTGGTCTTTACCACCAAATTCTTCGCCGATTCTAGGTAGACTTAAATCTGTGTATTGCCGCATTAAATACATGCCAATTTGACGTGCCCAGCTTATTTCCCGGCGCCGCGAGTTGCTTTTCATGTCTTCGATTGATACATTAAAGGTGTCAGCAACAACAGTTAAAATAGCTTCAGGTGTAGCGGCAATTTTTTCTCTTGGCGCCTCTAAAACAGATGTAATATTTTCTACCGTCATTGGCAAACCCCAAATGGAAATATACGCTAACGCACGAATTAAGGCGCCTTCGAGTTCACGAATATTATTCGTATAATTTGATGCAATATACTCGATAACATCCCTAGGCAAACGAATATTGTCATACTCAGCTTTTTTGTGTAAAATCGCCATCCGTGTTTCTAAATCGGGTTTTTGGATATCGGCAATTAACCCCATGGAAAACCGCGAACATAAGCGCTCTTGAAGCTGGGGAATTTGTTTGGGAGGACGGTCTGAAGCAATAACTACCTGTTTACCTGCTTCATGCAATGTATTAAATGTATGGAAAAATTCTTCCTGAAAACGCTCTTTTCCCTCGATAAACTGGATATCATCGACTAATATTACATCCGCAGTTCGGTAATGCTCGCGAAAGCTTTGCATTTCTGTGCTTACTGCTGTAGAAAAGTCGTTGATAAATTTCTCGGTGGAAACGTAGAAAATTTTTGAGTCTCGCTTGATGTCCAAGCGGTAATGACCAATAGCTTGCATTAGGTGCGTTTTCCCCAACCCCACACCACCACACAAAAACAATGGGTTAAATTCGCGTCCTGGTAATTCTGCTACTGCTAACGCTGCTGCATGTGCCATTCTATTATTGGCGCCAACAACAAACCGAGAAAATAAATATTTCGGGTTTAAGTTTAAATTGTTGGTTTTTAGACTATTTTCTCGAATTCCAACGGAAACTACTCTTGGTGCTGTGTTTTCGACAGGCGCCATATCTTCCTGAGAATGAGAATCATCAGAGTCAGATGTAATGTAAATTTCTATCTTATAACCTGCGATGTCGCAAACAACATTGGCTATTGTTTCAATGTAATACTTTTGCAGCCAGTTGCGAGCGAAAGGGTTTGGGGTACGAATGAACAGGCAGTTATTTTCTAACCGTTCCGCGTTAGCTGTCTTTATCCAGGTTTCAAACGTGGGACGCGATAGTTCTAGCTGTAAACGAGCTAAAACTTGGCGCCACAGGTTGTCTAGAGTTAGGGACATTATTTACACCTTTGAATAAAGGTCTTAAACACAGAAAACGCAAAAAGTACTTACAAATCTAAACAAAAGACCAGCCATGCGCTATACCTAGGACTACATGCGTGAGTTGTAATCTTGACATTGACACGTCCTAGTAGGCAATATCCTACCATTACTGACTCACACTGAAAAGTAAATACATTAAAAGCCGCAAATGTACTTACGAGCGAAACAAACTCAGTTTTTCGTAGTTCAATATTGAATAAGAGGTTATATGAAAAAACACACTGACACTAGCAAATCAATTATTATGTCTATCTATAGAAAGAATTATCTTGGATGCGTGTTACTGTTTGGCGCCGCTTCGATGTCACTAAGTGGTTGTGCCCAGCTTGCCAATAGTTTGAATACTTCGAGAAACGGAACTGCTGCAACAGAACCAGCAGTTGAAGCATCACCTATTGTCGCTGCACCTCCACCAATTATCTCCACATCTGGAGGAGACCCTAATTTTGTTGTTGGTGTAGTACAAAAAGTTGGGCCAGCGGTAGTACGTATTGATTCATCGCGGACAATATCGCAAAACCCAGAACAATTAGAAGACCCTTTCCGACGCTTTTTTGGCGAAAGCACTCCTGAACCTCGTCAGCGTGTCGAACGTGGTAGTGGTTCTGGGTTTATTATTAATGCCAACGGGCAGATATTAACAAATTCTCACGTAGTAGATGGTGCAGACTCGGTAACTATTACACTTAAAGATGGTCGAACTCTCAAAGGTAAGGTGTTGGGTGAAGACCAAGTAACCGATGTTGCGGTAGTTCAAGTCGAAACTAATAATTTACCAACGGTAGCATTAGGTAATTCTGAGAAACTACAACCAGGTGAAGCAGTTATTGCTATTGGCAACCCCCTTGGCTTGAATAATACGGTTACTTCGGGAATACTTAGCGCCACAGGTCGTTCGAGCAGTGATATTGGCGCCACCGATAAGCGTGTAGACTATATACAAACAGATGCGGCAATTAACCCAGGAAATTCGGGTGGTCCTTTACTTAATGCACGCGGCGAAGTTATTGGAATGAATACGGCTATTATTAAAGGCGCCCAAGGTTTAGGATTTGCAATTCCAATTAATACAGCACAACGCATAGCACAAGAATTAATCGCCAAGGGTAGGGTTGACCACCCATATTTAGGAATTCAAATGGTGACTCTCACCCCAGAAATTCGCGAACGAGTTAATGCACGATTAGGTATTAGTTTATCAACCGATAAAGGCGTATTATTAATAGATATCGTACCACGTTCACCCGCAGCAGCAGCAGGTCTAAGAGCAGGTGACGTAATTCAATCAATCAATAATCAACCTGTAAGTAAAATTGAAGAAGTTCAAAGAATTGTAGAAAGCAGTAAAATAGGAACTCCATTACAAGTGCAAGTTCAGCGTGGCGGTCAAGTTACCCAAGTTGCCGTCAGTCCTGCTGCTTTTCCTGCACAACGACAAGCTAGGCAATAAATATAAATGTATACTTTTATCCCCCGGTTGGGGGGATAAAAAGATGTTAGATTTTCATCTAATTTGTTTGAATCAATAAAATTCTGTATCTCTTTCTTAAGGTATATATCTAAAGTTTTAAGGAATTTATAAAATGAGCGAGTCGTTATCGATTATTAAGCTAGGCAATCCATTATTACGTCAATCATCGTATGAAGTTAACAATGTTAAAGATACTCGCATTCAAAAGCTAATTGATGATTTAATGAAAACTCTTACAGAAACAAACGGTGTTGGCATTGCGGCGCCTCAAGTCGCAATTAACTATCGCTTGTTTATTGTAGCTTCTCGTCCGAACCCCCGGTATCCAAATGCTCCTTTAATGGAACCAATCGCTATGATTAATCCTAAAATAATTGAGCATTCTGTGGAAACAGTGAAGGGTTGGGAAGGGTGTTTGAGCGTTCCTGGTATTCGCGGACTCGTGCCGAGATATCAGTCGATTACTGTGGAATATACTGATGTAACAGGTGATTCAAAAAATGTAAAGCTAGTGGATTTTGTCGCACGTATTTTTCAACACGAGTATGACCATCTTGATGGCATCGTCTTTCTAGACCGCGTTGAAAGCACAAAAGAGTTAATATCTGAAGAAGAGTATCAGAAACTACAGAATTCTGATAAATTATGATTCAAAAATAATTGTTAAAAGTAGTGACAATTACAAACTTATTAAGTTAAACTTAATGAGTTGTTAACCTCATTAGATGCAGGGTTATCGGGTAATAGCATAAAATGACACAAACCGTTAGTAGTCGCAAATTGAGTAATCAGAGAGATAAACCTCCTGATCAAGTCTCAATTAAGGTGCAAAGCGATGAATTTTATCAAACCATACAAAAAGAGACACAAACAGTGGAGCAAGGTGTGGCTTCTTTGCAAGTGGTTCATGTAACAGCAGAACGAATTAGAATTCGTGCAACTGAGAGTAGTACAGAGTTGTTACATACTATTGTAGAAGAATTGCGAAAGCTAAAAGGAATAAAGCAAGTTACCTGGAACGAGGAAACGCAAAATTTAGTCATTGCGTTTGACAAAGAGGTACTAGCACAGTCGCAGCTATTAGAAATTTTAGACAAATATGGTGTCCGCCGTTTGAGCGAGCCAGATAATAAGAATAAGGTAGACCCCTTCGCAGCGTGGAAGTCTGTTGAATTTTGGAAAGAGCAAGGAATAGATTTAATTCCTTTACTTACAGGTTTAGCCATTACATCCAGACTTGGAGTCACTGGTTTAGCATCGATTCCAATTTGTATGTTGACATCTGATGTAACAAGGCGTACAATAAATAGTTTCCGAGAAGCTTTAAAAGCTGAACCAGAAAATAAAAGTGAAGCTAAAACAGCTAATCGTACATCCCAACCCTTGGTGTCAAAAGTGGACAAAACATCTACTATTGAACGGAGTTTAGATGATGTTGTAACTAATGCTAATGTAGATTACAGCATTGTACATTCGATTCCGGGAAGAATTCGATTCAATGTACCTCAGATAGGCAAAGATAAAGCTTATGCACGGCGCCTAGAGAAAATGTTGAATAATGAATTTTACGCAACCAATGTGCGACTAAAGACAGACGCAGCGTCAATTGCAATTTCATATCAACCAGCATCGTTAGATGTGTCTCATTGGGTTAATTTAATTCAGTTGGCTTCCGTTGCGTCAAATGTGGTTTCAACGACACAACCAGTTGAACAGCAAACAGAAAAAAAAATTGACAATAAAAATATAGTCCTATCGCGACCACAAGCAGTGGAAGCAGAAGCTGTCATTAAGTCAATAAATAAGTCAAACATCGGTATCAGTCAGCTAACTACATCCGAAGCAACGAACGGAGCAACAAGCAACGGAGTAAGTTCATTAATAGCCGACCTAAAGCCACCTTTTATTAACGTTTTAATCGACGTAGTAGCTCATTTTCCGATTAATTAGTTTCTCTCGTAAAGTTCACCAACACAAGGACAAATCAGAAATGACAGGTTTGTACTTTTTCAAAGTTCGATTGCACGATATCTCAAGGCTTTTGCTTTGAGTAAAATCGAATAACATTTTTCTATAGATTTCTACAATCAAATAGAACAACTAAATACAATCAAATATTTAATTGAGTCCCAGGTAAGTAGAGTTGATAACTCATCTCAATACTGCTTCTAATTGTTGTCTTTTTGTATGTAGATTATCAAACTAAATTTATCCTCATGCAGGATAGGTCATAGTTTGTTACTAGCTATTAGCTACTAGCCATTGTTTATTAACAAGCGGCCAAACTGTTCACCCATTTTTTATGACATTAACAGAGCAATGGTTCAAGCAAAGATATTACCCTCCGCCGTTCAGTCTTTGAATGGAACTTTTCAGGCGGCGCCTCCTGAGCGTGTACCCGAAGGCAAAGTAACTTTAGTCAAAAATACTAAAAGTTCGAGTCGCCTCAAAGTATATTACAGCGTCATCCATGAAACTCCAGGAAGATTGCGCTTACGAGTTCCACATTTAAAAGAAGATGCGGAGTACGCGCAAAGATTGCTGAGTTTGATAGAAGCAGATAAATATGTAACAAGCGTAAAGGTAAAACCAGCAGCAGCATCGTTAACTGTAAATTACGAACCTAGCTTCGGAAACACAGCTTTAATGCGCGCGCACATTGGTCATATTTTGCAAGCTGCTACAGATGTTGCTGTTCTCAAGACAAAAAAAGTTTCTGCACCTGCTTCTGTTGAAGACAGCTCAATTCCAAGTTGGAAGTTTTCAGCAGTAGCAGCAACCTTAGCTGTCTTAGGTGGGCCTCTTGGTTTATCAATATCACCATTATTAACTGCCTCAACCATTGCTTTAGCGACATTACCAGTAGCCAAACGCGCGTTTTCAGCAATTTACAACGAGCGTAAATTCAATATCGAATTTCTCGACTTTATGGCAATTGCCATAACCACCGTACAAGGTCAATTTCTCACACCAGCGCTTATGCTTGGGTTAATTGAAATTGGAGAGAATATTCGCGACCGTACCGCACGTTCATCTGCACAGCAAACTCTCGATTTACTCTCATCGTTAGGACAATTTGCCTGGGTAGAGCGTGATGGTGAAAAAGTACAAGTTCCGATTGAAGAAGTAGAAAAGGGTGACACTGTTATTGTGTATCCTGGTGAACAAGTACCTGTAGACGGCACTATCTTACGTGGTCAAGCTTTATTCGATGAGCAAAAACTTACAGGTGAATCAATGCCCGTAAGTAAGCGTGAAGGGCAAGCTGTTTATGCATCAAGCTTAGTTCGCGAAGGTCAAATATATATAGTCGCAGAGCGTGTAGGTAATGATACTTGCGTCGGTAAGACTATTGAGCTTATGCAACAGGCGCCTGTTCATGATACTCGTATGGAGAATTACGCAGCAAAAATAGCAGAAAAAGCAGTAGTACCAACATTATTACTGAGCGCTTCTGTATTTGCACTCTCCAGAAACCCAGCACGTGCAGCTAGTATTCTTACCCTTGATTTTGCAACAGGCATTCGTGTATGCGTTCCCACTACAGTATTAGCAGCACTTACGTATGCAGCACGTCGAGGCATTTTAATTCGGAGTGGACGCGCGTTAGAACAGCTAGCAAGCATCGACACCATAGTATTCGATAAGACAGGTACTTTAACAAAAGGTGAAATTGGTGTCACTAATGTTAGAAGCTTTAATTCAGAAGTATCTGCTAATTATGTACTTGCTCTAGCTGCCACTGCCGAAATGCGTTTAACACACCCAGTTGCAGAGGCAGTAGTACGTCACGCAGAACAAGAACAAATAGATTTTCTCACCCGTGAAAAATGGGAATATCAATTAGGTTTAGGCGTAGAAGCTATCATCGACGGAAAATTAGTATACGTCGGTAGCGAACGCTTTTTGCGTCAAGAAAACGTTGACATGTCAGCACTCGATGCTTTAGAAGAAAAAGCTGCATCTGCAATATTTGTTGCCACAAATGGAGAATTACAGGGTATAATAGAACATAGTGATGTAGTTCGTCCTGAAAGCAAAAAAGTAGTTCAATCGCTGTTAACAGTTGAAGGTATAGATGTTCACATGCTTACCGGAGACAACAAACGGACGGCAAGCGCTGTAGCAGCAGAATTAGGCATTTCTCCCAAAAATACCCATGCCGAAGCATTCCCAGAGCAAAAAGCTGATGTAGTTCAACAGCTACACGCCGAAGGAAAAACAGTCGCATTCGTTGGTGATGGGGTCAACGACTCAGCCGCATTAGCATTTGCGGATGTATCAGTGTCCTTTGCTAACGGTTCCGATATAGCGCGCGAGACAGCAGACTTAGTGTTAATGAACAATGACTTGCAAGGTTTACTCGAAGCCATTGAAGTCGCTCGTAAAGCCAAACAACTCATTAAACAAAACACAAGTATTATCGCCATACCTAATCTTGCGGCATTGGTTGTAGCAGCGATATTTGGACTTAACCCTCTCACAGCTACCGTTGTCAACAATGGTTCAACAGTAGTTGCAGGTGTTAATGCCTTACGTCCAATGCTCAAGAAGAGTGCTGAGTGATTAGTGCTGAGTGCTGAGTGCTGAGTAATCAGTACAGAGAGAGATGAAGTAGTTGTTTCGACG
>ERZ1066124.237-NODE-237-length-48866-cov-27.165168_pt1 | contig 48866 bp, 42 predicted proteins | sample MGYA00382771_ERZ1066124 | MGnify/ENA primary metagenome ERZ1066124 (study PRJEB33369, sample SAMEA5778354) | biofilm metagenome | biome: Industrial cooling water; feature: Water cooling tower basin; material: Biofilm | place: United Arab Emirates | collected... | reverse complement strand
CTAATTAACTCAGACATTAATCTTCGTGCGCTCGGAATATCAGCAGCAGGAGTCACCAGATAATAACGTTAGCGGACGAAACTCAAGCAACTGCTCTTTAAAAGGTTTAAAATTTTGTAATTTTAATGAATGTATCATACTAATACTGATTTAATTATTTGTTCAATATCGTTTATTCTACGTAATGCATCTTTTATATTACCAGTAATTCTATAGACTGAATCATCAAACTTTTCTTTATCAGTTAAATCTTTTATTTTGATGATTAAATAATCTCGTCGAAGCTTTAGAAGCTCTACTTCTTTATGATTCAATTTATACAAATTAATAGACCAAGCTTCAAACAAAGCTTTATTGATTGGATTCCTTGTAGATTTATTACTATATATTTTACGGAAAGCATCCCTACCAAAAATTTCTATAGCTATTTTCATAACAGACAAAAAATTATTTTTCAATAAATCAACCTCCTTATCTGACATTGAATTAATTTTGTGTATTGCTTCATCTAGTAGTTTTTTTATACTTTTGATATTTAAATCCGCAATATTTGGATAAATCATAAAAGCTAAAATTCTTAGTATACACTCACGATCTAACATTTTATAAGTACTTATTCCATTATCGGTAGCATCTTTAAATTCTACTGAGTTTGCTAAAATTTCTAATAATTTTGTCGCTTTGCCTTGATTTACTGCATGACGTATTTCTTGTGCTGATAATGCTGAGGCAGTTGTGTTTATACGCTCAAATAGCGCTTTGCTAAACTCTTTCGGCGTACCTTTTTCTACTAGTACTACTGTAATATCTGTTTCTTCTAGGCGCCTCTGATAATTACGTGGTAATTCATTATATGTCTTCCCATTGAATTGTGTAAATGACTGTAAGCCTGTTAGTCTAAGGTTTTTGTCTATTATAAATTCCTTAAAAGTATTAAATCTTTGTAAACCATCTATTACGACCCACTTATCACTACTTGCATCAATATAAAATATAGGTATGGGGATGCGAATCAATACAGATTCAATTAATCGACTTTTGGCAATATTATTCCATACTAATTTGCGTTGAAACTCTGGTTGAAGCTCAATTTCATCAAATTCTATTTTTTTTAAAATAGAGCTAATTGTAAATTGCCTAGTATCAACTCTAATTTGAGTAGGGTCAAAAGGTTCGTTTATTTCTTCTTCATCTAGTTCAATATCTTCTAACGCCATATCCTCTTCTAAATCTTTTGTATCAAGTTCCTTAAAACTATTCACAGCACTCTCTCCCATAGCAATGTTATCTTCTAAAAAGAATGATTAACTCAAATAAACTAATTTATATTAATATTCCCTTACTTTCATTTCTTCCCTTTGTGCCCTTTGTGTCCTTTGTGGTTCGTTACATAGGCATCATTTTTTACGAATCATTTACAAGTGCCATGTTATTTAAATGATATCAATAAAAAAGCAGCCATAATCAAATAGCTGCCATATTTAAAAAATGTTACTTACCTTACTTAACTGCTACAACCCCAGCCATATCTAAGATTGGTGCAATTAAATCTTCGCGCTTGACTGCCATCATATGCACGCCTTGGCAGAGTTGCCGCGCAATTTGTACTTGTTCAGCAGCAATTTTTACCCCTTCTTCTAAGGGGTCTTTGGCTTGCGCTAACCTATCGATGATGTGCTGAGGTATATTTACTCCTGGTACTACGCGGTTGATGAATTCGGCGTTTTTAGCTGATTTCAACAGGAATATTCCGGCGAGTATGGGTTTATTACACCCAGCAGCTATGGTATCCATGAATTTTTCCAATCTTTCAAAATCGGTGATTAGCTGACTTTGGAAAAATTGGGCGCCTGCTTCTACTTTCTTCTCAAACCGACTTTGCAACCCCGACCAACTTTTACATTGCGGGTCTACTGCGGCGCCTACGAATAAATCTAACGCCCCATCGGTCAGGGGTTTATCGTTATAATCTACTCCTAAATTGAGTTTTTGGATAACCTGTAACAAACGCACTGCTTCGAGGTCAAAGACAGCTTTACAGTCGGGGTGGTCGCCTGCTTTTACAGGGTCGCCTGTTAAAGCTAAGATATTTTGAATTCCTAAAGCATGGGCGCCCATCAAATCAGCTTGTAATCCAATACGGTTCCTGTCTCGACATGCAAATTGACATATCGGCTCGATACCGTTTTGAAGTAAAATTGCTGATGCCACTAGAGGAGACATACGTAACACTGCTCGGCTACCATCGGTGATATTGACGGCATGAACCCTCCCCTTAAGGGTCGCCGCCATTTGGAGCATGTGTTGCGGATTACCTCCTTTCGGTGGGCAAACCTCTGCTGTTACTAGAAACTCGCCGTTCCTAGCAGCAGCACGAAATGAACTGACTTTTACTGGAGTAATTGGTGTTAGTGTATCAAGCATAACAATGAGCATTTTCACTCTAAGTACAGCTGTAACACAACTTGACCCCAAGTGGAAAGCTCATTGTGGCAGAGAATACCCCATTGCTGTTTTTACGTCTTTTAAAGTTTGGTTCGCAACAACTTCGGCTTTTTGGCGCCCTTCACGCAGTACCGACTCCAAATAACCTTTATCTGCCATAACTTCAGCGTACTTGTCTTGAATTGGTTTCAGAGCATTTATCGTTGTTTCCGTTAGCAACTTCTTAAAATCTCCCCATCCCATATCCGCACATTCTGCCGCTACATCTTCTTTTGCCTTACCTGACAGCAACATATATATTGTCAGCAAATTATGACATTCGGGACGCGCAGGGTCATCGAAGACAATACCGCGTATCGGGTCAGTTTTACACCGTTTGATTTTCTTGGTAATTTCATCGGGTGAGTCAAGTAAATTAATGCGACTACCTTCAGCAGGGTCTGACTTGGACATTTTTTTAGTGCCGTCAGTGAGACTCATTATACGGGCGCCGTCTTTACGAATCATTGGTTCAGGAGACTTTAATACTTTTTTGCCCTTACCAAATAGATGGTTGAAACGGTCTGTAATATCGCGCGTTAATTCAAGGTGTTGCTTTTGGTCTTCACCCACAGGTACTTTATCAGCGTTGTACAGCAAAATATCCGCAGCCATCAACACAGGATAGTCGAGTAACCCAACACCTACGTTTTCCCCTTGCTTAATAGCTTTTTCTTTGAACTGAATCATATCAGTAAGCCAGTTCATTGGGGTAATACAGTTAAGTAGCCAAGCTAGTTCGCTGTGGGCAGATACATGCGACTGCACGAAAATATTGGAGTACTGTAAATCAATACCACACGCCAAATATAACGCCGCAATAGTATATGTATCGCTTGCCAGCGTTGCCGGGTTGTGGGGTGCGGTAATAGCGTGCAAGTCCACCACGCAAAAATAATTATCGAACTGGTCTTGAATTTCCACCCAATTACGAATGGCGCCAAAATAGTTACCTAGATGCAAGTTACCAGTTGGTTGAACTCCAGAAAGAATACGTTGCCTGCCCATAGCCTTTAGTTTAATGATTTTGTCATTATAAATTAACTTAAAATAGATCCCCCCTAGCCCCCCTTAATAAGGGGGGAACAAGAAAAGAAACAATAATCTCAGCCCATAGGCAAACAAATCTTAGCCCCCCCTTATCAAGGGGGGTTGGGGGGATCAAAATTTTTGTCCCTCAATTGTAACGTTACCGTTACAAAGCAAATATTATTTTGGCATTAAAACGGCGCCTTAATCCAACAAAACCTTTTCTGTGGTAAATAAGTATTACTACAGTCATATTTAAGATTCTGGAACTATAAGTTCTAAGTTTGGAAAATAAGTACGGTAGCGATTAACGTCTCTGGTTAAAAGCATCATATTTTTAACTGCTGCATGGGCGCCGATGTAAAAGTCTGGTAAAGGAGACTGCTTTGTTCCGCCTTTTTTACGATACTGAATAAAACATTTTCATGCTAAAAAAGCTGCTTCCCAAGGTAAATCTAAACGTTGAAAAATATTGATAGGCAAGACAGCTTCTAGTTCTTCTATTTTTTCAAACCCGGTTGACACTTCGGCATAAATAATAGGATTAATATTAAGCTGAGTTAACTGTACATATTCAGCTAGTTTATTTGCTGACCAATCAAACCAATTTGGGTCTTCTGTGACAATATCGAGAATAACGTTGCTGTCAACCAGTATTTCTTTCATTCTTCTCCTCTCGTTAGTGACATAATTTCAGAGGTAGTCATTTTTACTGTCGCTTTACCTCGCATCATTTCCACTAGTTTTTCGCCCCTAGTAAGATTTGAATTAGCTTTTTTTAAGTAGATCACATCCCCAATAAGTTCAAATTCGACTTCAGTATTCGGTAAAAGCCCTAATTTCTCTCGTATCTCAGCAGGAATAGTTACTTGTCCTTCAGGTGTAATTTTCATCTTTTTAAATTTAAGTAAGGAATTTGGTTTCAATAGTACTATATAGTTTATTTAGTTTAGCAGTAAAATCGCTTGTTATGAGCATGGAAAGTTACTATAGGATTAAAACCACATTCAGGTTGAAGACTTGGAGTTCATGATGATAGGATTAGAGCGAGGTATTGAGCATTGGAGGTGAAGCCTATTTCAGTTAATGTATCAAAATTTTTAATCTGAGTTTCCACTTCATAAAGTTTTACATTAAGCTCTTTAATTTCCTCATCTAATTGAAAACCTCTACTTGGGTCAGAATTCTTTATTTTTTTATTCTCCAGGTATAAAATTTTGCTTTGTAGCTGATCGTAATTCTCACGCAATTGCTTGCGTATGTCTGGCTTTATTTGCTTATAAGTCATGAGCTAGTTCCTCTTACTGAGGGAATAGGATACTAGATTTTACGTAATATTCACAATTAGTTATTAAATTCTATATGGATAATTTGTTCTAAATATTTTTTGGTTCAACTGGTGCTTTAATAATAAGCGTAAGATTTTTTAGGTTGCGTGGCTGTGGATTTAAGATTGTACTCCTATTATTGTGTTTGTGTTCAATTTGTAGCGATAAATACTAAGATGCGTATTTTAGAGAGTAAGTAATTTTGGTATAAATCTATAATGGGGTGTGCTGTTAGTGTAGCTGGTATAGAATCAAGCTAACTTGAGGTGTCTTTACGGGAACTATCTGTTAATCCATGTGTTTACAGTTACATGAATCAACGTGAGGAATTGGTTAAACTACTTGAACTGCTCGACGAGAAGATTTTGTTTCTCAAGGGTAAGAAGTTTACTGAGGCAAACCCTTTGGTACTGTTTCAGCTTGGTAAGGAAATTGAAGAGGCTTCGGCAGAACGGGAAACTATTAGGCAGCAGATTGAAAGTATTAGTTGTACGGTTAATAGTCATGAGTTGTATAAAGCGTTACTTAAGTTGGGCTATGGGAGTCAGATTTTAGCGTTTAGAAGGTTTATTAGAGAGCAGTCTATTGGTGCGTTTCTGATTCACGGTTCTCCTGATTGTGGGCAGCGTTGGCTGTTGAATCGTTTGGTTAGTCAGCATATTAATAATGCTACTAGTAGTAAGGTTCTACCTGTTGAGCTTCATCGTATTGGACGTAGAATCGATATTTTTACGCTTTGGCGCGAGTTGGGGGGACGTTGTGGTTTACGGAGACAAAATTCTCCAACGTCCATAATTGATTGTGTTTATCAATGGTGGCAAACACAAAATGTTGTTCTGATTTTTCATGATGTTGATTGTATGCCGGAAAATTATTTACAGCAGTTGATTCAGGAGTTTTGGCTACCGTTGGCGATGCAAGCACGAGAGTCGGCGCCCTCCATGAGAAAATATAGTCTTTTAATGTTTTTGGTAGATTATGAGGGTTGTGTGGGAACACGCGAGACTTTATTTGTTGAGAAAATTGAGCCAAATTGGGAAGCTAGGGCGCCTGTGAAGTTACCTGTTATTAATCCTTTTTGTGAGGATGAGTTGGATAAGTGGTTGGATGTGGTGGAGATGGAATTTGATAAGTTACCTCTTATTGATGTAATTAGTCGAAAGGATGAGCTAATACAAGAAATTTTAGAAAATAGTGATAATGGTATTCCTGAGTTGGCGTTTTCGGAAATATGCGACCGCTGTGAGTGTAATTGGTATGAAGCTAAGGATAGGTGGTTAAAACTGTGACTAAGCAATTTGAGTATACGGGTAAGGTACAGCCGCAATTGGGTGAAAGGGATGCTTCGGGGCAATTAATGTATCCTTATTTACCTTATGAGGAGTTAATTGAGGCGGTAAATTTAGCGATTTATTTGGAGCGTCCGCTGTTACTGAAGGGTGAACCGGGATGCGGTAAAACTCGGTTGGCACGCGCTGTTGCCTATGAGTTGGGTTTACCGTTAGAAGCTTGGTATATTAAGTCTACTACTCGTGCGAAGGATGGTCTTTATACTTTTGATGCTGTGAGTAGATTGAGGGATGCTCAACTTGCTGCGACAGGAAGGGTGATTAAGGATGAGGATATACCACGCATTAGTGACCCGGCTTCTTATGTACAGTGGGGAGCTTTGGGACGCGCGTTTCAGAATACGCAACGCACGGTGGTGTTAATTGACGAAATTGATAAGGCTGATATTGATTTTCCGAATGATTTGCTGTTGGAACTTGATGAGCAACGGTTTATTGTTGATGAAACTGGGGAAAGTATTCAAGCAAAAGCTCCACCGATAGTTTTTATTACTAGTAATGATGAGAAAGATTTACCTGATGCTTTTTTGCGGAGATGTTTGTTTCATTATGTTGAGTTTCCTAGTATTCCAAAGTTGGTCGAAATTGTTAATAGTCACTTTCCTGCGGCGCCGCAAGTTTTAATAGATAAAGCTGTGGCAAGATTTTTACAGTTGCGTGATGATATGGGGAAGGATAAAGGGGAAGCGGGGAAGAAAGTTAGTACTAGCGAGTTGATTGATTGGTTTCGGGTGTTGCGAAAGTATCCTGAAGATGAGGTTTTGAGAAAGTTGGATGGGAAGTTACCTTATGCGGGGGTTTTGTTGAAGACTTGGGAAGACCATGTGCGTTATTTGAGGGGGAGTCGTGGACGTTAGTAATTTACCTTTACTGGAACTATTTACTAGGTTACAAGATGCTGGTTTACCTCTTGGCATTGATGAGTATAAGTTAGTTTTAAAGTCTTTACAAGGTGGGTTTGGGATTAGGGATAAAGCTGCTTTGAAAAGGTTGTGTCAGACTTTGTGGGTAAAGTCTAACGAAGAAAAGGCACTATTTGAGTTTCATTTTGAAGAAGTTATCGGTGGCGAGGATATTGCTTCTAACTCCAAAAAATCAGTGAAAAAATTTTATAATAAAAATTTCGTGAAAAAACTTCCGAATCAATTTAATAAATTTTGGAATTATGCGAGTTTATTTTTTATTATAATTGGAATTGGATTTGCTTTAAAATTTATTTTTGTAGATACGCAACAGGTACAAAAGGCGCCTCAGCAGCCAGTGCAAAATCAAGATGTTGTTATGATAAATTCAATTAATTTAGCATTGATTTTCATTGGAACTTCAATACCCATATATGTGGTTTATCAACAGATATTTAAGCGTAATAGAGAAGAGCGTATTGCACAAAAAAAGATAGTAAAATCTACTATACCTTTAGAATCAACACAAATAGTAGAAGATGAAATACAAGTAGTTCAAGCAGTATTGCAATCTATGATTAAAAATCAGAAGATTATAGATTATCGCTTTATTCTTAGTGGTAATTTATTTCCTGTTACTGAACGACAAATGAAGCATAATTGGCGCTATTTACGTCGTATGATGCGTGAAGGGCAAATGACAGAGTTAGATGTAGAAGCAACAGTTGAGCAGATTGGAAGGCAGGGTTTACTGCTTAGTCCTGTGTTTGTACCACGTCTGGTTAATAAGGTGGAATTACTATTATTAATAGACCAAGATGGCTCAATGGTTCCTTTTCATGCATTGTCACGTCGGTTTAAAGAAACATTATTGGGTGGTAGGCATCTGGGTAAAGTTGGTGTTTACTACTTTCATAATTGTCCAGGCGATTATCTTTATAATGACCCTAGCCATCAAAAAGCAGAATTAATTTCTAATATACTCAACTATGAAGGCTCCGATAGAACAGAAGTTCTGATTTTTAGTGATGCTGGTGCTGCTCGTGGTGGTTATAGCGAAGAACGATTTAATTTGACTAGGGAATTTATTAGCAAGCTCCAGAAACGAGTACGTTATATTGCTTGGTTAAATCCTGTGCCAAAAGAGCGTTGGTCGGGAACAACTGCCTTGGATATAGCACGTTTGGCGCCGATGTTTGAAGTTAGTCGTCGAGGTATGCAAAATGCCATTAATGTGCTACAGGGTAGAGAATATGGGTAGAATTAGACCTGAGATTGTCCAGCAACGGATAAAATTTTTTGAGAGACGTTTTGGAAAAGCTCACTTATTTTTAGCTTACCATGCTGCTTTCCCATTGGCACTTACACCAGATTTATTATATCGTTTATGGGCTAATTTCCAATTAGATATTAACGGTCGAATTCTCAACATTCCTTGGATAGCTGTATCGGATTTACTCCTTTCTAGTTTGTGTCATGAGGTAGGACATGAACTTTATGAGATAGATTTGGCTGTACGTAATGAGCTATTAAAACAGCTTAAAGGAGATGAAAAATTTGGACTTCATAGAATTAATGAACTATCAGATTTTTTACTTGCCTATGTGAATCAACAACTTTATAGTGACGACCCCGATATTCAAAATTTTGCCCAAACTCAAAGGTGGACAGCTTTAGCATATACACGTCCTAACGAGGTTGCTCGTGAATTGGCGTTAACATTTTCACAACTAAAGGAAAGTGATAGCCTTAATATAATACAAGTAGCATCGTTGACTAACACATTGGCTGAACCATTAGCTCAATTTCAACCGTTGTTAACGTATGGTTGTGCGATGGAGCAATTTGCTCGTGGTAATTTAGAGTCAGCTTCTTCTCAACTGGATAGCTTACTTACAACAGAGAAAAAAATTTGTGTTGAAGGGGTTAACTTGCCTATACCTAAACAGTTGAAAGCAAATCTTAAGCAGATTAAATTCAGTTGGAATATATATCTAAAGAAATTGATATCCATTACAATTTGCACAATTTTATTTATAACTCTATTCTTTATTACCTTCGTGGCATTATCTCCCGAAACTTTCGGTGGATACCAAGCTCCTTTGGCTCAAGTATGTAAATATATAACATCTTTTATATTTGGACTAATTAGTTTTGATATTTGCTCTAAGTCTTTCAATAAATCAGGAGGATTTGTCAAAAACTGGAAAAGCTATGTAATTGGTTTTACTCTCATAATTCTATCTGTTACTAGTTTTGTGGCATTATCTCCCCAGGAGTTCGGTGGAGACAGCGCGCCTTTTGTTGAGATCTGCAAGTATATAACTTCTGCTGGACTTGCTGCTATAGGTGTTTACGGCTTTAAAGATTTCAATATATCAAGGGTATTTGTTAATAACTGGGGAATTAATACATTTGCTGTAATTCTATCTGTTACTAGTTTTGTGGCATTATCTCCCCAGACGTTCGGTGGAAACAGCGCGCCTTTTGTTGAGATCTGCAAGTACATAACTTCTGCTGGACTTGCTGCTCTGGGTATTGGCTTCTGGATTAAACGGAATTTTTAATGTACTTTATGTCATATTGAAAAATATATTTAGTAATTTTTGCGTTCGCCTTGTCTTTTATCATGTATCCTAGTTACTCAGTAATAGGAGACTCAACGATGGCGCCTGATATTTTAAAACAACTACAAGATAATTACGATTTGTTACAGAATAAGCTTATATTTCTACAGCGAGAAAAAATTATTAAGGTTGATGCGGGTACTCGTTTTCAGTTAGAGCAGGAAATAAAGGAGATTCAAAGTCAAATTCAAGAGGTTGCACGCGAGATTGAAAAGTTACAAACAAGACCATCAGTAGTTCCAACGAAAACTCCTGTTTCTATATCATCTCATGAAAATACTGGCATTAAAAAAGTATTATTTTTAGCTAGCAACCCAAAAGGTACGGCGCCTGTACGTTTAAATGAAGAATTGCGAGATATTAAAGAAGGACTGCGATACTCCCAAATGCGTGACCATTTTGAACTGGAGCAAAAGTTGACAGTACGTCCTAGAGACGTTCAACGAGCAATATTAGATTTTAAACCTAATATTATTCACTTTTCGGGACATGGTGCAGGAGAAGAAGGTTTAGTTTTTGAGAATGAAATGGGAGAACCTAAATTAGTAAGTGGAGAAGCGCTAGCTAGTTTATTTGCACTATTTAAAGACCAAATTGATTGTGTAGTATTGAATGGTTGTTACTCGGAGGTACAAGCTCTTGTAATTGCCCAACATATTAACTATGTTATTGGTATGAATAAAGCAATTGGTGATAAAGCAGCTATTGAATTTGCAGTTGGATTTTATGATGCTTTAGGAGCAGGACATTCGATTGAGTTTGCTTACAAATTGGGTTGTAGTGCGATTCTCATGCATGGCATTCAAGAACACCTAACGCCTGTTTTGATTCCTTTGCGAGCGTAGTCTTGATGGTATGCTGGTCATCAAGGTACAAAAGCTTTGGTATATTACCTACCATTGATTGTTTTAACGATTACTTTTTTTATCATATAGCATACACCGCACTAGGCATTTTTAATGTTATACTGGAAAAGTGTAATTTTGATGGATTAGATTGCTGATTCTTTGTCGCAACAAATTATAATCGACTGATTTATCTGGGACAGCAACCAATCCAAATATTGGTGGTACAAATAGTTCTACCTCGTATGAATAATCTACAAGGAAAATTTGGCATAAATCATTGACAGATAATTTAATGTTCATGCTCAATATTTCATCAGTATTAATAATACAATCATCAGTGTGTTTTTTTCTACTATTGAATTTATATTCCATCCATAATTGTTGCAGTTGTGCTTGTACTTCGGAGTCAGGGTATAATTGAGGAGGTGTGCATTGAGTAACAAATTTGATATCAATATTGGGATATTGTAATCCGGCTTTTTTGCCATCTGCATATCTTTGTAATTCTTCTATTAGATATTCCTGCTTTCTTTCTTCTATCCAATTACCACCATATACTTCAGGGTCAACACCCATTGATTTTACCGCTCTAATTATTGATGTCAATCGCAGTTTAACTGCTTCTTCAACTTCCACATCATTGATTTCTTTACCGTAATATTGAAGGCGTGTATCATAATTAACAGTGATTAGCTTTACCCATTTGTACCACTGTTGCGGTGTCATTCCTAAATTTTGAAAAACTTTATTACCACCGCTATGTTTATCAAAGGGTGGGACGTGTAGTCCGTCTTGCAGCAATATCCAAACGGCAAAATCTATATCGGGTGAGGTGCCAATTGATAAACAGCCTTGAACTTCCGTATTCATTATACTCATATTAAACAAACTAGTAGAATTAAAGTGATTGTTGATACTATTCCTTTACATTATAATTATTCTGTCAGCTTTCTTATTAAATTTTTGTACACTTCACTGTAAGGCTCTTCCTAAGTCGATACTCTTGAACACCAATTAACTTCAGCCCATATGCACTTCCTGTAACTGTAATTTCGTCGTTTACAATGTCGTCAAAGATAATTTCATCTTCGTAATTTTGTGTCGGAGGTATCACCGCATATTCTAGCTTTCTTTCTCTATTATCGGATGTCCTAAAGGTAAAATCGATACTACTAATTGCGGGTTTGTCTTTATCTGTAATTACCTGCCAAATTACTTTTGTTTTACCACCCTTAATGTACCAACATTGAATTATGCCGAAGGCACCACCTTTCATAGGAGTTTGGTTTGCTGCAGCATTTGCTGGTAATTGGGGTGCTAATAATGCTAACACGATGGCGCCTCTGATTAAGTGTTTAATCATTTCAGTGCTTTTGTTGTTGCTAGTAAAAACGTAGCATATCCAATTCGCAATTGTTTGGTCATTGGTTAGCGTAACCTAAGTCATGAAACTATTAGTACTCGGCAATCTTATCTTCTTGCAAGCAAGAAATTTTGTAGTGTTTGAGTCAGATATTATAATTAACTATGTCTAAAATGCAACGAACAATCATTCGGTGCCAAAATTAACTATAAACGTATTTATTGGCACTTAAGTATGTAAAAATTATATAGTAAAAGCTTATTATGTTAAAATTCCACTACCTTTTTACTCGCCAGGTCTTTAGAATACGAAATTTTATTCACAAAACTATATAAAACTTAAATTCTTGTTAGCCATGTTAGCAGTAAGGTGAAGGGTAAGTATTTCTAATACTGCGGAGTATGTAGTATGAAAGCTTTACTTCTCTGGCCTATAATGCCAAATTCTTTTTGGTCTTACCAAGAAACGCTTAACTTAGCTAATTTATGCTCAACGAATTCACCATTGGGCATTATAACAGTAGCGGCAATGTTGCCCAAGGATTGGGAAATTAGATTTGTAGACCGCAATGTTCGTTTAGAAACTGATGATGATTGGGCGTGGTGCGACATTGTTATCATTTCTGCAATGATTATTCAGAAGCAAGATTTTTCTGAGTTGATTCAAAAAGGTGTTGCTTTGGGTAAAAAAGTTGCAGTTGGTGGTCCTTTCCCAACATCTGTACCAGAATTTCCTTTAACGTATGGCGCCCACTATCTAATTTTAGATGAAGGCGAATGTACTATTCCAATGTTTTTGGAAGCCCTAGCAAGAGGTGATGAAAGCGGTATTTTTAGAGCAAGTGAAAAACCGGATGTCACTCAAACACCAATTGCACGATTTGATTTACTTGACTTAGATGCGTATTTGGCAATGACGGTGCAATTTTCCCGTGGATGCCCATTTCAATGTGAATTTTGCGACATTATTAACTTGTATGGACGTAAACCACGTACCAAAACACCTGAACAGATGTTACGGGAATTGCAAGTTCTGTATGATTTAGGCTGGCGCCGATATGTATTTATCGTCGATGATAATTTTATCGGCAACAAGCGCAATGCCAAGATATTTTTACAAGCACTTATTCCGTGGATGGAAGAACATAACTACCCGTTTATTCTGTTAACGGAAGCTTCGTTGAATTTGGCAGAGGACGATGAGTTAATAGAGTTGATGGTGAAAGCTGGGTTTACGATGGTGTTTATGGGTATCGAAACACCTGATACCGATAGTCTTTTAGGCATTCACAAAAACCAAAATACCCGCAATGACTTAATAGAGTCCTGTCACAAAATTACGCGGATGGGATTACAAATTATGTCTGGGTTTATTATGGGTTTTGATAACGAACGTCCAGGTGCAGGTCAGCGTATTAGCGAGTTTATTGAAGAAACAGGTATTCCTCAAGGGCAGTTTAGTTTGCTGCAAGCTCTACAAAACACCGCAATGTGGAACCGTTTACAAAAAGAAGGGCGCCTCGTTGACGGGTTAGGAACATTCCACCAAGGTGCAATAATGAATTTTGTACCAACACGTCCCGTGGAAGAAATTACCGAAGAGTACATAGATGCTTTTTGGAACATTTACGAACCAATGCCTTATTTAAAACGTACATTCCGCCACTTTATGATGATGAACGGTTGGCGAGGTAAAACTAACCGTCCTATAACTTGGCATGAAATTCGTATGTTTAGCACTATTTGCTGGCGCCAAGGTTTAGTACGTTCAACAAGGTTACTTTATTGGTGGCAATTGTTACAAGTGATGCTTTCCAAACCCCGTCTTGTCTACGATTATCTAACAGTATTAGGTGTTGGTGAACACTTCTTTAATTACCGCTATGAAGTGCGAACACAACTACGACAAAAACTCGCAGCGCTTAAACAGGTAGAGAAACAAGAAACCTATGCGCTGTAAGTTGCCAGTTAGGTAAATTCAATTTTTGACTTTAGAATTCTGATTTTAATTATCTTTGATTGGTGCTAAGTTCTGGTCTTTGTATAAAATATTACAATTTTTGTGGCATAGGCATCTTGCCTGTGCAGTCAGGCGAGACGCCTAACCTACCTGGGTAACTTAATATATTCGCATTTTTGACAAAACTCTTCCATAACATCTGTAGGAGTAAACACTAATCTCCAGTTATCAACATTGTCAATTTCTACACAATCATCAACATCCGCAATACAACCTGATATATTTATTACTCGTCTAAATTAATTAAAACTTAGATTCTCTATTTAATATGGCATGTCTGTATATAAATTAATAGGCGCCAGTCTTGTTCAATACAACACCAACAGTTTTGAACAAAATTTTCAAATCAAGCCAGACTGACCAATTTTGAATATAGTTAATATCCAATTTCACTCCCTCTTCAAAATTTTCTATATCCGAACGTCCGGATACTTGCCATAAACCTGTAATACCTGGAAGCACATCTTGACGAATAAAATGTGTTTTTTTGAAGCGTTCTACGTCGCGTAAAGGAAGTGGACGCGGACCAACAAGACTCATTTCGCCAAGTACAACATTAAATAGCTGTGGTAATTCATCAAGACTGTAGCGACGTAGAAACTTACCAACCTTGGTAACACGTGGGTCGTCTTTCAACTTAAACAGTACACCGTCTTTGATTTCGTTTTTTGCTTCTAGTGCAGCTTGTAGCTTTTCTGCATTTGTCACCATTGTTCGGAACTTCCAGATTTTGAATTTTTTGCTGTGCAGTCCCACTCGGTCTTGCTTGAAGAAGATTGGCCCAGGAGAGTCTAGTTTGATAAGTATGGCAATACTTATATAGAGTGGTAAGAACACGAGTAATAGAATTGTTGAACAAGCCAAGTCAAAGATTCTTTTTATCCAAAAATCGCTGCCTGCAAGAATAGGCGCCGCAATTGTTAGACAAGGAAGGTCGCCAAGCATCCAGATTTGAGATTTAGGATGATGTATTTCGCGCTTGCCTGGGAGTATACGAATTGTAATGCCAGCCGTGTAGAAGTGCCAGCAAACATATAAGCGGTTTTTGATAGAACTCCAAGATACAAAAGCTTCGACAACACCGAGTTCGCGCAGATACAAAAACGTTTGTTCGCGATTCGCTAAATCCAAACAACTCGAATCAGCAATACCTTGAATTATGTAGCAATTTTCTTTTTCAATCACACGAAGTTGCTCTTGCTGTTCTTCGACTTCTGTAATTACGAAGGTTGCATGACGCACGGCGCCTTTGTTACGAAGAAGTTTGGTACTCTTATCAAAGAGGAAGCGAGAGGTGCAACTGAAGATTATAGATAATAACCAAGAGAGTAGAAAAATTGAGCGTGAGACGTATACTTTAGGAGCGTAAAGAAAGCCAATTAGAAGCAGCAGAACCGAAGATAGCGAAATCGCTTTAATAATGCCAGTATAGTTCCGACGATTTAGACCTGCTTGATATAAACCTGACGTAATAAATATGCTAAGTGCAACTGTGACATTCAGCAGCAAAAAAGACGCTTCTTGTGTCCACGGTGATTGAATTGGAGTTCCAAAATATATAGCTAACTCCCACGCAAAAGCTAATGACAACGCATCTGATAGTAATAACGTCAAGACTCGAAGTAATCTGACTGTAAGCCCTCGCTGAATTTGAGGAACTTTGGCTGACCTTAAATCTGGTTTAATGTCAATAACCGATAAAATATTAGATACCATAATTTCCATAATGTTTAAATGTCTAAATTAAATGTCTAAATAATTTCTCAGTCGAGTTTGATATGATTTATACTTCTATAATCAACGTTAATTAGTGTATGCTTTACTTTTTACATCTTCGGTTCTTTTTATCGACAATTTAAGCAGTTCTAAAGCGAATGCAGTTATTATAAAAAGTAAAGTTCCAAGGGCAAATCCTACCCCAAAAATTATCTTTCTGTCAGGGCCAACAGGAAATTTTATAGCGATGCCGGGACTCACAATTTGTGCATTAGCTAAATTTTGGTTTTCAGCAAGGCGCAATTGCTCACGATTTTTTAGCAGAAGTTCATAGCTTGTCCGAGCTGCATCTACTTTTCGCTGTAACTCTTTTTGTACTTGCTCTAATTGTGGTAAAGAATTAACCCGCTGTTTATATCGAGTACGAACTTCAGTTAAAGAGGCAAGTTTTCCTAACAAAGCTTGTTTTTCTGCTTCTGCGTTAACTAAGCTTTGGGTTAAATTTTCTTGTATACTCCCTGTCTGATTAATACTTTCTATTTGAATATTTTTATATAATAATGCTTTATCTGAACCAATGGTTTCTTTGGCTTGCTGGTTTAAAAGAGCCTGAAGTGATGCTTTTTTTTCTTTCAAATCAATAATGACTGGATTATCATCTAGAAAACGAGTTCGTTCTAACGCTAATTGAGTTTCTACCTGTTTTAATTTTTCAAATACCTGTCGTAAGGCAAGAGATTGATTTAAAGCATTTTTTGTTAAGGCTTGTTTTGAATTCATTCCTATTTTATTCTGTAACTCCTTAGTCAAACTCATTGTTTTTTCAATTTCAATCTTAGTCAAATTAATTTGCTGGTCTATATCAACAACTGCTGCTACGGTTGCTTTCGCTTCTTGCTCAAGGTCTACAATGTTATTTTGTTCCTTAAATTTACGCAGTTGTATTTCTGCTCCGTGTACCCTTGCTTCTGTTTGCGGTAACTGTTCAGTAATAAAACCTTTAGCAATGCCAGCTTCGCCCCGGTTAGTTAATATATTATTATCTATATAGACTTTCATTAGTCTATTAACTATCTTTTGAGCTTTCTCAGGATTTTTATCTTTATAAGAAATTCTTAAAATATCTGTTCCTCGAATCGTTTCTAATTTAAGGTTTTTTAGAAAATCTTCGTATAGTACAGCATCACCTTCTTGGGTTTTCAAATTTAAGCTATCTATAGTTTTATCAATAATTGGTTCCGAACGTATTACTTCTGCTTCTGTATCCAATGGTGTATCTTTACTATTTAGAGAATCTAATTTTCCAAGTTTTTCTCCTGCTTCTGTAACAAGAGCATAATTAGTATTTTGCTTTTTAAAACGAAGCTTGCCATAAGCTTCATAAATAGGTTCTTGAGAAATTGCAATAAAAACTGTGGCGCCAATAGTCAAGCTCCACACAATTGCCGCTGGTAGCCAATTACGTTTTAAAACAAGCCAGTGCTTTCGTAAATCTATGTCTTGTAAAGACTCTTTATATTCCACCATAAAAATTTTCCATTAATTGTTTTATTGGTCAGTATTTGTTATGCACTTGATATATTTTATTTAAGCAATGACAATATTTTTCTGCACTAAAAGGAATAACACTTTTAGCTGCCTTATGCCCTAAACAAAGCCTCAAACTTTCGTCTTCAATTAAATTTTTAATCGCTTCTGATAAAAAATAAACATCGCCTGGTTGGACTAATAATCCGTTATATTTGTGAGTAACGACTTCGGGTATTCCTCCAACTGGAGTTGTAATAACAGGTAAAGCAAAACTCATTGCCTCAAGTAATGCCATTGGTAATCCCTCGTTGTAGGAGGGCAAAACAAATACATCTACCTCCAAAAGAAATTTATCACGTTGTTGTGAGTCTAGCCAATTATAAATAGTTACATACTTTTCTAAGTTGAACTCTTTAACTAGACTAAAAGCGGTATCTCTTTCTCCATCTCCTGCTAATATTAACTCTGAACGTTCAAGAAAATTTTTGGGTAAAGAAGCAAATGCTCTAAGTAAGTCAAAAGAACCTTTACGCTCACCAATACGACCTAAAGAAATAAATTTTACCTTGTCGGCGCCTTGACGCTTGGGCGCCTGTAATGGAATTTTTACCGGGTTTGGCATAACAATTACTTGCTCTGGTGATAACCCAACTCGCTGTACATAAAATTTTTTCCAACTTTCTGATAATACAAGAAATTTATTACATCTACTAAATATATTATTCATTGTCCATTTAATGATTCTCGGCTGTTTTTCATAGAATAAGTGAAATTCACTACCATGAGTATGCAAAATAATGGGAGTATGAAAAAGCAAAGCTAAAGAAGCGACAATAAGTTTTCGATAGACGCTACCACGCTCTGAGATATGAGCATGAATCAAATCAATATCTCGCTTAATTAAATGTATTAGTAACGTTACTATCGCTCGACAAAACACAAAGACTTTTGGAAATGTTGGGTCTGACGGGTATGCTTCGACGGTTGCTAAGTGTGTAAAAACAACATTGTCAAAAGTATTTTCTAAGATAATCTTTTGTACAGAAGCTATCCCACCTCTTAGAGTTGGAGATTCTCCTACCATTAGGATTTTAAGTTGATATTGGCTCATTCTATTTACCAAAAAATACTACCAAAAAATAACGGAATAAATAGTATTACTGTAAAGGGTGCAAACTAAACTCTTCGCGAATATGCTCTGTTACATTTTGCTCATTAATAGGCGCCAACACAAGTCTTTTTAAACCGCGCAACGGTTCTTTAGGATAACGTTTAAATCGAGTTAACCACCCATCTTGTAAAGTAGCACTTTCACCGACTCTATCTCTAATATAAATAGTGCCAGAAAATGGTAATGGTTGAATGGGTGTACCCCGCTCTGCAAGTATTTCCTTAGATAATGAGTGTCCTGTAAGAAAAGCATCATATTCTGTAATATCATAATATGTCTTCTGCTTTTCAGGTAAAGTAAAAAGTTTGTAGTTAATAATATTACATGTTCCACACATCTTGTAAAAATCTTTTCTTCTAATATAGATTTTTTGGCTTCCATCTATATATTCGTAACCTTTGTCTATAAACCAACCATTACTCTGTGGATTATTATTGACAAACGCCGCTATCTGTTTACTAATACAGTCGTCAGCGTCTACAATCATGACATGGCTTGGGTTAAATTTGCTTGCAGCTAACAACCCAAAAACTACTTTGTTCGACCTGTCATTCATTTTTGCAAAGTAATCAGCAGATGGTACAGGAAAGTCAACTTCTAAATACTTGACTTTTGGATGATTAAATGCGATTTGAGGTTTCTCGTTACAAACTACAAGTACTTGAAAATCTAATGAAGTTTGATTACAAACAGAACGAAGACAACGCTCAAAAAGTCTACATACTTCAAACCAGGAAGTTGATACTTTAGGGCTTTTGATAGGAATAACAAACATTAACACTGCTAAAATACTCCTTTAATAAGATTAGTTAGAAACCTTAGAAACCGGGTTTCTTTTTCAAATCTATTTATGAAAAAGATGATTTATCGTAGAAACCCGGTTTCTGGGCTAGTTAAGTTGACAAAATAGTTGCTCGTATTGTGCTGTGGCTGATTCTATAGTAAAAAAGTTAGCTCTTTGTTGTAAAATTTGCGAATCTAAAGGACTATGAAGCGTTTCAATAATTGCTTCTGCCATTTTTTCAATATCTCCGACCGGAACCAGCTTTCCATATTTCCCATCAGCTAGTATTTCAGCAGGACCACTTGTACAATCTGTAGATACTACTGGGGTTCCTACTGCCATTGCTTCAACAATCACATTACCAAAACCTTCCCATGCTGATGAAAGAACGCATAAAGATGATTTGGACATATAAGCGTATGGATTTTTCACAAAGCCATGTATATGTACATCTGAACTTAGATTTAGTTGATTGATTAATTGTTCCAACTCATTTCTCTGACTACCCTCTCCAAGAATGATTAATTTAGCTGGATATCGGCGCCGCACCTGTGCAAATGCATGAATCAAAGTGGGAAAATCTTTTTGAGGGTCTAAACGACCAACACCTAATATTACAGGCAATTGTTTTTGATTTAGCCAGGGATGGTTTGGCATTTCATGCAGAAGAGTTTGTAAATTAGGGGGAATAACTGGATTGTAAATAGCTTTAATATTATCTAACGATAACCCTGTCCATTTGACCAAATCAACTGCTACACCCTTAGAAACTGCTACAACTGAGCTAGCATGTGGATAAAAGTACCTGAGAAAGTAAGGTACAAATCTACGCTTAAAATTCGTAGCATGACGAACTTCGCTTGATAAATGATTATGTACTGTAACCACTACCTTTGTTTTTACCCCAGCTAATTTAGTTGCACAAATTGCAATAATATTTGTGTCTTCTATTGCTGAGAGTAGAATTTTAGGTTTTTCTTTTTTTAAGTACGAAATCAAAAAAGGTAAGCTTTTGAGCAATTTTGAATAGTCTAAGTTAATAACTCGAACAGATGCATGAAGTAGAGATAAATATTGCTCGACTTTATACACTAAAATTAAGTCAACGGATTTACCTTGTTGAGCAAAGCTATTGGCTAAGTTAACCATGACTCGCTCGGCGCCACCACCACCTAAATCTGATAAAAAAATAGTTACATCAATCATATACTAATTTTATATTTTTGAGTATTCTTTTTAATTACCAACCTATCAATGTTAGTAATTTATCTATAACTTTCACGAACAGATTGTGTTTAATAGGTTGAGTTTGTTTTAGCCAGTAATGAATAATTTTATCTAGATGATTACGAGGGTCTTGATAATCAGTATCGACGTAAATCTGATATTTTTGAGCAATCTCTAACCAATTTATGTCCCAAATTGCTATTTCTTTAAGTCTTTTAGTACCATATTTTGACATCCATTCTAATAGTTCTTGTTCTTGCCAATATATAGTATTGAGATACAAACTTGTCATATCGATGCCATGCTTTTCATATTCAGATAACCACTCTTGTGGTAAAAAGTGAATTTCATGTTTAGGAAAGGCATTCATATTATGATACATTCGATAAATGTTTACAAGTCTTTTCTCTGGTTTATTCAATCTTTCATAACACTGATACCATCTTTGTTTTACCTTATTTCTTTCCCAGTTAATATGTTGATAATGTAAAATCTTAATACGTTGCAAACGAATTTTAGGTGCTTTTATCGGTTCAGGTACTCTGGGACTATGGATTATATTACCACTGTGTGTACTTCCATCATCCATAAATCCTAATGGGTAATACCAATTTGTTGGAGACCAATAAGAAGTAAATCCAGGTAATATATTGACCCATTCAAATTCGATGAGTGTTCCTGGAGATGCATTGAGAACTGTTTGCCATTCGGGAGATTCTTGAAAATTACCCGTAAGCATTTCATCTGCATCAAGAGCTATTAAAAGCCGAAGTCCTGGTATTTTTCTTGCTGCTTCAATCAGCATTTTTTGGCGTTCAGGTTCGTTAAATTGCTTAGAACCATTTTCTATAAGTGTTACCTTTGGATAGCTTAAAGCAATTTCTTTAGAGCCATCATTAGAGTTTTGGTCGGCAATTATAATATGGTCAGCCCAGAGGCTTGTACATTTTAAGAATCGATGTAATATCGAAGCTTCATTTTTAACGGGTGTTATGCAAATTATAGTAGGTTTCGTCATATTAATGTATATTTTATTTACGCAAAATACGGGATATACAAGAAGTAAGTGTTAATGATTTAGTTATCATTCCAAAAATTGGTCTGGCTGGTTTATAGAATAAACAGCTAATGTAGTCGGCAAAACCATAAGAAATTATTGTTGCTATGGCGGCGCCAATTGCTTGATAACTTGGTATCAGCCATAAATTGAGAAAGATATTCATAATAGCTCCAATAACTGTAGAAGTGAGAGTATAGGCGCCTTGGTTTTCAGCAATTACCCATATATTTTTAGCAAAACCAAGAAACATAAAAATAATTGACCAAATATGAACCGCTACAACATTCGTAGTTGCCGCATAATGCTCACCATAAACTAAATTTACTAATATTTTTGAGCTAAAAATCATCAGAATTGCAAAACCATAAGCCATTAATACCATAATGTCGAATAACTGTTGCAATCTACGATAAAATTCAGTGTCACCTTTCTCTTTGGCTTGAATAATAGATGAGAACACAGAGGTGACAAATGCGCTAGGAAGAAAACAACAAATCTCTGAGAGTCTAACAGCAACTGAGTATATTCCAACTTCATAGTCTCCAATTATTTGACCTAACATCGTTTGGTCTATTCTCAAATATATTGATATTGCTAAACCAGAAAGAATTAATGTCCAACTGTCTTTTAATAACTTTTTGGCTCTTTTAAAACAAAATTTCCACTTTGTTAAAGCTTGACCACTTATATAGTAAGCAATTACTAACGCGATAGAGCTTAAGGCGCCTTCTACAAACATGACCCATGCAAAAGCTATTAGGGGTGCATTGGTAGAAATTAACAAAATTCTCCCCAAGGTTATAAATATAAAAGTTATATTTTTAGCAATAACAGTGTACTTTGACTTAATTTGCTGCTGGAACCAACAGTCAATTGTGTTAAATGAATAAAATATTGTCGAAAACGATAAAATTATAATCAAAGATTGAGATAAATTGTCGTTTGGTCGTAATAGTATTATTGTTACGGTTGACAAAAAAATTGTTATTAAAGAACCCAATAGCTTTAATGTAAATGATGTGCCAATTATTTCATTTTTATCGCTAGATTCAAGTGTAATATCTCGAACAACAATTTGGTTAAGGTCATTTAAATATGCTAATGGGCTAAATAAGCCAACAAATCCCATTGTGTAATTAAGGAGTCCATATTGCTGTGGCTGAAGATAACGTGCTAACCAAGCTCCAACAAAAAAACCTAAACCTAAACGCAAGATTTGTTCGAGAGATAACCAAATAGTATTATTAATAACTTTTTTTAACATATATTATATAGTAATTGCTCAATTTTTTTACTTAACTTAAAAGTGATGTACTAGCAGGTTGAAATTTTAAATTCTGATGCTGACTCGAAGCAGATAATGACAGATGAGATAGAGAAATGGCAACATAGATAACCCAAAATATTGAATTGTGTTCTACTAAAGTAATTTCGGTTTGATTATAAGTTGAAATAAAAGATATATATACTAAACACCATAAACCTTCTTTAGTTTTTGTGTTAATGGCTAAGATTAAAGCACGCCTCAAAGTTACGAAAAAACTGATTGAAAACACTACTATTCCAATTAAACCACTAGCCAAAGCTAGTTCAACAAATCCATTATGAGAGTGAGGAGCATAACCATCTGGACCCATAATTTTGAGGACATCAGCAGATGGTCCATTATTATCACCACGCCAAAACCCTTGATAACCGTAACCTAACCATATACGCTCTTGAAGCTTATGCATAGCAGCAACCCAAATGTCTGTTCGACCAGTAAGAGTAAAGTCAATTTTCAAAGTATTTGCAATACTATCTATATTGCTAATAAAAAATGTTGCAAAAGACCCAATTACAAAAAGGCTAATACTTTGAATTAGAGTGGCGCTAATAAAATGAAACTGTAATGTACTGTATAAAGGTATAAGGATAGCTATAAAAACAATGCTAGAAAGCAATGCAGTTTTTGATGTTGAAAGTATAACAAGTAAAAATGAAGCAATCAAACCTAGCTTGAGAAATATTGATTGTTTTTTCGTTTCTGGTCTTTGTATATAAAATATCAGAGTACTAAGAAACATCAGGCGCCCTAAAAAGTTTTTGTGTTCTAAAGCTCCTCTCCATGCACCAGCATGTCTACCATATTCAATTCCAAACCCAGGAAAAGCTAATGTAAATAAAATGTGAATGATAATTGAAAAACCCAGCGACCAAGCAATCAATTTTAACTGTTCTTTTAATGTATAGCGACAAGCTAAATATACACCAAATAAACTAGTTTCTACAAGCGAAAAAGAGCGACGTAAAGTAAAATCAGGCAGGTCAGACCATAAAAAAGAAAGGAAAAACAGTATGGTAATAAAAATCAAAAACTTATTACGCAATATCGTAATTATGGTACTTTTCCACCGTGAAATGAGCAGAAACGTTATAACCAAAAATATACTATGTTGAATTAGCGAAAGTATTGGAGTCAAAGGACTACTATCATCAAGATTAGCAAGAACATCATTTCCTTCGGGTATTACGTATAAACTTTTAAACTCTAAAGTTCCTGTAAAAAATAAAAGAGAAAAAATTGTGAATTTATCTTCTAGACGTTGTAATAATTTCATATGTTTCTAAAACAAGAATGAGTAAATTTTGGCTCGCATCATAACTTTGATTTTTTCTATTATCGGTAAAGAAGATGTATACTCATGAATAATTTTATTAAAATCAACATGATTACTCCCTACATCTGTATAAGTAGCAATTCCATATGCAAAAATTTCATTAACAAATGCAGCTAAAAATGGAAATTTAGCTTTTAAATTATAAGCAGTTAGTATGGCTACTTCAGAAGTAACTTGTTTTTTATCTGGGCGCCGTGTATAAGCATTATTAGCATGTATTCTTTGGTGTGCTAACTCTTCGAGTAAAATAAAGCCTTTACTCATGCCTAAAGCAGCATACTTGATATAGTCGTCACTCGTAATTCTAATTTCTTCAGGCATTGGAAGTATTTGTTTTAATAGAGAACGGCTTAAACACATACCTGAAGTAATAATACTTTCTAATGGCAGTTTACCTCGTAATTTACCTCTTTTCATATGTGATGTCACATCATAAACACCAGATTTATCTGGATAAGACTGTAAATCAATAATTTCATAATTTGCATTTATTAACTTCAAGGGATGAAAACACCATCCAATATCTGGATATTTTTCAAAAGCTCTGACGACTTTTTCTAATTTTTCTGGCAGAAAAGCATCATCAGCATCTAAAAAACAGATAATATCACCTTGGCTTTTTCGGAAACCAGCATTAAAAGCAGATGCTTGTCCTCCATTTTCTTTACAAATTGTAATAATTTTATTTTCATACTTTTTAAGTATCTCCCAAGAATTATCTGTAGAACCATCATCAACAACAATAACTTCTACATTTGAGTATGTCTGATTTAAAGCGCTGTCAATTGCTAATTCTAAGAATTCAGCATAGTTATAGTTATTGATGAGGATACTTACACAAATTTTAGATGTCATATTGATCTCCTTCTTTACTATATTTTTGATTTAGCTAATTTAGCAAGACGTAATAAAAACTGTGAATTGCCAATAAAATAACGTTTCCATTTGTGCGGTTGCTGAAACAAAATACCTAACCATTCCATACCTATTAATCTTAAAAAGAGCGGAGAACGGTTTAAACTGCCTGCCCAGTAATGGAAAAGTCCTCCGACACCAATCGCCATCGGAGCTTTGATTTGAGAACGATGCTTATGAATCCATAATTCTTGATTCGGATTACCCATTCCCACTAATACAACATGAGGACGTAGTGAATTAATCTTGTCAATGACCTCGGCAGTCTCTTCAACACTAAAATAACCGTGGTGATAACCTACCATTTGCCAGCCTGCAAAATGACTAGAAGCATAGTTGGCTGCTTCGTAGATAATATCTGGCTGTCCACCTAACAAAAAGTAGCGATAGCCAAAACCCGCGCTTTCCTTGAAAAAGTTGGGTATCAGGTCTGTTCCAACCAAGTTATCTTTCATCGTAGTACCATGTAATTTTGCTGCCCATCGCACACCAGTTCCATCTCCAAAAACTGCATCAGCAGAGTTGAGTACGTCTTGATAACCGCGATTACTCTCTGCGAGGTTCAGAGTGTGGGTATTAACAAAAAAAATACTCTTACAGATAGCTTGTTCGTGTTTTATCAAAAACATCATGTATCGGATTGCATTATCGATGGAAAAATTATGAATTTTTACACCAAAAATTGACACTATGTCGTCATTCTGAACTATTAATAGCTCATCTGTTAATATACTTTCTAATTCCATAAAATCTCTCTGTGGAAGTAATTTCAAGGTTGTTAGGAGAATTTTGCTCTCCTTTTTATTATTTATTTCTAGTTCAAAAAACTTCGCTCGCAATAAGCGAACGTTGTATCTGTCTGTTCATTCCTTTTTCTATTTCAAGATGGCTTTCGCCAATATTAATTGGTGTGCAATTTACTAAATTGCCAATATACCTTAACTAACTCTGCTAGAAGTTACGTATCTCAGTACAAACTACAATAGCATGAGTATTTTTTTTAGCACAAAGCTTTATATAATCTTTAAAAATAAATGTTCGCTACTTATTTCTAACAATACTTAATAACAATACGACGACTTTGGCGCCAAATACTAATTTTGCTCTTGAGTAATAAAAATAAAGTAATAAAAGTTAGGTTATTAGTTTACAAAAGTTATAAAGTAATAAAAGTTAGCTGGCTATCTCAACGTTAAAACCTTATGTAATTTGAGTAGAAAGCTTAAACAAGAGAAGATAATTTGGATGCTCAAGCCTTGGTAAAAATAGACTTTCGCTTTCTTAATAATAATAGTTATCGTAAAAAAATAAAGAAAATATTGCAAGCTTTTTTTCTCTAATTGTAGAGTAAGTGCGTCCCAATTTTTTTTTGTATAAAAAATAAAGATTCATTTTTATCAAATGTCTTTGCCTGCAAGAGATACGTGTGTCTTTAATAAAATTTTTATCATTGAACTATCAAGTTTCATAAATAACTTATCAATAAAGAATTCTGTTTTATTATCAAATTTTATTAACTAACTTATATATATAATCATACTAACTTTTAGTCTAAAATGCTTTTCCAAGAATGCGCGCGGCACCAAGCTTGGTTATTTAGAAAACGCTACAACACGAAGAAAAAACTTTTTTTATTAAGGCTATTGACATTGCTGAAAATTGTAGTAACATTAGTGATTGTTATAGACATAAGTCTCTATAGGGTGTAATGCATAGTGTTTTACGGTCATTTATTCGACTATGACCAAATAGTTAAAAACTTTTTACTTTCCATTGATTGTCAAAATATTCCTGAGTAACTACTGCTAGTTCGTCTCTAAATCTCAAGTTATGGGTAGCACCCCAAACTTATTTAACTTTGTGCTGCTTAATATTTTCTACATCCCCCCAAATTCAGGAGGTCAGGGGGATTAAAATTAATTACATCACAGACTCATAAGCTTTATTTAACTCTTGTGCTGAATGTTTGAGCGCGTGCTGTTCTTCTTGATTTAATGGTATGTATAGTTTACGCTCAATGCCTTTTTTACCAATAATGCAAGGAAGACCCAAAACTACTTCACCACCAATTTTATATTCGGCATCTGCTTTTACTGACACAGTAAAAACTTTTTTCTCATCACGTAAAATAGTATCTACAAGTTGAGCCGCTACAGTAGAGATACCGTAGCTAGTACCACCTTTACGTTCACCAATAGCATATGCACGCTTGCGAGTAGTATTAACATATTCAGCTTTAATTTTATCTAAAGACGAACCTTGAGGAAGCGGAAACTTTTCTACGGGTATGGCGCCAATTAGTGCATTGGACCAAACAATTACCGAAGTGTCACCGTGTTCACCGATGACATATATATTAGCATCCTGTTTACTAACATTGAGTAATTTACCAAGCTGGTAACGTACTCGTGCTGTATCTAAAACTGTTCCAGAACCAATTATTAATTTTTCTGGTCGAGTCGAGGTCTTGATAGCAATCCGTGTTAGAACATCAACTGGATTGCTAATGATAATTAAAATAGCATTCGGCGCCACTCTGTCAAGTTCTTTTATAGTTGAGCGCATAATATCGGCATTATCGCTTAATAACTCTAAACGACTTTGACCTTCTGAAGCTTGGGCACCAATAGTGATAACAATAACATCACAATCAGCAAAATCTTCGTATTTATCTGTAGGTAATATATTACATTCTTCGAGTAATGGAATTGCGTCTTCAATATCCCATGCTTCGCCTTCTGCTTTCTCTAAACTACGGTTATACAATACAACTGATACACATACACCCATCATAACTAATGCATTCGCAACTGCGGCGCCTACACGACCAGCACCAACTACGCCAACTTTGGATATTTTGCTATTCATATAAAAGCTCTCACATTTATTACTTTTTCTTTGTGCATAATATAAAAGTGCGGGAATTCCTGTTTATACCGATAGTTTGAGTTTTTTACCACGGAGACACAGAGGACACAGAGGAAAATGCGCGAGTTATATCCACACCGAGAACCATTAAACGAAGGGAAATTACAAGTTTCTGATTTACATACAATTTATTATGAGGAATCTGGTAATCTCCAAGGTAAACCAGTAGTACTACTACATGGAGGACCAGGTGGTGGGTGTCCTCCTTTCTATCGTCAGTTCTTCAACCCCGAAAAATGGCGCCTAATAATGTTTGACCAACGAGGATGTGGTAAAAGTACACCTCACGCCGAATTACGGGAAAACACAACTTGGGAACTAGTTAGCGATATAGAAAAATTGCGCGAACACTTAAATATAGATAAATGGGTAGTTTTTGGGGGCAGTTGGGGAAGCACATTATCGCTTGCTTACAGCCAAACTCATCCCGAACGGTGTAAAGGGTTAATATTACGTGGTATCTTTATGCTACGAAAAAAGGAAATAGACTGGTTTTATCAAGAAGGCGCCAGTAATATATTTCCCGACGCTTGGGAAGAATACCTAAAACCTATCCCACCAGCAGAAAGACGTGATATGCTTGCGGCATATTACAAACGCTTAACCAGCGATGATATGAAAGTAAGACTCGAAGCAGCGCGCGCATGGTCAATATGGGAAGCAAGTACAAGTAGATTATTTATAGATAAAAACTTAATGCAAACGTTTGGTGAAAATGAATTTGCCGATGCCTTCGCGCGTATCGAATGTCATTACTTTATAAATAAAGGCTTTTTTGAACACGACGACCAATTGCTAAGAAATGTTGACCGCATTCGTAATATCCCCGCTGTAATAGTCCAAGGTCGATATGACGTAGTGTGTCCAATGATATCAGCATGGGAATTACATAAAGCATGGCAAGAAGCCGAACTAATTGTAGTACCCGATGCCGGACACTCAATGAGCGAACCAGGAATTACCAGCGCTTTAATTGGCGCCACAGATAAATTTAGCGAACTGTAATCTTTAGTTATAGAGATTTTGTGTGTACATTTACCGCAAAACAGTAAATAGCATGTATAATAGATATTAAGGTCGTAGGGTGCGTTACGGCACGATAAACTAGCTGCGAAACAAGTAACTGTAAGCCGTAACGCACCATTAACTGTTTGAATAGAAGGAGGATTTGTAACTTGACAGACGCAATCAAGAAGCTGAAACATAATAGAGTAGACTTAAGAATCAGCCCTGACGAAAAAGAATTACTGGAAAAAGCTGCATCGATAAAAGGATTGAGCCTAAGTTCTTACGTTGTTTCCAATTGTTTAGAAGCAGCAAGAAGAGATATAGAAACTTACCATGAATGTGTTTTAAGCGATGAAGACCGTGACTTATTCTTATATTTAATGGAAAATCCACCAGAACCAAATCAAGCTTTAAAGTCAGCTATGGCTAGATTTAAGGATAAGTACAAGGGTGAATAAATAGTGAACTTTTATATCTCACCCTTAAACAGCAGCTTTCACAATAGGGAATCATTTGATTGTGGAAAACCTACATTAAACGACTATTTGAAAAAAATAGCTGGGCAAGATGCCAAGCGCGGGTATTCAAAAACCTTTGTTGCAACTTTGGATAGCGTTGACAATCCAGAAGTTGTTGGTTACTATTCCACAAGTGCTTCTAGTATTAAATTTGAGAATATTCCGCAACATCTTTCCAAAAAATTACCAAAGTATCCGGCGCCTGCTATGCTGATTGGAAGGTTAGCAGCAGACAGACGAATGCAAGGTCAACGGCTTGGAGAAACGCTTTTAATACACGCATTAGATAGAGCAGTACGTGCAAGTTCAGAAATGGCTATTTTTGCAGTAAAAGTTGATGCAATAGACGAAGAAGCAAAGAGATTTTATCTACATTATGGTTTTATACCATTTCAAAATAAAGAGTTATCTCTTTTGCTTCCGATGACAACAATACTAACTATTGATAAAATCACCAATAACAGAAATTAATAAATTCCTTGAAAGAGCAAAATTACGATGTAACCTTGGATTTAGCCTAGCAATAATTTAAACGCGAAAAAATCTACTTATTTTTATTTTTAATTATTAAAGCAGCAGATTGGGCAATACTTAGCTGACTTTCAGTAAATCGCAAACTTTTTTTACTCTTCTTTGACAAGTCCAAACTCCTGACGTAACTCTTTTACTGTTCTTGGTTTAAACGTTTTTGCTTTTGCGCGTTTAATAGCAGCAACTAAACGTGATGCATTTTCGGGTGACTGAAATAAATAAGCAGTTTCAATAATGCTATTTAGTTCTGCGGTTGGGATAACTGCAACGCTTTCGGCGCCTTCTTTGGTAACAACAACTGGTTTACGAGTTGAAAGTGCTTGCTCGTAAATTTTCTCAAAGTTGTTACAAGCTTCGATATAGGTAGTTGAGTCATGCATATGTTTGTTATATTTAGATTTTACTATATACCAACCTACACAATAAATTTAAAGTAAAAATTTTTTTTGCAATAGATTTTTAATAAAGAAGCGATTGAGATATCTTGAAAAATTTTGCAAGTTTTTCAATTTCATCTTGACTAGGCGCCCGCTTACCACTCAAGATATCTTCAACATCAGTCTCATTGCCAACAATTGCTACCAAGTCTCTAGGCTCTTGGTTAGATTCTTCTAGTAAAGCTTCTATCATCTCAATTCCTTTTAGAACAGGCATAGGTTCATGTTGCTGCTCATAATCATAAACTAAAGTACCAAGCACTCTTAAGTAGTTTTTATCATCCTGAGTAATATTTCTTTTATCTAAAATAGAATCGATACGTTCTTGAGTAGCAACTAACTCCTCTTCGTTAGTAATTGGGCGTGGAGGAAAAGTTGTGATTAACTCAAGATAGTAATTACTAGGTGTTTTTAAACGAGTCGTCATTTTTCCAAGTGTCGTTTTTTTATACTAACAATACTTTCGCAAAGCTTTTGTAAATCTGTTTTTTGCAATAAGCTCTAATTAAAAGGGCGGGCAAGGATGCCCACCCCACAAGATTAATACTCAACACTGACTACTCAGCACTCAGAACTCAGCACTTTCTACTCTTACTCTGCCCAAACAATTAATCTGGGTTCGTAAGCGCTTGATAGGTATTCGTGTTTTGGAAGTACTCGCAGCGATAAGCCTTGTAATCCGGATGTATTGTATACAATTTCGGCTGTGTAAGTACTTAAATCATGTTCGCCAGTGCCTTTATATTCCATTACAACAGGTACGCCGTTGACGATTTCGCCGTTAGCATCGATGGCGCCTTGATATAATTCGACTTGTACGTCCGAATTAGTCAAGCCTGCCAAGTCAACTTTTGCTGTAACGTTAACATTTTGATTAACCAAAATATCAGTTTCAGATGATACATCGATATCTTTGATTTTGATATTGAACCAACTAGTTCTTAGTTTGTCTTTCCAATCTGCAAGTTCTTTAGCTGGAGCGTAATTATTTGCGGTGAGATTGTAATAGCGGTCGCTAGCTGGGAAATAAGCACGTTGTGCATATTCTCCTACCATCCGCGCGGTGTTAAAGAAGGGACAATTCAAGCGAATTGCATCTTTCATTTTCGCTACCCAACGTCTTGGTAAAGCGTCAGCGTCACGGTCGTAGAACAATGGCACGACTTCTTTCTCTAATAAATCGTATAGCGCATTTGCTTCGATTTCGTCTTGGTAGTTGGGGTCATCGTACATTTCACCATGTCCAATTGCCCAGCCTGTGCTTACATAATCTGCTTCGTCCCACCAGCCATCAAGAACACTCAAATTTGGTAAGCCGTTCATTGCCGCTTTCATACCGCTTGTTCCCGAAGCTTCGCGTGGGCGCCGAGGTGTATTTAACCAGATATCGCAACCCGACACCATCAACCGCGCGATGTAAATATCGTAGTTGGGAACAAAGACGATTTGTTTTTGTAAGCCTTCTTCTTCAATAAAGTGGTTAATATCGCGGATAAGTTCTTTACCTGGGATATCTTTGGGGTGTGCTTTACCAGAAATTACAAACTGTACTTTGCGGTCTTTGTTTGCCAATATAATCTTTCTGATGCGCTCGATATCGCTCATCCAGAGTGTCGCACGTTTATAAGTGGCAAAACGACGAGCAAAACCAATAGTAAATACTTTCGGGTCAAGAACTTCTTGCGCTTGCGCTATCTCTGATGGTGAGGCGCCTCTATCACGCAGGTGTTTAACCAAACGGTCACGTACATAAAGTACCATATCCAAGCGACAGCGTTCATGGTTACGCCACAATTCCTCATCTGGTATGGCATCCATACGTTCCCACAATGGACTATCTACACCTGCCGATGACCAGTTAGGTCCTAAATAACGGTCGTATAGTTCTTGTGTTGATTTTGCTACACAACTACGAGCGTGTACACCGTTGGTTATGGCACCAATAGGTACTTCATCAACAGGTACACCTTGCCATAACCCTTTAAACATCTGACGCGATACAACCCCGTGCAACTGCGCTACACCGTTCGAGAAAGTCGCCATTTTTAAAGCCAGTACCGCCATACTAAACGGTGCCGACAAATCACCCGTATTCTCTCGACCTAAACCGAGAAATTGCTCTTTGTTCATACCGAAAATATCAGCGTAATACCCCAGGTAATACAGCATCTTGTCAGGCGAGAACAAATCTATACCAGCAGGTACAGGAGTATGGGTAGTAAAGATATTTGAGGAAATTACAACTTGCCGCGCGGTTGAATAATTCAAACCTTGCTCTTGAATGTACATACGGATACGTTCTAATGCTGAGAACGCCGCATGTCCTTCGTTCATGTGGTACGAAGTTACATTGTAACCTAAAGCTTTAAGCATCCGTACACCACCAATACCCAGCATAATTTCTTGGTGGATACGCATGTCGATATCACCACCATATAACTGGTCGGTAATATTATGGTCGTAAGGATTATTAGGCTCAATATTAGTATCGAGCATGTAGAGTGGTACAGACCCTACCTGAACTCGCCACACGCGCGCGTAAACCTTGCGTCCTGGATAGTCTACCTCAATTATTAACTCCGAACCGTCCTCTTTACGTTCGAGGTGTAACGGCATGTTGTAAAAATCGTTGATGGGGTAACGTTCTTGCTGCCAACCATCAGCGTTGAGATACTGTGCGAAATAACCTTGCTGATAAAGTAAACCAACACCAACCAAAGGTAAACCTAAGTCACTAGCACTCTTGAGGTGATCCCCAGCTAAAACTCCTAAACCACCTGAATATACAGGTAAGCAGTCAGCCAACCCAAACTCAGCAGAAAAGTAAGCGTAACATTCCTTTGGTTTACCTGCACGCTGTTTTTGGTACCAGGTGCGTTCTTTGAGATAATCTTCTAATTGTTGCGCTGCACGACCCATTTGCGCGAGGAAGCCTTCATCTTCCACTACTTCCGTTAAACGCGCTTGGCTAATTGTACCCAGCATCAAAACTGGGTTGTGACGACTACTTTCCCATAAATCGGGGTCTAGGCGCCGAAATAAGTCTTTTGCTTCTACATTCCAATCCCAATGCAAGTTATATGCGAGTTTTCGCAATGGTTCAAGTCGAGATGGTAAAGATGGTGATACGTTAAAAGTGCGAATGGGCTGCATAGAGGGATGCCTACTCTAATATCTAGCTATGGGTATTGTTCACTGTCTTAACCCAATGTTGCCAACTATTTATACTATCTTTGTGATATTTTAATGACTTTGTAAACTTATGTTAACTCTTGAAATTTTCGCCTTAAACAAGCCTAAAATCGCCTCTTGCTTCCATATCGCCTATTTTCCGCGTATTTCCTAAAGGAAAACTTAACGTTTGGCGCCTGTTTAACTACCCACACAGGAACCTGGTTTTTACGCATTCATTGTCGCAGACAAATCGTTGTATTTATTAGGATATATCGACAAAGAAACCAGGTTTCTATAAATGGCACTAAAAACGTTGATAATCACCGGAAATAGCAAATTTTTGGGGTCACTGCTTGCACTAGCTACCATTGCCTACATCTCAACCTGCTTTTACCTGTATTTACATCAGCGTCAGCTAATACTGCGTCCAACCTCTGAATTGTCAGCGTTTCCTGACGATACGCGCTTTAATACACTCTTTGAAAATGCCAGTGTTATTTATACATGGAACTGCTGATAGCGTGGTGCCATCGTATATGAGTGAACGACTTTATAAAGTGGCGCCGAACATTACCGAATATATAAACCTGGTGATAAATATTATTTGCGTGCGGTAGAAAAATTTATTGTTTGATCCCCCCCAACCCCCCCTTATTAAGGATGCTGCTGGCGAATGGTAGGTCTGACCCCTCATTTAACACAAATTGGTGGCTAGAGACGCGATTAATCGCGTCTCTACAGGGTCTGGAATGACGCATTCATTGTCGCAGACAAATCGTTGTTGTGATGGGCGCCACCCCCGAATCGCCAGCAGTATCCTTATTAAGGGGGAGCTAAGAAATGCATCTTTCAATAATCCCTTACCTATTCCTTTTCCTTGTTCTCTCTTAGATACTGTTAAACGAGCCAAAATCATTACTGGTATAGGATGTTTCGCCAACCCTTTAGACACACGAGTTGGCGCCTCATCGTGCATAACGGCGCCGACGGTTAAACTGTAGTAGCCAATTACACGTTCATCTAAACAACCTACATAAGTTTGGGCGCTGTTGGACTGTTGGTTCTGAAAAGCATAACGTTGGAGAAAGCGGTTTAAATCTGAATTTCCACAGTCAAAATAGTCTCTCCAAGCAAGGGGTCAACAGCTTCGGTTGCGTCACCTTTAAATTCGTTACATGTACGACAAGCTAAACAAAGGTTCTCAAAACTTGTTTCTCCATTTTTAGAAACAGGTCGGATGTGGTCATACGTCATAGGTATACCACTATTGGCTTCGGTAGTTATACTATGAACGGGTTAGAACTTTACTTTTAACAAGCGCTAAAATCTTTTAGATGCTTCGTTCCTCAGCATGACATAAGTTCAGATTTTATCCGTTTACAGTATAAGCAATAGCAACACCGTGATGAGTCTGTAGAGATTATTTGATTTCTTAAACTTTCAGGAATATATGTAGACACAACTAATTACCGAGCTTGTACATTATGTCCTCGCCAACGGAGTAACACACTTGCCTGAGCTTTACATAACATAAAACTATCCATCTCATGCCGTAGTGCCATTAACTCCAAACGTTCCTCCTGACTAAGAGTACCGTTTGAGTTACCTTCAAGCAAGACGTTATATCGTTCCATGTCATTTGCTGTTTTGTTTGCGCGCGCTATTTGCCACAAACTATCGTCATCTAATTTGTCCAACGATGCGACTTCTGCTTGAAACTCTGATGGTATATCATCCCATGCAGGGGGACTACCTATTTGTAAAACACGAAGTATTATTTCTTCTAAAGGACGATGAGTCGCGCGGGCTGTATTTACCAGTCTTGTATAAATAATCTCTGGTATTTGGAGAGTAACAGTCTCTGATGGCATATTAATTAATATATTAAGACTACTATTTTAACGATAACTCGCTTGAAAATGCGTTGCTTTGTTTACGCGCGATTGATAAAATCATAACCACACTTATAAATTTCTGACTATTTGGCATCATAAGTACGGAATAAGTAAGATGCATAACCAACCACTTCTCTAGCGGTAGAATAAACATCTCGTAATTCGTAAAAATTAGCATGGGCTGAGTAAACTTGAGAAATACCAAATTTATTTAGCGCTAGCTTAGAGCGGGGTATATGGAAGTATTGAGAAATAACCATTACACTTTGCCAATTGTTTTCTTTCATAATACGCGCGGTGTTTTTAGCAGTTAAATAAGTTGTGTTACCTTTGCTATCTACATAAATACGGGCTTCTGGTATTCCATGAGCAACGAGGTGCTGTTTCATAACTACTGCTTCGTCAAAACCTTCAATACCCACTCCACCACTTACAATTACATTTGCAAACAAACCTTGTTGATACAATTGAATTGTTTTATCTAATCTCGCTTGCAAACGAGGTGAGGGTTTCCCATTGGTTTCAACTTTATTACCTAGCACCACAGCACTATCTGCTTGATGAATATCATCATGTAACCCATCAATTACTAAAATTGCTACTGGAATAGCACAGAGCGTTGAAAGTACTCCAACTGCAAGAATTATTTTAAAATGGCGCTTCATTAATCAGATTTGATTCAATAGTGTAGATTCATCGCTATTATATAGATACAAGTAAACAGCTAGATTTTACGCATTAACCAACCCTTTCAGAGGAGTTACGTTATTAGCATAGGTTTTGAACCGATTATTCATGTAAAATATAAACAAACTTCAATCTGCATATATTTACCTAAAATCTACCTATATAAATCTATATCTCTAATTTGATATAGCCCTCAATATTAAACTTACTGGTTAATATGGACGATAATTTTTATACTAAAATCCTATTAATGTCCGCAAACCCTCTCAGTACATCTAGGCTGCGTCTAGATGAAGAAATGCGTGAAATTAAAGAGGGCTTGAAGCGTTCTAAGCACCGTGACAAATATATAATCAACACAGCAGAGGCAGTTAAGTATCGGGATATTCACAGAGCTATTCTCGACTGCGAGCCGCAAATTATACATTTTTCTGGACATGGTGCGGGTGAGGAAGGGTTGCTATTTGAATCGGAGGCAGGTCAAACTAGATTAATTGATGCAGCAGCTTTAGCTCAATTATTCCAACTCTTCAGCGAGCAAGTAGAGTGCGTTGTCCTCAATGCTTGCTACTCTGAATATCAAGCAAAGGAAATAGCCCGACATATTAATTATGTGGTGGGTATGAGTAATACAATTGAAGATAGAGCAGCATTAGAGTTTGCTGTAGGTTTTTACGATGCGTTGGGAGCTGGTAAAGGTTATAAATTTGCGTATCAATTAGGTTGCAGTTTAATTAAAATTGCGGGAATACCCCAGGAACTAATACCGCAGCTAGTTACAAAAGATGATTTACAGGCGCCATGCGAATCAGAATCTGAGGTAGAGTTGCCAGATACCGCTGATGATAACTTTGATACAAATGTATATATTAATCGACCGCCAGTTGAGACAAAATGCTATGAGACGATTTTACATACAGGCGCCTTGATACGAATTAAGGCGCCGACTAAAATGGGCAAGACTTCACTATTGGAAAATTTGCTCTCTTATGCTAGCGAACAGGGTTATGCAACAGCGAAATTAGATTTAAAACTCGCAGAAAGTTCGGTACTTAAAGACTTGCAAAGCTTTTTACAATGGTTGTGTGCAGATGTTTCCGAGAGCTTGGATATGGAAACAAAGCTATCGGAGCATTGGGAAGATATATATGGATTAAATAAAAACTGTACTCGTTACTTTCAACGCTATTTATTAACCAATCTTGAAAATCCGCTCGTACTTGCCATAGATAACTTTGAACTGCTATTTGATTACCCTGATATTTTCTCCGAATTTAGCAAACTCCTGCGAAGTTGGTATGAAAAAGCCAAACAAGGAGATAAGATAGGCAACATTTGGAAAAAAATGCGCTTACTTGTGGTTCATTCCACAGATGCTTATCCTACACTCGATACCAACTATTCCCCCTTCAACGTTGGGTTAGCCATTGATTTACCTGAATTTAATCAAAGTCAGGTAGAAGCAGTAGCTAGAGGATACCACTTAAACGGGCAAGTTGGAGAACAAGGAATAAATGAACTAATGCAGTTAGTAGGAGGACATCCTTATTTAGTACAGCAAGCATTCTCAAATCTAAAAAATCAACTAAAAAATCAGCAAACTACTCTCAAACAGCTTTTACAGCTTGCACCAACCGAACAAGGTATTTACGCAAACCATTTACGTCAGCTACTTTGGAACTTACAGCATAATCCTTTATTAAAAGATGCTTATAAAAAGGTGGTGATGGCTAAATTTCCTGTACCTGTTGATTCAGAGGTTAGCTTTAAATTGCAAAGCTTAGGTTTAGTCAAGCTTTCTGGCAATGATTGTATTCCTAGCTGCGACTTATATAGGCAATATTTCTGCGTGCGTCTAATTGAGTGATGAGTGCTGAGTGATGAGTGCTGAGTCGTAGGTTGGGTTTCGCTATCGCGCAACCCAACAAATGCAGAAGTGGGTTGTAGCATAGCCCTTCTTCGCCTGTGCAGTGATATATTTTTTACCACAGAGGCGCTGAGAACACAGAGAAAAGAGATAATAACCCGCTACTTATTTAAATATAAAACGAGAGGCGCCATTAAATTTGACCTATTCGTTCGCAGCATAAATTCTGTACAGACGTTACATGTAACGTCTCTACAATTCCTAGCTCCTAACTCCTAACTCCTAACTTATTTTATGCTTGAAGAATACATTTTTTCCGGTAGTCTCCCAGAAAATGCTAGCACCTACGTAACGCGCGCAGCAGACAAAGAATTATACGAAGGGCTTAAAGCTGGTAAATTCTGTTACGTTCTTAACTCCCGACAATCAGGAAAATCTAGCTTACGAGTGCGAACGATGCAACGGTTGCGAGATGCGGATGTTGCTTGTGTGTCGATAGATTTGTCTAGCGATAGTGTTCAAGATGCGACACCGGAACAGTGGTATGTGGGTTTGATAGATTATTTAATTGAAAGCTTTGATTTGGATGTTGAGTTAGGGAAGTGGTGGAACAAATATCAATTACTTTCCCCCTTATCTCGGTTTCGCAAGTTTATCGAAGAGGTTTTGCTCGTTGAGGTTCGCGAGAATATTATTGTTTTTATCGATGAGATAGACAGCGTTCTCAGTTTTAAGTTTCCTACCGATGACTTTTTCGCGTTTATTCGCGCGTGTCATAATCAACGAGTCGATAATCCTGAGTATAACCGCCTTGCCTTTTGTTTACTAGGGGTTGCATCACCGAGTAATTTAATCTCAGATAAAAACCGCACTCCGTTTAATATTGGTCAAGCAGTTATACTTAAGGGGTTTCAACTGCATGAAGCGGAACCGCTAGAAAACGGGTTACATCCTTATTATGAAGATACCCGCACGGTAATCCAAGAGATATTACACTGGACAGGGGGACAACCATTTTTAACGCAAAAGCTATGTCAGTTCGTGGTTGAAGAATCAAAAACAGCAAATCCTCGTACTGTCGAGCAAATAGTCAAAGCAAGAATAATTGAAAATTGGGAATCACAAGACTTTCCCGAACATTTACGCACTATTCGTGACAGGATTCTCCGAAATGAGGAGCGTGCAGGGTATTTATTGGAACTGTACCAGCAAGTGCGCGCGTCTGGAGAAGTAACAAATAACGACAGCATTGAGCAAAGTGAGTTAATGCTGTCGGGGTTAGTAGTAAAGCAAGATAATAAATTACGGGTTTTAAACCCAATTTATTATCAAGTTTTTAATCAAAACTGGATTGATACAGAACTAAAAAAACTGCGTCCTTATTCCGAAGCATTTCGAGCTTGGGTTGCTTCTGGATATAGTGACGAATCAAGACTTTTGCGGGGTAAAGCACTCCAAGGTGCTGAAAGATGGGCAAGCGATAAGAATATTAGTTACCAGGATAGACAGTTTTTAGCCGCAAGTAAAGAGAAGGAAATTCAAGAATAAATTGAGAAAAAGGAAACCGCAGCGCAAATTGAGCGGGAAAGAAAAGATAAAGAAGCAACGGAAGAGAGAAATAAAGTACTAAGTCACGCAAATAAAAGAGCTAAAAAGCGGATTCAGATAGGCAGTTCTATTTTAATTTGCTCTTTATTGCTAACAAGCATTTTAGGAGTAATAGCAATTGATGCAGCTAAAAAAGTTACAAAAGACTTTGAATATCTTAGCACAGCAGAAACTTTTGCAGAACTAACCGGACAACTTCAAGATGAAGGTTTAGATACCGAAGCAAAAGAATTATTTTCACAATCTGCTCAATCTGTAAAAATTAAAGACCATAATTTAAGACAGCAGCTATTGTATACAGGAATAGCTTATGCAAACCTGAAGCTGAGAGAAAATTATATAGACATCAATAAAGATAAAAACTCCAAAACAGCAGAAAATAAAATTAAAGAAGCTAAAACTTATCTTGATAAAATGCAACCTATACAAGGTAACTCTCCAGAAGCTCTACAAATCAAAATTCTCAAACTAAGAACTCAAGGTATTTTTGATACACAAAATGCTGATGGTAAAAACGAAAAAGCAATTACGTATTATCAACAAGCTTTTAATATTTTCAATCAGTTGAAAAAGCAAGAAACAAAAAATAAGTCTAATATCAGCCCCCCATTTAACTCAAATATACAAACCAAACTCTTATCAAAAGAAAATGTTGAAGCGTTTCACCGAGAATATTTAAAATTATTACCAGATAAAAACAATGCAACACGAAGGGAAGTATTTAAATCTTTAAAAGAACACTTTTTTGATGAATTAGGAAACTACCTATCAAACAAAAAATGGAAAGAAGCTGATGGCATAACACGGCGCCTGATATTATATAGTACTGACAGAGAAGACCAAGGTTTAGATTGGAAAAGTATTCAAAAATTGTCCTGTCCTGATTTAGAACAAATGAACCAAAAATGGTTGGACGCTTCGAGTCAACGTTTTGGTTTTAGCGAACAAAAACGTATTTACTTAGAAACCGGAAATAAACTGATTAGAAATGAAGCAGAATTTAATAAGCTTTATAACGCACAAAACTATGCCCTTTTCATTGAAAGGGTAGGATGGTATAATCCAAACCAAAGGGAAAGAACAGGAGGTTGGGTGGAATATAACCAACTAGTATGGAGGTCGGATATGGTGGGTGCCCCTAGGGGACATCTACCATGGGTGCCCCTACATCTGGGGGGGGTGGTGTCTTCTCTCGCGTTGCGACTTGTAAACTGTAACATATAAAGGCTTCAGACTTTTATCAAGATTTATTACACGAGCGTTTTCCACGTAATAATCAGCATTCCCAGATTTCGATACCTGGCACTGGCGATTTTGGATTGGGGATTTCCGATTTTGGATTGCGTTTTTGAACTATATTACGTATGCAAAATAAATTTTGCCCATGCTGTAGAGACATTACATGTAACGTTTCTACGACGGGTGTAACGTCTGTATGGGGTTTATTTAATTCACCGACGGGGAAAGTTCTGGTAAATAGTATTAAATTTCACTCTCCCAAGTTTCATCAATCATCATTGAAAAATTGTGCAGCAACTTTCTGGTCATAGCAATTAGCCATTACAAACTTTTCTGCGACCTTACGCACTTCTGAGTCTGCAACTTCCCAATTATCCCAAGGTAGCTTCATTTGTCCAGGTGAGTTCCCTACATTTTTCGTAACAGCAGTCCAAGCCTACCGGAGTCAAAAGTTTTTGGTTGATGTTGTAATTATTCGTAATCGTGAACCTCTCCCCGTAACGAGGATAGGTTTGGAGAGGGGTTTTACACAATTCAAATATTGGCGCCTTTTCAAGCAGAAACTAGTGGTTCTTGTCAAAAGTTTTGGTGTGTTTCTTCTTCTTATCTCTTTCTTTGTGACCTTTGTGTCTAAGAAAGCGGGAAATCCTCGCTCCTTATATGGTTTAATCCTAGACGCCTCTGTGTACTCTGTGCCTAATAAGGTAAAAAATATATCACTACACAGGCAAGGATGCCTGTTCCACAAAACCCCAAAATTAATGACACAGACCACTAGATTTGTTGACCCAAACGAAAAACCTCAAACAATTAAATAAATATTATTTTAACCTGTTAATAATCATTATCATCAGTATTCGTGCGAGTTGAATTCATACAAAAACAGCTTTGCACCCTGGCGCAAAGTTTTATCGAATGAGAATAATAGTGATTTTATATACACACAAATTATTACAGAATTTAATACTAAGTTACTATCAAGAATGATATTTTGGTATTTATCAAAACAGTTACAATAGAAACTGAATGACTCGATTCATACATGACCAGTTTAGTAAAGATTTTATCGAATCTTTACTGGCGCCTTTTGGTTCCATAAAAGCACCAAGTCGCGTTGCAGCAGAAGTAAAGATGATAGATATTTTATTTACTCCTCGTGTGCTGCAAAACCCTGAGTTAGCACCACTGGGTCTACTTGGAAAGTTTGCAGAGTTTCCCGCAATATTTGAGCCGTTTCGTAATCCGGTACAAGAAGATGATATTTCTGATTGTATAATCAGGGTATTGGAAGTTCAAAAAGCATTGCAGCGAGAAGCAAAGCGAAATAAAACTGTTTTGTCCGAAACAGCAATACCAAAACAATGGATTCTCACACCAACGATATCGGATGACATATTATCTAAATGTAAAGCAGACCCAGACGCAAACTGGATGTCAGGCGTATATCTTACAGCAGATATATTACGAACAGCAATCGTTGCTATACACGAGTTACCAAGTCGGTCTGAAACTTTGTGGTTAAGGATGTTAGGTCGAGATACAACACAGAAAAATGCCATTGATGAATTTATCTCGTTATCAGACAATAACTCTTTCAAGCAAGCGACGCTAGAATGTTTGTACAACTTCAAGCAAAATCTAGAATTTTATAAACCAGAAGATACAGAAGAAACGGAGTTACTTATGAGACTGGCGCCACTTTATCAACAAGACCGCGAACTTGCCAAGCAAGAAGGAAGAGCCGAAGGCAGAGTCGAAGGCAGAGTCGAAGAAGGACAACGCTTAGTTCTACGTCAACTAAACCGCCGTTTTGGTGAGATTGATGCATCAATAATAGAACGAGTTCGTTTATTGTCTACAGAGCAATTAGAAGCATTAGGGGAAGCGCTATTAGATTTTTCTGCTTTGAGTGACTTGGAAGCTTGGTTAAATCAAGTACTTCAATAAAATTAATTCTTTGAAAATTGAAGCTTGAGAGTAATCTCTCTCTACTTTCAATACTGCTTGGTTAAGAAAAATCCCCCCAACCCCCCTTAATAAGGGGGGCTAAAAACTTCTCTCTTATTCCCCCCTTATTAAGGGGGGTTAGGGGGGATAGATTCCTATAAAACTAAGTTTGGGTTTGTATAAATGCTTGTAAAGATATTCCTACACCAATTAAACAGATACAAATTGCGCTGGCAATAGGTATAAAACGGAAATATAGACTAGTTTTTGGCAGTTTTTCAAATCTATTTTTACAGTAAACAAGTAATAAGCCTATTGCTGTAAGTACGCCTGCTAGCCCTAAACTAAATGAAAGAACCAGTATTAAACCAAAACCAATATGTCCTGTCGCAATAGCACTAAGTAAGAGAACCATTGCTGAAGGGCAAGGTACAATTCCACCAGATACTCCTAATGCGATGAGACTATGCCAAGTAATAGGGGTGTTTTCTGGAGGAAGGTGGTGATGATGGTGTTCATGTTCATGATGATGAGAATGGTGATGGTGGTGATGATGTTCATGTTCGTGATGATGATGTGTATGGGGCAGGCGCCGAATTAACAAATTGACACCAATAATTATTACAATTACACCTGATATCAAATTTAACCAAGGGTAAAGACTTTCTGCGACTATATAGCGGGAAGCAAATAATGTTAGTAAACCCAAGGTAAACACACCTACTGTATGGGTTAGCGTTGTTGTTAATCCTAAAAATACAGCATGTTTCGGAGTCGCGCGCGAACCTACCAAATATGCACCTACGAGAGTTTTACCATGTCCGGGTGACATTGCATGTACGGCGCCCCAAAATAATGCACCAACTATAGCTGCAAAGCTGGTTGTAAATTGCCATTTGGAATTTGGAGATAATGAAAATTCACGGTTTTGCTGATTAAAAATGACGTTTTCTACTTTTTTTGCATGATAAATTGTTGCGAGGCAATGTGCTGCTGGTGCGTCAGGTAAAAATAAGTTGTAGTGTATCTTTAAATTTTTTGGTGCTTGTTGCCAAGTGTAATTTAGTTGTAGGGTAGTGTGTGTTGAGGTAGGTTGTAGATTTGCTGTTGTTGTGGAAGTAACCTGTAAAGTTGGGTTTTGTTTAGTTGTATCTGTAAACCGAACGCGCGAGTGCAAGAAGTTTGCTAGTTCTACTTGATGTTTTTCTACTTCCAGAGTGGTAATTTTTCCATCACGATTATCATCTGCTAATGCTACTAAACCTGTGGGTAAAGTCAGTGTAATTGCGGTTTGTATATCACCAATATTAATTTCTGCTACTGCTAAATCAGCCCAGTGTGCTTGGCTTGGAGACGCAAAGCCAATTATAACTAATAACATAGTAACAAACGAGATAATGTATAGTTTGTATCGGCGCCATTTAGTTTTCATAATTTGACCTAAATTAAAATTTCTACTTAAAATCCTAAATAATCTATTCCTGATATCCGTTTTGCTTGGGTATCAAAAGAAGGGTCAATTACTTTGATTCGCTGTTCGTATTCCATCGCTTCTTGATGTTTCCCATTACGTAATAATGCCCAAGCGAGTGTATCCAAAGTTTGTGCATCCTGACGATTCTTAACTTCGGTTTGCATGAGTGATAATGCTTCTGTAACATCTTTGGGTTTACCACGTTCGAGTAATAGTCTTGCTAACTCGCGTCGATGTCCAAACGAACCATTGATGCTGGAGTTTTCTTGACGTAATAATGTTTCTGCTTCTGTGAAAAGTACATCTGCACTTTTTTCATCACCTTGTAATTGTTTTATTTTGGCTTTGCCATGTAAAACTGCGTGGTCAAAAGTTGTAGAGGCGCCAGGGGAGTACACGCGGATTTGATTATAATAATTTTCTGCGGCGCCGTAATTACCTCGACGAGTTTCTAATTCGGCTAAGTGTAAAATTGCTAGGGGATATTTGGGTAAAATTCGTAAAGCTTCCCGGTATAAACCACGCGCTAACTCTAATTCCCCTTGTTTGTAATAAACGCGACCCAAAGCAACGCGCGTCCAAGCTGAAGTTCCGTTTTCTCCTGCTTCCTCCACTGCAATAGCAAATTTAAATGTGTCTATTGCTACAGAATGTTGTCCTTGAGCGGTTTGCACTAAAGCTTGTAAAGTTAAGCTTGCTTGACTGGGTATACGTTGCACAAGTAAGTCTGCTGCTTTTCTAGCGGTATCTAATTTACCCATCGCTAAGTTGGATGTGACAATAATTGAGAGTGCATCTTCGTTACCAGGTTGAGATTTAAGTACTTGTTCCGATAGTCTCAATGCTTCTGCAAAGTTATGTTGAGCTTGAGCAGTGCGCGCGAGTACAATAATTGCACCATTATTATCAAAAGGTAGTAGCTGAAGTGAGCGTTGGGCAGTTGTTTCTGCGAGAAGATACCAACTATTTTGTCCTGTAGCGCGCGCTAATTTAAGGTAAGCTTTGGCTAACGCAGCATGATTAAGTCCACTATCAGGTTGTAGTCGGTTGCGTTCTTTGTAAAAAGTGATTTCGTTGATAATTAATTTGGTGGTGTCGGTTGTACCTGGTATTTTTTCTGATATTTTTTCTGTAAAATGGTAGCGGTAAGAAGATGGAATGTCTTGCTTGAATAAGGTTTTGGTTAGAAGGATACCTGAAGGAGGGAGGGTGATGAGGAGTGGAATTAGTAATTTAAGCCATTTGATTTTTGGCTTGTAAAGGATTTTTATCATTATTGTGTAGTGTATATGTTTATCTACTAATGGTTTGTGTCATTAATTCTGGGGTGTTGGTCATCACCATATTAAAATCCCCCCAACCCCCCTTAATAAGGGGGGCTAAGAATAATGCTCTTTTTCCCCCCTTATTAAGGGGGGCTAGGGGGGATCAAAATTTATAGCAACTCCCCAAAACTTATGATACATACTACTAATTAGGCAGTGCCAAATAAGGAAACTCTCTTTCTAAAGGTTTATGTCCTTGTGCAGGATTTCCGGGTGTACCTGCGTAAGAAACGTTATCGGTGGTAACTTTACCATTGGTGAGAACACTGAGGGTAATATCAATTACGTCATCGGTTAATTTACGTCCAGTAATTGGGCTACCTTTAGCGTTGAGTGCATTACCGTAACCACTACTCACTGTTGTATCAATCCGCATTACATCAGGTAGAAATGCACCAAGTAAAGCTGCAGTACGTTGGTCATCATTACCCAAAGCTTTAAGGGTTTTTGTAGCTTCGGCGCCAATAGGTGCAGCAGCAGGACTCAAGTCAACGGTGGGTGGAACACTATTAAAGATATTCAATAAATCATTAGTCACAATTAGACCTTCGTTAACGCCAGGGCGCCCCAAACGCTCAAATTGTCGAAATCTACCTGTGCGAGCATCGCGTACCGAAATCGTTTGCCAAACATCAAAAGTGGTTGTATCAGTGCGTCCTTGTAGTAATTTGCGGGGAACACGAACAACTATGGCGTTAACGTTGTAACCTGTGGCAAAGTCTATAGCTTTTTCAGGGGGACGAAACCCAACGGCTGGTCCAATACCTAAAGCACCTGCACGGACTCTGAAAAATTGTTCTACATCAAAGAAGAAGGGGTCTTCACGTAGACCCGCAAATACACTCACTCTGGAGTTACCTAAAATAAATTCATTAATAGTGGGGTTTGCGTTGAGTGGTGTAGTTATACCTTTCGCGACTTCCTGACGATAACCATCCATAACAGCGGTCAACACAAAATCTTGTTCACCTTTATTATTAGGGGCGCCAAATTGGAAACGTAAAGTTACATCTTGTTTCCCTGTAGGTGTTTCATTTTTGTTAGCAACGCGCGTAACTTTAAATTCATAAAGTGCATTTGTACTGAAAAAATATTGTTGCCGTGCGACTGAACGCGGGTTCGTATTCATTACAAATATCAAATCATCTTGACGCACGCTCGGATTCTCGTCTTGTTCACGAAACACATATAAGTCAGTTAAATTAACATTTCTACCCTTGGTATCAACCTCACCATCATCATGGTCAGATGCTTGTACATATTTGGGCACGAATGTTAGTACAGTTAATATTAAACCTAAGCTGATGGCGCCCAGCTTCCATACCCCTTTGCATTTCATAGGTATTTACCTTGCATTTTATTCGTCTAAATGTTGCCAGATGCCATTACTAACAAACCAGGTCAGAAATTGTTCAATTTTTACTCACTTTTTATTCAACTCAGGAATTCTATCCACGCAACTACGATTTAGTACAAAATAATTACTAAAAATATTTGATTTTTTCCGTAACATTCAAAACGCATGGTGTATTCATAGCTAGTTATTTTAATAAAGCGCGGCGAAACTAATTTTATTTACTAATTCATGAATGGCGCCGTTTTCAAAGCTAGTTTAAGATTTTCACATTATTGCACCTTATAGGGGATGTGTACTGCACATCCCCTTTTTCTTAGTTATGTAACTATATATACTTAAAGTCTAGACAAACCTGATGTTGTAATGCCAAGCTGTAAATATTACTGATAATCAAAACTTGGCAGTATAAAAATGGATTTCATAAATCAAGTTAAGAAGACTACTGCGGATGCTATCAATAGCGTTTCAGGCACCGCGAATGAAGTTAAGATTGCTGTTGAGAATACGACAGTGGGGGCAATCGCAACAGTCACTAATACAGTGCAATCAGGTATCGAAGCAATTCAAAATGCTGGAAAATCTATAAGTGATACTGCTTCTACAACGGTTGCATTCGCGACATCTAGTGTAGTTATTGGCACCGCTCTCAAAGACTTACCCCAAACAGCGCAACTACTACTAGCTGAAATGCCCAAAATTGCTAACAGGTTGAAATATCGAGCAGGTGTAAGGGTTGGAGAAGCACCCAGAAGTGATGCGGATATAATGAAGTTATTTAATAAAATACCAGGTACATCAAAGTTAGGCGCCTCGGAAAGAGACATTCGCCAATTTTTATCTGACAAACATGGTAGCCATATTCATCCTCATTCCAAGGGAGGAAGCAACGGTGCCGATAATATAGTTTGGGAAATAGGCACCGATAATATTCGTCGTGGCGCTAATATAATGACACCAGGTGAGCAGGCTTATATTCGCGTGTACAATGCAGTTGACTCGATACTTAGGAATTCAGCTACGATAGCTAAACTTGGTATTAAAGCAACTGGCGCCGCAATGTTAACTCAAGCAATAGTTGTTGCTATATCTTACTCGCTTGATTTACAGCGTGGAGATATTACAGTTGAGCAGTATAAAGATTTAATTATTCAGGAGGTTATTAAGACAGGTATTGCTACTCCTATTTTCTTTCTCATTTTTGTGGTTGTCTTAGCACTTATTCCTGAACTAGCTGTACTGTTATCGGCGCCTATGGTTATTGCTGGATTTAATGCTTTATTTGGCATGAGCATTGCTGTACCGATTGTACAGTCAATCATTCGCCATATTGAAGCTGGAGGATTTCGAGAGGAAACAGCAAATCAATACAAAAAACTAAGTGTTTCTTGAAAAAACTCCAAAAAATGTCCAAACTTATCTTGTATTGTCTTGTGGGGTGAGCATCGCAAGCCCCACCTCAGCTTGAAACGGGCAGGGATGCATATTCCACTACAAGTCATATTCCACTACAAGTCATATAAGTAACACTGATGTATTTGATAACTAATGATAATTACTCGTTACTTGTAATTGTTAAGCAATGTAAACTATATTAAAAACAAGCAAGCACATCGCTTGTATACATACATCTTATTTTCACAGCAATTATAAAACCATGACCGCAACTTTACAACGTCGCGAAACCGCGAACGTATGGGAACAGTTCTGTCGTTGGGTCGCTAGCACCGAAAACCGCCTTTATATCGGCTGGTTTGGCGTACTAATGATTCCTACCCTTTTGGCAGCAACAACTTGCTTCATCATCGCATTTGTAGCAGCACCCCCAGTTGACATCGACGGTATCCGCGAACCAGTAGCTG
>ERZ1066124.236-NODE-236-length-49004-cov-21.986108_pt1 | contig 49004 bp, 44 predicted proteins | sample MGYA00382771_ERZ1066124 | MGnify/ENA primary metagenome ERZ1066124 (study PRJEB33369, sample SAMEA5778354) | biofilm metagenome | biome: Industrial cooling water; feature: Water cooling tower basin; material: Biofilm | place: United Arab Emirates | collected... | reverse complement strand
AACATTCAAGCAGGCGTTGCACTCCAGAATGCGCGATTGTTTGAAACCGTGAAGCAACAAGAACAAATGCAGCGGGATATTTTGCGATCGCTCACCAATGGTGTAATTTCAACCGACAAAGAAGGGAACATCATCGCCGCAAATGAAAGCGCCAAGAAGTTACTCGGACTGAGCGAAGAAGATGCGATCGAAGGCTATCCGATTACTCAACTCATCCAACTCGAAAAAGGGAGCTTCTACAATTGGTTCAATCAAGCGATCACTGCTCGAAACCGCGAACAATACTATCCGGATCAAACGCTGCAACCGATCAGGGGCGAAGAGCAACATAGTATCAATTTGTCGATTAATACGATCGCAGATGCTAACGATCATCATCGAGTCTCCGGAGCGCTGATTGTGATGGACGATATCAGCGACGAAAAGCGGCTCAAGAGTACGATGTATCGCTACATGACCCAGGAACTCGCAGAACAGCTCCTCGAAAATCCGGATGCGGCGAAAATGGGTGGCGATCGCAAAGATGTTTCCGTACTGTTCTCAGATATTCGGAGCTATACAACCTTAACGGAATCGCTCAAAGCTGAAGAAGTCGTCGAAATGCTGAATCAGTATTTTGAATCGATGGTCGAAGCCGTTTTCATGCACAAAGGCATTCTCGATAAATACATTGGCGATGCGATCATGGCAGTGTTTGGATCGCCGTTGCCACTCGATGATCACGAATGGATGGCAGTGCAAACCGCGCTCGAAATGCGGTATCGATTAGCAGCATTTAACCAAGCTCGGCAATCTCGCAACGAAAAAACGATCGATATCGGCATCGGGATTAATTCTGATACGGTGATCAGCGGCAATATCGGCTGTAGTAAACGGATGGAATTTACCGCGATCGGGGATGGTGTGAATCTCGGTTCTCGACTCGAAGGAGCCAGTAAGCTCTATGGAACTGATATTGTGATGAGCGAAAGCACATACCGTCCTTGTGCCGATCGCATTTGGGCGCGAGAACTCGACTTCATCAAAGTCAAAGGCAAAAACAAACCCGTTGCCGTTTACGAACTTGTGGGACTGCGATCTGATAAACTGCCCGACGAGAAGAAGCGCATCATCGAACACTATCACAATGCTCGGCAGCACTATCTCAATCGAAAATTCGCTTTCGCGGTCGCAGAATTCGCTACCGTTCTCGAAATCGATCACAACGACAAAGCCGCATCCTTGCACATGGAGCGCTGTCAACATTGGTTAAGAACGCCGCCCCCAGATAGCTGGGATGGTTCATGGTCGCTCACCGAAAAATAACCACTTAAGATTTTTTATTTTGTAATCTGGCGTACGCTTCTGTACGATCGCATTTGTCTACGATCGAAGAATCGGTGCGCCATTTTTCGGTTTGCCTGACATAATAATTTGTGTATTCAAGGATACCAAGTAGACGTGCAACCCGTTTCGCGATCGGATGTTCTGTATGTGATTGACCATTGCTGGATGGTCGAAGATCCGCTTGTCGATGAGTATGCCTACCAGTTTCTGCGAATTCAGGATCGACACCGTATCCAATTCGAGCAGGCGTTTGAATGTGCCAATGAGAGTGAGTACGAAGCCGTGAGACAGCACCTGGATGCCATTCGAGAAGAACGCGATCGAGCTGAAGAAATTCTCTATTGGTTGTTCTTAGATTCAGAACTGCGACGACAAGGAAAGTCCGTTCCTGATTTGTGGGAAGAGAAAGTCGGATAGAGCGATCGTTGCAAAACACAGTAAACCATCCGCGATTGAAGGCGATCGGACAGCAAGATTGCTCTTTTCTACTATGGGCGGGATTGCCGTACCTCGCTCGAAGAATTCGGCAAAAAACCTCGATCGCAAGGTAAGCTGTCAGAGTGTGAAAACTTTACGATTCGATCTGAATCTTTAGTCACACGCAACACTAGAAAATTCTTGGGTGTTAGACACTGGAACCTATGTCCGAAAATTCCTGGCACGAAACCGATTCCTTCCACGAGCTTGAAGCGTTGGCAGCACTGGTAACGGAATTACCCGATCCAGAAGATCCAAAGATCTCACGCGGGTTTGACGGACGTAGGAAAAAAGCAGCGATCGTGTTTGCCATGATTTGGAGCAGTACGATCGCACTGCATCTGGTGACTTGGGGCTATTGGTTTATTCTTGGTCTCACAACCCTGATGAGCATTCATGCGGCGCGATTGGTTCTGGCGCGTCCCTGTCGGTTGCCGAAACCGATCGAGGATGATGATCTATTCCCAACCGTGTCGCTGATGGTGGCAGCGAAGAACGAAGAAGCCGTGATCGGGCGATTGGTCGAAATGCTGTGTGGATTAGATTACCCTAGCGATCGCTACGAAGTCTGGGTGATTGATGATAATAGTAGCGATCGGACTCCCGAAATTCTCGACGCACTCGCGGAACAATATCCTCAACTTAATGTGTTTCATCGTCCTGCAAATGCGGGCGGCGGTAAGTCTGGAGCATTGAATCAAGTATTGCCGCTGACGGGTGGAGAATTTCTCGCAGTATTCGATGCGGACGCTCAGGTAGAACGCGATTTTCTGCGGCGAGTGTTGCCAGTCTTCGATCGGGGTGATGTCGGTGCAATCCAAGTTAGAAAAGCGATCATTCAAGCTGAACCTGAATTCGATTCCAAAGATTCTAATAATTTCTGGATTCGAGGGCAAATGGCAGAGATGGCGCTGGATGCCTTTATTCATCAACAACGTGCCGCAGTCGGTGGATTAGGTGAACTGCGCGGAAACGGTCAATTGGTGCGTCGAGAAGCCTTGATCGATTGTGGTGGCTGGAACGAAGAAACCATTACCGATGATTTAGATTTAACCTTCCGTTTGCATCTGAATCAATGGGATATCGAAGTTGTGACCGAGCCTGCGGTTTACGAAGAAGGAGTGACGAATGCGATCGCGCTTTGGCATCAAAGAAACCGCTGGGCGGAAGGTGGCTATCAGCGCTATCTCGATTACTGGCGATTAATTTTGCGAAATCGAATGGGAACTCGGAAAACTCTCGATCTAGCCATGTTCTGGATGCTCCAATACGTAATGCCAACGGCTGCAATTCCTGATTTTCTGATGGCAGTGCTGCGACATCGAATGATGCTGACCAGTCCGATTTCAGCGATGACACTCTTTCTATTCTTATTTAGTGCGATCGGTGGATTGCGCCGAGTTCGACGGCTCAAGAGTGCAGAGCATCAAACTTTGCTCGAATGGGCGACTTTAATGGTTCAGGGCTTGCGCGGTTCGATCTATATGCTGCACTGGTTCGCGATCGTCTCAACTGCGACGCTAAGAATGTCAATCCGTCCGAAACGATTGAAATGGGTCAAAACCATTCACCGAGGCGCGGAACATGTTTAGAAATTCTAGAGTCGAATTCGATTGCTCAGACTAAAAAGATTCATGAAACGATCGCTTATTCTCAGTCTGCTGTTTCTCGGTGTGCCAACGCTTTCAATTGCACAACCCAAACCCGTTACGGCTCCTGCACCGTTGCCACTTAAATCGATCGCGAATGTTCCGAGCGCGATCGACGATCAGATTTTGCGCGATCGTCGATCGATGATTAGTGCGATCGATCACAGCTTGAAGTATTTAGAAACACCCAAAGCCGTTCAAGCTTACGCAAAATATCCGGTTAAGACTGTGACACGCGATCGGGTGATTCGCAGTCTCAGAAGATTCCGACAATTATTGACGACTGCTCGATCTAATCAAGCGTTATCTAGTGCGATTCAGCGTGAATTTGTGTTCTATCAATCCGTTGGTAAAGACAATCAAGGAACCGTTGCTTTTACCGGATATTTCGAGCCAGTTCATACCGCCAGCCGCAAACCAACCGCTGAGTACCGCTATCCGCTGTATGCGCTTCCGGCAGGATTTTCACAATGGAAAAAGCCGCATCCGACTCGGTTAGAACTCGAAGGCGCAGACGGATTGCAAGGCAGCAAAGGGAAATTACGCGGATCAGAATTGGTGTGGATGCGCGATCGCTTAGAAGCTTTTCTCATCCAAGTTCAAGGATCAGCCCGATTGAACTTAACCGATGGAACCACAATGACGATCGGGGTAGCAGGACTCACCGATCAGCCCTACACCGGAATTGGGCGCGAGTTAGTCAAAGATGGCAAGCTGAAATTAGAAGATCTGAATTTGCCGAATGTGTTGAAGCATTTCGAGCAAAATCCCCAAGACTTAAATGTTTATCTGCCTCGAAATCGGCGGTTTGTGTTTTTTAGGAATACATTCGGTGCGCCTGCTCTTGGAAGTTTAGGGGTTCCGGTGACAGCCGATCGCTCGATCGCAACCGATAAATCCTTAATGCCACCCGGAGCACTCGCGCTAATTCAAACTCAGTTACCGATTCTGAATCGACAGCGGCAATATGAACAGCGATCGATGAGTCGCTTCATGTTAGATCAAGACACAGGTGGCGCAATCATCGGAGCAGGTCGCGTCGATATCTTTACTGGAACTGGAACACAAGCAGGTAGCGAAGCCGGACTCATCAACGCAACCGGACAGCTATATTATCCTTTGCTCAAGCGATAGATCTCCTCTTTGTTGTCTGTGCCAGAATTGCAAAAGCACCCTTGAACGCCCAGAGTCACTATGCAGCCGAATTCAGAATTTCTCACCCCTGAAGAATGTATCGAAGTTGATAAAGCACTATTGACTTCTAAAGATAAGTTTTCTGCGCGGATCGCTATTTACGCTTTACGATCGCTCAAACAAATCGCCCAAACTTCGGGACAAGCGATCGCAGATCTCCAACCCGCCCAAATCGAAGATTGGATCTACCAAGACGAAAGCTTACAAGGCGGCATCGATAGCGAGTTCAAAAAATTCTTCTCTCAGCTTGTGATTGCCTCGTTCAATCCTCTCACCCAAATCGCTCAAACAAACGGAACAAATATCGAATCTCTCACCATTCCCCAAGTCGTTGCCTGGTTCGAGGTAAAAGCAAAAGAAGCACTACAATCTCAAAAATCTTAGTCCGTTTCAACACACATCTTGCACCCGCCGTCTATCTGCGTTTCGGTCTCGCCCGGAAATGAATCTCCGGGCTAATGGGGGAAAGCCCGTTGAAACGGACTCAGACCCTCGAACTGCACTCCCAGTCCACTTCAGTGGGCTTCCTGCGATTAGCCCGGAGATTCATTTCCGGGTGGGTCAGCGCCATGAACGATTTAGCTGAAAACAGGGTTGTTGAGTATCACGCTTCATACACCGTCTCGTCTTCCTGTCGCCAAGCCGGATCAACGATACAAATAAAGACGATCGCTTCTTCCCCCACATTCCGAATATACTGACGCGCATTCGGCGGAATATAAATCGCATCCCCAGCTTTCACGGTTTGCACTTCCTCATCAATGTGCATCTCCCCGATCCCGCTGAGAATGTAATACACCTCAGAAGTCGTTAAAGAATGCGCGATCGACACCTGACCCACGGGCACGATCGCGTGTGCCAGACTGTACCGCAACTCGATCTCCTGCTTATCCGGGTGCAACAATTCCCGCAGCAGTGTCCCATCTCCCGCAACAAATTCCGGGCAGTCTGACAAATTTCTCACTAGCATCGCTTATGGTTTAGAACGATAATCCGGACACTCGATCGCGTCTTCAGACAACGCCGTCATCGGATGCACCGGACACTTGAGATTATAATCTCCCGTGAAAAATTGACAGTCCGGGCAGGGGACTTGGTGCATTTGCCGCGCTTGCTTCACCGTATCGCGCGTCGCCGCAAACACTCGCCAAACCGTCAACAATACCAACGTCCAAGCCGCGACAAAACAGATCGGAACCAAAAAGGGCTGCACCCAGTGAATCAGATGCGCCAGAACTTTAAAAAACATCTTGCGAAATCAACCAGATCGTTGTGGGCAATTTAGGTTAAATATTAGTAGACCCTATCGCATCTAACCTCGGACTTAAGGGTTATTTACTGGTTTGCGATTGCCCACTTACCAACACGATCATGAGAGTTTCCCTAGCGTCTAGCCCGGCTCAATCCCAGCAAACCCGCTACCAGCTTGCCAATCCTGAAGACTCGCTTTCCTACGAATTGGGCAAAGCCGTTCAAGAATTGCCACCGCTGTATACCCGATTGATGGCAGGTAGCATTAGCGTTCTTGTCCTCGGCACGATCGGCTGGGCGCATTTCAGTGAAGTCGAAGAAGTCGCCAACGCCAACGGAAAAATTATTCCGTCCACTGAAGTTCGACCGTTCCGCGCTTCTAGTGTGGGAACGATTACGAAAATCAACGTCAAACCTGGCATGACTGTTCAAAAAGGTCAAACCTTGCTAGAAATTGATCCGGGTGCGACTGAAACGAACGTTGCCAGTTTGCAAAACGACGCGAAGAAAATTCAAGAAGATATTCGCCGTTTAGAAGCGGAAAGCCAGGGACGAGGGGCGACCGGAGATGCGCTGCAAGACCAGTTGATTGCGTCGCGGCAGAGAGAATTTAGTGATAAACAGAATGCGGCAGTGGCGGAAGCGAATCGACAAAGTTCCTCGATCGCGGAAGCCCAAGCCCGTTTAGAGCGCTTCCAAGAAAATCTCGTCAACGCTCGTGTCTCCTTGACCAATGCCACCAGCAGCAAAGAAGATGCCCGCAAGAATCTCGAAATTGCTCAAGAGCGACAAAGACGACTGAAGACTTTAGAAAATACGGGAGCCGTTCCGCATTTGGAACTCTTGAATGCTGCCGCTCAAGTCACTCAAGCCAGCCAACAATTAACCAGCGCTGTCAACCAAATCAACGATGCTCAAGGTCAAATTAGTACGCTAACCAGCGAGATCCAAGCACAACAAGAGCGGATTAACCAAGCTCGACAAGGCTTTGAGTCAGCCCGCAGTACCGCGATGGGTCTAGCTCCCCAGCGTCAGGCAGAAATCTTGACGCAGTTGAAGCAACGTCGAGAAGAACTCACTCGGAAACAAGGTGAAATCGCAGTTGCATCTCAGCAACAAAAAGATCGCGAATCGCTGACGGCTCCGTTTGATGGTGTGGTTTATAACTTGAAAGCGACACAAGGACCGATTCAGCAGGGCGAAGAAATGCTTTCGTTATTGCCAGACGATCGAGATTTGGTTCTCGAAGTAAAGATTCTCAATCGTGATATCGGATTCGTGAAACCGGGAATGAAGGCGAAGGTGAAATTGGCGACGTTCCCCTATCAGGAATTTGGGGTGATTGAAGGGGAATTGATTTCGATTAGCCCAGATGCGGTTGTGGAGCGAGATGAGAATGGGCGCGAATTGGGTCCGGTCTTTCCGGCGAAAGTGAGACTCGATCGTAAATCGCTAACGGTTCGAGGTCGTCAAGTCGATTTGTCTCCAGGGATGGCAGGAACCGCTGACATCGTGACCAGAGAGCGATCGATTCTGTCATTCTTGATCGAGCCAATCACCCGACGATTCAGCGAAGCCTTCTCGGTTCGATAGGCGAACGAATTTGTAAGGTGTGTATCGCACACAAATCATCAATTTCGCGTTTACCCGACAACGTAGAGACGACCCGGCGGGTCGTCTCTACCCGAATTTCGCGGGGAACCTCGATTTTCACGGTAGGACAACGATCGAACAATTCAGGAAACGATCGCATCATTCAAAATCCTGAATCGCCCTAGAAAAATTTCTGATTTAACAGAACGTAATATTTCACATGTGCGCTATGATAGAGCGTAGTGTAGCGAAACGATTGCGTCTGACCACACCGCATCTTCGAGTGGTGAGTAATAGTGAGGAAACTCCCGGTGCGATCGAGCTAAATTCTTTGAGCTTTCGCTGCGATCGAAGATTTCAGTTTGATTCTCTTTACTTACTCCGAAGTTCTACATGGGCAACAAGCCAACGATCGCCTTTTCTCATTTGGGCTGCGAAAAAAATCGAATCGATACCGAACACATGCTCGGTTTGCTCGTCGAAGCAGGGTACTCCGTCGATGCTGACGAAGAACTCGCGGATTACGTCATTGTCAATACTTGTAGTTTCATCCAAGCCGCCCGCGAAGAATCGGTGCGAACCTTGGTCGAACTCGCGGAAGCGGATAAAAAAATCGTCATCACAGGCTGTATGGCGCAGCACTTCCAAGAGCAGCTTCTAGAGGAACTGCCGGAAGCCGTGGCGCTTGTGGGAACGGGCGACTATAATAAGATAGTCAGCGTGATTGAACGCGCCGAAACAGGAGAGCGCGTCACCGAAGTTTCTCAAGAACCGACCTATATTGCCGACGAAACTACTCCCAGATATCGCACCACGACCGAGGGAGTTGCTTATTTGCGAATTTCCGAAGGGTGTGATTACCGTTGCGCCTTTTGTATTATCCCGCACTTGCGAGGAAACCAACGATCGCGCACAATTGAATCGATCGTTCAAGAAGCGGAACATCTCGCTTCCGAAGGTGTGAAAGAGATTATCTTAATCTCACAGATTACGACCAATTATGGATTAGACTTGTACGGAGAACCCAAGCTCGCAGAACTCCTTCGCGCTTTGGGTCAGGTAGATGTCCCTTGGATTCGGATGCACTACGCCTATCCAACCGGACTGACCCCGAAAGTGCTCGAAGCGATTCGCGAAACGCCGAACGTTCTACCTTATCTCGATTTGCCACTTCAACACTCACACCCGGAAGTGCTGCGATCGATGAATCGTCCCTGGCAAGGTCGAGTAAACGACGGCATTATTGAACGGCTCAAAGCTGAGATTCCCAATGCCGTGTTGAGAACGACGCTGATTGTCGGTTTCCCTGGCGAAACGGATGAACATTTTGAGCATCTCAAGCAGTTCATTCAGCGTCATGAGTTTGATCATGTTGGCGTGTTTACCTTCTCAGCCGAAGAAGGAACCCCCGCTTACACCCTGGAAAATCAGTTGCCCCAATCGGTGATGGATGCGCGTCGAGATGCCTTGATGCAGCTACAACAACCGATTTCGCTCAAAAAGAATCGCGCTCAGATTGGCAAGGTCGTGGATGTGCTAATCGAGCAAGAGAATCCCCAAACCGGAGCCAGAATTGGTCGATCGAATCGATTCTCTCCCGATGTGGATGGACTAGTATACGTCGAAGGCGATGCACCGTTAGGGTCGATTGTGCCCGTGACGATCGTGGATGCTGATGTATACGACTTATACGGTCGGATTGCTACTGCTGCGGATTTGATCCAAGTTCCGGCAATGACCGTTTAGTGCAAAGTGCTGTGTTGAAATGACGATGTTACCCTGTTTGATTTCTGAATGTTAGACCTTCACCGCTTCTAGATTCTTACCCTTTCCCGCGCCCTTCAGTTGGCAATTGTATAGAGCACAACGCTGCTTTATGCCTCACTTTCAGACGGTTGGCTTTGATAAGACCGTCTTCTAGCCCACTCTGGCGCAAGACCATCAACTTTTATTAGGAGACTCAATGACCCTTTCTTTTCAAAGCCTCGGACTGTCTGAAGAACGAATTCGCCATCTGGAAGAAATCGGCTTTACTGCCCCGACTGCAATTCAAGCCCAAGCCATTCCTCATCTACTCGCTGGGCGCGATGTGGTCGGTCAAGCACAAACCGGAACCGGAAAAACTGCGGCGTTCGGTCTTCCGATCCTAGAGCGCGTTGATCCAAAATCCCCAGCCGTTCAAGCCTTGATTCTGACTCCAACTCGCGAATTAGCGATGCAGGTCTGTCAAGCAGTTCGGACATTTACCACCGATCGTCGCGTCAAAGTTGTGACGATTTACGGCGGACAATCGATCGAGCTTCAAGTCGATCGCTTACGTCGCGGCGCTCAAATCGTCGTCGGAACCCCCGGACGAGTGATCGACTTACTCGGTCGTGGTGATCTCAGACTCGATAACCTCGAATGGCTCGTTCTCGATGAAGCGGACGAAATGTTGAACATGGGCTTCATTCAAGATGTCGAAAAGATTTTGAGCCAAGCACCTTCTAGCCGTCAGACGACTTTCTTCTCTGCAACGATGGAACCGTCGATCCGCAAGCTGGTGAATAAGTTCTTAAATTCGCCAGTGACGGTGACGATCGAGCAACCCAAAGCCGCACCGTCTCGGATTAATCAAGTCGCGTACACGATTCCTCGCGGATGGACGAAAGCGAAAGCAATCCTCCCGATTCTCGAACTCGAAGATCCAGAAGCTGCGATCATCTTTGTTCGGACTCGTCGTGCTGCCGCAGAATTGACCAGCCAATTGCAAGCCGCTGGACACAGTGTGGATGAGTACCACGGTGACTTGAGCCAGAGCCAACGGGAGCGTCTATTACTCCGGTTCCGTCAGCAGCAGATCAAATGGGTGGTTGCGACCGATATTGCAGCACGAGGGATTCACGTTGACGATCTGACTCACGTGATTAACTATGATCTACCCGATAGCGTCGAAAGCTATGTTCACCGGATTGGTCGGACTGGACGTGCGGGTAAAGAAGGAACGGCGATTTCTCTCGTACATCCGCTCGATCGACGTAAGCTGCGTGACATCGAGAACCACGTGCGTCAGCGGTTAGAAATCAAATCGATTCCGACACGTGCCGAAATCGAAGCGCGGTATCTGGAGAAATTACAGGGACAAGTGCGTGAGGCGCTCGCAGGTGAGCGCGTTGCATCGTTCTTGCCGATCGTGTCTCAGTTAGCTGAAGATTACGAACCGCATACGATCGCGGCGGCTGCCCTTCAGATGATCTACGATCGCACTCGACCCGCTTGGTTGACGATCGGAACTGATCCGACTCCAGAAGAGACAGGTTCCGGACGCGGTTCAGGTGGACCCAAGCCGAAACCCGTGAAGCGCAGATCCAGCGGCTCATCCTCTCATCGTCGTCAGCCTGCACAATCCAAATAACGCTCATCTCTCTTGTATGATCAAAACTCCGGCTTCTTTTTGAGGTCGGAGTTTTTGAGATATTTAGACTCATGATGCTTTCAACTGACATCCTCGCGTTTTACCGAAATCTCTGTACGAAAACCTTGACTGTGGTGGATCTTGAAACTTCGGGTCATAAGCCGCCCCGCAGTCGAGCGATCGAGGTTTCGGTCATCAACGCCACTTTGAAAGACGGCATTCTCAATCAAGAAACGTATTTGATCAATCCGGGTGTAAACCTGCCGCCGATCATTACCGAAATTACAGGCATCACTCATGAAATGTTAGAGGATGCGCCACCCCCCGAAGAAGTTTGGACAAAGTGCTTACCGTTATTAGAGCAAGGAGTTTTAACGGCGCATAATATTGGGTTTGACTATCCGTTTATTCGATCGGAGTATGCGCGGTTGGGGATACCCTTTCATCGATCGAAGTCTGAACAATTCTGCACCGTGAAATTCTCACGACTAATGCTGTCAGAACTTCCGTCCCGTAGCTTACCGAACTTAGTCAGACATTTTCAATTTCCAGTAGGAGAATCGCATCGAGCAGAAGCCGATACGATGGCGTGTTGGTTGTTAGCGGAAATGCTATTAAAAGAGATTGCGAATGAAGATGATGAAGCAGTGTTAGCAAGAATTGGACAACAATTACTATCGATTAGCGATGTTACTAAAATTATTGGAGGATCACAGAAGACAGCACGATCGCGATTAGATGCGGCAGGTGTTGAACCTTATGTTTCTCAACGAACAGGAGCACACCTCTTCCGAAGAGCAGACGTAGAGCGCGTGTACTGGCAGCAACATCAACTTTCGCTGCCCTAACTATTGATTCGCGCGTGAAATAATACTCAGATCACAAGATAGAAAGAACTTAACTGCAATCTCCAACCCTGAACTTACGGCTATCTACCCTAAGAGGGAATACAGATTGCGTACTTTTGGCTAATTAGTACAGTGAATAAATCGTGAAACCTGAGAACGTAACCGTATTAGAGCGTTAGCTCAGGGAACGAAAATGAAAACTGCTTACAAATTTTTAATCACTTGTGCGACCGCAGCAAGTGTACTGGGCTTTGCTTCAGGCGCGAAAGCAGAAACGGCTGCGGGTTCTGCGGCGTTCAGCATCAACAATGCAGGGGTTGTTACAGGAGTAGCAATGTCGGCTGCGGTGAGTGATGCCGATACCCTTGCCGTAGCGATGAACACTCAGATTGGCAATGCGACCTATGCACTCGGTAGCATGACGACCATCACTGCACCTGCTTGGGTACGTCCCGCTGACGGAGCTGGACAAGTTGCTGCGACTGGAGAAGTTGCGGCTGTAGGTACAAGCATCCATATCTACGACGGCGAACCTGAATACTCCAGTGACTATCGCAGTAGCAGTGAGGAAGCTGAAGATGCCTACAACTCTGGTTACAACACTGGCTATAACGATGGCTTCGGTCAGGGCGAATCGTTTGGCTACAGCAATGGCTTCTGGGATGGCTACAGCAATGGCTACGGTCAGGGCGAATCGGTTGGCTTCAACAATGGCTACAACACTGGCTTCAACGATGGCTACAACACTGGCTTCAATGATGGCTCCGCTTTCGGAAACCCTCTGTAAACTTGATCGGCTTGATCAGCTTCAAGAATGATTTAGTTTTCAGTCTCTGTTTGAAATAGATCTTCCCTCTGAGTTGTGATTCTGCTCAGAGGGGTTCTTTGCTGACTGACGTGCAGTTAGTTCGCTTGTGTGTTGTATCCCTGTAGGCTTGAGTATGATGTGTTCTGTATGGTTTCGATTTTTAGTGCGATCGACAATTTGCGCTCTCTTCACTAGCAATACGATCGCAGTGTTCACTCAATCTAGTTCTGCTCAGGTTAAACAAAAGCCAGCAGATGCGAATCCTCACACAAGTCCCTACAGGTTGCCTCCGCGAGTCGTTCCCGATCGCTTTGTTTCGCCCGATTTGACCCGAACGATTCTCAACGGCGCAACGCTGGATCACTTAATGGAAGGAGAAGTGCGATCGGGTGTTGATTTTGGCGAAGGTAGAAGCGAGAATGCGACGTTTAATGGAACCGTTGAACTGAGCAATCAACTCCAACAAAGCATTACCCGTAACAATGTGCTTACAGTTGAGCAACGAGCTGAGTATCTTCAACTCATGACGGTGCTGCGGAAGCGAGAATTAACGCTCGAACAACGTAGCCCTTACACGATGATCGGTCAGCACATTCAGATGAGTTTGACCGCGAATTGTATGTTTCAAGATACTGATCCAAAGCGGAAATGTAACTACACACCGGGATTAGTTGTTGATGAGACATCACTCGATCGAGCTTTTTTGATTCCGACACGAGTTCGGCAAACGGCGAAGGTTGGAACAATGGTGACACCGGAAAGCATTGCGGAGATGGAGAAGCCAGGATTTCAGCGGGGAGCAAATGGACAGGAAGTTGCGCTCGACGTGCTGTTGATCAATGCGGGCGCGTACCCAGGCAATCAACAAACGCGATCGACTCGTATCGATCGACAAGAGAATCTGTCTTATACTCCAGCAGCGCTCTATTCTCGTGTACATCAGGTGATCAGAGCCAATTCAAAAGAAGCTGCGATCGCACGAACGATTCGCGGAAATGGTTTTGTTTGGGATCATGAAAACTTAGCATTAAATTCTGGATTGCAACTGATCACAGAAGCACTTCCGAATGTTGTTCCGCTGGTGCAGGGAACTAATGAGCCGCCGAATCCGAACTTAAACCAAAACCTTTTATTTGCAATGAACAATGCTCGTTTGCCAGAGGGTAGCTTAACCCTTTACCATGCGGGAATTGGACGAGCGGCAACGCCTCAGAAGAAGGTAGCTGACCTCAGCAAGTTACCACAGGCTTCGTATAACGGAGTGTGGATTGGGCTTTCTCCAGTCACAGAGCGAGTGTTTTCAAGAACGCTGGGCTATGAACTGACTAGCGATCGACGCATTCTCAAACAGGGCGGCGGCGAGGGTGGAATCAATAATGATGTTGATTTTATTTCAGTGATTAACACCGATCGCTATTCCTCGAATAACTTAGAAGACTTTTACACTCAGGTTTATCTTACGGTGTTCGAGCATGATGCAGATTTGGTGAGTCGAGTGCAACAAGTCGATCGCGTTCGATATTATCCGCATCTAAGCTATGTTGGGAACGTAACTCGCTCAGATAGTGTGCTGCGATATTATATGGGCGCGATTCTGGCAGAGTCTTGGAATGCTTACATTGGGGCGGATTACAGCCGGAGTACGAATACAGGCTGGAGTTATAGCTTTGGTGGAATTGGCTATTTGAACCCGGACTATGATTACTACAGTCGGCTGAGTGCTCAGTTAGCGAAACGAGTTCGATTGAGCGATCGAGCGAGTTTCTCAGTCGGAACAAGGGCAGTTTGGGCAATCGATCAAGATACACGGCTGCAAGATTTTGAAACGACCGGACAAGGAAGCGCGATCGCGCTTGAAGCGAGAGGAACGTTTTCACCGTTCTCGATCGCATTTACACGGGTGTTTGGAAATGTGTTGCCGAACTCGATCGACGGTAGTTCGGTGATTGATATGAGCTTACAGATAGCGCCGCAAATCACCTTAACTGGATTTGTCACATTGATGGATCAGAAGACAAGCTCAAATCGATATGGTGCTGGCTTGCAGTGGCGATTGAGCAACCAGGCAAGCAGTCCTGTTCTGATTTTTGCGTGGCGTAATACGCTGTATGACTACGGATTGGATAGCTTTAATCGCTCTGTGCAAGTGAATAATGATACGTTCTCAGTAGCATTTAGAATGGGCTTTTAATCGAGCAAACTTAATTGAATGATGTTTGGATCGGTTTTGGGCTTTTTGCGGCGGGATGTTGTTTTGTGCGGTTTGATTTCGACATGAGCGACGAGCCACGATCGCAGCCAAGTCGATCGCTCCTTATCCAAGTCATCCAAATCTAATGCGGCAGGAAAGAGATCAGGCGAAGGTAACTGTGCCCAGCGAATCTCGCTTTCAAACTGATCATGTCCGAAAGGAACCACTGATTCAGGCATTCGAGCAAGATATGGCAGAACATTCACACTTTGGCGGAAGTTCGATCGCTGTTTTTCCAATTGTTGAACTCTGTTCGATCGCGCTTCTCGATAGTTCAAAATCGGTGCAGGATAGTCTTTTACTCGTGGCGGTAGTCCTAATTGAACTGCGGGAACGTTTTTCAGCTCTGGAACCCATTTTTTGATAAATTCACCATTGGGATCACAGCGATCGACAGCCGCTTGTTCGGGGTTATAAATTCGCGTCCAACTCTTATCTAAACAGTGCGTCACTCCGGATTGCATTGCCCATTGATAATGATCGATCGGGCAATCTCCATCGATCAAGTGCCGCATGAAATGAAGCGCACCGTAACGCCAATCCATTCCGAGCAAGTTACCTAAAAAGCTAGAGTACAAGGCGCGCGATCGAAAGTTCATTGATAGCCAGCCGCCCGTCGCTTCTAAACATCGAGCAGCAGCATCCACGATCGGGAATCCGGTTTGTCCCGTTTTCCAAGCTTCGTAGAAGGTTTCATCAAAGTCCCAACCATCTTGATCGAAGACTGAATAGAGCGATCGTAGTTCTAACTGCGGCAAATAGCGGAATCTCTGAGTGAATCCACTTCCCCATCGTAATCGTGAAATAAATTGTTTCCGACTGCGTTGTATTTTCTGATTACTTTCATATTTCAAAGCACGTTGTGTTGTTTGATAGCATTCACGAATTGAAATCGCTCCAAATTTGATATGAGGACTTAACCCGGATGTGATATCTGCTCCAGGGTAAGAAAGTTGCCAATAATATCGATCGACTTTTTCCGTTAAAAATTCTTGTAGTAATCTTCTCGCTGCATGGGTTCCAGCAGGCGGAATCAGTTTGTTATCAGGTTGCAATCCTAAATCTATGAGTGTTGGAATCGATTCACTGAACACATCATCGGGGGTCGGAATGTTAATCGGAGTCGGCAACATTTCCGTTGTCATCTCGCGATACCAGAACTTTCGATAATCGCTGTAGAGCATCAATTCTGAAGTGCCCGCAGTCGGCTCAAACCAGCGAATTCTTAGATTCTGTTCTTCTAAAGCGCGATTGAGACGGGCATCTCTGACGCGCCCATAAATGCGTTCGTAGTCGATATAGGCATAGATGCCATCCGCGCCCGTTTCTCGAATTAGATTCGGTAAGATTTCGACCGGATCACCGAATCGGAGAATTAAGCGTCCGCCTCGATCGCGTAACTCTTCATCAAGCGATCGCAAACAATCCAGCATAAAGGCGACTCGTGCCGAACCTGTTTCGGGATGATGCAGCAAAGCACGATCGAAGATAAAAACCGGAATCACGGCTCCACGCGAAACGGCTCGGTGCAGTGGAGCATGATCACTGATGCGTAAATCTCGGCGAAACCAAACGATCGTGCGCTTCATGAATATTGTTCAAGAAATTGATTCACGTCTTCAATTAGGCGACTGAGTTCGGCTTCAGTGTTGAGTCGAATGCGATCGTCACGCAATGTCACCAGCACCCTCGCCGCAAACGGAGAAGCCCAGATATTCGGATTGCAAAATAGCTCTAGGAATACATCTCCAGTGTAGCGATATTCCATTGAAGGCTGCGGTGCGGGTCTCCCTCCAGTGGTGGATGCCGTCGTTTTTAAGCGTCCCATCAGTTCACCAAGCTGGGTCTTCAGGTCTTGAGCGGCTTCGGGCGTGAAGCGGAACGTGACCGAGCCAGTATCTAGATTTAAAGTGAATTGAGTCATGATTACTTTTTTATCGTCCTTGTCATTCTAATTTTTTAACTGATAATGTTTCACAATAATTTCGAGAATGCGATCGAATATCGATTGCAGAAATGACGCGATCGCCATTTAATTTTGAGAATTTTGTCAAAAAGCGACTCATCTTATAGAAACCTAAAAGCTATTGGTTGCCGAGCTTTCGAGCATTTCTTGAACATGAGATCTACACTGAAACCATCGCTATTCTCAGATTGTATGGTGATAGACAATCGATCGACCGTTCGCAAAGTTCTTCTCATTACTTTGCTATTAAATGTTTTTGTTCTACTGCTCAAAGCGGTTGTGGGATGGCTCACCGGATCATTGAGCTTGATTGCAGACGCGCTACATAGTTTGACTGATAGTGCGAGTAATGTTTTGGGGTTGGTATCGAGTCGATTTTCGTCACCGATTCCCGATCGCGATCATCCTTATGGACATCAGAAATATGAAGCGATCGGTGCTTTGGGAGTCGCGGCTTTCTTAGGAATTGCTTGTTTTGAGATTTTGCAAAGTGCGATCGAGCGGTTGACAAAGGTAAACGACCCGGTGAGGATTTCTGGGTCTGAACTTTGGATATTGATTCTGGTATTAGGGGTTAATCTCTTTGTCACCTTCTACGAACGGCAGGAAGGAATGCGCGTGAATAGTCCGATCCTGATTGCAGATGCTCAACACACGATGAGTGATGTTTGGGTGACGATTAGCGTCTTGGGGGGATTGATCGGGATTTGGGTGTTGAATTGGCAATGGTTAGATATTCTGCTGGCGCTTCCGGTGGCGATTCTGGTGTTTCGGAGCGGTTGGAATGTGCTGAAGCAGAATTTACCGTGGTTGGTTGATGAGATTGCGATCGCACCCGAAGCGATTCATGCGATCGCGCTCTCCGTTCCGGGTGTGATTAACTGTCACGATATTGCTTCTCGTGGTGTGGTCGGACGGCAGACCTTTATTGAAATGCACTTGATTGTGGATGCGAAAGATGTCGAAACAGCACATCAAATCACCGAAGAAGTAGAAGCCCGATTAATTGAGCGATACAGTCCAGTACGGGTCATGATTCACGTCGAGCCGCCCTCGTATCAAGAGGATCACATTAGTTTTGGCGTTTAGCGATCGGGTTGCCAACTTGCGACTCGCCACCATTCGAGAGCGGTTTCTTTTGGGATCTTTAATCGAGCATCGCCTGAATTCAAATGCAAAATCAGTGTGAGTTTTGTATCGGTATCTAACTGATTGAGAACAGGTTTGAAATCATATTCTCCGACATGTGCGATCGGGAAATCTGGAGCAGTCACATCTTCTGCACTGAACAGCGATCGATTCGCTTCCACTTCTAAGGGTTGCTCATGATTGATCGTGACGAGTCCTGGAAATCCGATTAATCGCACATGGATGGTATCAGATTGTCCGAGTGGAAATCGTTTGTAAAAGACAACTTGCCAAGCTCGATCGCTATCGTCTTGGAGTTTAGAAAGCGATCGATACAAAATACTATTGGCATCAGAGTAAGTATGAACCGATGCCAGTACAGTATGAATCCCGATCGCCCAAATTAAGACCGCTAAAACGCAACTTTTCCACAATCGCGCTAAGTTTTCCACAATCTATCCGCCGTTTTCCACAACACCACGACAAAGAGGGACGACCCAACGGATCGCCCCAGAGAACTTTATTCCCATTCGATCGTTCCAGGCGGTTTCGAGGTGATGTCATACACCACACGATTCACACCCTTCACTTCATTCACAATTCGATTAGAAATTGTTTCGAGCAGATCGTAAGGAATCCGCGCCCAGTCTGCGGTCATGCCATCTTCACTCTTCACACAGCGAAGTACGATTGGATAAGCATAGGTACGCTGATCGCCCATAACACCAACGCTGCGAACGGGTAACAAGACGGCGAACGCTTGCCACACATCGTGATAAATTCCGGCTCGATTGATTTCTTGGCGCACAATCAGATCAGCATCGCGCAGAATATCAAGTTTCTCATCATTGACTTCACCGAGAATCCGAATCGCTAAACCAGGACCGGGGAACGGTTGACGATTCACAATTTCTTCAGGAAGACCAATCGATCGACCAACTTTTCGCACTTCATCTTTGAACAGTTTCCGCAACGGTTCGATCAATTTGAACTGCAAATCTTTCGGCAATCCACCGACATTGTGATGGCTCTTGATTTTAACTGCAACGCGCTCTCCGGTCTGCGGATCAACGTTCGTATCTGCCGATTCAATCACGTCTGGGTATAACGTGCCCTGAGCGAGATAGTCAAAGGGTCCTAACCGCTTCGATTCTTCCTCGAACACGCGAATAAATTCGTGTCCAATCCGTTTGCGTTTCTCTTCAGGATCGGTGATGCCTTTTACCGCTGAGATGAAGCGCTCACGGGCGTTCACATACGCGACATCGATATGGAACTGCTCATGAAACAATTTGACCAAACGTTCTGGCTCTAATTTCCGCATGAAGCCTTGGTCGATGAACATACAAGTCAGTTGATCCCCGATCGCACGATGCAATAAGAACGCCAACGTCGAAGAATCAACGCCACCAGAAAGGGCTAAGAGAACTCGCTTATCACCGACTTTGGCGCGAATTTCTCGAACCGATTCTTCAACAAACGCATCCGTTGTCCAAGTCGGTTCACACTCGCAAATGTGATAAACAAAGTTCCGAATCAAAGCCTGTCCGTATTGGGAATGCACGACTTCGGGATGAAACTGAACGCCATAGAGTTTACGATCGTGTTCTGCGATCGCGGCACAAGGCGTATTACTCGTATGTGCGAGCACTTCAAATCCAGTTGGCAATTGAGCGACCGAATCACCGTGGCTCATCCACATGATCGAGCCATCTTCGACGTTCGTTAAGAGATCCGTCGGATCATCGATCGATAAATTGGCTTTGCCATATTCACCACGATCGCTGCGTTCAACCTTGCCGCCAAGTTGTTGAACCATGAGCTGCATTCCATAACAGACACCGAGAACCGGAACACCGAGTTTCCAAATTTCTGGGTCACAATGCGGTGCACCTGTGTCATAAACCGAACTTGGACCCCCAGAGAGAATAATGCCTTTGGGGTTGAGTTGGCGGAGTTGTTCAACGCTCGTGCGATACGACAAAACTTCAGAATAGACCTGAGTTTCGCGGATTCGACGGGCAATCAGTTCGGAGTACTGCGAACCAAAATCGAGAATCACAATCATCTGGCGATCGAGCGCATCTAAAGTCGATGTAGACGCAATCGGGGCATCCAAAACGGATGGTTCAGTGTGTGGAGTCACGGGAGTTTCCTGATGAAATGAACGGGAACAAACCGGGTATAAACGGACGTTTTGAAGATGCAAGAGAAAGTAAGGCGAGTTTTAGATATTCTGGCTATTCTAATCACATTAGCAAACCGACTCAAGCAGTTGAACGGCTTTTTTCGTTTTGACAAGTACCTGACGAGAGCGATCGAACAAAATTGAGCCAATTTCGACGTGCGTTTCGCTATGAGTGTAGATATAGTGCTGGGCGCGATCGTCGATGGTGTCGGCAATTGAGGTGTAAACCTCGATCGCTTTTCCTAAATTCCTGAGATGTTTCAATCCATCTTCAGCCGTTGCACTGTTGAAAAGGATTTGTAGATCAGGTGTGGCAATTCCGATTTTTGCTGCGTGAGCCGTGAGAATTTCTTGTCGGGCATCGGCGACATGATGATGCGTGTGGAAAATGCCGCCTGCGAGTTTAATTAACTTACCGTGGTAGCCAAATAGAAGAATGGATTTAACTTGTTGAAGTCCGGCTTCGACTAAAAGAGAGCCGATCCAATTTGCGGTTTTGATGGTGCGATCGCGTTCAATTCCCAGTTTTGCCGCCAAATCTAATCCGTTCTCCCCGATGCAAAAAACCAGCGTATCGAACTGTTGAGCTTTCTGTTTCAATTCGGCTCGAAAAATCTCTAGTTGATCTGGAGCGCTGAGCGGTTGAGCAATTCCAGAAGTTCCGAGCAGAGACAAACCCTCGACGACTCCGAAGGCTTCATTAGAGGTACGCTTTGCGAGTTGCCGACCTTCGGGAAGAATGATCGTGACGCGAAGAGATTCGCCCGGATTGAGGAGTCGATCGAGATTCGTTAACAGCAATTCTTGAGCGTAGGAATAGATCGCAGATTGTTGATTGGATTGAATTCCGATTCCTTCGCCACCGACGATCGTAATTCGCTGCGATGGGAGCGGCTTCTGCCCCCTAAATCCCCCAAATCTGGGGGACTTTGAGATCTGAAAGGTTTCTTGAAGCGTAAAAAGTTTGGGTTTCAAAGTCCCCCAGAATGGGGGATTTAGGGGGCTTTCCGTCGCTCCCATCGCAGCAAGTTGACCCAGTTCGACCATCGCCCAGATTGGTGTATTGCGAGTGAGATCGAGATTGTCACCGGGATCGCTGCGAGTAATTGCTAGAGCAGAACGATCGGAAAGTTTGGCGACTTGTTCGATCGAGATTTCCACGGTTTCGGCTGGATTGATTAGATCGAATTGAACGCGATCGATTCCAGTCCCTGATCGCAGGTGTTGGAGAGCCGCGATCGCGGACGCACAAGCAAACACAGGTAACGTATAACCCGATCTCACCATTGTTAATCCACTCGTTCCAATTGCCACAAAATCTGATTTCCTTCACGCCTGACCCGTGATACCACCCAGTTGCGCCACACCCAATGATCGCCGCGACTTGTGACCGCATTCGCATTAATATCCATCAAATCCGCAAGCTCAGAGCTACTAATCAAATAACCTTTACTTGCAATTTCATCTGCCATGTGTAACGTATCCACTAAATTCCGAAGCTGTTCGACTCGGACTTCACGCGGCAGGTTTTCGGAAACATCGACGGGCTGAGGGGCATCAGTCATAGGGACTTCTAGAACGGGGGCAGCAACAAGCGGATCAGAATCAGGAGATTTTAGCTTCGGTTGTTTCCCCAAAGAAAACGATCGAGCAATCACATCACAGCGTTCATTCCCTGGATCTCCCGAATGTCCCCGCACATATCGCCATTCAACTTTAGGCGAGTCGAGTTCATCTAACTGTTCCCAAAGATCCTGATTCAACACAGGTTTTCCGGTCGAGGTTTTCCAGCCTTTTTTCTTCCATCCCGGCAACCATTTGGTGATGCCATTCTTCACATATTCACTATCAGTGTAGAGGGCAACGACATGAGATTGACCTGAAGATCGATAGTAATCGAGGGCTGCGATCGCGGCTTGCATCTCCATCCGATTATTGGTCGTTTCGGAGTCATGTCCGCCAAGTTCTTGAACGGTTCCATCATTGAAGTAGATGACCGTTCCCCAACCGCCCGGTCCAGGATTGCCGGAACAAGCGCCATCAGTGTAAATTTTTTGAATCATGCGAGAAGTCATAGTCTATTTGAAAACTGATCTAGACTACCGTATTGGAGAAAAGAATGAACCCGGATTTTAGTTTTTCGATCGTATTAGAAACTGAAAATTTAGCCAATGCGGATTTAAACGGCTTATTGCGATCGCTTTCGAGTTTGGCAAGCCAAGATCCGTCCCCAATCGGGGCGCAAGAAGTTTTACTCATCGAAAGTGGAGATATTCCAGAAGAGTTACTAACACAATTAACCGAGCAATATCCCTGGATCAAAGTGTGTTCAGCCCCGACGGGAACGGAATATTATGAATCGAAAATGTTCGGGGCAAAATTGGCAACCGGAGACATCATTGTTTATTACGATTCCGATTGTATTTATGAATCCGGTTGGTTGAGAAAAATGCTCACGCCGTTTTATGAATCCGAAGAAATTCAAGTAGTCGCAGGTGAAACAACAACAAACGGTGTAGGAATCTATGGAACTGCGATGGCACTAGGCTATATCTTTCCGCAGTATTCTGGATGCACTGACTTGACTCCTGGTAAGAGCTATTTTCTGAACAATGTGGCATTTCGCCGATCGTTCTTACTCGATCATCCGATTCCCACAAATTTGCCGCTTTATCGAGGAAATTGCGCGATTCATGCTTATGAATTAGTCCAATCTGGTGTCATTGTCTGGCAGCAACCTCAAGCGCGTGTTCTTCATGCGCCGCCGAATGGTTTATCGCATTTCTTTTGGCGATTTTTATTGATTGGACATGATTACTATTGGCAGAAGAAATTGATTCCAAATTCTACCAATGCAGAGCCAACAATGTCAGGGAAAAAAGGGAAGTTGGCTATCTTTGTCGATCGCGTTCGGAAAATGCTCGATCGAGATATTCGCCATGCGTATTTTTTGCTCTTTTCTCTTCCGGTTGTCATCGTCTCGTCTCTACTGATTTACATCGGTTATTTGATCACAAAATGCCAACCAAATTATCTATTGAAAACTTACAACAAGCTTCTACAGGCGAGCTAGCGAGATATTATTGCGTATTCTGTATACATCTCAATACAGAAAAAATAAGATGAAGGAGTGCAAGAACCTGCAATAATTTACATCTGTTGAAAAGCGGATTTGAAGCCTCAGAAATTACAGCAGGTTAGGCAGCGTTAGAGCTAGAGTAATCCAATCGAGTTAAGGGAAGGGTGGCTTGTTTTCAGGCAATGAACGGCTAAATCGATCGGTGATGTCGGGTGAACCGGAGCGGATGGCTCCTCTCGCACGTCGGCAATCTCTCCAGGTGCAGGCATATCAGGCTTTGCGATCAGCGATTCTCTCTGGCGAAATTACCGCCGGAACTCGATTGGTCGAGACTCAACTTGCTAAACAATTACAAGTTAGCCGCACTCCGATTCGTGAAGCGATCCGCCAACTGCAACAAGAGAATTTAATTACGATCGATACTGCCGGAACGATGAGAGTTGCAACCCTCTCAATGCAAGATGCAATCCAGCTTTATACCTGTCGAATTGCGCTAGAGCAGCTTTCTGTCGCCGGAGCTTGTGAGAATGCAACCGATCAAGAGATTGCTGAACTTCAAGATTTAGTCGTTGCGGCTGAACAAACGGATCGATCGCAATCGACGAATGCCCATTTGTTGAATTTGGACTATCAATTTCATCGATCGATCGCTCGTAGCTCTAGAAATCTCTGGCTGACTTCATTGCTCGATCAAGTGTTTGATCAGATGGCACTACTGCGGATTCAGACGTTACAGACAAATCCGCAAGTGCTGGAAATTCGACAGGAACATCGAGAGATTTATCGTGCGATCGCATCTCGTGATCAGAAAAAAGCCGTTGATACGATCGTCTCTCATCTGTCAGCAAGTCGCGATCGTGTAATCCGAGAGATCGAACGCCTCAGACAAGAAACCTGAGAGACAGGAAACTTAGATTATTTCCGACTAGCATGAATATCAGTCGAGAAACAAGAACAGCATGAAGCGATTTTTTCGGGTGTTTAAGACTCTGCTGCTCGTGTATTACGCCTATATGGTCGAATACCGCGCAGAGCTAATTCTTTGGGTACTTTCGGGGTCGCTGCCAATTATTCTGATGGGAGTCTGGACACAAGCCGCACGACAAAGTAATTTCGGGCTAACTCCAACCGATTTCGCACGTTACTTTCTATCAGTATTCCTGGTGCGGCAATTAACTGTCGTTTGGGTAATTTGGGAATTTGAACGCGAAGTCGTAGAAGGTAAGTTATCTCTGAGATTGTTACAGCCGATCGATCCAGTTTGGCATCATGTTTTCTCTCACGTCTCAGAACGATTCGCCCGGATTCCCTTTGCGATTTTGCTGATTGTTCTATTTTTCTTTTTATACCCGACTGCGATCTGGGTTCCAAGTTTTACAACGGTGATTTTGTTTGCATTGTCGATCGTCTTAGCCTTTACATTGAATTTCCTAATTCAGTACACATTGGCTTTACTAGCCTTTTGGACAGAAAGAGCCAGTTCGCTTCAGGAATTTTGGTTTCTGTTCTATCTATTTCTCTCTGGTGTCATTGCCCCGTTAGAAGTTTTTCCACCTGCTGTGAGAACGCTGGCATTGTTCACACCATTTCCATATCTGGTAAACTTCCCGGCAAATATTTTAGTTGGCTTACCGACTGATCTCGTTCAAGGCTTTCTCGTAATGATTGGCTGGAGTGCGGGATTTTTTTTATTGAATCGCTGGTTATGGAAACGCGGACTTAAACAATATTCAGGAATGGGCGCATGAAGCGGTATTTTCACGTTTTGCAATTATTTTGGAGAACTGCGATCGCGGCTGAACTCGAATACCGCATCAATTTCCTGATCGCAGCTTTCACAAGTCTCGGTGGCTTAATCGGCAGTTTATTCAGCCTATTTTTGTTCTACCAAACCGGATACACGTTCGCAGGTTGGCGCTGGGAAGAAGCCTTAATCGTTGTTGGAATTTTCACGCTATTAGAAGGCTTTTCTAGTACCTTTCTCGCCCCAAATCTAAATCGCATTGTGCGCCACGTGCAAGAAGGAACGCTCGATTTCGTCTTGCTCAAACCGATTAACTCTCAATTCTGGTTATCTGGTCACACCATTTCACCTTGGGGACTACCGGATATTATCTTTGGCGCGATCGTCATTTTCTACGCAGGCGGTAAACTTGGTATTTCTCCAAGTGCTTATCTCATCAGCTTAATTCCATTGGTCTTCGGATTAGCGATTTTATATAGCCTCTGGTTCATGTTAGGCGCAACCAGCATTTGGTTTGTCAAAATCTACAACGTGACTGAGGTGTTGCGAGGATTGATCGAAGCAGGGCGATATCCGATGGCAGCTTACCCGATCGCGTATCAATTCTTTTTCACATTCATTGTCCCGGTTGCTTTTCTGACCACAATTCCAGCCGAAGCGATGTTAGGACGAACTGAATTTGGCTGGATGATTGGAGCGGGAATTTTAGCGATCGTGCTTCTCTTCGTGTCCCGCTTTTTCTGGAGATTTGCGCTCCGGTTTTACACCAGTGCTTCCTCATGATTGATCACGCATCAAAAATACCTGCAACGAATTTACCCAATTGTGGTTTTTTCGTTTGATCAACCGCAACGTCTAGAAAGCGATCGCTATTCCGTTGAATTCTCAGAGTACAAAGTTCTAGAGTTCCACTACAAAGCTATTCAACTCAATCGTTTGAACTGGCGGGATTATCTGAATCAGTCGAATCCGGTTGCAGCAGCACTCATGGCAAAAATGCGAATTGCACCTGTCGATCGTCCCAGAGTTAAAGTTGAATGTCTGCGCCTACTTGCAACTCTACGACTCGATCCCGCTCGAACTCGATTAATTTCTGGCTTTGTTGATACTTACTTGCGCTTGAATGCTCAGGAAGATCAGGTGTTTCAAAGTGAGATTGGTAGACTAGAAACACGTGAGAGGCAAGAAGTGATGGAAATCGTAACAAGCTGGATGGAACCGGGTATCGAGCAAGGAATTGAGCAGGGGATCGATCGTGGAACTCGATCGCTTGTTCTCCAACAATTAACAACGTTGTTCGGTGAATTACCAGAACCATTGAGAACTCGAATTTCAGAGTTACCCAGCGATCGTATTCAATCTCTCAGTCTCGCTTTACTGCGATTTCAAACGATCGACGATTTAGAACAGTGGCTTGAACGGTAACGAATGTAGTCGATCGATTTCGCGAAATCTCGCTAAGCTAGTGCCAATCATTTCACAACTCTAGCCCCATGACGCGCGTTCCCATTATCGGAATCACCAACCACAGCCGCAATTCGGTTGGCGAAGTTGTCCTTCCTGGAACTTATATCGATGCAGTTCAATCGAGTGGTGGAAATCCGATTTTGCTTCCTCCCACACAGACTGATCCTGAATCTCTTCTGACTGTTCTCGATGGCTTAATTCTTTCTGGTGGCGGTGATATTCATCCAATTCACTACAATGGCGAAGATCATCCGACGGTTTATGGCATCGATGACGATCGAGACAGCTTCGAGATTACGTTAGCAAAATTAGCATTGTTAAAAGGAATTCCAGTTCTAGGAATCTGTCGAGGAATGCAGGTTCTCACCGTTGCAACAGGCGGAAATTTAATTCAGCACGTTCCCGAAGTATATGGAGACGCGATCGATCATCGTTTAGATCATCCCCGTCGTCCAATTCCACACGATATCGAAGTCTTACCAGAAAGCCGATTATCTCAATTGCTCGAAGCGACACACTTGAATATTGTGTCTTGGCATCATCAAGCTGTAAGAGAATTTAGCTCAGATTGGAAACTAGCGGCTCGATCGAGTGATGGGGTGATCGAAGCGATCGAGCATCAAACTCATCCTTGGGCGATCGCACTTCAATGGCATCCAGAACTATCAATGAACGATCCCGCTCATCAGCGATTTTTTCAAGCGTTCATCTCTGCCTGTCAAGCCTGAGTCTGAATCAAATACCCGCAGCGATGTTCGCCATTTACCTGCCAGTGAGTGCGTTCGACTTTGCAGTCTGGAAGCGCGATCGCGAACATTTCCAATTCATGCCCGCACACGCTCGGAAACGATTCGGCAATTTGCGCGATCGCACAATTATATTCAGTCAAAACAAATTGATCTGGCTCAACCGGGTGACATTCCGCCATGTAGCCTTCTGAAATTCGTAGTTCAACCAGTTTCGCGACTCGTTCTGCGACTGATCCGGTTCCAAGACGATCGCGATATTCGATCGCTTTTCGCTGCCATTGTTTCTGGAGAATCGATTTCATCTGGTCTTTGCTGACCGTTTCTGCCAACGTTCCGAGCAGCGAGACCGCGAATTCATCATAGCGATCGGGAAACTGCGATCGACCTTGGCGACTTAATTCATAGACATAATTCGGGCGACCCATTCCCGCCTGAATTGCTTTGTGGAGAATTAATCCTTCTGTCTCCAAATCCTTCAAATGACGGCGAATGGCTTGGGGACTCACTTGCAACCGTTCCGCCAGCTCTTGGGCGGTCGATTCACCTTGTTTCAGCAGGTGATGGAGAATATCTTGTTTCGTCGAGGGTTGCTGAGTCGTAGTCATGGTGGGGTCTCACGTCAACGAATCGTAACGTTAGTTTACTCGAAATGCTCGATCGTTCTCTCTGGGTCAAAAGATAGAAATTCACTTTGACAACACCCAAGTTGCTAAAGTACTCTACAATAGAGTTAAGCAACAAAGAAGTTGTTTTAATTATAAACTGCTTCGGTCAGTTTCGGCTTTTCTCATCCATATCGCAACATTCGTGTTGTTTTAATAATAAGATCCATTAGATGTCCTGCGGATTTGGCTCATGAATACTGAAACTCAGACAACACAAGCGACCGAAAAGCATCTAGAAGCGATGCGCCACTTTTCCGAGCAATACGCAAAGCGCACTGGCACTTATTTTTGCGTCGATCCTGGCGTAACTGCCGTGGTGATCGAAGGCTTAGCGAAGCACAAAGACGAATTGGGATCGCCGCTCTGTCCGTGTCGTCACTACGAAGATAAAGAAGCGGAAGTGGCTGCCGCGTATTGGAATTGCCCTTGTGTCCCGATGCGGGAGCGGAAAGAATGCCACTGTATGTTATTCCTCACGCCAGACAACGACTTTGCAGGCGACAAACAAGACATTACTTTCGATGAGATTCGGCAGCACACCAATCTCGGTTAGGTTCGCTCTTTATCCTCTAGTTTCGAGAACACGGATTCAACCATGACAGCAACCTTTCAAACGCTCGTTAACCAACCCTACAAGTATGGATTCGTCACGAATATCGAGTCCGATACGATTCCTCGTGGACTGAGCGAGGATGTCATCCGTTTGATTTCTGCCAAGAAAGAAGAGCCGGAATGGTTGCTCGACTTCCGGTTGAAAGCGTATCGGCAGTGGTTAAAGATGACTGAGCCAAACTGGGCGAAGTTTGGCTATCCCGCGATCGATTATCAGAACATCATTTACTATTCGGCTCCGAAAGTCAGCGAGAAGAAGAAAAGCCTCGACGAAGTTGATCCCGAATTGCTGGAGACTTTTGAGAAGCTCGGTATTCCGCTGTCTGAGCAGAAACGATTGAGCAATGTTGCCGTGGATGCGATTTTCGATAGCGTTTCTGTCGCGACCACGTTCAAAGAGAAGTTGGCAAAAGATGGCGTGATCTTCTGTTCATTCTCTGAAGCGGTGAAAGAGCATCCGGATCTGATTCAGAAATATTTGGGCAGTGTGGTTCCGTCTGCGGATAACTATTTCGCGGCTTTGAATTCTGCCGTTTTCAGTGATGGTTCGTTTGTCTTCATTCCCAAAGGTGTGAAGTGCCCGATGGAACTCTCGACTTATTTCCGCATTAATAACGGTGAGTCGGGACAGTTCGAGCGGACGCTAATCGTGGCGGAAGAAGGCGCACAAGTGAGCTATCTCGAAGGCTGTACTGCACCGATGTACGACTCGAATCAGCTTCACGCAGCGGTCGTCGAATTGGTCGCGCTCGATAATGCGGACATCAAATATTCGACCGTTCAGAACTGGTACGCAGGAGACGCAAACGGAAAGGGCGGAATTTATAATTTCGTCACCAAGCGCGGCATGTGTAAAGGAGTGAATTCTAAGATCTCCTGGACGCAGGTTGAGACTGGATCAGCGATTACCTGGAAGTATCCGAGTTGTGTGCTAGTGGGTGATAATTCTGTTGGTGAGTTCTACTCGGTTGCACTGACGAACAATCATCAGATGGCAGACACCGGAACGAAGATGATTCACGTCGGCAAGAATACTCGCAGCACGATTATCTCGAAAGGAATTTCGGCGGGTCAGTCGAGAAATAGCTATCGCGGCTTAGTGAAGATCTCGCCGCAAGCATCCGGAGCGCGGAACTATTCGCAGTGTGATTCGATGCTAATTGGCGATCGCGCTCAAGCGAATACATTCCCGTACATCCAAGTGCAGAACAATCAAGGCAAGGTCGAGCACGAGGCTTCTACCTCGAAGATCGGCGAAGACCAATTGTTCTATTTTGCTCAGCGCGGCATTTCTCCAGAAGATGCGATCTCGATGATGATTAGTGGCTTCTGTCAGGATGTGTTTAATCAGTTGCCGATGGAGTTTGCAGTTGAGGCAGATAAGCTGCTGAGTCTGAAGCTCGAAGGCAGCGTTGGCTAATTGTTCACGCAATCGAAGACTTGCTCATAGGGTTGGATGTGTTAGCGCTCCAATCCTTGAGCGGTGTGAATCGGAGGAATTGCGATCGCGCCAGTATTGATATTTAGGACACAGCAGTTAGGAGGGAGCGCATGATTGTTGAAAATGGTGAAGTGATTCTGTCAGTTAAAGATCTAACTGCTGAAATTGATGGAACTCCAATTTTGAAAGGGATGAATCTCGAAATTAAAGCAGGTGAGATTCACGCGATTATGGGTCCAAATGGATCAGGGAAAAGTACGTTTTCTAAGATTCTGGCAGGGCATCCCGCGTACACCGTGACAGGCGGAGAGATTCTGTTTCGTGGACAAGACTTACTGGAATTAGAGCCACACGATCGGGCAACTTCAGGATTGTTTTTAGCATTCCAATATCCGTTGGAAATTCCAGGTGTAACAAATGTGGATTTCTTGCGGGTTTCGTACAATGCGAAACGCAAACAAGAAGGCTTAGAAGAATTGGATGCGTTCGATTTTGATGATGTTGTGCATTCAAAATTGGATTTGCTGAAAATGGATGCCGGATTCTTGAGCCGGAGCGTGAATGAAGGCTTTTCCGGTGGTGAGAAAAAGCGGAATGAAATCCTACAAATGGCATTGTTAGAGCCAAAGTTAGGAATTTTAGATGAAATCGATTCTGGTCTAGATATCGATGCGTTGAAGGTCGTTGCGAATGGTGTGAATGCAATTACGACAGCGGAAAATGCAACGCTCGTGATTACACACTATCAACGTTTGCTGAATTACATTACGCCGGATTTTGTTCACGTCATGGCAGAGGGTCGGATCTTACTCAGTGGCGGTAAGGAATTGGCGCTAGAGCTTGAAGCGAAAGGATATGACTGGGTTGTAGAAGGTGAAACGGTAGGTGCATGATGGTAGAAGTTTCAGCCGTTTCTGAAGTTGGAAATGTGGGCGCGGTTACATCCGTCGATCGAGCCAGCTATTTCAACGGATTACTCAATTTACGATCGACGAATTCCCCCTTTCAAGACATTCGCGATCGTGCCGCTGCCAGTGTTCACGATCGAGCGATTCCCTCGATCCGCGATGAAGAATGGCGCTTCACCGATGTGTCTCACTTGCTCACTCTCACCCTGAGAGCCGCTGAACCTGCTCGATTAGGCTTTCCGCAGATAGAAGCGTTTTTGCTACCAGAAGCGACACATTCTCGATTAGTCTTCGTCGATGGCATTTTTGCACCGGATCTTTCCGCGATCGACAATCTTCCCGATGGTGTAATGCTAAGCAATCTCGAAACGGCTCTAGAGCTAATTCCAGCCGTTAAAGATCACATTGCAAAGCTTCCTGGAGAAGACGAAGTTTTCACTGCTTTGAACACCGCAAGCTTAACGGATAGTGCGATCGTCTTTGTTCCGAGAAATCAAGATGTTGGTTCGATTCATTTACTGTTTGTCTCCACTCAAGCAGAATCTTTGATTCAACCGCGTGTGTGTGTGATTGCTGAAACTGGCAGTCGAGTCACGCTAATCGAAGATTTTGTAAGCTTGACCGAGGGCGCATATTTCACCAATGCAGTTACGGAAATTGCGATCGCCCAAAACGCAGAAGTTCGCCATACTAGAGTTCAGAGAGATAGCGCTGCTGCCTTTCACATTGGTAAAACGGCGATTTCGCAAGCTAGAGATTCTCGTTATTCGATCGCTGCCATTAATCTCGGTGGTAAGGTTGCTCGACACAATCTAGATATCTATCAGACAGGTGAGCAGACTGAGACAACGATTAATAGTTTGACGGTGATTGATGGCGATCGTGTCGGGGATACGCATAGCTTGTTGTCGCTGAGTAAACCGTATGGGATTGGCAATCAAGTGAATAAGACCATTGTTAGCGATCGCGCTCACGCGATTTTCAACGGCAAAGTTCTTGTTCCTCAAGCTGCCCAGCAAACTGACGCGAGACAATTGAGCCGCAATCTATTACTTTCTCCGAAAGCGCGAGTTGATACGAAACCTCAGCTAGAAATTGTTGCTGATAATGTGAAATGCGCTCACGGGGCGACGGTGAGCCAGCTTGAAGACGATGAAGTGTTTTACCTTCAAAGTCGTGGGATTGATCAAGAGTCAGCCCGTAAGCTATTAACGTATGCTTTCGCGATCGAGATTATTGATCAAATTCCAGTTGCTACATTACGCGATCGACTCTCTGCATTCATTCGTTCTCAACATACCTAAGCCATGACCTTCCTGCAAGAAAAAACCCTCGCCGCACAAGTGCGATCGGACTTTCCGATCTTGAATGAGCGCGTACATGACAAGCCGCTGATTTACTTTGATAGTGCAGCGACTTCTCAAAAGCCGATCGCAGTTCTCGATGCACTGCGCTACTACTATGAACATGACAATGCGAATGTTCATCGGGGCGCACATACTCTAAGTGCCAGAGCAACCGATGCGTATGAGGCAGCGCGGGATAAGGTAGCAGCGTTTATCAATGCAGCGTCTCGGCAAGAGATTGTTTACACCCGAAATGCGAGTGAAGCAATCAACATTGTCGCGTATGCTTGGGGCTTGTCGAACTTGCAGGCAGGCGATGAGATCATTCTCTCGGTGATGGAGCATCATAGCAACCTGGTTCCGTGGCAGTTGATTGCTGCGAGAACAGGTGCGGTGATCAAGCACGTTCAGTTAGATGAGAACGAAGGCTTTGATTTCGAGCATTACAAGTCATTGTTATCTGACAAGACGAAGCTAGTCTCTGTGGTTTATGTGTCCAATACGCTTGGCTGCATTAATCCGGTGCATGAGATTTGTGCAGAAGCTCACAAGGTTGGAGCAAGAGTTCTGATCGATGCGTGTCAGGCTGTGCCGCACATGGTTGTGGATGTGAGTGCGATCGATTGTGATTGGCTCGTCGCATCCGGGCATAAGATGTGTGCACCGACGGGAATTGGCTTCTTGTATGGCAAGCTAGAGGTTTTACGATCGATGCCTCCCTTCTTCGGTGGCGGTGAAATGATCCAGGATGTGTACTTTGATCATTCGACGTACGCTGATTTGCCGCACAAGTTTGAAGCGGGAACCCCTGCGATCGCAGAAGCGATCGCGCTCGGTGCAGCAGTGGATTATCTGACGAACATCGGCATGGATCGGATTCATGCTTACGAAGAAGAGATGACGGCTTATCTATTCCAGCGATTGGCAGAGGTTCCGAATCTGCGGATTTATGGACCTAAGCCTGATGCACAAGGTCGAGGAAGAGCAGCATTGGCATCATTTACAGCGGGAGAATTGCATCCACATGATCTTTCGACGTTGTTGGATCATGAAGGCATTGCGATTCGATCGGGTCATCATTGTACACAGCCACTCCATCGATTGTTAAATGCTCCAGGGACGGCTCGTGCGAGTCTGTATTTTTACAATACTCGTGAGGAGATCGATCGATTCATTGAGGCACTGAAAGATACGATCGACTTCTTTGGCGGAATGATGGGCTAAATCTAAAACAAAGTCAGCACACCAACAGCCGGATCATTGTTCAAAGCTTCGATGTCATTTATATGATTTCGTAGCATTGCTTCAATGTCGGCTGTTTTGCAATTTCCGCGCCGAATCCAGATCACTTTCGGTGGAAAGCCACGTACCAATGCAAGATCGCTAGAGTCCGCATCTTTAGTAACGATTAGAAAGTTTTCGTGTCTGGCGCGTTCCCACACCTCGGTATCTGGGACTTGATCAAGCCCTAGACGATCGACGTGATTTGAGCCAGGATAAATATCTCCTAGACGATCGACAAGCGCCGGAGAAAGATTGTGATCGAGAAGTAACTTCACGCTTTTACAATCATCAATGCTTTTTCTCGATCAGCCGCGTAACTCAGACACGCTCGAATATCTTCTACGGTTAGATAGGGAAAATCTTCGAGAATTTCTTGCTGCGACATTCCCGCTGCTAAATATCCCAGAACGTCATATACCGTGATTCTCATCCCACGAATACAAGGTTTTCCCCCTCGTTTTCCTGGCTCGATCGTAATAATTTCCCCGTAACTCATTGATTTTTCCTTCATTGGCTCATGCCATGATTGTACTCTCAGCATCCGTTCTGAACTTCTTCGATTGGCTGCTTTAGTTTCCAAGTCTGATCTTGCGAGAACTCCAGAACCATTTGATGATATTTCGCCAAGGTCGATCGATGTCCTACACTCAAGAACGTTGTGCCAATTCGCTCCAAATGCTCATACAACAGTTCCTCATTCGCCTGATCCAATGCACTGGTCGCTTCGTCGAGAATCGCGTAATTGGGTTTATTCAATAACAATCGAGCAAACGTCAGCCGCTGTTGTTCTCCTAGCGATAAGACATCCGACCAATCTTGTTTCGCCTCAAAGCCACCGAATCGATCGACTAAATTCCCTAAGTTGACTTGCTCTAAAATCTGTTGAAGCTGAGCGTCTTCGATCTCAAGCTCAGGATTCGGATAAAGCAATTGATCGCGCAAGGTTCCTAACACCATATAAGGTCGCTGAGGTAGAAAGAGAACTTGAGCAAAGTTCGGTCGAATGATTGTTCCTTCGCCAGCATTCCACAAGCCTGCGATCGCTCTTAATAATGAGCTTTTCCCACATCCGCTTGCACCCATAACTAATAAACCTTGATTTTCAGGAAGCTCGATCGACAAATCCCGAACTAAGGTGCGCTGACGATTCGGAGTTAATAGCGTCAGATGTTCGATCGCAAGTTTACTATCTTCGATCGTCTGAATCGTCGGTTCTTCTGAATCATTTTTCTGTTCGAGAAATTCCGCAAAGCTATACAGACGACTAATCCCAGCCCCAAAAGTCGTTAATGCTTGGAATCGAGCGACAACCACATTCAGTGAGAAGAAGACGCGAATAAAAGCCCCCTGAGCTTCGGTCACTTTGCCGACTTCCATCTCTCCCGCAAAGATCGCAGGCGCAACCACCAACGCAGGCAGAATAAACGGAATAAATTCATAAGCATTGGTCAAAACGTTGAGATTGAGTTCCCAAATTAGCAAACGTTTAACATTTTCAAAGACTTCTAAAAAGCGTCCTTTCACTTGGTTCGATTCTTGATCTTCTCCTCGATAAAATGCGATCGCTTCTGCATTTTCACGAATTCGCACCAAGCTAAATCGAAAATCCGCTTCTTTCTTCAATTGCTCAAAATTCAACCGTACTAGCGGTTTACCAAATACAAACGTTGTGACAATCGTTCCTGTCACGGCATATAAAACAAGAAAGATCACCAGCGGTTTAGAGATATTCCACAGTACACCACTAAACGCAATCACAGATAACACCGATTCAACTAACACTAGCAAAAAGGTCAGCGATTCTTGAGTAAAACTCCGAACATCTTCAGCAATTCGTTGATCCGGGTTATCAATCTCAGGATTGGCAGTCAGCGCATAGTAAGCTCGATCGCTAAAATAGTTATCAACAAATCGCGTCGTTAACCACTGTCGCCACTGCAAACTTAAGCGATCGCGTAAATATCGATAACCCGCCAGCAGCGGAGCATACACAACCAGCACCGCGATAAAAATAACCACAGTTTGCCAGAATCGCGATTCATCATGGGCAGATAAAGCTGAGATTAACACGCCGCGTTTATTGTTCAGAATCACGCTCAAACCTGTGTAGGCAAGCAAAAACAGCACAACTCCGAGTAAAAAGCCTCGTGCTTTCCATTTCTCATCACCTTGCCAATACGGTTTTGCGATCGTCCAAAACTGCTGAAACACTTTGAAGTTCAATCGATCCATGTTCTGCCCCAAAAACGCGGTTATTTCTAAGCGTAAGGAAAAGATTGATCCTTGTAACCCGCTATGAGACTGAAGCTGATCTTTTATGTCGATTTACTACCCAGTATTAAGAATCGTTTTGGGTATGATCGCATAAATTCGCCCAAACGCTTGAACTCATGAGCATTACCGCTCTTTGAACTTTTGTGCGATCGCGTAACACATCACGAAGCAACCACCCGATACGATCGCGAACTTTGCGACAATGCAAAAGCAAATAGATCTAGCCCTTCACCGCACGATAAGGGAGACCCCGATATGAAATTAGCTTACTGGATGTATGCAGGTCCCGCGCACATTGGCACACTCCGCATCGCCAGTTCTTTTAAAAATGTTCATGCCATCATGCACGCCCCGATTGGAGATGACTATTTTAATGTCATGCGATCGATGTTAGAACGCGAGCGCGATTATACTCCGGTGACGACCAGCGTTGTCGATCGGAATGTTCTCGCTCGTGGTTCACAAGAAAAAGTCGTCGATAATATTACTCGCAAAGATAGCGAAGAACACCCCGATTTGATTGTTCTCACGCCCACTTGCACCTCAAGCATTTTGCAGGAAGATTTGCAGAACTTTGTCGAACGGGCACAGCTTGAAGCCAAAGGCGACGTGATGTTAGCGGATGTGAATCACTATCGGGTGAATGAACTCCAAGCTGCCGATCGAACATTGCAACAGATCGTACAGTTCTACATTACGAAAGCTCGGAAGAAAGGCGATTTAGTCACTGAAAAAACTGAAAAGCCTTCGGTGAACATCTTCGGACTCACGACGCTGGGATTTCACAACAATCATGATGCCACTGAACTGAAAAAATTAATGTCCGATTTGGGCATCGAAGTGAATGCGATCGTGCCTCAAGGTGCAAGCGTTCACGAACTCAAAACCCTTCCCCGCGCTTGGTTTAACTTAGTTCCGTATCGTGAGACTGGATTGCTGGCAGCCCAATATCTCGAACAAGAATTTGGAACGCCGTATGTAGACATCACACCGATGGGAATTGTGGAAACCGCGCGTTGTATTCGCAAAATTCAACAGGTGATCAATGCTCAAGGTGGAAATGTTAACTATGAATCCTTCATTGATCAGCAAACCCGATATGTTTCTCAGGCAGCTTGGTTTTCTCGATCGATTGATTGCCAAAACCTGACAGGCAAAAAAGCAGTCGTGTTTGGAGATAGTACTCACGCTGCTGCAATTACTAAAATTCTCTCACGCGAAATGGGAATTCATGTATTGCTAGCAGGAACGTATTGTAAGTACGATGCGGAATGGTTTAAGAATCAAGTCAGCGAATACTGTGATGATGTTCTGATTAGTGAAGATCACGGACAGATTGCAGATGCGATCGCACGTCTTGAACCCGCTGCGATCTTCGGCACTCAGATGGAACGCCATGTCGGTAAACGGCTCGATATTCCCTGCGGTGTGATTGCGGCTCCGATTCACATTCAAAACTTTCCGGTCGGCTATAAGCCTTTTGTCGGCTACGAAGGCAGTAATCAGATCGTGGATTTGATCTACAATTCGTTCACGCTCGGCATGGAAGATCACTTGCTCGAAATCTTTGGTGGTCACGACACGAAAGAAGTGATTACTAAATCGGTTTCGGCAGAGTCGGATCTGAATTGGAGCAAGGATGGATTGGCGGAATTGAATCGGATTCCGGGATTTGTGCGGGGTAAAGTGAAGCGAAATACCGAGAAATTCGCCCGCGATCGCAATATCACCCAAATCACGGCTGAAGTGCTTTACGCTGCCAAAGAAGCGGTTGGCGCTTAAAACATTGAGGGGAATGCCGTCACATTCCCCTTTTCAACCTGCGTTAATTTTGTTCAGCTTCTCGACGCTTACGATGTTCTTCATAGATTTCATCGAAACGATCGATATCTTCTGCTGAATAAGAGACTGCGTTCGGATCATTTAGAATCTGTTGCATCCTGGCATGAATGGCATCGGCATCATTGCGGTGCTTCAAAATATAAGCACGAAGTTCGCTAGGAGACATAGCACTAAAATCAGGCTGCATAGATAAATCTCCAATTTCCATCTCGGAATACAATCACTTCGATCTCCTCACCCACCAAAATATAGACATCTCCAGTTCGTTCATCCAATCTCAAAATATTGATTGAAACAAACATCGCAGTGAAATTTTGGCAGAGGATGAAGCATTTTGCTTCTTGTTTTGCGGTCGGATATCGTCGTGAATTCATTCTAACAAAATCATTTAATCAGTAGAAATCATACAACCCATTTCGCAGTAGGATTAAAAATGCAAAAAGACTCGCCGTGTTTGTGACTATGCCGAATGCTACTGTGATTGGGTTGGGGAAATCTGGCAACGCTGCCGCCCGACTTCTCAAACGCCAAGGATGGCAAGTGACAATCAGCGATCGCGGTTCTTCCCCCACGCTTGAAGCCCAACAGCAAGAACTCTTATCTGAAGAAATCAATGTTCGTCTCGGTGATCTGTTCGATCCCGAATCGGTACAGCCTGATTTGATTGTGGTCAGTCCTGGTGTTCCTTGGGATGTGCCGACTTTGACAACCGCTCGATCGATGAACATCGCAACAATCGGCGAAATGGAACTCGCTTGGAGAGCATTAAATGATGTTCCCTGGGTAGCAATCACCGGAACGAATGGTAAAACAACGACAACTGCTTTAACTGCGGCAATCTTTCAGAAAGCAGGGCTTCATGCGCCTGCATTCGGCAACATCGGATATGCTGCTTGTGAAGTCGCATTGTTAGATCAGAAGATTGACTGGGCGATCGCTGAAATTAGTAGCTATCAGATCGAATCATCACCCTCGATCGCGCCTGAAATTGCCATCTGGACAACCTTTACACCCGATCATCTCAGTCGTCATAAGACCTTAGAAAACTATTTCAACATCAAAGCAAGCTTGCTGAATCAATCGAAGCAACAGATTTTTAATGGGGATGATCCTTATCTAAGAAGCGTCGGAAAAGGCTATCCCATTCAAGAAAATGCTTGCTGGACAAGTGTGAACGGCAAATCTAATCTCCTGGGAAAGCCAGAGTTCGGAGCATACATCGAAGATGGATGGGCGATCGTACAAGACGAAAAGATTGTGCAAGCCAATGCACTGAAAATGCCGGGAGCACATAACTTACAGAATCTATTGATGTCTGTTGCAGCAGCACGATTCGCAGGAATTGAGAAAGATGCGATCGCCGAAGCCGTTTCAGAATTTCCAGGGGTTCCTCATCGACTAGAACATATCTACACTTGGCAAGGAGTTGATTTTATCAATGACAGTAAAGCAACGAACTATGATGCCGCAGAAGTTGGACTCGTTGCTGTGAAAGCCCCGGTCATTCTGATTGCAGGTGGAGAGCCAAAGATCGGGGAGGATCAAGCTTGGCTCAATGCGATTCGAGAAAGAGCGGCATTTGTATTGCTGATTGGAGAAGCTGCACCGACATTTGCGAAACGGTTCGAGGAAGTTGGCTACTCGAACTATAAGGATGTTGGAACAATGGAACAGGCAGTCAAGCGATCGTCTGAACTTGCAAAGCAGTATGGTGCTCAAGTCGTTCTTCTATCTCCCGCTTGTGCCAGCTTTGATCAGTATCAGAACTTTGAGCAGCGAGGGGATAACTTCCGCCAGCTTTGTCTAGGGACGTTGCAGGATTAAGCCAATTTCGTTGCGAAATGTTAGCTTAGAAAAGATATAGATTGCGAAACTCTGATGAACAAAGTTGTGGTCGGACTCTCTGGAGGAGTCGATAGTTCAGTGGCGGCTGCTACGTTGCACGATCAAGGTTATGAAGTGGTGGGCTTGACCCTTTGGTTGATGAAAGGGAAGGGACAGTGCTGCTCCGAAGGCATGATCGATGCGGCGAAACTTTGTGAGGAGTTAGGAATTCCCCATCACATTGTGGACAGCCGCGATGTGTTTCAGGAAAATATCATTGATTATTTGGTGACTGGCTATGGGGATGGCATCACGCCATTGCCCTGTTCGCAGTGCAATAAAGCGGTGAAGTTTACCCCGATGCTGAACTATGCAAAAGAAACCTTGGGGATCGACAAAATCGCAACGGGTCACTATGCGCGGATTCGGTTTGAGAATGGACGATATCAATTATTGAGAGCGATCGACCGATCGAAAGATCAGTCTTATTTTCTGTACGATCTCGATCAAGCAGTCCTTTCACAAGTGGTCTTTCCGCTCGGTGAAAAGCACAAAACTGAAACCCGCCAAATTGCTGCATCGTTCGGACTCCACACCGCAGACAAGCCCGAAAGTCAGGATCTCTGTTTAGTGGAAGCAAATGGATCGATGCAGGCGTTTCTCGACAAATACATCACCCCGCGCAAGGGAGAAATTGTCGATCGCGCTGGTAAAGTGCTCGGTCAACACGAAGGCGTACATCACTATACGATCGGGCAGCGCAAAGGATTGGGGATTGCTCATTCTGAACCGCTGTACGTGATCGGTTTAGATGCGGCTTTAAATCGCGTGATTGTGGGTGAACGCTCTGAAGCGCAGAACCTCGAATGTACAGCAGGGCGGATTAATTGGGTATCGATCGCGCCGCCTTCCGCGCCGATTAAAGCAGATGTTCAGATTCGATATCGATCGCCTGCGACTCCTGCGACTGTGATCCCGATCGAAGATAACCGAGTGCGGATCGTATTCGATGACCCGCAATTTAGTATCACACCGGGTCAAGCTGCGGTTTGGTATGACGGCGAAGTGCTACTCGGTGGCGGGATTATCGAGCGGAGCTAATTGCACCGAATGGCACATCTCGAACTGAGAAATTTTGCCATCCTCGCCCATCAAAGTGCCACCATTCAGTCGAGAGCGGGATAAATCCTGCTCTCGTCATCGCATCTTGTAGCAATTGACGATTTCTTAGAACTTGGGCGGGTAAATTGTTGTAGTCTAAACTTGCTCGCTCGGTGAAGTCATCGAATCCGGTCGGCATCGGTAACTCTTTCCCGGTACGATCGACCAAAGTTACATCAACCGCCGCCCCTCGATTATGCCGCGATCCGTTCGCTGGATTTGCCACATATCGATCGTCCGGCAAAATCTCCCATAATCTTCTCTGAATCGATAACGGGCGGTAACAATCATATACTTTTAATCCTAATCCTCGTGTTTCTAAATCTGTTTGCACTTGTGATAACTGTTGTGCAACCGAAGCGCGTAGAATACATCGAGCTTGAGGATAAAGTTTCTGTTTTACAAAATTGTTCGTCGTGGCGTAACGAATATCGAGCGCGATGCGAGGATTAATCGATCGAATATCTACTAGCAAAGTCGGATTCAATGCGTGACTCGGATGAGGCAGCAAAAATACGATCGAGAACGACAGCGCCAGAACAAAGAGAAATCTGAGGAGTTGCATTTTGGAGTAGATGCGATCGACAAAGATTGAGACTCGAAATGCGATCGTGATGTTTCTGATTTATGGTAAGGTCAAAACTGTTGCTTATTGAATAAGTTTTTCAATTGTGATGTTTCCACAGGTCAAACTTTGGCACATGATCCCGATCGCGGCAGGGCTACACGGATTGATGTTTGTCATTCCCATTCCCTCGACTGATCCGATCGTCGAAAAGCAAGAAGAAAAACCTGTTGCGATCACCAGCCTTCCGAAACCTTCTCCGCAAGCGACAAGCACTTCAACACCCAAAGCACAACCCACTCCACCAAAAGTAACCCCGCGCGCGACTCCGAAACCTTCACCTCCTGCAACTCTCTCGCAATCAAATCCTGCACCTGCTCCAGCCCCGTCTCCGTCAACCTCTCCATCTCCGTCAATCTCTCCATCTCCATCGCCCACTGTCAGCCCCTCTCCTTCTCCGTCCCCGTCTCCAAAAGATGCTCTACAAATCGATGGTGCGACACCAGGCTGCAATGGTCGTGAAGGATGTTGGCAAGTATTGGAAACGAAAGGGCGAATGGTAGCAGGAACACTAGAGAAACAGTTACAAAATCAGGGATATCAAGTCACACAGAAAGAATTAGATGAAGATACCGGAATGCGAGTGTATCAAGTAGAAAAAGCGGGAACGGAACCATACTATTTACACTTTGTTTGGAGCGATCGCGGAACGGCATATGTTCGCAATCCTCAAATTCTCAGCCGCAGCGAACTCGAAGCTTTGACGAATATCTAGTAAGTCCGCCCTTTCCATGCGCCACCCTGACCGCGCCAATGTTTGATCGCAGAATCGATTGTCATTAGTAAGTAGAGAAATGCGATCGCAGGTAAGCAAAACGCATACCAGAACGAACAGCGGTAGAACTGCACAATTGGAAAATATGATAGCGACATTAATAGATAAGTTAATAGACTAATTAAGCTTCCAGTTAAGATTCCAATCACAGGAAAGAGATACACAATAAACATTCCGAGGACTGCCCCCACTAATAACAACGGCGAATAATTTAGCTGAGTGTAAGCAGTACGAGACACCATGTTCCAGATTGTATCCAGCGAATCATAAGGACGTAAGCTAATTGTCGTCGGGGTTAATCCGAGCCAGATTCTTCTAGAACCCGTTGATTTAATCGCATCCGCTAACGCACAATCATCGATTAAAGCTTGTCGAATTGCGGCGACACCTCCGATTCGAGTTAAGGCTTCTCTGCGAATTAAACTACATCCACCTGCGGCGGCAGCCAGCGATCGATGCGGATTACTTGCCCAGCGAAACGGATACAACTTTGCGAAAAAGAACACAAACGCTGGGATGAGTAACTTCTCCCAAAAACTGACACAGCGAAGTTTTACCATGAGTGAGACTAATTCTCGATCGTCCTCGATCGCATGGCTCACCAAATCCCGCACATTTTCCGCATCATGCTCAATGTCTGCATCGGTCAACAGAAAATAATCAGGCTCTCGTTCCATTCCTTTCTGAATGCCCTGTTCTAACGCCCAGAGTTTTCCTGTCCAACCTGCGGGTAACGGTTGAGCCGAGAGAATCTGTAGCTGTTCCGATTTCCCTAACGTTGCCGCTGTCTCTCGTGCCACTTCTGCGGTTCCATCGGTGCTGTGGTCATCGACCAGAATGATTTGGAGTGAACCCGAATACGATTGGGCAAACAGCGATCGTAAAGTCACAGGCAACAAATCTGCCTCATTTCGCGCCGGAATCACCACACACACCGAAGCATTTCGTTGAGTTCCTTCTGGCAAGCGTTGATCCATTTGCCAAAACCGTCCCCGGAACAACAACAGATAAATCCAAATCGATAAACTTACGATCGACAACCCTAGAATGATTTCACTCATGTCACAATCACCTTAGCCACAGTGCGTTAACGAGAACATCACAGTGAATACTCAGTTCATTGTAAAAGTCAAGTAGAAACTCAACTCAGGAGAATGGCAGCATCGCTATAGAGACTTGTAGTCTGTTTATATTGTTCGGGTGTGAGGAAATTTAGAATGCAGGAACGATCACTAGAGAACGCAATTTCAGCCAGTCAACACTATCTTTTATCGCTGCAAAGACCAGAAGGGTACTGGTGGGCAGAACTCGAATCGAATGTGACGATCACAGCAGAGATGATTCTGCTTCATAAGATTTGGGGCACAGATTCGAGCCGACCCTTGCACAAAGCAGAGAATTATTTGCGATCGGAACAACGAAATCACGGTGGTTGGGAACTGTACTACAACGATGGCGGCGATCTGAGTACAACAGTTGAAGCATACATGGCACTGAGATTGCTTGGGGTATCGTCGGCTGATCCTGCATTAGTTCGAGCCAAAGAATTCATCTTGGCAAGAGGCGGAATTACGAAAACTCGCATCTTTACCAAGTTCCATCTAGCGCTGATCGGTTGTTTCGACTGGCGAGGCATTCCGTCGCTTCCCCCGTCGATTATGTTTCTACCGTCGCTGAAAGTCGAAATCCCGAATCCGTTCGGCTCAGAGCCATTGTTTTCCGGTCATACCTTCAGCATCTATGAAATGTCGAGTTGGGCGCGAGGGAGTACCGTTCCGTTGTTGATTGCATTCGATCGCAAACCCATTTTCATTACTGATCCTGCCATTACGCTCGATGAACTCTACGTCGAAGGCGTTCACAACGCGGTGTATGAATTGCCAAGAAAATCGGATTGGACAGATTTATTTTTAGACCTCGATCGAGCTTTCAAATTCGCTGAAGATTGGAACTTAATGCCATTTCGCGAAGAAGGCATCAAAGCCGCTGAAAAATGGGTTCTCGAACGCCAAGAAGCCACCGGAGACTGGGGCGGCATTATTCCCGCAATGATTAATTCATTGATTGCCTTGAGATGCTTGGGTTACGACGCGAACGATCCGTATGTAGCGCGGGGATTAAGAGCGATCGACAATTTCGCGATCGAAGATGACAACGAATATCGAATTCAACCTTGTGTATCTCCGGTTTGGGATACGGGATTAGTTATACGATCGCTCATCGAATCCGGTGTTTCCCCCTCTGATCCCACATTAGTAAAAGCTGGCGAATGGCTCCTCGAAAAACAAATTCTCAGCTATGGCGATTGGGCAGTAAAGAACACTGAAGGAACACCTGGCGCATGGGCGTTTGAGTTTGAAAATCGCTTTTATCCTGATGTCGATGATTCCGCAGTCATCGTGATGGCACTCGATTTACTTCAAATGCCAAACGAAGCTGAGAAACGACAAGCGATCGTACGTTGTGTAAATTGGATTAGCACGATGCAATGCAAGCCTGGAGGCTGGGCAGCGTTCGATCTCGATAACGATCAAGCCTGGCTGAATGCAATGCCTTATGGTGATTTGAGAGCCATGATTGATCCAAATACGGCTGATGTCACCGCACGAGTTTTAGAAATGCTAGGACAGCTTCAGAGTGGCGATCCTAAAAGATGTGCAGCATTGACACCAGAACGACTCGATCGAGCTTTGTCCTATCTCGCTCGTGAACAAGAAGCAGACGGCTCATGGTTTGGACGTTGGGGCGTGAACTACATCTATGGAACTAGCGGTGTTTTAGCAGCATTGTCAAAAGTTGCACCTAACACTTATCGACGGAGTATCGATCGTGGTGCAAATTGGCTCGTTCAAGTGCAGAATCCCGATGGTGGTTGGGGCGAAACTTGCGAAAGCTACAAAGATCCAACGCTGAAAGGAAAAGGGGATAGCACCGCATCTCAAACCGCTTGGGCAATTATTGGATTGTTAGCAGCGGGAGATGGAATTGGAACTTATGAATGGGAAGCGATCGACAAAGGAATCGCCTATCTCATCCAAACCCAAAAAGATGGTGCGTGGAACGAAGACCTATTCACAGGCACAGGATTTCCCGGACATTTCTATCTGAAATACCATCTCTACCAGCAGCATTTTCCGTTGACTGCTCTAGGACGCTATCAAACGAGTCTGCAACAGCGAGTCGCGTTAAAAGTGCCATTGAGCTTAAAGGTCAAAGAAACAGTCGATCTGTTGAAAGAACCATAAATTCTTCTAGGCATCTTGACCACTTCCAAACTTTCAAATGTCAAAGGGTCTAGCAATTGCCAGACCCTGAAAACTGTAGTCACTTAGTTGTATGTGTAGCTGAAACAAGAAGTAACAAGTAAGGTGGACAGAAATCGCAAACATTCTAATTCACAATTACTACGCATCCAGCCAAATCAGGCTGTAGTTTTCAGTTGACTTTTATTCATCTCAAGTGAATCAATAATCTGAAGTGAGTGAGACAAATCTAAATCAAATTGAAGTGCGATCGTTAGTGTTGTTTCTCAGACTTTGCGAGGCGACTAAAGCAGGAGACACAGGCTTTAATCTGGCTTGGAAGAAGGGTTTGAACTTCTCTTGTGTCTTGAATTTAAAGTAGCATTCCTGCCCCAGCCCAACACATCTGATTCACCAATGTTTACAGCCCTTCATCGACTGCAATGATCGCGCTAACCTACCGCAAAATTGCCCCCCAAGTCGCGCCTCCAACGATGCCATCTGCCTCCAATCCAAACTTATTCTGCGCCGCTTTCACTGCCTCTTCTGTTCCAGGACCAAAGATCCCATCAATTTCACCGTCATAAACGCCGATCGCTCTCAATCGACTCTGCAATCCTCGAACTGCTTCGCCTCTCGCTCCCCGCCGCAAAATCGGAAATTCTCCAGTCGGTGCAGCTTCAGGACGGCGCGTTTCTGTTGGCGTTTCCTGTCTCTGTGGAGGATTCACAGCAACAGGCTCAGAAGTCGGAAATAATCGATTCCACGTCTCAGAACCCACAACGCCATCTGCCGTGATTCCAGCCGCCGATTGGAAGCGTCTGACTGCTTGATCAGTACTTTCTTCAAACACACCATTCACCGCGCCTGCATAGTACCCTAGAAGCTTCAATGTGCTTTGTAGCTCGGTGACATCTCCACCTTGACTACCGACTCTGAGAATTGAGCGGCTCGGAGTCTGAGCGAAACCAGGCGCGATCGCACAAATAACAAGCACCATTGAAAGCACAATCGATCGAATAGACTGCATAAACAAACGAGGTTGAAGACGAATCATGAGACGGAATTTTGGGGGTAAGGTTGCCTGACAATTGAATCAGCCAAAAACGAGTCAAATCAGCGAAAATTTTACACTAGGTTTTGGAAAATAATCATGCAGTCTGCACTTCTCTATCGATTTCAAGCCACTATGATAGGCGCAATCATCGGAGAAACGATCGGGATTCAAGCCTCTGGTCGCGTTCCCACCCGCCGCGATTCCTTTGATTTCATGCGCTTCTATGCCGAATCGCTGATTAATCCGAGTCGTGCTGAAAATCCGAGCGACCCTATCTTCCGAGAATCGCTTACGACTGCTGAATCTGCGATCGCGCTTCTCCCAGTCTTTCTTTTCTTCCACGAGGACTTCCCCAAACTCCGCCAAAACCTCGAAACCGTTCTCAAACTGTGGCAAAATCCCGCCGTATCCGAACTTGATTTATTAGCGATCGGCTACACCCTCTCCCAATCCCTACTCGAATCCCTCACCCCTCGCCGCTTCGTCTCCTCAATGTTCGAGGCATTATTAGCCCCACCCGAAGGCATTCCCAAGCTTCAACGCCTCCAACAAGTCGAAACCATGATTCAACAAGGAATCGGGCTAGAAGATGCCACACAGTTAATTCTGACTCTAAGTGATGCAACCACTGGAGATGCAGCGATCGCGCTTGCTCTCTACTGTTTTCTCAGCACTCCTGGAGACTTCCGTTTATCGATTCAAAGAGCCATTCAAACCCGCTATCAAGTTCCAGGTGTTGCGGCGCTGACTGGGGCGCTTTCTGGGGCGTATAACAGCACGATCGCGCTTCCCGCAGAATGGCGAATGTCAGTGACACAACAGGCAGAAATTCAGCAATTGTCGCGGCGATTGTTGGCGAGTTGGTCGGGGATGTACTTGATTGAAAAGGGGGATTATGCGATCGCGGCTCCTCAAGTCATGCGTCGAATTTAAAGCCGCTCACCTGTCCAAGCCTGATAGAAATCAGGATAGCTCATATTCTGGGCGCAATTCCAAATGATTTGATAAACAACCTCAGAACGTACTCCCTCGACATCTTCCCACTCAAAATATGCGCCACTTTCAAACTGGTCATCATCTAAGTCAGTATGTTTAGGGTCGAGGTAGTCTTTGAGTTCCTGAACAACATACGCTAAAAGTTCTTTCGATTTTAGATGCTTAAAGCAATCCGTTAACCTTTGGCGATCGCGCCGATCGCTTGTTCTCCGAAAGGTCTGAACAAATTTGAGCAAAGCTGCGATCGCTTGCTCATCACTCATCCCAAACTGTCCTAACTGTTGAGCAATACTCCAATAAGAATCATCTGGATCCAATAATTCGATCAAGGTTTCGATCGCCAACGAATTTCCAGGATCAACAACTCCCAAAGCTCCAGCAGCAGCATACCGATTACTCGAACTTTGCGATCGTTGAATCAGTCGTGTTAGTGCATTGATTACCGCTTGATTCCCAACTTCAACACTACGAAAAATCGATAGAACTTCAGAAAGAAAATCATCAGGCTTTGTCTCTACAAGCTGAATCAATGCGTTAATTGCTAATTGCTTAGTACTATCGATTTCTAGCAGAGAGTAGAGAACTGGAAGACATGGAGTATCTGAGATTGAAGTTTGTACCAATTGAATTAAGATGTCGATCGCGTTTTGACAATTCGGATCATTTCTTGACAGACTATCCGACGCTCTCCACAGTAAATATTCTTGAAGTCTGTGCAGTCGATGATCAATCTGCGGTGAAGGCTCTTGTCTCTCAAGTTGTACAGTTTCCAAAATCTCAGAAAGAACTGCGATCGCAATAGGATTACCCGAATCAATTCCCAGCAATGCCGCAGCAATATGACAACGCAGTAAAGGTTCTTGAGCATCAATCAAAAGGCTGGAAAGTTTAGCGATCGCGCTTGAATTTCCGACTGCAATTCTTCCCAATGCGTTTACAGCATACCAACCGAAGTAACAACTAGACGGATAGAATTCATCTGGATAGCATTTTGACTGTTGAACTAGATCGATCAGCGTCGAGATTGCTACTGGATTCTCTATTCCAATCAAACTAAGCGTTTCCGCACTCCAGTTACAAAGATGAACATAATGACTGCTGGCTTGCTCGTCGTTAAGCTGTTGCCATCTGTGCAGAAGATCAACGATCGCCGCAATAACAATCTCATTTCCAGATTCGACTTCTCTGAGCTTACAAATCACATCTCGAAAAATTGCGTAGGCGCGAGAATCAGCCAGATCTAAATCAGCATTAGCAATTTCAATCAATGTAGAAGTAATTACAGGATTCTGTGGATCGATTGCGATCAAACTTGTAACTGCTTTAAATCGATTCCGAAACGACTGAGGATATTGAATTAGTTGTTCTAAAGCTGCGATGGCACTCTCATCACCCGGATTCAACCGCCCTAATTCCTCAGCAGCACACCGAAGAACAAACAAACTGTCTGTTGTGTGGATAACCTCAGCTAACCGATTTGCAACTCGTTTGATATCCGTTCGTTTTAATGCTTCTCTTGCAGCAATTGTTAGAGCTTGTGGATAAGTCTTCCAATCACTCTTGGATGTTCGACAGAAAGGATAGCTCCACTTAAGAAGCTGATCGACGATTGAATCGGCTTGTGAGCTATTTGGAAAGAGTGCGATCGCTTCAGCCGCTAGGAAATAAGTTTGGTAGGTGAAGAAAGAATTACAGCGATCGTCAAAATTGAGCAGGGTATCGATAAGAGCCTCTTTTTCTTTCAGCGACACATCATCGCTTGAGAACCAGTCTAAAATCGCTTTTCTAGGGCGTATCTGCAAACTAGGGAGCGACCCTAAATTTAGGGTGCATCTTCGAG
>ERZ1066124.235-NODE-235-length-49017-cov-21.834954_pt1 | contig 49017 bp, 36 predicted proteins | sample MGYA00382771_ERZ1066124 | MGnify/ENA primary metagenome ERZ1066124 (study PRJEB33369, sample SAMEA5778354) | biofilm metagenome | biome: Industrial cooling water; feature: Water cooling tower basin; material: Biofilm | place: United Arab Emirates | collected... | reverse complement strand
TATAATTAAGTTTGAGTGGCGCCATATTACCATTCACAGTTATTTTACTTGCTTAGATGTATAAAATATATACTAAAATACTGAATATAAAAAGCGAATAATTTAAAATATGCACCTGGCAACGGATTATTAACGGATGTAACGGATAGGTTGTTTTAAGTAATTATTGGTCTGTGTCATTTATTTTGGTTAGTTGTGGCACAGGCATCCCTGCCTGTGTGGTGATGTATTTTTTACCTTATTAGGCACAGAGTACACTGAGAGAAGATAATTCAACCACATAAGGAGCGAGACACGCTCGTACACAAAGTAAAGAAGAAAGGTGGTACGGTTATGACGCCTTGAAGGATTCGATTGTAGTAAATTGTTACCGTTGTTGAAAGGTAAAAATCACTGTTACTCATTGTGACAGGGGAAGCGCGAAAATACACAAGTGATGCAACATCATTACACCCAATTTGTTAAATGTAATTGAGTGTCGCTATTGTAATAGAGTTTGTCTGCGTGAGCTACAGTACTTAAAAGAAATCCCCCTCTCTCTTCGGGGGACTTCATAAGTAAAAATCTTAGCCCCCCTTATCAAGGAGGGTTGGGGGGATCAAAATTCAAAATAAACGCAATACTGGCAGCATATTAATATTAGATAAACTCGATAAAGTTAGTTATTTTAATTAGCATTTAAACATATTTTATCTGATAAAATAATATTGTATTTAGTTTTAAATGGGTGAATTTATGCATGGCAAAAAGAGTATTATCAGATTACGATAGCCCTTGGAAAGAAGCATTAGATGTATATTTTGAATCATTCATGGAGCTATGTTTTCCTCATATTCATAGAGACATAGATTGGCAAAGAGGTTATGAATCATGGGATACAGAATTAAGAGAAATAATTAGAGACGCTGAAATTGGAAATAGGGTTGCAGACAAGTTGGTAAAAGTTTGGCTCCATGATGGAGAAGAAGTTTTTGTATTGAATTAGATGGGATGGTAATAAACGCTCGTGAGTCAGTTGTCACGGCTTTGAGGACACGGTTTGGTGTTACACCAACAGAAGTTAGCGAGCGTCTTGAGGCAATAGATGATTTAGATGTGTTGAGAAAACTTCTCGAACAATCAATTACTATAGCTTCTATAGAGGAATTTCAGCTTCGACTCAATGAAATTCCCCCATCTGAAGAAGCCTCGGAATAATAAAACTTGTAAGTTGTGCTTTACGTTTTGATTAAATACATGGTAGAGACGTTACATATAACGTCTCTACCGTATCTTGGGTTTTATGCGCGTATTTACCATTTTAACGGCGCCTTTATAATGAATTACGCTTAAAAGGCGCCTAACATGACTATTTAGATAGTAAAATTATATACTTTTGGTCAAGGTAAAAAGCCGTGTTTTTCTCAATATAAATACGAAATTCGCGTTTTTAGGTCAAATAATATACCTTTATATTGATTTTTGACTTACTTCGGCGCCTAAATAATACATTAATAATACGTGTTAAAACGTTCCCAATAAAGGGAGTACTTTAATTTTTAGCAAATCAATCAAGTCAGTATCCATATAATTATAGTCGTCTAGTATATCTAAGCAAATAACTCGCTTGCCTTTCAAATACGGCTTGAATTTTTTTGATAGCTTGTTTCGATGAGCTTTTTCCATGACAAATATAATATCCGCGCGTTCAATAGCTTCAACAGATAGAGGTATTTCAGCGTCATGGTTTAAACCCGCAGATTCTACATCTAGTCCTTTGTATTCAGAAAATACTGCTTCTGCTGTCGGACTTCTGAGTTTATTTTGGCTACATATAAATAAAAGTTTTTTGATTTTCACGCTTTATACTGTTGTATTCAATCTAGTGATTAATTGAGTCCATTTTAATGGACTTAAGCTTTTAGCCTATGGGTTTTAACCCTAGGCGGGTTTTGTGAGAAAAATTATAATAAAATAAATGCACAGGCAGGGATGCCTGTGCTACAAGAGATAAATATTTAGTTGTTAAAGCTTAGACCATTTCTGATTGTTGCATAGCAGGTTGAGGTTGAGGTTGGAACATGAACAGCGAGTATACAACGTCTCTACGGATATTTGTCATCATATCTAAGAATAATTCGTAACCTTCGCTCTTATATTCAATTAATGGGTCTTTCTGTCCATAACCACGTAACCCTACTGACTCACGTAAAGCATCCATACCTTGTAAATGCTCACGCCATAAAGTATCAATACGTTGCAAAATAAAGAAGCGTTCGGCTTGACGCATTAAACCAGCTTGTATTTGGTCGATTTGTGCCTCTTTCATATCATAAGCAATACGAACTTGCTCATGAAGAAAAGCTTTAATTTCGCCCACCGACATGTCTACCAACTGTTCTGATTGTAAATCAGCTAGTAAATAAACAAATTCTTTGACTTTTTCAACTAATTTATCGAGTTCCCATTCTTCTGAAGGCAAGTCAATATTAATATAGTAGTCAACGATGTCATCCATCGTCTTCTCAGCATATTTAATTACTTGCTCTTTCAAATCTTGCCCTTCTAATACCCGGCGCCGTTCCGCGTAAATAGCACGACGTTGGTTATTCATAACTTCGTCGTACTCAAATACTTGTTTCCGAATGTCGTAATAATATGTTTCGACTTTCTTTTGGGCGCCTTCCAAACTGCGAGTTAACATACCTGACTCGATAGGCATGTCTTCTTCGACGTTGAACATGTTCATCAAGTTGGCGACTTTCTCTCCTCCAAAAATCCGCATCAAGTTATCTTCTAAACTGAGGAAAAATCTGGCGCTTCCAGGGTCTCCTTGTCGTCCAGCACGTCCCCGTAACTGATTATCGATACGTCGCGATTCGTGACGTTCAGTTCCTATTACGTGTAACCCACCTAACTCAACAACTTTATCATGTTCAGCTTTGGTAAACTCTTCATACTCGTGTCGAATACGATTATAAGCATCACGCAATTTTTGAATTACTGGGTCATCGGTAGGCGCCTTTTCTGCGGCAACAGCAATTCTTTCTTCTGCCTCAAGTTCTGGTAAAGAGCGCTCACCATACTCACGTGCAGCAAACTCAACCGCTTGCTTTAATAAATTCTCAGTCTCTTTTCCAATTTGAGTAGGAAAAATTTCTGGAGAAGCACGCCAAATTTTAACCTTTTTACCAGGTACAAACCCTTGACCACCACCACCATGACCACCAGGTAAACCACTAGCACGTTGAATACCAAAAGTATCTTCGTCTTCTGGTTGAACAAGACGTGGCATAAAGTATTCGCGCACTTTCAAACGCGCCATGTACTCGGCATTACCACCCAAGATAATGTCAGTTCCACGACCTGCCATGTTAGTCGCAATAGTTACAGCACCACTTCGTCCTGCTTGTGCAACAATTTCCGCTTCACGCTCTACGTTTTCTGGACGTGCGTTAAGCAACTCGTGGGGTATCTCCATTTGCCGTAACAACTGACTGAGATACTCAGATTTTTCAACACTAGTAGTACCCACCAATACAGGTCTACCTTGCTCGTGCATTTCCGCACATTCCCTAGCAATGGCAGTCCATTTACCGTTTTCAGTCTTAAAGACCATATCCGATAAATCTTTCCGCATCCGAACCCGGTTTGTGGGTATTATTGTAACTTCCAGTTTGTAGATTTTTTCAAACTCAGCTTCTTCTGTTTTTGCTGTACCCGTCATTCCACCCAATTTAGGGTATAAAAGAAACAGGTTTTGATATGTAATTGTTGCAAGAGTTTGAGTTTCTGGCTGAATTTCTAAGTGTTCTTTTGCCTCAATCGCTTGGTGTAAACCGTCACTCCAACGGCGCCCAGGCATAACACGGCCTGTAAATTCATCAACGATAACCACTTCACCACCACGGGTAATATAGTTAACGTCCTTTAAAAATAATTCTTTAGCTTTAATAGCATTAAATACAAAATGTGCCCAAGGGTCTTCTGGGTCAAATAAGTCAGTAACTTCAAGTAATCTTTCAGCTTCTGCAAACCCTTCATCAGTTAACAATACGTTACGTGCTTTCTCATCAACCTCATAATGCTCATCTTTTTTAAGTGCATTAGAAATTTCTGCGGCTCTGAGATATTTTTCGGTTGGTCGTTCAACCTGTCCCGATATAATTAACGGTGTACGTGCTTCATCAACTAAAATCGAATCAACTTCGTCGATAACGCAGTAATTAAAGGGACGCTGCACAACATCCTTGATATCTGTCGCCATATTATCGCGCAGATAGTCAAAACCAATTTCACTATTTGTTACATAAGTAATATCGCAGTCGTAATTCTTCTTACGCTCCTGCGGTGTCATACTTTGTTGAATAAGACCTACACTCAAACCCAAGAACCGATGTACCTGACCCATCCACTCAGCATCTCGACGAGCTAGGTAGTCGTTAACGGTTATTACGTGTACACCTTTACCAGTTAGAGCATTTAAATAACTTGGCAAAGTCGCCACAAGAGTTTTACCCTCACCAGTCTTCATTTCGGCGATTTGCCCTGTATGCAGAATAATACCACCCAACATTTGCACATCAAAGTGGCGCAACCCTAACACACGCCGTCCAGCTTCTCGAACAGTTGCAAAAGCTTCGGGCAAAATATCGTCAAGAGTTTCACCCTTTGCCAAACGCTGTCTAAACTCTACTGTTTTCCCCTTCAACTGCTCATCTGAAAGGGACTTAATTTCTTCCTCAAAGAGATTAATATCAGTGATGTAAGGTTGGTATTTTTTAAGTTTACGAGCGTTGGGGTCGCCCAACAAGGTTTTTAGCATGGCGGTTAATTAACTAAACAAAGAATGGGAATAATTAATGAAAGGCTTATAGATTATAGACATTTCACATAACCGAATTTAATAATTATCATCGGTTATACTCTAACAGACTTATTATATAGACGGTTACTTGAGACCAATATATATTGAGACTGTTTCCATATTAACCTAGGTTGTCCCCAAAGCTTGTCAGGAACTCCGACCATACTCCTGTCGCAATATCCCACCTTATTGCCACTCCTTGCTTAAGCTGCGAAAGTCATAATTATTTGCTCCTGGATGACATGTTACACAACTACTAACTTGCGTAGGGTTTGGTAGTTTAACTTGAGGATGTAAAGCTTTGAAATAACGTGAGCTATTTAAACGGTACGGTATTTGCTCGTCTTCGAGTATTGGACGCGAAAAAGTCGAAAGGTATCGCCACACCAACATACGCGGTGGGTCTACTAGCGGTTGAAGTTGTGAACCGTAATGTTGACTATCGGAAAGAAGGTTTTTCCAGGTTTGAGTCGGAAAAACTGACGCAGGCAAAGCAATATGACAAGTCGAGCAATTTTCTAAGTAAAGCTCTTGTCCAAGTTTAAATTGTGCAGGTACTACATCTACTGTACCAATAGAAGACGTTGCACCGTCATTTGGAGTGGCGCCGTTTACACTTGTAGCAAAAGCTAACAACCATCCCATCGCAAGACTCCAAGCCAAAACTATTAAAAGTAAACCAATCGGATTACGTTTTAGCCTTTTTTCCTTACTTTTGCGTTTAACCAAATTAGACATTTTAAATTATGGACTGGAATATTGTACTATGTAGTTCTAACGAACAAAACGAATAAATCTTAAACTCACCAAAATATAACCTGCATACACGCACTATACATTCAGAGTCTTATATTAGCTGTTTTGTTGCCATTACATAGTTTTTAAGATAACTATTGACATCTTTGATTAATGTAAGGTAGGTAGGAATATTGGCAACGGATGATAAACAGATGTAACGGATGCTCTATCTCTAGCCAGTAGTACTAATGCTAGCAATTTCATGTTGGTACTACTGGTTAGCTTAACCAGTAGTACCAAGTATGATGATTTGAAGCCATGTTGTAATTCAAAGCAGTTACTTCAAGTCAATAGTTTTGGTATGTTGGCACCTGTCGTAGGGTGGGCAGTGCCCACCTTACAACACCCCAAAATTAATGACACAGACCAATAGTGTTACAATCCATTAAAATCTAAAATATAAATTAAGGTATTGGTACTGAGCGTAATATACGCTCTATGACACTCTTAGCTCGGTGCCCACCTACTGGTATCAAACGATGACACAAAACATGAGGCGCCAGAAACTTAATATCATCAGGAATTGCATAATCGCGTCCCAGCAAAAAAGCAAGAGCTTGGGTTGCTTTTTGCAACGAAACCGTACCACGAGGACTAACACCAAGAGTAATTTCTTCATCTTGCCGTGTCGCTCGTACTAAATCAAGAATATATTGTTGTAACGAAGTATCTACTTTTACACTTGCACATAAACGACGTAACTGTGCAACTTCGTCTAAAGTAATACAAGGCTCCAATGCATCAACTTGTGTACCCTCCGAAGCACGCTGCAACATTTGAAGCTCCTCGTTTTCTGATGGATAACCCAGACTTAATGACAGCATAAACCTATCCATCTGAGCTTCTGGAAGCGGAAAAGTACCTTGATACTCAATCGGATTTTGGGTAGCAATAACGAAAAATGGTAAGGGAACTGGACGCGAAACACCATCAACAGTTACTTGATGTTCTTCCATTACTTCAAGCAATGCTGACTGAGTTCTAGGTGTAGCTCGATTTATTTCGTCTGCCAGTAGAACATTAGCAAAAACAGGTCCAGATAAAAAACTAAATTCGCCGCTTTTGGGGTTCCAAATATTAGTGCCTGTTATATCGGTCGGTAAAAGGTCTGGAGTACATTGTAATCTTTGAAACCTACCGTCAATAGAACGAGCTAGCGATTTTGCTAATAAGGTTTTACCAACACCTGGGACATCTTCTAGTAGCGCATGACCACCTCCAAGTAAGGCAACCAATACCAAACGGATAGATGTAGTTTTGCCAACTATTGTTTTTGCTAAGTTTTGTGTCAATGCGTCAATTTTTTCTCTCATGTCCCACCCTCCCATCGCACAATTAAATAAAGGTACGGATATACATCCGCACCCTGGCTTTACTTCTTGAGTCCTATATTGAGTGTTCCCGTAACTAGCCAAAAATTAACACGTCAACTTAAAAAAGCTTTGGCTTCTTTGCAGTCAAGTTGAATTTGGTTCTTTAATGCTTCTAGAGAGGCAAATTTTGTTTCAGGTCGCAAAAATTTCTCTAGCTCAACTACCAACTTCTTACCATACAAATCACCTGCCCAATCGAACAAATGTACCTCAGTGGTTACATTTTCACCATTTACTGTGGGACGGTTGCCAATATTCATTACACCAAGAGCAAGGAATTCAAGATGTTCTGAAGTACCTGACGCTTCAAATACACGAACTGCATAAACACCATTGCGTGGCAAAAATTTATCTTTAGGTAACTCAAGGTTTGCAGTCGGGAAACCAATTGTTCTACCAAGTTGTTGACCTTTGACAACAACACCGTGTAAACTATATGGTCTTCCAAGAAGTTGTTGTGCCCGTTCAACATTACCCTCTTCAAGGATGGAGCGAATTAGTGAAGTTGAAATGCGCGTCATTTCTGGGCATGTGTTTTGTGCGGTACTATCGTGCTGAGTATCAATTTCTAAAGAAACAATCGTTACAGGAATATTGTACCTAGCCGCGATAATTTGTAGGTCATATGCGGTTCCACTGCGTTTTGAACCGAAACGAAAATCTTGCCCAACACTAATTTGGGTTGCTTGAAGCTGTTGCACTAAGATTTTCTCAACGAACTCCACAGGAGATAACTCACATAATTCGCGGTCAAAGGGCAGCAGTACTAATTGTTCGACACCAAGCAGTCGTAATTGCTTAACTTTTTCATTAAGAGGTGTTAGCAATGTACGAGGTTTTCCGCTAAAAAATTCTTGCGGATGAGGGTCGAAGGTGACTACAGTCGAGTGGATATTCCTTTGTTGCAACTCTCTTGAACTCAAATTTAATCCCATCTCCGTGCTGGATGAGATGGGTTTAATAACCTGCTGATGTCCGCGATGTACACCATCAAACTTGCCAAGTGCGACAGCAGTAGGCGTTAGAGCTAATTCAGCTTGATTAGTAACCCGCACAGAACACCCATTTGGAGACAGATTTAGCACTTTTTGGTACTGGGATAAGCGTGTTTATGAGCGATTCACTTCAAAAGGCTAACTGTCTAACGACCATTAACTTTTAAAGCGAAATCTATCACCAATCTAATCTAAAATCTTCTATTACTCCGGTTATCTATGTCTATTTTAAATATGGCTAACGGGAAAAGTTTCCGACAGTGGGACTGATACGGGCACCTCAAGCACCATTCCTTCTTTTGCCATAACGGCGCCAGAAAACTTTTGTGCAGCTTGTTTGCCAACCGAGTCCAAAAAATCATCATCGTGTGCTGGGTCATGATGAAAAATCACCAAAGTTTTGACGTTAGCAGCTTGGGCAACTTTTACTGCTTCTTGCCATGTCGAGTGACCCCAGCCAATTTTAGGAGATTTTGGAGAATTATATTCCTCATCTGTATAAGTTGAATCGTAAATTAGAATATCGGCGTTACGTGCTAACCAAAGAACATTTTCGTCGAGATGGTCAGCAAAATGCTCTGTATCGGTAATATAAGCAGCGGCACCACCACACCAGTTAACCCGATAGCCAACAGCTTCACCAGGGTGATTGAGCGGTGCCGTTTCAACGACAATATCATCAATTTTAATTGGTTCTCCTGGCGCCACATCATAAAAATCCAAATCAGCCTGCATAATTTGTAAAGGTACAGGAAAATTGGGATGCAGCATTTGGTCGTTAAGACGTTGCTCAACGGTAGAACCATCAGGTGCAATGGCACCGTATATACAAAAATGGTTTCCTCTTACAAATCCAGGAGTGAAAAATGGAAACCCTTGCATGTGGTCCCAATGCGAATGAGTAAAAAAGATGTGCGCGGTCGCTGGCATTTGGCGCAATAACGATTGCCCCAAAACATGTAACCCTGTACCACCATCGAAAACTAAACGCTTACCGCCCACTTGCATCTCAACGCAAGGGGTGTTGCCGCCATAACGCACGGTATTCGATCCCGGACAGGGGATGCTGCCGCGAACCCCCCAAAAATGCACTGTAAAATGTTTTTCTATCCTAGACATGAGTTAGTCAAAGCTTGATACTGAGTGGGCGATTTAAAACGTGACTCGTTTTGTTTAGTTTATACGCTATATAAAAGCAAATGGCAGCAAGCGTGAATTCACTGGTAATGCTATATACCTAATTTCATTTTACTTTCCAAAGTTTCTAAACATAGAAAAGTACTGCCGTTACTCTTGTACAGTTGTAATCAATCATGCACGTAGGCTTGATTTGTGAACTGCTCCTACTTTATAGCCTATATTTTGTCATTGTTGCATTGACTGACGGTAACTACTCTGTTTGTTTACCTGCTTGCCACTCGCCACCGATTTCCCACTCCCGCTTGCATAGCTCAGTCGCTGCTTTAGAATAAGTAAGATTATACTGTAAAGGAGTAATACTTATGTAGTTTTCACGTATAACATGCACATCTATTGGTATATTTTGAGGCAAATTTAAGCCAATAGGAGGTTCAATATCTTCTTGAACTTCCCCAGTGAGCCAGTAATAAGTTTTACCACGTGGGTCAGTACGCTTGTCAAAAACATCAATGTAACGCCGCACTCCTTGCCGTGTAACTACGGCGCCTCTTATTTCTTCCCACTTGACAGCAGGAACATTTACATTTAAGAGCATCAAATCTGGTAAAGGGTTTTTTGCCAGTTCGGCTATCAAAATAGAAGCAAAATCTGCTGCGGGTTGAAATTCCCGAATTGTATGACTTGTCAAGCTAAAAGCAATACTTGGAATACCTTCGATTAAACCTTCCATAGCAGCCGAAACCGTCCCAGAATATAAAATTTCTGTACCAACATTGGCGCCTTGATTAATTCCCGACACAACCAAGTCAGGCGCTGAATCAAGCAAAGCCCATAGCGCTAACTTGACACAATCCGAAGGAGTTCCATCACAAGCCCAAGCTTTGATGCTGGGATGAAATAATGACTCAACTATTTCGGCACGAATGGGTTGATGCAAAGTTAGTCCATGTCCGGTTGCCGAACGCTCCCGGTCTGGACACACCACAGTTACCTCATGACCAGACTGAGCTAAAGTGTTAGCTAGAGTCCGGATACCTAAAGCAGAAACCCCATCATCATTGCTAATTAGCAGTTTCATTTAGTTAGTAGTGTTGCTATAAACAATTAATAAACAATATCATTAACGATATCGTCGTTGAACATTCATGCCGAGTCAGGGACGCATAAAACTTGATTTAATTTGATTTATTTTAAAAATTATAGTTTCTTTTTGCTAATCTAATTTATTACAAATACTTTTCAACTGTATCAAAAAATTAATAAATAACTAATAAAGTACATATTACACTATTCAGTCACTATGACATCAGTTCAGGATAGATGTTGTAAACTCAGTATTGCCCAAGCACGTATTAACAACCAACAGATGAGCAACCCTGAAAACGACTTAGAAGCTCAACTAAATGCACTGCGTACTGATGGAGAAAACGCAATTCGTAGCGCTGACACCCTTGACCGACTAGAAGAGTTGCGCGTTAACTATCTAGGTAAAAAAGGTCAATTGTCTGTGCTATTAGGCAGCATGGGCAAACTGAGCGCTGAGGAACGCCCCAAAATAGGTGCCGCAGCCAACACTGTAAAGGAAGCTTTACAATCTAGCCTTGATAAACAACGCACCGCATTAGAAGCAGCAAAAATACATGCACAACTTCAAGCGGAAACCTTAGATGTAACAATGCCAGGTATTTACCAGCGTCCTCAAGGTCGTATTCATCCTCTCAACGGTATTATTGACCGTGCCTTAGATATATTTGTCGGTATGGGGTATACCGTTGCACAGGGTCCAGAAATGGAAACTGACTACTACAATTTTGAGGCATTAAACACACCTGCTGACCATCCAGCGCGCGACATGCAGGATACATTTTACTTACCTGACGGAAATTTACTCAGGACACAAACCTCCTGTGTACAAATACGTTACATGGAAGCTGAAGAACCACCAATTCGTATTGTGGCACCAGGGCGAGTGTATCGTAAAGATGATGTAGACGCTACCCACTCAGCAGTCTTTCATCAAATTGAACTCTTAGCTATTGACGAAGGATTAACTTTTACCGACCTCAAAGGCACAATAAAAGAATTCTTAACTTCAATATTTGGCGACCTACCCATTCGCTTTCGCGCTTCTTACTTCCCATTCACCGAACCAAGCGCCGAAGTAGACCTACAATGGAACGGACGCTGGTTAGAAGTAATGGGTTGTGGAATGGTTGACCCAAACGTTCTCACCGCAGTCGGTTACGACCCCGAAGTATATACCGGCTTTGCCGCAGGTTTCGGTGTCGAACGCTTCGCAATGGTACTACACCAAATGGACGACATTAGGCGCCTGTACACCAGTGACCTCAGATTTCTAAAACAATTTTAATGTAGAGACGCGATACATCGCGTCTTTTATTTTTCGCATCATTACCGACAATTATCGCAATGACCACAACGCCAATTTTCAGATTCCCCACCAAAACCAAACCCTTTTAACAAAGACTGCCAACGACACCCCCTACTATATAAATACTTATGCATTTGTTTAGAAGCATTTAAATGCCTACTTGCTTGATGCTTCCCCCCAGGAATAATTCTGTAATTAAAAGGGTCAAGCCATTCCAATTGACCATTACTATGAAGCAGCGAAAGAGCAGTTGCACTACCAGGATATTTTGTTATTACAGTATTTATTTCACCTTGTTGCGGAAGCTTTTTTACAAGCTGCTGCGCTTCAATCTGCTGCTCTCGCATTTTCAACTCAAAAAAATTCTGTCTTTCTTTATCTTCAGGGTCTAACCATCCAGTTGGTTCGCTAACTAACGTTAATGCTTCAGAAGGTTTCCCATCTCTTCCCGCGCGTCCAATTTCTTGTACATACTCTGATAACATTAACGGTGCGTGGAAATGAACAACCCATCGGACATTCGGTTTATTCACTCCCATTCCAAACGCTGAAGTACAAATTACAAACGGTATTTTATCGTTTAACCAACTTGCTTCAATGGCACGGCGCCCTTCTGCATTTAACCCAGCATGATAAGCTGCTGTAGAATAGCCCAATTCTTCAAGCCAAGCTGCTAACTCTTCACTAGAACTACGTTGACGAACATAAATTAAACCTGCTTGCTTTGGTCTATTCTTAATAAATTTTAATAATTGTTGCTTACGACCATTAGGTGTCCATGCAATACGAACAGTCGGATTCAAATTAGAACGATATGGATTAAGTCTAAATATTTCAGGTTTCTGTAATTCTAAAACTTTTTGTATTGTCTCTTGAGCCAGGGGGCCAGCAGTGGCAGTAAATGCGGCTATGCTTATTTTAGTTCCCACTGGTTTATATTTGAGCAAAGCTTGACGCACTGCCCCCAACCTTCGATACGCTGGACGAAACGTGTCGCCCCACTGCGTCAAACAATGCGCTTCGTCCAGTATGATTGCCGTAATATCAATTTCTGGTTTAATTAACCTTTCCCATAGGGGTGGACTAAATAAAGTCTCTGGAGATAAATACAACAGTCTTAACTTTTGTTCTTCCAACGCTTTTAACGTCAGGCGCCGTTGTATAGATGACAACTCGCTGTGTAAAAGTGCAGCAGGTAACTTTTTGCAGTGTAATTCCTGCACCTGATTTTCCATTAACGCTATTAATGGAGAAACAACCAGCGTCAAACCAGTTTGAAGTAACGCTGGCAATTGGAAACAAATCGACTTTCCGCCACCAGTCGGCATAATAACCAAAGCATCATTCCGCGCGAGTAAACAACGAATTATTTCTCCTTGGGGCGAACGAAAATCTTCATAACCCCAAATTTCCCGAAATGCTGCACGAACATCATGCCAAGATGAAGAAGAAAGTCGATTCATATTTGGGAGTAGATGCTCCTATCTCCTTGCACACTTATTTTCAACGTAATCATAAATATACATGTGCATATGTAATCAATGCTTCAGGGTTTACACTGATTTATGTATAAATTGTAATACTGATTATCATAATTCAAAACTACCTAAACCCCTCCACAGCAACATTAAATAAGTTTTAAGACTGATTTGTGTATTTATCCCACGTATAACTTACTACCTTAGAAGGAAGACACGCTCACAAAACTTGAAGACTCAATACAAGAAACGTTAATTTTTTAAATTTTGCGGGAACTCTATAAACAGAGTGTAATAATTCACAACTACATATGAACACAGCTGCGAACATAAATGAATTTTCCGTAACTAGTGTATTGACTCAGGACAAAATTCAAAGTCGAGAGAAAGCAAATAACTCAAATACCGATTCAGACACACTCGGTAATTTGGCAACTCATAGAGATTTTTATGTGCGTCGTGCAGTCGCAACACACTACAACACCCCAAAAACAGCTTTATCAAAGCTAGCTAGCGACGCAGAAGAACAAATACGCTTTTATTTGGCAGCAAATCCCAATACCCCACCCGAAACCTTAACTCAACTTGCTTCTGATGAATCTGGTGATGTGCGCTCACAAGTTGCTGGTAATTCCAATACACCAGTAGATATCCTCGAAGAACTAGCCAAAGATATTTACATGGAGACACAACGTCAACTAGCAGAAAACCCTAATACCAGAGCTACAGTCCTAGAAAAAATTGGTCATAACATGGTTGAACTTGCCGAACTGAAAGCTCTATCAAGTCAAGAAGCGGCAGTCTTACGAGGAATCTCAATGAACTCCAATACCCCATCCCAAACACTAGAAAAAATCAGTACAATTCAAAATAGAGAAAACCACTACTGGCTATTTGAACTTGGCATCGCAAAAAATTGCAACACATCAGATACCTTATTAGAAAAACTAGCTACTCATCCTGACTACGATATTCGTTATGCTGTAGCCAACAATTCCAACACACCCGATTTCGTACTAAATATATTAGCTACAGACAAAGAATATTATATTCGCCAAGCAGCAGAAAAAAGATAATTGGTTATTATTGAAACCGGGTTCATACTCGACTGCAACAAAAAAGCCCGGTTTTTGTAATAAGCACTTCAGTGCTTACCTCATTTCAACAACAAATGCAGCATTCAAGCTGACTAAACCAAATTAAATTTTGGCATCCTATCGCGCGCGCAATACCAGGTTTATTCACCCCATGTTCCATATTCTTAAAAATCACAAGCTCAGTTTCTACACCAACATCACATAAACCTCGATATAGTTCATAAGTATTAAATACTTGACGCGCTTATTAGCATCACTATGTTGAACTAAAGTTGGCGTGCAAAAATTCTTAATACTTAATATTAAGTCATTGACGAAGCTTTTTCATAAACTTCCATATCATTCCAAGGAGGTGCCTGACAAACATCAATGAAAGTGAATGAACGTTTATTCGTGAGATTGATAGGCGCCTTTGTCACTCCTTCAGGAAAGAAAGGGTGTACTAGTAGCTCTACTTGAGCAAGGGAGGGGGCTGTTACTAAAGTTAGAATATTGGGTATTAACCTGATAAGCTCTTTTAACGATTTGGTTAAAAAAGAAATTGGTAAGCTTTAATTGCCTAAAAATTTGCTGTGGGTCGGCAAGATGAGTTTTTGGTAACTGTTCTCCCATTTCTTTAAAGACCAAACCAAGAGGTACATTGATTTCATCTTGGAGTTTGAGACAACGGATAAAAAACGGACTAGAAGCTGAAATGAGTGAGCCTACTCCGCCTCTTGCTTGTCCCCAACCAATATAATACAGTCCTTTGTAATCTTCAAGAAACGAACCTCCATAACATTTAACCACTGCAAGTTCCACACGCTGAAGTTCTGGGGGAAGAAACGGGTACACAACGTTGTAACCTGTTGCACAAACGATGAGGTCAAATGCTTCTCTAGAACCATCAACAAACTCAACAAAACAACCATCTAACTGATGCACAGCGGGTTTGGGTTTGATTCGTCCATGTTTGATATAGTAAGGAACTTCATTGTTCAGGGTAGGATGCTTGTCGAAAACCCGATAATTTGGTTTAGCCAAACCATAATTGTCATGAGTGCCAAAAGTCAAGCGTATGATTCCATAAGTTATAAGCCGTTGGAACCATTGCGGCATCCACCATTTGATTAAATCAGCAACAGGGAATCCAGCAAACGACTTTGGGATAAACCAGACAGATTCGCGCATACTGAGAACACACTTAGAACCTACACGAGCTGCTTCTGCTGCTAGGTCACAGGCTGAATTTCCTCCACCAATAACTAGAACCCTTTTACCACGAAGTTGGTCAGGATGTTTGTAATCTTTAGAATGAATGATCTCTCCGTTAAATTCTCCTTTTAACTTGGGAAAATGCTTACACCAATGATGACCGTTACATAACAATACTCCTTTATAAATTTTCTGTTGACCATTGCTAAAAGTGACTTCCCAAAGATTGTTTTCAACTGGTCGTACATAACTAACTGCACGATTAAGCTCAATAAATTCACGCAAGTTAAAATGATTAGCAAAAGCGTTCAAGTAATCCCGCATATTTTGAGCGCTAGGAAAGTCGGGGTAATTATCTGGCATTGGAAAATGTGTAAATTGAGTGACTTTTCGTGATGAAATAATGTGCGCTGTTTCATAAACGCCGTGATACCAATTTCCACCAATATCGTCACTAGCATCAACCTGGTCGTAGGCAATATTAGCAGCCTTCAATGCTTGAGCCATACCCAAACCAACAAAACCAGCCCCAATAATCAAATGTTTCTTAGTTGTATCATCCACCTTGAAATCTCCTTGTAAATATATCATTAATTCTGTCAATTAATTGGGGTAAATATCTTTTAAAAATATGAATTATTCTTGCCATTGCATCAGGAAATATATGCAGTTTATTGTTAACAATTCCTTGAATTGCCTCACTTATTACCTTTGCTGGATCAGTGACTAAATATTCCGGTAAATCTAAATTGGTTTTGGCTAAAGTTCCATATCTTTCTGACTGAAGAATTGGAGTACGGCTAAAAAATGGATAAACAGCCGTAACCTTTACATTATAATCTTTTAGTTCATTGAACAGCCCTTCGCTAAAGCCACGTAAACCAAATTTGCTAGCTGCATAAGCAGTTAACCCTGCCATACCTGACCAACCCGCTACGGACGAAATATTGACAATGTGTCCCTTTTGACGTGTAATCATATCAGCAGCAAACAAGGCACTTAACCGCATCGGCGCCAGCAAATTGACCTGCATAAGGCGCTCCCATTTCTCGTTGGGAATTTCGTCCATGCGACCATAGAACGCAATACCCGCATTGTTAATCAAAATATCAATGCTGATATTAAGTGTTCTTACTTGATGATAAAGAGTTTCACATCCTTCACGGGTAGAGAGATCAACACTCAAAATTGCCAGTACATTCCCAGTCCTGGCTTTAGTTTGAATTGCTTCAACTCGTTCGCGCAAAATACCTTCATCTATATCCGTTAAAATCAATTGGCTACCAGCCTCTAACAACTGGCGGGTTAATTCCTGTCCAAACCCACCAGACGCGCCAGTGATTAGTACGACTGCTTCGTATAGTTGGGTCATAAAAAAGAAGTTGGGATAGAGGATGAGGATGGAAATTAGGGAATAAAAGCCTTAAACGTATTTTTGATGACCTTATTAAGGGTTAACAAATTATTCAAAAGTTTGGCAAGCATTTTGACGTTGAATTTTACTATTAAATAATTTTGATTTTACATATACACTTAACTAAAGTTAAGTTGTCAGCAAGAAACTGATAATATTTGTAAACTTTTAACTTCTTTATATGTGTGTTCAGGTAAGCAGTCGGCGCCAGTAGGTTGGGTGTCCGATTGGAACCCAACATCAAAAACATCGAATATTTGTTGGGTTGCGCCTGCGGCGTACTACGTAAACTATTGCCTCCAACGCCACTTGCTTTATGCCGGGAAACCCGTCCACCGCAGTGGCTCCCCAACCTACTAATCTAAGTAGAATCCCTCTATACTCTCCCCTAAAATATAATGACAAAACCAAATTAAATTTTGTTTCATCAGCGCGCGTGCAATACCTGGTTTATTTACCCCATGTCCCATATTCTTAAAAATCACAAGCTCAGTTTCTACACCAACATCACATAAACCTCGATATAGTTCATACGCATTAGATACTGGTACGCGCTTATCAGCATCACCATGTTGAATTAAAGTTGGCGTGCAAGAATTCTTAATATAAGTCATTGGCGAAGCTTTATCATAGACCTTCATATCATTCCAAGGAGTATCACCTAAATAATAGTGTGTAAAAGGGTGAATATCTGTACTCACATAGTAAGTAACCCAATTACTAATTCCTGCGCCTACACTAGCAGCTTTAAACCGTTTACTATAAGTAGCGCAAAAAGCAGAAATATATCCACCCTGACTCCAACCCATAACACCAGTTTTGTCACCATCAACAAAACCCAGACCAATCAAATAATCAACACCAGAAATAACATCCGCATAATCACCAGTACCCAAATCTTGATAATTCAAACTGCGGAACTTTTCACCATACCCATTACTACCTCGGTAATTAGGTAATAGTACAAGAAAACCTTTCTCCACAAAACTCTCAATAGGATAAGTATTCTCATCTAACGCAACTGGAAGCGACGTTGATTTAGGCCCACCATGTACCCTAACTAACAAAGGATATTTTTTACTAGAATCAAAATCAACAGGTTTACATAAAATTCCTTCTACTTTAGTACCATCTAAACTAAACCATTGAATAACTTCTTTTTGAGCAAAAGCCTTATTCTCTAGTACACTTGATTTGTTTGTCACACGCACATCATTATAATAAAGCTCGTAACACTCTTTAGAATCACCCTTTATATAAGCAAAATTTTCACCATCTAAACTAATTGCAGCAATTTGAATATATGACTTATTATCTGAAACAAGTGGAGTAACTTTGCCATCTAGTTTTAATAAACCAAGATTACTGCTAGTTTTATATTGCCACCAAATTAAAATACCTTTAGTCGTCCAACGTAGCGGATAAACACATTCATTAATACCCGTAACATCCGGTGTCAGCTTAGTAATTTGATTATTGTCTAAATTATATACAGCTATATACTTGTCATCAAACCATTTGCCAGTACGTAAATAAGTAAAGCAAACACAAGTACTATCTGGAGAAAATAAAATATTACGCTTAACACCAATAAGAGGAACATCAAGTTTGTTAACTTCCTTAGATTCAATATCTAAAATATAAATCTCGATTTTATCTTGTTCTGCTAAATTTGGCGAAGGTGTAGCAAGCAAAGCGACTTTTTTACCACTACTAGCAACATCAAAATCATGTATATGAAGATTTTTTAAACATGTAAACTGTACAGACAATTCATCTTTCTCTTCTTTATTACCATTATTTTCTTTATTTTCATTACCTTCGCGCAAATCTTTCGGTAACTTACTAGCTTGCAAAGTTTTATCCAAACCTTTTTGCAAATCTAGATAAAATAAAGTACTATTGCGGTACTCACGGTTAACATACTCAACATCTCCATAAATTTCTCGTCGTTTTTTGATAGGTTTAGCTTCAACTTCACGTGAAACAAAGAAAAACCCTGAGCCAGAAGGCGCCCATTGAAACGCGGTAATATCTTCAGTAGCATAAGAAACTTGAAAACCCGTAACATCACCATCAGGCTTAATAAAAATTTGCCTTTTCCTATCCCTTTCACTCGGTCTTGCTAAATAAGCCAAAGTTTTGGAATGTACACTATCGGAAGGCGCCCATTTAGGTTGATAACTTTCATTTTTACCGTGCGTCAATGGATAATTATTCCCATTCTCATAAACCCAAACATGCCATTGATAAACATTGCTATCCCAATCAACTTGACGTTTAACATAAGCAACCCTTGTTCCATCGTTACTAATAGAAGGATTTGACAGCCTTGGCAACGCAATTAATTCTTCAATTTTAAGGTATTCTGACATTTTGTTTTTGATATTGATAATTTGATCCCCCCCAACCCCCCCTTACTAAGGGGGGGCTAAGATTCTATTGATAATCTTGTAAAATAAGTAAATTTGAAACTCACTCTTGTTCCCCCCTTATTAAGGGGGGCTAGGGGGGATCATAATCATAATAATTACAATCATCTATTTTCCCACTCCTCTCGACTAATTCCATAAACCACACATTCTTTACCCAAAACTTCCATTGTACCCTCTAACTTCTCCCCCAACTTCTCGGCAACACGTCGAGAAGCAACATTCTCCGGCTGAATAATACTAATCACGCGCGGTTGCTGCAACTCTTCAAAAGCAAATTCCATCGCAGCACTACCCGCTTCAGTCGCAAAACCTTTTCCCCAAAATTCCCGTCGAATCATCCAACCAATCTCAAATCCTGGCCATCCTTCAGGGCGCCAACAACCAACTCTACCAATCATGGCGCCGCTAGTACGTTCCTCAACAGCCCATGAGCCATACCCACGTAGATGCCAATGTCCTAACATAACTGCCATAAGGCGCCAAGATTCAGAACGGTTAGAAGTTTGACCCGAACCGATGTAGCGCATAACATCAGGATTGCCGTACATATCAGTGAAAGCATCTAAATCATTTTCCTCATATCCTCGTAAAATTAAGCGTTTCGTTACGATTTTAGGAATTTGCATAATTTTTAAAATCAAACACTTTTTATACAGTATTTTTTATAATTGTCACATTTAATTTTATACATCATTATAATGTAAAATATTATAATGCATTAAGCTTTGGGGAATATTGTCATGACTCAAGCACCAGATAAAATTCGCTGGACAATTGCCGATTTAGAACTTCTCGCTACCGATGAATGGAAGCGCTACGAAATTATTGATGGGGAATTATTTGTGACAAGGGCACCTCATTTTAAACATCAAGCATCTGCTGGAAAAATTCATGCAAGGTTACTGGAGTGGTGTGAATCTACGGGTAATGGTGAGCCAATTATTGCTCCAGGGGTGATTTTTTCTGATGCTGATAATGTAATACCTGATGTAATTTGGATTAGCAACCAACGACTTGCACAAGTTGTAGATGCTGAAGGACATTTTACAGGCGCCCCAGAGTTGGTTGTCGAAATTCTCTCTGAAGGTATTAGTAATGAACGACGCGATAGAGAAGTGAAATTAAAGCTTTATTCGATAAAGGGCGTACAAGAGTATTGGATTGTTGATTGGAGGAAGCAGCAAATCGAAGTTTATCAGCGTCAAAATGCTCAACTAGTTCAAGTTGCAACGCTATTTGCTAATGATATAATAAGCTCATCTTTACTTCCAGGCTTTAGCTGTCAAGTGAAGCAATTCTTTTAACTAAATATTCTATTTGTACTATAAAATTGAAAAAAATAGGAAAAAGTCAAATAATTACTATTTTAAGCTTAATTATACCTTTTATCGCAGTTATCATGTTCGACCGTTGGCTGCCCTATAGTTTATTAAGCCATTATAAATTTCCAGTACTCGATAATCCTCCAATCCTAAAACAGTACGGCGCCTCAGCTGAAACACTAGCTTTTAAAACTAAAGATAATATTAATATCTCCGGTTGGTTTATACCAGCCAAAACACCATCAATTGTATTACACTCAAGAGGCGCCACACGTCAAGACATGCTTGAATTTAGTTTACCCTTGTGGCAAGCAGGTTTTAATCTAGCATTAATAGACTTGCGGGGACATGGTAGAAGTGGCAGTGATTACTTTACCTTTGGTTATCACGAATGGCAAGATGTATCTGGATTAATTGATAACTTAGAAAGGCGCCATATTACTGCTACAAATGATATTACCTTAATTGGAGTTTCCGCAGGTGGTGCCGTAGCAACATCAGCAGCGTCCAAGGAACCGCGAATTAAAAGACTTGTCACAATTGCATCCTTTGCAGATTTAAACGACGCAATTAAACAGCAAGTACCTTTATTACCTGAATTTTGGAGAAATCGAGCCATTAAAGAAGCAGAAAAAATGGCAAAATTTGACATTGCAGAAGTTTCACCAATGCGGGCTATTAAAAAAGTAAAATGTCCAGTATTAATTATACACGCAGTCAAAGACGAATATATTCCATTTGAAAATGGCAAAATATTATTTGCAGCTGCAACATCCAAAAAAGAATTTTACCCTATTCCTGAAGCTAACCACGCGAACATGCTACGATTAGCTAAAGAAGAATTAAAAACAAAAATAATTCAATTTGCCTCAAAATAAAACCACTTGTAAATCTTGTAAATCTTGTAAATCTTGTAAATCTTGTAAATCTTGTGGAACGGGCATCCCTGCCCGTCCTTGCCCATAAATTAAAATAACAAAACTTTATTAAACTCTATAATCAAGGCGCCAATTGCCAAAGCTTCACAGATTTATCACCACTTCCACTAACTACAATATCGTAAGTTCTGATTTATTCACGAATTGCATCTTCAATAGAATCTAGTGCATCACGTATCTCTTGCCTAAGAGATTCGGCATTTGTCTGAATTGCTTTAGCACTTTTATCGATGATTGTCAAATTTTGATTAATTGACGCAATACGTTTCAAGGTATCGCGAATACGTTGCAGACTTTTCGAGACAGCCATCGTATCGATTTTCGGTTCAGATGTAACTTGTTCCTTAAATTTTTGCTGCACAATTAACATGCGGATAGCGACTTTAAGATTTTCGTGTGTGGTAGCAATCCAACTGCCATGTTGACACACACCTTCACCCCATTCACCAATTTCGTCGGCTAACCCATCGCTATAACGACTTAGGAAAATCGCTGCATTGGCACCACGTAGACTCATTGCTTTAGTTAACTGTTCGCCAATGCGCTTGCGTCCCCAAGATTGTGACTCTCTATCGCGCGCTTCAATAACTATCGTAAAATCAGGCACTCCAAATTGACTCGAAATTTTAATGAGAATATCACCTGGCTTTTTGTCGGCGCCAACAAAATTAACTTCTACACCCATCAACTTCGACCAATTTTGAAGATTCATTACGACTTCATCTTCATACTCAAAACCTTTTACTGTAGTATTTTGGAGTGCTTTGTGTGCTGCATCTCTTCCACGAATTTCCTTAGCAAGTCTATCAACTTCTAAGGCTAAAGGTTTGACACTTTCCGCAACAACTGTCTTCACGGTCTTCGCAAGAGTACCGTTTTCTGCCGTTGCCTTTTCTAATGCTGCTGTAAATACAGCTTGCACCGAGTCTTGACGTTTAGCGTCAAGTAAATTCTTCAATTCCCCAAGCACTTTGCCAAGTACAGAAGACTCTTTAGAAGGGTCAATGTCTTGTGAAAGTAAAGTTTTTACTTCCTGAAGGCGAGTTGTAAGTTCTCTTGATGTCAAATTTATCTGCGTTTGAATCGGCGCCAGTACTTGACCTTCACCAGTACCAATTTTACTAGTTAACTGTTTTTCTACAGTTTTAGGTACACCACCAATAATTTGAGCGACATCGGCAAGCAAAGATTGAATTTGAAGCTTGACAAAGTTGACATCTTGAGAGCTTTGAGTTCTTTCAAGGCAAAAAACGCCAACTTCAAGCGCGCGGATAAATGCTTGCTGCCGTTCTTCTTGGGATATTGCCTGCAAATATTGTGTTACATCTTTGCTAGTGATGTCTAAATTCTGGATGAAAATACAGTCATTATTAACTTGAATATTGGAAGTAAGTGTTTTGCCGTTTGTTAAAACCATAGTTTTGTCTATTTTATCTTCAGGAATGCTGCAATGCTGTAAGGTGGGCAATGCTAGCCCTGTCAAGGTGAGCATGGGTACTAACCATTTATAAGGGTTTTAGCCTTTCACTGATTAAAATTTGAAAGCAAAAAATAATATTTGCGCTCAATTTTATATTCCAGAGTTGGGGGTACAACGTAAGAATAAGGCTTTTATCTAGTACTGTATTGGTACACCTTGACAGGGCTAGGTGGGCAATGCCCACCATTTATAAACGAGACTGATACGCGGGTTTGGAGGAGTTAAGCACCGGATAACATTGCTTATTCTCCCAACCCCCGAAACTCTAAGAGCTTTGTGGAATTTAAAAAATTGAGTTACTGTCCTTGACGATTTTCATCAACTTTTTCAGTTTCGGGACTATACCACCACAACTGACGCGCTGTTTTTTCACCGACATAGCAACGTGGTTCATCTCCACCTGGTTTCGCATAGGCAGACCTTCCACCGCAGATGCTACCTCTAAACGCTCTGTCATAAGGACATTCGCAACTTGGATTTTGCTTTGTACTAGGTTGGTTCGCGTATTTTGGCGCCCGGATGCGGAGAGGTTCTGTAAGAGTACTGCGACCTCCACTATCTTGTGCGTAAGTTGAGGGAGTAAATGAACTTAAAGTTAAGGGTAATCCAATTAAAGGAAGGACTAAAACTGACTTTAAGAAGAAACCTTTCATGTAAATAATCCTCATTAGCTTACTGTTGTTGCGTTTTCATCGGTGGAAATCACCTTACGCTAATACTAAAAGGAAAACTTACTAACCTCAGTGTAATTAAGGTGGACAATTGGTATAAAAAAGGTGTATGAAAGATGTAATGAAGTGTTGTTGATAATATTTTATAAGCAATATTGCATTTTACTTATAGGTAAAAAGGAAAACCGGATGTTAGATGAAAATTTTCTAAAACAAATAGCAATTAAACATAGCCTGACGCCTATAGAGGTAGACACATTTATAGCTAGATTCTCAGAAAAAAATTGGAAAAAAACAGAATTGAATATAGCTATGGAATTCAACATAGCTGAAGATACGATCAAAAAAAGATTAAAAGAAATATATACAAAGATGTCTCCTAGTTGTTTCGAGCTTGAATGTAACAGTAAAGGTAAGTTTGAAATATTAAGAACTTGGTTATTAAAAGAATATCAGAGAATAGAAGAAGCAAAAATATCCAATAATGAGATACATAAAGAATACATTACAGACGATAAGCCAAATCAAGTCAATGATTATACCAACTCCGAAATTCAATTAGACATCATAAATTTAAAATCTACCCCATATATCGAGCGTCCACCCATTGAGAATGAATGTTTCAAAAATATTATAGAGGATGGGGCTTTGATTCGTGTTAAAGCTCCCCATCTAATGGGAAAGACATTATTAATGAATAAAATTCTAGCAAATACAATAAAACACAATTATAAAACTGTTATCATTAGCTTTGAAATTCCAGATAGCACTGTTTTAACAAATATACATAAATTTTCTCAATGGTTTTGTGCAACAGTAGGTAAAAAACTTGGTATACCTAATAAGTTAAACAATTACTGGGATGATATTTTTGGTTGTAACGATAATATTAATACCTATTTTGAGGAATATTTAATAGTAGAGTGTAGAAGTCCTGTACTACTCGCATTGGATAAATTAGATAGGGTTTTTGAACAACCTGAAATTGCAGATGATTTTTGTCGTTTACTACGCGGGTGGAATGATATGGCAAAACGAAGTGATAAAACAGGCTATATTTGGCGGAAATTACGTTTGATGCTACTTCACTCTACAGAAGCTTACACTTCATTAGATATTAATTACTCACCTCTTGCAAACATTGGTAAGGTGATTCCTTTACCAGAGTTTATCACCGAACAAGTCGAAGATTTGGCCAAACTTTATCAACTTGACTGGTTAGGTACATCAGAGATTGAACAACTTATGGCAATGGTAGGAGGACATCCTTACTTGTTGACTCAAGCATTTGATTATTTGCAAAGTCAAAAAGTTAAATTATCAGAGTTATTACAAATTGCACCCACAGAGAAAAGTCCTTTCAGCAATCACTTGCGTAAACAATTGTGGACTTTAGAACAAAATTCAGAATTAGCTACAGCACTTGCTGAAGTAGTAAATACAAATCTACCTATTCGGTTAAAGCAGATTCAAGCTTTCAAACTAGAGAGTATGGGACTTATTAAGCTGCAAAATGACGATTGTAGTCCTAGATGTAATTTATATCGTCAATATTTCTCAACAAACTTATTAAACAAGTAAAAAAATTTCTTCTATAGTACATATATAAAAAATTAAATTGATAAATCATAAATATGGTAAATGAATATTTTTTTTCTGGGACTTTACCAGAAAATTCATCCACTTACGTGAAAAGGCAGGCAGATGACGAACTCTTTAACGCTTTAAAAGATGGACATTTTTCTTACGTATTTAACTCCAGACAAACAGGAAAGTCTAGTTTACGAGTTCAAGTAATGCGTCGTTTACAACAAGAAAGGTTTGCTTGTTGTACTATTGATGTCTCTACTATTGGTACTCGGCAAGTAACTGCTGAAAAATGGTTTGCTGGTATACTTCGCAGATTGGAAAAAGACTTTGAACTTGATTTAAATTTAGGCGATTGGTTGCGTGAACGAGAATGGTTATCTCCGTTAGATAGATTTAGAGAATTTATCGAATCAGTATTATTCAAGCAAATACCTCAATATATTATTATATTTATTGATGAAATCGATAGCGTTCTTAGCCTCGATTTTCCTACAGATGACTTTTTTGCATTTATTCGTGCTTGCCACAATTTACGTGTTGATAATATAGAATACAAACGTCTTACTTTTTGTTTATTAGGGACTGTAACCCCATTTGATTTAATTCAAGACAAAACTCGTACTCCATTTAATATTGGTAAATCAATAGAATTAACAGGTTTTACCCTAGACGAAGCAAAAGCTTCCTTAACTCAAGGGTTAACAGATAAAGTTGATAATCCTGTGAAAGTTTTAGAAGAAATACTTTACTGGACAGGAGGACAACCATTTTTGACTCAGAAGTTATGTAGTTTAATTATCAAAAATTCAGAAAGTAAAAAACCAGACGTTCAAAATATAGTAGATAAATATATTCTTCATAACTGGGAATCTCAGGATGAGCCGCAACACCTTAAAACAATAAGCCAGCGTATTTTGAATAACGAACAACGTGTTGGAAGAAGACTAGGAATATATCAGCAAATATTACAGCACGGAGAACTTGAGGCAGATGAAACTCTTGAACAAGTTGAACTACGTTTATCTGGATTGGTAGTTAAGAAAAATGCAAAACTAAGAATTTATAACCGTATTTATGGAGCTATCTTTAATAAAGATTGGGTTGAAAGCGAATTATTACATATACGTCCATACGGTGAAGCAATAGCAGCTTGGCTACATTCTAGTTGCCAAGATAAATCACAATTGCTGCGAGGGGAAGCTTTGCAAGATGCCAAAGCTTGGGCAAAAGGTAAAAGATTAAGCAATGATGATCATAACTTTTTATTAGCTTCTGAAGAATTAGAAAAGCTGGAAGCTCAAGCCGCTTTCAATGATGCGATAAAAACAAATAACATATTATCTAAAAATATCATAAAGGTATCTATATACCTTTTTTTTGTATTTTTATTCGCAGCTTTTGCATTAACTCAATTATTTTTCTCTACTCGAACATCTCAAGAAAAAGAACAAGCAGCATTAATCGATAAAGAGCTAGAGAGCCAAGTTAACAATGATACAGAGCGTTTGCTATCAGCTATCCAAGCAGGACAGCGTTTACAAACTATAGTCAAAGATAATCGTCCTCTCCAGCAATATCCAACAACTAAGCCTATAGTAGCATTACAAAGCATTCTTTCTGAACTTGACCGAGGGAATCATCCTCACTCGATAAATGATGTTGCTTTTAGTCCTGATGGAAAAAGTATTGTTACTGCACATAGTGATGGTACAGCTAAAATTTGGAACTTGTCAGGTAAGCATTTAGCAACTTTGAAAGGTCATGAAAGTAGTATATGGGAAGCTAGTTTTAGTTCAGATGGACAACGCATAGCTACAGTCGGATTAGATTGGACAATGCGAATTTGGGATTTGTCTGGGCGCCAAATATCTAAAATTAGGTGGGAGCGTTACAGTATTTTCCTTCAAAACTTAATATTAACTCCTGATTGGAAAAATCTTATTGTTATTGATGATAGTATTGTTAGTTTATATAATTTGAACGGGCAGATGTTAGCTCAGTGGCAACCAGACCATTTAATTTATGATTTTAGCCTTAGTCCCGATGGTAAAAACCTTGCGACAATCGGAGAAGATGATAATACAATCCGAATTTGGGATTTGTCAGGAAAAAAGTTAAATGAATGGAAAGTTAAAGGTCATGCAGTATCAAGAATTTTGTTCAGTTCTAAAAGAGAAGGACTCTATTCTATAAGAAATAGGAATACTATACAATTGTGGGATATTAATGGAAAATTATTAAGTAAAGCACCTGTTAAAATAGCTAATTTTGAGAGATTTAGTTTTAGTCCTGATGAAAAAACTATAGCGATAGCTGGTAAAAGTGATATAATTAAGTTTAGCAGTTTAACAGGAAAATTGCTGTCACAAATTCAAGGTAAACCTGGAGAATTGAAAGAATTTGATTTGAGTCCTGATGGAAAAAGATTAGTGACTGGAGGATATAGTGGTGGAGTTAGTATCTGGAATTTGTCTGGAAAACGAATAGTTGAAATAATTAAAGGTAAGTATAAAAAATATGAAAATATTAAATGGAAATTACCTAAAACAGAATATAACAGTTTTGTTTTTAGCTCTACTGGGAAATATTTAGCAACTGTTGAGCCAGAAAATAAAATACTAACATTGTGGAATTATCTACGACAAATAACTCAATTAAAGATAAACCAAGGAGAGATTCAACAAATATTATTCAGTCCTAATGAAAAATATATCGCTACAGTAGTAAAACCAATAAAACCGATTAATTTAAATGTGGAAGATACAAGTTCTACCAAGTTGACAGGTCAAAAATTAAATAATGTTGTATACATATGGGATATTTCGGGAAAATTGCTAGCTAAACTAAAAGTTAATCAAGATAAGGTCTTAAATATAGCTTTTAGTCAAGACAGTCAGTTGCTAGCTATAAAAAGGGAAGATAGTAAAGTGCAAGTTTGAAATTTATTAGAAAAAAAATTAGCTGAATTTAAATTTACAAGTGAAATTTACGATGTGAGTTTTAACAACGATGGAAAGCAGCTTGTTACTGTTTCACAAGATGGTAAAATTCAAAGTTGGAATTTTGATGGAAAAATTTTAACTGATTTGAATATTGGTAACAGTAAACTGAATTATGCACGTTTTAGCCCCAACGGGAAAACAATTGTTACCGCAGAAGCAGATGGTATACTAAGAGTCTGGGATATTTCCGGACGTAAGTTAGCTGAACTTAGTAGTTATGATTCCAATTTTAAAGGAGTAAGTTTTAGTTATGATAGTCAGCGAATTGCTATTAGAGATTTAAATGAAGCTCGCATATGGGAATTATCAGGTCGTCAAATAGGTGTATTTTCACTTTTTAAGGATTTTACTCCTGATGGAAAGTATGTAATCACCCATGATTATCCTAATGTCCAGATACAAAGTATAAAGAGATTAGATGAACTTTTAGATGAAGGTTGTAACTGGCTTCAAGATTACTTTCTTAAAAATCCCGAAGCTTTAGAAAAACTATATGTATGTCAAGTAAACGATTTGGGAATGGAAAAGCCTGTAGATAAAAAGTTAATCTATAATATCCAAAAAAATTTAAATAAGTGATGGTATATCAGTTTTTAGGTGCGGAAAAGTACCAATTATTAAGTTCTACAGAATCGTTGATGTCATCTTATTTAATCTAACAAGTTGTCAGGGTCAATACCAAGGGAGCGTAAATAGTTAGATAAGCGTTCTACACGTTGACGTTCTTGTTCCGCTTGCTGATAGTATCTAAACCATTCCGGTTCTACCTGTGGGACATATATTTCTTCTTCACCCCGTTGTTTTCTTTGTTCTGCAACAAATTCTTCTGGGGTCAAATGACGATTTCCTTCTTCGTCATACAAACCAATTAACTCTTCAGTAATGGCGCCTCCACCTGATACACTTATATATCTTCCAATTCCTAATTTTATTTCTGGCATCCAACAAGGTTCCCCAACTTGTAATTGATACGAGTTATCGATTAACTTATATACTTCAAAGGGTTGATGTTGGTCGCGTTCCCAAAACTCTGGATTATAGATTACATAATAAAGAACGCCAAGTTTTGCATAGATATTGAGCTTTTCGTCATATTCGCCACGTGGAATATGAGATACTAGCTCTAAAGTCAAGATAGGCGCCACCCAATTTTCTTCCCAAGTAGCATAACTGTTACGGGACTTGCCACCTTTTTTACGCTCCACTCCCAAAGATAAAAACGCATCTGGTACAACTGGTACTGTGAAGTCTGACCCTGTTGTATGGTAAACAGCCATTTCTACACCAAAGTACCAATCCCTCCGATGTTTCCATATATATTGAAGCAAAAATAGTAGAACGTTGGGTATTAAATTGTGTTCTTCGTTATCTACGGGTGTATCGTCTGAACAAGGAAGTTCATCAGTGCTTGGTAATGCAACTCCATTAAAAAATTTGTCTGACTGCATATCCATTATAAGGGTGATCAATTAGGTGGTAAATTATTAGGGTCAATGCCCAGAGAGCGTAAATATTGAATTAGCTGTTCGTTCTTTTGACGTTCTTGGTCAGCGCGCAAAGTTTCTTGCTCTCTCATTCGTCGCTCTTCGTCCGCACGCAAAGTTTCTTGCTCTCTCATTCGACGCTCTTCATTAGCGCGCAAAGTTTCTTGCTCCCTCATTCGGCGTTCTTCGTCCGCGCGTCGTTCTTCTCGGTCTGCCCGTTGTTTTTCTCTGTCAGCACGTTGACGTTCAATTATTGTAGTTTCGTCTCCTGTTAAATAACGTTCTCCTTGCTCGTCATACCAAAATAAAAACTCTTCTGAAATACCATTTACCGTCATTTGGTGTCTTCCAACACCTAACCCTACTTCTGGCATCCAATAAGGTTCGCCACTTTGTAATTTATATGATTTATCTACTAATTTATAAACTTCAAAAGGTTGATGTTTGTCGCGTTTCCAGTACTCTGGATTATAAATTAAGTAGTAAAGTACACCCAATTTCGCATAAATCTTAAGTTTTTTATCGTATTCACTACCTGGTTGATGCGATACCATCTCAAGTACAAAAATAGGCGCCACTCCATTTTCTTCCCAAGTAGCATAACTTCTACGTGATTTCCCACCTTTTTTACGTTCCACCCCCAGAGATAAAAACCCATCTGGTACAACAGGTACATCTGACCTGGTTCCTGTTGTATGGTAAACTGCCATGTCTACACCAAAGAACCAATCTTCTCGTTCTCTCCAAATAGATTTCAGCAAAAATAACAAAACGTTTGGTAGAAAATTTTGGTCTTCGTTATCCACAGGTGTATCGTCGGAGCAAGGTAGGTCTTCTGTGCTGGGTAACGCAAAGGCTTTGAGATGGTCTGACAGCATAGTCTTTATCTCGATTGGCGTTTAGTTATCTGATTATATACTACTCAATTACACCACTAGTACCTTTGTTGTTAAAACATCATACATGTAGAGACGCGATTATTCCCTGCGGGACACTACGTGAACGCGTCTCTACAGTATCGCGTCTTTACATTTATTGCACGTCATATCCATTGGCGCCCTTTACGCTATAAATTCAAAAATAGCTTGTAACGTAATTTACCTTTTGGGCATCATGACACAAACGCTTTCTATCAAAACGAGTCAAAAATTAAACCTTAGTCCTTTATCAATGCCCAACCGCTTGTTGTTGGGTCCTGGCCCTTCTAACTCTCATCCAGATGTACTTCAGGCGATGAATACTTCACCTGTTGGGCACCTTGACCCTACGTTTTTACATTTAATGGATGAGATACAATCGCTACTTCGGTATGTATGGCAAACTGATAACGAGATGACTATTGCTGTTAGTGGTACTGGTACTGCGGCAATGGAAGCTACTATTGCAAACTCTGTAGAACCGGGTGATGTAGTTTTAGTTGGTGTAATGGGTTACTTCGGTAATCGTCTTGTTGATATGGCAGGACGTTATGGTGCCGATGTTCGCAGTATAACTAAACCTTGGGGACAAGTTTTTAGTTTAGATGAAATTAAAGCAGCGATGGAAACCCATCGTCCGCGTATTTTAGCATTGGTTCATGCAGAAACTTCTACTGGCGCCCGTCAACCAATGGAAGGAGTCTCAGAACTGTGTGAAAAATACGGCACTTTGCTATTAATCGATACAGTTACAAGTTTGGGTGGAACTCCAATATATTTAGATGAGTGGGGTGTTGACTTAGCTTATAGCTGTAGCCAAAAAGGTCTAGGTTGCCCTCCTGGCGCCTCTCCTTTTACAATGAGCCGCAAGGCAATGGAGAAATTACTTAACCGTTCCACTAAGGTAAAAAACTGGTATCTCGATATGAACCTACTTGGTAAATATTGGGGGAGTGAGCGCGTTTATCACCATACGGCACCTATTAATATGTATTATGCTCTGCGGGAAGCACTGAGATTAATTGCAGAAGAAGGTATTGAAAACTGCTGGCAACGTCACCAAAAGAACGTTGAATACCTGTGGGAAAGTTTAGAAAGTATAGGTTTGAAGATGCACGTCGAAAAACAATATCGTCTTCCTACACTTACAACAGTATGTATCCCCGAAGGAGTTGACGGAAAAGCAGTCGCGCGTAAACTACTCGATGAGCATAACCTCGAAGTTGGTGGGGGACTAGGTGAACTTGCTGGTAAAGTTTGGCGAGTAGGTTTAATGGGTTACAATAGTCGTCCCGAAAGCGTTGACAGACTAGTTAGCGTACTCAAAGAAGTCTTGAAATAAACCTCTTTGTTGTGGAACAGGCATCCCTGCCTGTTCAGGAAATATAAAGGACAGGCAAGGATGCCTGTTCCACAAGAGAGTTTAAAGATTAAGTTGCTAACATATATCAGACACCTTTCCCTTTCTGCTATGAGTCTTTGTATAAACCCTACCTGTCCAAAACCTAATCACCCAGATAACGACGAGAACCGCTTTTGTCAAAGTTGTGGTTCCCAGTTAGAGTTACTTGGACGCTTTCGAGTAATGCGTCTACTTAGTGATAAAACAGGTTTTGGTAAAGTATACGATGCTTATGAGCGGGATAAACCTATAATTATCAAGGTATTAAAAGAAGACCTTAATTATGATGCCAAAGCTGTAGAACTCTTCAAACAAGAAGCATCAGTACTAGGAGAACTACACCATCCAGGTATTCCTGGAGTAGAAGGTTATTTTCTCTATCAAACCAGAGAAGGTTTAGGGTTGCACTGCTTAGGGATGGAAAAAATTGACGGACCAAACTTAGAGCAATGGTTACAGCAACAGCAAAACCGACCTATTTCTGAAGAACAAGCAGTTGCTTGGTTAAAACAATTAGCCAGTATTTTAGTATTAGTACACGGCAAGCAGTATTTACACCGCGACATTAAACCATCTAATATAATGATTCGCCCAAATGGGCAACTAGTATTAATCGACTTTGGCACAGCAAGAGCATTAACAAATAGTTATATCGCAAAAGTTAGCAGTGGTTCAGGTAGTCAAACATCTATTTCCTCTGGTGGTTATAGCGCACCCGAACAAATGTATGGAAAAGCTGTAACACAGTCTGACTTTTACGCATTAGGACGCACCTTTGTGTTTTTACTCACAGGTAAGCATCCTGATACTATGTACGATGCCTATAATAACGAATTACAATGGCGCCCACATACCAAGAATATTTCACCAGCATTACTCAATCTCATCGATTGGCTAATGGCACACGAAATCAACAACCGTCCTAAAACTGCTGAAGAAATTTTACAACGCTTAGGTCAATTCGACCAATACCCCAATGCAAGTAGTGCAGCAACCGTTAACGTTGTAGGCGCCGTAATTAATCCAAAAACAGAAATCTTATCATCACCTCATACTACCACCCTACCACCACAACCCGTATGCCCACCCGAAGAAGAAAAGCGCGATAAAGTCCCTTTGCTTGCTTTAATTAGTGCGCTACTAGTAGTGTTAGGATTATTAGGATTTGTCGCACTGGCAACTCGTTCTGATAGATATGCTACTGGTGGCAGTTATGGACAGGCGCCGGAGCGTAAAAAAGGTGATAAAGTCACAGTAGACTACTTCCCCTATCAAGAAGGTAAAGACAGTCAAGGAAGAATAGCCGAGTTTAACGTTGCAGTATTATCAGTAGAATATAAATGGTTATTAGGTAGCAGTTTTCAAATCAAACATAACGACCAAACAATAAATCTCGACACATTAAAATCAAACCTTCAAGAAGAAGGAATACAACGCATTATGGAAAACCCCAGCGAAATAATCTCAGTGGGAACAGCATCATGCGAAGGTAACGTAGCAACCGAAGAAGCGCGCGCATTAGAAAGAGCAAAACAAATTCAACTACTATCCAAAAAACTATTTAGTAATAACCGCAACCTGCAAGGATATAGACTATTAAACCTAGGGCAATTTAACCGCACCGACTGCAAAAGCAATCAAGACGCAACAGCCTATCAACGCAGTATAATCATTATCGGAGTACGCAAAAAATCCGAAGGTGTAATTTTAGACGAAGCACTAAGAAACCGCCTAGAAGAAAAACCCTTCGCCGACTTTAAACTAGAAGACTACTCATTAGGCGCCAAAGAAAAATTCAAAACAATTCCCAGCAACCTAAACTAATCTGGCAACGGATGATAAACAGATGTAACGGATGAACTGTAGCTTGGGTGGAGGCTTTGCGTTTACGTAGTACGCCGCAGGCGCAACCCAACAAAAATAATTCATAATTAATTTACTCTGATAGCAGATAATTAATATATCTGTTAAGGTGTGAGGGTGTGAAGAGAAGGTGGAGGAAGTAAGTCAAACTATTGATAGGATTGGTAAAAAAGCAGGTAAGAAAGACAAAGGTGAAATCGATATTTTAACAAAGACAGAAATCATTGAGGTTAAGGGTTCTATTAAATACGTTACAATAGAGCAACCTGATTCAGACCTGAAGGTTTAAGTTGAAAGATATATCCAAAAAGTCAAAAAAGATGCTAATAATCTTTCTTTACCTCAAAGAAAAATTATTATACATATGACAGCAGGAGCATCTAACGGTGTAATTGAATGGTTTGCAGCTAAAAGCAGTAGATCAGGAGTAATTATAGAAGTACGTACTGGGCAGAGGTAAAATAACTATGAGTGAATCTTACGAATTGCTTGTTTTAATACCTGAAAAATTACCAGTTAAAGAGGTAGTTTACAAAACTCACCAAATAATTTATGACATGGGTGGTTCAATTGATGAAGATTGTATGTTAATTTTGAATGATACAGAAGACGTAAACCCTGATATAGAATATATTGAAAATGATGAAGCTGCACTTAATACATTAGTTAATTGGTCTGCGCTTGGGGCAATAAATTACGCTATGCCAGATGCAATAATTACTGTAGAATATGCAGGAGAGGCGCCTTTTACTGTGCAAGCAGTAAGAATAACAATTCCCGATACAATGATTTTTGATGAGGATGGGTCAGAAAGTAAAGATAGATATGCAATGCTAGCAAATCTTCTACACGAAAGCTTGAGGGCAAAGCGAACAATAGTGGATTGGGGTTTAATGTATATGGGAGTTTACTGGAAGGAAGAAATAGAAAGACTTAATAATGATGAATATTTAGGAAGCTATTCTGTCGATTTAAGAGCAGAAAAAGAAACTTCACAAAAACTTATTGCGTAGTTTATAAATTATTAGGTAAATTTTGGGTATCAACCAGAAATTTCATGAGGCAATTTTATGTATACTTTTAACTTGGCTAAGTCCAAAAATTGTAACTGTTAAAGGTGGCACCTGCTCTGCCATTGGCATTAAGTTAAGACTGGCGCCCATTAACACTACTTTAAGTAAAACATAATTTTAGCGAACTTCCTTTAAGCTTTCAATTTGCTTTGTAAATAACTCTGTAAACATACTAATCACACTTCTTTCTTCGCGCACCTTAATATTAGCAGTAACAGACATTCCTGATTGCAAGGAAATTTTTCTGCCTCTAACATTAAGTGATTGTTGATTTAATCTTATTTTTATAGGAAAACGATAATATCGGTGGGTTTCATCTGGTGGTAATGCATCTGAAGCTATCCAAGTAATTTCTCCTTTAATATCGCCGAATTCGTTAAAGGGGAAGGAATCTATTCTGACATCTACTTTCATCCCTTCTCTCACAAAACCAATATCTTTATTGGTTATATATGCTTCAGCAATAAATTGCTCGTCGGGTACAATTGACAAGAGTTTTTCGCTTGGTCTAGTCACAAAACCGCTACTGCCAGCTTGTAAATCAAAAATCGTTCCAGCTATAGGCGCGCGGAGTTGCTGATATTTTGCATTTAATTGTGCTTGAGAAATTTTACTATTTATCTCAGCTAGTTGCTTTTCGTTATCTAACAAAATTTTAGTGAATTGGCTCTCTATTTCGGCAATTCTATTTTTATTATTAGTAATTTTTTCCAAAACATTTTTATGAGAAATAGTTACCGTATTTTTTACTTCTTGTTGCCCTTGTTGAATATCAAATTGCAGACGCTGTTGTTCTTCTAATAATTGCGCTACTTGTGCCTTAAGATTTTGTACTTTTTTCTCTTGCTGTAGATATTGTAGTTGTGCAATTGCTCCTTCTTTTGCCAAAGGCGCCAATTTAGCGGTAATTTCTGTTTCGATAGCTAAACTAGCTTGAGTATCTATAATTTTAATTGCATTTTGTGCCAATAATCTTCTGATTTGTTCGACCTCTAAACGCGATGCATTAGAGCGACCCTCTAATTCCCTTCTAGCTGTTTGTAAGCGAACTTGTTCGTCACTCCCGAATTTAGAAATATTATCTGAGTTCGTCAATTCTTTTCGCAATAGCTCGTTTTCTCTAAGCAAAGCAGTACGATTTTTAAGTAAAGAATCAGCCTCTGGAGATAAAGAAATGCCTAAATCTTTACCAGATACATTCACTGCCGAATTAGGCTGTATTAATTGTCGATAAATTTTATTTTCTTGCATCAAACCATTACGAATTTTTTGCAGGGAATTTAATTCCGCATTCGTAGCAGTAGAATCAAAGACTAACAATAAATCTCCGGGTTTTACTCTCTGTCCATCTTTCACATGAACTTCTTTGACAACTCCACCCACTGGTGCTTGAACTTCTTTGACACTTCCTTCTGGTTTTAATTGACCAAGTGCTGGAACAGCTTGCTCAATTTTAGCTATACATGCCCAAGCAATACCGAGACATGCTGAACCTACTAAAGTCCCCATAATTACGCGCGACCAAACTGGAGATTGACGCAGGACAACAGATTGCTCAAAGCTGCGCGTATCGGTTTTGTCTACAAGCTTTTTTACAGCAGGTTTAAAAGCTTTGGGTTCATTTATTGATTTATTTGATTCTAATAGCGTGATACTATTTTTATTATTTTTGTTAACATTTTTACCATTAAGTTGGTAATTATCTAGCTTAGTCATGACAATTTTAGATTTTATTTAGTACGTGAATAAATTTTGGATTCCTGACTTAATTTATAAAGTCGGGAATCTTATTGTTCAGACTGAATCGGTTAATTAAAAATTAACTTCCTGTTGATTATAGAGATAAAAATAATGACCTTCCATTGCCATTAGTTCATGATGAGTTCCTTGCTCAACGACTCTACCGCCATCCATAACAACAATTGTATTTGCATGTTTCACGGTGTTTAAACGGTGAGTGATAAAAAAGACAGTACTATGCTGAAACGCTTGAGCTAAATTCAAACAAACTTGTCTTTCTGTAATATAATCTAAGGCGCTAGTTGCTTCGTCCAACACTAATAACTTTGGACTTTGTAAAACAGACCGCGCGATAGCTATTCTTTGTCTTTGTCCTCCTGATAGTGATGCACCACGTTCGCCTACCTTGGTGTTGTAACCGTTGGGTAAGTCCATAATAAAATCATGTGCGGCAGCAATTTTTGCTGCTTCAATAATTTCCTCTGTAGTCGCATCGGGATTAGTTAAAGCAATATTTTCTTGAATTGTTCCTTCAAACAATAGGGAATCTTGAGGTACAAACCCTACTTGGCGCCGCAGTGAATATAATTCAACTTTAGAAATATCGTAGCCATCTATTAATATTCTACCTGATTCTGGTTCATACAGTCGAATTAATAATTTAGTTAAAGTACTTTTGCCGGCGCCGCTTCCCCCAACAATTCCGATAAATTGACCCGGAGCAAAATCAAGATTAATGTTGCAAAGTTGTAGCGGTCCATCTGTTCTAAATCTAAAGTAAAGATTCTCGTATTTGACGGCGCCAGTAACCGCTGGTAAGGGAATGTTATCACGGTCGTTTTCAGCTTCTTGCGGAGTATCAATAATATCGCTTAAACGCTCTAAAGATAAAGCTGTTTCTTGAAAACTTTGCCACAGTTGGGCTAAACGTAATAAAGGGCTAGTAACGTAACTAGAAATAATTCTAAAAGCAATTAATTCACCTAACGTTAAGTCTCCCTGAACTACTAAATAAGCTCCCATCCATAAAACAAGTAAACTGCTGAGTTTATTAAGAAAACTACTTGCAGAACCAGCAATTGTAGAAGTGACAACAGTTTTGAAACCGGAGGCAATATAATCGGCATAACGCTCTTGCCAAGAAAAGCGTGAGCGCAATTCAATATTTTGGGCTTTGACTGTCTGAATTCCAGATATGACTTCTACTAAATAAGATTGCGTGACAGCATTACGTTCGGCTTTTGCTCGTAGCTGTTTCCTCACTAAGGGAGAAAATATTAATGTCAGTAGGATAAATATCGGAATTGTCGCTAAACCGACTATAGTTAATTGCCAACTGTAAAACAGCATGACAATAATGTAAATTACTGAGAATAGGGCATCTAAGCCCACAGTTAAAGCTGTACCTGTGAGAAATTGACGAATATTTTCTAACTCGTTAATGCGGGTCGCTAGCTCTCCTACTGGTCGGCGTTGATAATAGTTAAGAGGCAGACGAAATAAGTGGTCAATAATTTGTGACCCCAAACCCATATCAATTCGGTTAGTAGTATCAACAAATAAATAAGTTCTTAATGTCGTTAATAGCGATTCAAACAATGCAACAACTACTAGTAACCCTCCAAAAAGATGTAGAGTTTTGGTGCTATTTTGAACAATTACTTGGTCGATTATTATTTGAACAACTAGGGGATTCACTAATGCCGCTAACTGTACAAAGAAAGAAGCTATGAACACTTCTATTAGCACTCGTTTGTAACGCCATAAGTAGGGAACAAACCATTGTAAACCAAAGCGTTGTTTCGGTGTATCTTTCGTCGCAGAAAGCAGCAATACCCGCAACTTTGGTGGAGAAACGTTTTCTGAGCTTTCCAACTCATTCACCAACTCATTCACCAATTGTGCGGGTTGAAAGTACTGAATTCCTTGGGAGGGTACACCCAAAACTACGACTCTTTCACCCGTTTCATACAGCACCGCAAAACTATCTTCATAGCGAATTAACGCTGGTGTCGGAATCCGTTCAATTTGAGAAACAGGTACATCTAGCAGCTGTGACTTTAATCCCACCAACTCTGCTAAATAAGCACACAGTTGGAATGACACCGTACCAGAACGCTTGCTATTTTCAGTTAATATACGATTCACAATCTCCCGACGAAACGGCATTTGCAAATGTTTGGATACCATTTGAAAACAGGCAATCGCCGAATTTAGTTGTCCTTTTCCCTGAATAAATGGATATTTTCTTTTATCTTTTTTATATACGGAGCTAGCAACTGTCACCTTTTCATTTTCTGCGTAGGGAATATCGATTTCATCAAAATCATCGACTTCACTAACTTCTATATGCTGCTGCTGATTTATGTCTAGTAGTAATAAATCTGACGCACGCAAACCAATCAAACGTGCTGGTTTTTTGCCAATCTCTAATTTACCTGTACTATTACCCAACTCCAAACTTGAACCCGGAGAAAAGTTCTTTACCCTTCCTCCACCGCTGACAAACCAGATTCTTTCTGAGTCTAATTCTTTTTCTAACTCACGAATGTTAATTGTTCTGGGTGAAAGGTAATGTACTTGGGCTGATAATAAAGCATTTTGAGCCAATTCTTTGAGATTAATTGCTGCATTCGCTTGGATTTGCTTTTGCATCCCCAAGACATCAAATATTTCCAACAAGTGACAGCGATTTTTACGCACCTGAGCAAAAGCTGGATATTTGCTAAGTAAATGCAAGTACTCCTCAGCATCTAATGTTAAACATGTGACTTCGCTCGATGCGATTGCAATTTCACATGCTGACTCTCGCAAAATACCAATTTCACCCAAAACATCTCCAGGTTCGAGCAATTTTAAGGTAGTTGGTACTTGTGTACGAGGGTCATATGTCAGTAACCGTACTCTGCCTTCATGAATAATTACAATCCGCTCGGGTATTTTGTCTTTCCCTAAAATATTCTGTCCTACACGATAACGAGTAGGGCGAATGTTTTTTAATAAATTAGCCAAGGCATCGCTTGGCAGCTTATCAAACCCTTCAAGCTTGACTATAAATTTAGCAATAGAATCCGTAGCAACAGACATACCAGTTTCCAAGTGGGATTTATCGAACTTAACTTTAAGTTTCGGGTCTGTATGCTCGAAGAAATTATTTATCGGGTTTGTGTTTTGCTTAACTTAATAATTATCTAACCACACCAAGGATGACTTTGTCTAGCTACCTATCTATCTTAGGACTGATTTTACTTAGTTTTTTCCTATTACTAAGCATGATACGTATTTTAAATTAATAAATATTACACATTAGTAGTTAATAATACTTAGCTTATAACTCATTATATGGTAGGTAGGTACGTAGTAGCGCTTCAGCGCACAAAAACTTGGGGTGCTAAAGCATAAAGTAGTAGCCTACACCCCAAAATTAATGACACGAACTACTAGTGGTTCGTGTCATTAATTTTGGGGTGTTGTGGAACAGGCATCCTTGCCTGTAGTGATATATTTTTTTACCACAGAGGCACAGAGTACACAGAGACATCTAGGATGAAACCACAAAGACACAAAGACACAAAGGTCACAAAGAAAGAGATAAGAAGAAGAAACACACCAAAACTTATGACATGAACTACTAGCGTACTAATTCATTTTCCTTTTAGTTTATTACAATAGAATGTATAAACAAGCACAAAAATTCCATAAAATCTTTTTATTTATGAGAATTTTCTCATGATTGTTTCATTGACAACTCATGATTTAGGGGATTATATTGCTTATCAAGTAGAAAAACTTAGATTGCTTCGGCTTCCCTATAAGGACTTCTGGCTTTTTTCAATTGCTAGAGACGGTTCAATAATTTTTTTACCTTTACACTTTTAATACTCACGTAAGGTAATTAACCTTAAAAAAGAACTATAGCTCTATTTGCTTTAAAAGTCTTGGCTGAGACTTTTGAAGTGGAAACAAAGAGAGCTAATCTGGTAAACAGTTGCTGTTAACCTTTTGTAAAGTACTGTGTTTCTGTCGTCAATTATTATGACGGAAAATGTTCGTTGACTTTTATTTATCGAGTTTTGCTTACCTGGTACTTTTAAGTCAACTTTAGTAAAATTAACTTATGTTCCACAAGCAAAAGCTGGGTAGATGACTGTACGCTGCTCTATTTCTTATCGCTCTTTTAATCTAGCATAACTTCTGCCAATATGGCAACTATTTTATCATTCAACATGGTAAGCAGGGTTCTAGGTGATTATTTATGATAAGAGCTTCTGTTATGGCTTGTCTTACATAGTTATATCATGATGAATAGCGAATTAGGGGTTAAACCCCTCAATTAATGCTTCGTTTTGTTACAGCAAGTATTTGATCTTTCCCCCTAACTGGGTAATAGATCACAAGTTTTTACACCTACATCTAATGAACATAAATACTGACATTGCAGTTCTATCTGCGTACTTTAGCACCAGTGTGTTACTTGTTCTCACTATGCTTTTCGTGCCCCTCTCTCAAATTTGAGAGAGGGGGAGGTAGTGAGAGTTTAAATAGGCTTTATATTGTGCATTTGCACATTTGAAGTTAAGTACAACAATTTTTGAACTCAGGAATTTGATTTATGACAACAATTACTGGAACTAACGGAGCTGATAATCTTACAGGTACTCCTGGTCATCTGAATACGATTAGCGGACTTGGTGGTAATGACACCCTCAGAGGTGCCGATAAAGAAGACCTCATCGACGGTGGAGCGGGTGCTGACTGGCTCTATGGTGAGGCTGGTAAGGATACCCTATTAGGTCAAGCAGGTAACGATAGATTATTTGGAGGTGATGAGGAAGACTTGCTAGATGGGGGTGCAGGTGCTGATATTCTCAGAGGAGAAGGCGGTAAGGACGAACTACTTGGTGGACTCGGTGTTGATAGGTTATTTGGAGGTGCAGAGGAAGATTTCCTAGATGGGGGTGCAGGTAATGACATCCTTCACGGTGAAGATGGTGGCGATACCATAAATGGTGGAGCCGATAACGATATTTTATATGGGGAAGCGGGAGAGGATGCCCTTGATGGTGGTGCTGGAAATGACACCCTGTATGGTGGTGCCAGTGCGACCGATGTCACTGATGGCAAAGATGCCCTTGATGGTGGAGATGGAGATGATTTAATTTTTGGAGGTTTCGAGGACAGCCTGTTCGGTGGAGCTGGTAATGACACTCTCAGTGTTGCAAATAACCCTGATGGGAAAAATACTGTTGATGGTGGAGATGGCAATGACTCTTTAGTTGGTAGTACCAACTTAATTGAAGGTGATACCCTTGAGGGCGGGGCTGGTAATGACATTATTGATGGTCTAGCTGGTAATGATGTTCTCGAAGGTGATGACCCCTTAGCTACGGAAGGCGGTAATGATATCCTCAATGGTGGAGATGGCAATGATAAGCTGTCTGGCTATTTCGGTAATGACACCCTTAATGGTGGAGCAGATGATGACACCCTTGAAGGTGGCGAGGGCGATGACAATCTGATTGGTGGTGATGGTATTGACATCCTTGATGGTGGCAACGGTAACGACGTTCTCACTGACACAAGTGGTGCTACTACCTTTTTTGGTGGAGCTGGTCTAGAAACCATTCAGGGTGGTGCTGACGCTGACTTCATCGATGGTGGAGAAGACAATGACTCGTTGTTAGGTGGAGGTGGTAATGACACCATCTTAGGTCAAGCTGGCGATGATGTCCTCAATGGTCAAGCTGGTGATGATAACCTCAATGGTGGTGTTGGTGTAGACCGCGTTTTGGGTGGTGCAGGTAATGACACCCTTACTGGTGGAGAAGATCTCGAAGGTCAAGCAGCAGCCGATATTTTAAATGGTGGACTTGGCAATGACTTATTCCTGTTGGCAAGCACAGGCTTTTTATTAGAGCCATTAGATCCAGGCGAACCTGCTCCAATTCAACCTTTAGGTGACATTCTCAACGGCTACGAAGATGGTATCGACCTGATCGAGTTAGAGTATGGCAGTGGCGCATTCGACTTTGGCGACCTAATTATCACAGGCAACGGTACTTCTCAGGTTACTATTAGCGTTGTGAATGAAGGTGTACCTGGAGAAATACCTGACTATACAGAAAAAGTAGCTACTTTGAATGGGTTAAATGGCTCCGCGATCACACTCACCGTAGATGATTTTGTAGTCTAAGAGATGGGCTATCAAGGAGGTATGCCTGGTGACAGCCAAGTAACATCAGCTTGATAGCTTGCCCAAAACCGGAGAGTAGCGGCGTAGTAGGAATTCGCTTTTGCTACTCTTTCGGAATTAGATTATTTTAATCTCCTGTTTTTACGAAATGGAAGGGCAGGATAAAAATCTTTGCAATTTGGAGACATCTAATTTATAAAACTGCCATGCGAATATTATTTCTTCACCCCAATTTTCCCGCCCAATTTCGCCATGTCGCTGCAGCTTTAGCCAAAGACAGTAGTAACCAGGTTTTTTTTGGTACTAATCGTCGCGAAGGAAGCTTACCTGGTGTTAACAAGGTTTTTTATCAGGCAAAACGGGAAGCTCGACCAGAAACCCACCACTATGTTAAAACTCTGGAAAATGCTGTTCTCCAGGGTCAGGCTGTTTTTCGCATGGCAGAACAGTTAAAGGCTAAGGGATTTGTACCTGATGTGGTTTACGGTCATTCGGGTTGGGGCCCAACTCTATTTATTAAAGATATTTTTCCTAAAGCCAAATTATTATGTTATTTCGAGTGGTTTTATAACGCACATGGTTCTGATGCTGATTTTGACCCCAATGAGCCACTAACTCAAGATGATGAAGCTCGGATTCGTATCAAAAATGCGCCGATTTTGCAAGACTTATATAGTTGTGATCTTGGTCTTTCTCCGACCTATTGGCAGCGTCAGCAGTTCCCTTCAGAATATCAAGGTAAAATCAATGTTCTTCATGATGGGATTGATACTGAGTTTTTCCGCCCTAAACCGGGGGCAAAGTTAGTTCTACCTAGCAAAAACCTTGACCTGTCCCATGTTGATGAAATTGTTACTTATGCGACTAGAGGCATGGAACCTTATCGAGGTTTCCCACAATTTATAGAATCAGTTTCCTTGCTCCAGCAGCGACGACCGAATTGTCATATAGTAGTTGTAGGCGAAAATCGGGTCGCTTACGGTAAAAAGCTCGCGAATGGTCAAACCTATAAAGATTTGATGCTCGAACAGTTCCCTATTGACGAAAGTCGTATCCATTTTACTGGTTGGCTGCCTTACCAAGAATATTTGCAAGTTCTCCAAGCTTCTTCAGTACATGTTTATTTAACCCGTCCCTTTGTTTTATCCTGGTCGTTACTCGAATCTCTTAGTACAGGTTGTTTGGTCGTGGCTTCTCAAACTGCCCCTGTAATGGAAGTCATTCAAGATGGAGTTAATGGCTTATTAGCTGACTTTTTCTCACCCCAGGAAATTTGCGACCGCATTGAGGAAGCACTTAACCACCCCGATAAAATGGCGCCGATTCGCACCAAGGCTAGGGAAACAGTTGAAAAATACTATAATTTGTCAGTATTATTACCCAAGCATCTGCAATGGATACAACAGCAGGAAGATAATACGAGATTGATATTCCCAAGTAGTGAAATCAAAAACGATTCAAAAGTATTATTAATTACAGAAAAGAAAGTAAACGCTAAGTACCAAGAGTTAGAAAAACTCATACCTGCATCGCCTGAAGTATTACAAGTAAATAATCGCAAGGTGACAGCCCAAGAAATAGTACCATTGTTGAGTCAGTATCAAATGCTGCCTAAACTCAAACAAGAACTGGTAATTGAAGAGGCAATTGCACCTTTTACCTGTACTCTTGAAGAAGAAACTAAGTGTCACGAGGAATTTTGCCAACAACATCAATTAACATCCGAGACTGTACGTCAAAATTGGTTGCAACAGCAAGTATTGACAGAAGCACAATTTCTCGAATTAGCAACTCGAAGACTTAGAATAGAGAAGTTTCAACAAGCGACTTGGGGTAATCGTTTAGAATCTTATTTCCGTCAACGCAAACAACAACTCGACCAGGTTATCTACTCCCTTATTCGCGTTCGAGATGCAGATTTAGCGCGCGAACTTTACTTTCGCCTTTTAGAAGACGAACAACCTTTTGCGGAATTAGCAAGACAATATTCGGAAGGCACAGAAACTTCTACAGGTGGTTTAATTGGCCCAGTGCCTCTTTCATCACCCCATCCCAAATTAGCCCAAATTCTTACCATCAATGAACCAGGTCAATTATCACCTCCAACGCGCGTCGGTGAATGGTGGATAATTGTCCGCTTAGAAAAGCTTTTACCTGCCAAATTAGATGAACCAATGAAACAAAAATTATTGAATGAATTATTTAGCACCTGGCTACAAGAACAACTCAAAGAAGTAACTGCTCCTCAAGCAATGGAAATAAAATCAGCCTAACTTATATCTTGCACCTCGAACAGAAACCGGGCTTCTATACGACAAATCAACGTTTTATAGCAAGATTTTTGGCAAGAAGCCCGGTTTCTTTGGGCTTATTGCAAATGGTGCAAGATGTAAGCCTCCGACTGGCGCCCTTCGCGCTCCAGTAAAATATAGGACTTGCACATCTTTCTGAAACCCTTGCTATATATAGGATTTTAGAATGTGCAAGTTAGGAGCTAAGTCGTGGCTATTCAGATTTTTCCTTTCACAACCTGTGAGATTTAAATAACTAGCATCAATTCCTAACATCTTGTTATAACCTACCACTATGCCACAAGACTTTAGCTCACAAATCCTAATAGGTGTCAACTTTAGCGGTCAGAATTTAACTGATGCTAATTTTTCCCTATCCATAATCGATAACGTTAACTTTACTAGTACAAACCTGACTCGTGCAAATTTATTTAAAGCTAATATCAAAGGCACTAATTTCCTAAATGCAAATTTAGTCAATGCAAATTTGACTGAAGCGGATCTAAGTGGGGAACCAGATGGAATTTTTAACAATCTTACAAATGCTAATCTAACTGGCGCGAATTTATCACTTGCCAAGCTCAAAGGCGTTAACTTCACTGGTGCTAAATTAATCGATGCCGACCTTCAAGGGGCTGACTTAGAAGGGGCAAGATTAATAAATTTTGATGCTACTAATGCTGACTTTAGCCTGACTAACTTTACCGATATTGAAATTGGTGGTAATGTTATTTTTGACCTTGCCAATTTGAGCGGAATCGGAATTACCGATACCGCACCTGCCATAGACCCAGGAACAGGACAGCCAATACCAACTACACTCAGTTTTCGTGGTGCCAATTTGGCTGGCGCTAGTATAGAAGATGTTAGTTTCAGCAACGCCGATTTTCGCCCCTTTGATGCAGTACGGAACGGCATATTAGTAGTTAAAGCCACCGATTTAACAGGTTTAAGTTTCCCTGACTCTAACTTCAGTGGCAGTCAATTTAGTGGCGCGATTTTAAATAACGCCAAAGCGGAAGACTTGAATTTAAATGGTGTTAACTTTGGTTCTTATACAGCATCTAACGGACAGGTGTTTAGGACTCAGTTAAACAACGCTAATCTTGTCAGTGCTGAACTTGTGGGAGCCAATTTCACTCAGGTTGTTGCAGAAAACTTATTTTTAGAATCTGCCAACCTCAGTGGAGCAAATTTCACAGGTGCTAACATCACAGATGGGAAATTAAAAGGAGCTAACCTTACAGGCGCCGATCTCGATAACACCAACCTGACTCGCGCCAATTTTGAAATTGCAGACCTCACCAATGCCAGCTTGGTAAATGCTGATTTGGATAGTGCTTTTATTCAGAAAAGCAGTTTGGATGGAACCAACTTTACAGGTGCTAGCCTTGTTGGTGCTGATTTGAAGGAAGGTGCTGGGGATAACCTCACCAATTTTACAAACGCAAACTTGACAGGGGCTAGTTTGGAAGTTGGTAGCTTTATTGGTTCTAACTTTACTAACGCCAACTTGAGCAATACAATTTTGACCAAGGGAAACTTTACCGATGCTACCTTTATCGGGGCGAACCTTGCAGGAGCGGTTGCAGTTGATACCGTTGGTCTCACTCTTGGCGATTCCAGCAACAACACCATCAACGGCACAAGTGTCAAAGATAACATCTTCGGTTTTGATGGCAATGACACTCTCACTGGTGCTGGTGGTAATGATTATTTAGACGGTGGTGTTGGCGCCGATAACCTCAATGGCAATGATGGTGCTGACTATCTGAATGGTGGTAACGGTAATGACACCTTAACTGGGGAAATTGGCAATGATACCTTGATTGGCGGTGCAGGTGCTGATAACCTCAATGGTGGTGGTGGTGTTGACATCCTAACTGGTGGTGCCGGCAACGATATCATGAACGGTGGCGCCGGGAATGACTCGTTTATTTTTGCATCTGGTTTTGGTACTGATCGCATTAACGCCTTTGCAAATGGTGCAGACAAAATTAACTTAACAGCATTTGCGACCAGTTTCGGTGCTTTGGCGGTGACTCAAAATGCTGCAAACACGGTGATTTCCAGTTCGCTGTTCGGTACAAATACGATTACCCTAGCCAACTTCACCGCTACAAATGTTGATGCTAGCGACTTTATCTTTTAAATTTTCAAACTTCAAACCAATTAATTTTTCTCAGGATATATACTATGGCAGCTCAAGATTTTAGCAATCAAGTCCTGGTTGGCAATAACTTTAATGGTCAAAACCTGAATGGCTCAACTTTTTTCAAAGCCAGTCTTACAGATGTCCAATTCGTTGGTACACTTTTAAGAAGCACTAATTTTTCAGAAGCTTTTCTAAGCAACGTAAATGCATCAAATGCCATCTTTGCCCCTAATGCAAACTTTCCCACACCAGCTAATTTTTCTCTAGCGACATTGCAGGATGTTAACTTGAGTGGCGCCAACTTGAGACAGGCAAATTTGTCTCAAGTCAACACAACCAACATTAACCTCTCAAATGCTAACCTGACCGATGCAATTCTTCAGGGAGCTAATCTAAGCGGCGAACAGTCTGAACGTCCTAACCTTACTGGTGCGAACTTTACCCGTGCGGACTTGTCTTTGGCGAATTTGAAAGCTGCTGACTTTACAGGCGCCAATCTGACAAATGCCGACCTCCAAGGAGCGACTCTAGAAGCAACTCTGTTAGTCAACGTCAATGCCACAGGTGCAGACTTCCGGCAAACAAATTTCACAGATGTCACTCTGCAAAACAGTATCTTTGACCTGGCTAATTTGAGCGGTGTTTCTTTGAGTGATGCTCCCCTAGAACCTGGTCAAACTGCTAACCTGAGTTTTCGTGGTGCAAATTTAAGTGGTGCGCTGATCGATGATGCAATTCTTTCTGGTTCTGATTTTAGCGCCTCTGGTAGCACAATTACCAACTTGACTGGTACCAGATTTGATCAGACTGATGTAAGTGGAGCGAACTTTACCCAAGCTAATGCTGAAGGTATCTTAATTAACGGCTCTGCGGTTGGCGCCAATTTCACCAATGCTAATTTGAATAACGCTGACTTTACAACAGCTGACTTAACAAATGCCAACTTCACGGGAGCCAACCTGAGTGGAATACTCACCACCGACGCAATTGCCACTGGTGCAAATTTCACAAATGCCAATTTGACTAACGCGAACCTGTCCAAAGGCAATTTTAGCAATGCGAACTTTTTTGGTGCTGACCTCACAGGTGTGACCGCAGTTGATGTGATTGGTTTAATTGTTGGAGATGCTTCAGACAATACCCTCAACGGTACAACCGGAAACGATAACATCTTCGGTAATGCTGGTAATGACACCCTGACTGGTGATACTGGCAACGATTATCTCGATGGTGGTGTCGGTAACGATAACCTTAATGGTGGTGCTGGTATTGACACCTTAGTTGGTGGTTTGGGTAATGACACCCTGCTTGGTGGAGGTAGTAATGATACTTTAATTGGTGGTGCTGGTAACGATATCCTGAACGGAGGCGCCGGGAATGACTCGTTTATTTTTGCATCTGGTTTTGGTACTGATCGCATTAACGCCTTTGCAAATGGTGCAGACAAAATTAACTTGACAGCATTTGCGACCAGTTTCGGTGCTTTGACGGTGACTCAAAATGGCGTCAACACTGTGATTTCCGGTGCGGTATTCGGTACAAATACCATTACGCTAGGCAACTTCACTGCCACCAATGTTGATGCTAGCGACTTTATCTTTTAATTTGAACGTTTGCTAGTACTTCACCCTTAAACTGACAATTCATTTGCGTGTTAAAAACCTCTCCAAAGAGCGTCCATAGCTGTTTCAAATAGCTGCAGAATTCCTCAAATTCCCGACTTTTTTAAAAGGT
>ERZ1066124.233-NODE-233-length-49704-cov-24.321759_pt1 | contig 49704 bp, 35 predicted proteins | sample MGYA00382771_ERZ1066124 | MGnify/ENA primary metagenome ERZ1066124 (study PRJEB33369, sample SAMEA5778354) | biofilm metagenome | biome: Industrial cooling water; feature: Water cooling tower basin; material: Biofilm | place: United Arab Emirates | collected... | reverse complement strand
GATAATAGGAGGCGCCGAACGTGGGCAGAATTTGTTTCATAGTTTTAGAGAGTTTGGTGTCAATGAAAATAGAGGAGCTTATTTTCTGACTCCCAATGCCAATATCCAAAATATTTTTGCGCGGGTAACAGGAAGTAACGCTTCACAAATCTTTGGAACTCTGGGTGTTCGTCAAGCAAATAACTTCACACCTTCTACAGCAAATCTGTATTTGATGAATCCGAATGGAATTTTGTTCGGGCAGAATGGTAGGTTAGATGTGGGTGGTTCGTTTCTAGCTACGACAGCAAACGGGATTCAGTTTGGCAATAGCGGAATTTACAATGCTAGTGGTGGTCAACCTGCTGATGTGCTGACAATTAATCCTTCGGCTTTTTTATTTAATCAAATATCTAGAGGTAATATTACCAGTCGTTCTGTTGCACCTGCGGGACAAAATCTAGTAGGTGAAAACATTACTGGGTTGCGAGTACCCGATGGTAAGAGTTTGTTGTTTTTGGGTGGTGATATCAATATAGAGGGTGGTGGACTTGTTAATAATGCGTCTTTTGATGGCAGTGGTGGACTGCGCGCGTATAACGGAAGAATAGAGTTAGGAAGTTTGAAGGCGCCTGGTATTGTAGGATTGAATATAGCTGGCAATAGTTTGAGTTTTAACATTCCTGAAGGTGTGGAACGAGGCAATATATCCATTACTAATGGAGCAGAAATTAATGTTCGTGGTTCGGGTGGTGGAGATATTGCTTTTACTGCCAAAGATGTGAATATTAGTGGAGGAGGCATAGTTAGAGCAGGTATTGATAACAAGTTGGGTAGTCCCACAACTAAGTCGGGTGATATACAAATCAATGCGACGGGAACGCTGACTTTAGCTGATGAGAATTCCCGTATTAGTAATGTTTTGGATGGGGAAGCTATAGGTAAAAGCGGGAATGTAAATATCACTACAGGTTCATTAGTTGTAAGTAATGATGCTATTTTGAGTGCGGATACTTTTGGTATAGGGGATGCAGGAAATATATTTATTGCATCTGATAAATTACTGGTTGATGATGCGATAATTGGTAGTAGTGTTCAATCGAGAGCAGTTGGAAATGGTGGGAATATATTTATAAAAGTTAATGATGCTGTCTCGCTGGTAAATGCTATTGTTGACAGTAATATAGAATCAGGCACCGTAGGTAGTGGTGGAACTATTAATATTGAAGCAGGTTCTTTGTCTATTACTGATAGCACACAGGTTCAAAGTTTTGTGCGGACAAAAGATGGTGAACAAACTCCAGGAATAAGAAATGGAGGAAATGTTAATATTAATGTTCGCGGCGCCGTTAATATTTCTGGTATTAAAGATGGAATACCTAGCGGTATCCGCAGTACTTTGACTGGAGTAGAGGGTAAAGCGGGCAATATTGCAATTAATGCTGGTTCTTTAAATTTATCTGATAAAGCTGTAATTAGTTCTGGTACTTTTGGTACAGGGAATGCAGGTAACATTTTTATTCAAGTTAATGATTTAGTTGCTCTTGATGATAGCGGCATACTTAGTAATGTGGGAGATGGCGCCGTTGGTAATGGTGGCAATATCAATATCAAATCTGGTTCTCTTTCTTTAGTTAATAGCTCTATAATTTCTGCACAAGTTAATGCTGCGACTGCTAATTTTACTGGTGGTAAAGGTAATGGTGGTAATATTAATATAGATGTGACTGGAAAAGTTACTTTCGCTCAAGCTCAACCAGGCTTTAATAATGGAATTGTTAATGCGGTAGGAGCAGGCGCCGTTGGTAATGGTGGTAATGTTACAATTAATGCTGATGTACTCGAAGTAACAGGTGGTTCCCAAATTCAAGGAAGTACCCGTGGGAAAGGAAATTCTGGGGCTATTACTATTAATGCCCGCGATACTATTCGTTTTGATGGTTCTGATGGTGTAGATTTATTTAGTCGTGCTATCAACAGTGTACAACCTGGAGCAGAGGGTAATGCAGGAGGAATTAAGATTACAACAGGTTCTTTATTTGTGACTGATGGTGCTTTTCTTGGCAGCAGTACTAATGGAGTTGGAAATGCAGGTGACATTAGTATAGATGCTCGTAATATTATTAGCATGGATGGGGTTGCAGATATTAGTAATAATGTATTCAATACAGGTAGAGGTAAAGCTGGAAATACTTTTATACAAACAGGTTCTTTATTTTTAACGAATGGTAGCCAAATAAGTGCTGATATTTCAGGAAAAGGAGAAGGTGGAAGCATTATTGTTAATGCTCGCGATACAGTGAAATTAGATGGAAAAATAAATAGTGCCGCAAGCGCAATTGGAAATTCATTAATCCCTAATGCTGAAGGAAAAGCTGGAAATATTCAGATAACAACAGGTTCACTTTTAGTAAGTAATGGTGCTAATATTGCTACCAGTACTGCTGGAATAGGAGATGCAGGTAATATTACTATTAATGCTCGCGATACAATTACTTTTGAAGGATTTGACAAGCAATTTTTATCAAGCGAAGCCAGAAGTACAGTTAGTACCACAGCAACAGGAAATGGTGGCAGTATTCGGATTACAGGTAGAGAATTATTTCTGAAAAATGGTGGTCAAATTAATGCTAGCAGTTTTGGGGCTGGTGGTAGCGGTAATATTTTTGTTGATGTTAAAGATGCTGTAAATATTGATGGTGTTGGTGGTAGAGATGGAACAGGCAGCGGTATTGTAAGCTTGATGTCGGGAACTGCGGGTAAAGGTGGAAACATTCAGGTAACAACTGGAAGTCTGTCTGCTACCAATGGTGGTATTTTAGCTAATTTTGGTGAAGGTGAAATTGGTGACATTGTAATAAATGCGCGCGATAGTGTTAAATTTGATGGGGCTGGTAATGGATTAGGTAGCGGCGCCAGTAGCGTAATTTTACCAGGAAAGCAAGGTAGGGGAGGAGATATTAAAATAACAACTGGGTTATTTAATATCAGTAATGGTGCTGATATTAGTTCCCAAAGCTCTGGAATAGGTGATGGTGGTAATATTTTGATTGATGCCCGTGATGATATTAACTTAATTAATAACGTTCTTATCAACGCCAGTATTTCTGGGCAAGGTAATGGAGGCAATATAACTCTTAATGCTGGTAATTCTATTAGTTTGTCTGGTACGACTGAAAGTAATCAAAACCCTATTGTCATTAGCGCAGTTTTTCCTAGAGGTTTTGGAAGGTCTGGAGATTTACGATTTAGTGCCAAAAAATTGTCTTTGAACAACGCTGGCATTATCAATAGTACATTTGGAACAGGAGATGCAGGTAATACTTTTTTGCGAATATCTGAGGATATTTCAATGAGTACTAGTTTCATTGATAGCAGCGTTTTCTCTGGAGGTGTTGGTAAAGGTGGAAACTTAGATATTGAGACAAATAACCTAACATTAACTAATGGTTCTCTAATTGGTGCTGGAATAGCTCGTTCACAAACATTAGACGGTACTCTTCTTCCAGCAGGTAATGGTAGAGGTGGAAATATTCGCATTAATGCATCTGATTCTATAACTATTTCAGGTATTGGTTCTACTGGTGCTTCTAGTACAATAGCAACCTTAACAGAGAGAGGTGCATCAGGTGATGCGGGAGATGTAAGTCTAACTACCAAAAACTTCCGTGCTACAGATGGAGCAATTATTTCGTCTGCAACTTTTAATGAAAGTAAAGGTGGTGAAATTACCATCAATGCTGATATATTTGAACTTTTTAACGGCGCCCAAATACTAGGGAATACTCGCAGTAGTGGTAACGCAGGTAATATTCGCCTCAATGTTAAAGACCGTATTACTATATCTGGAAGTGACCCAAACTTTAACCAACGATTAGCTTTAGCACAAGATAGTTTAACAAGTTCGGGTTCTACTAATACGCAGTTAAGTGATGTTGTTACAAATGAAGGCGCCAATAGTGGATTATTTGCTAATACGGCGCCTGGTTCTACAGGTAATGGTGGTAGCATTATTATTGACCCTCGTGAATTTATTATTTCTAATGATGGACGAATTTCAGTGAATAGTGAGGGAAGTGGAACGGCTGGTAATATTTCTATTGCAGGTGGAAATCTTACTGTTGATAAAGCTTCTATTTCTGCCCGTTCTACTAGTCGTGATGGTGGTAATATTAAATTTACTCTTAGTGACAAGCTTGTATTACGACGTAATAGTGAAATTTCTACTAATGCGAGAGGAGATGGTGGTAATATTGATATTGCTGCCAAGTTTGTTGTTGCTCCTCCTAAAGAAAATAGTAATATCAAAGCTGATGCTTCTGAAGGAAATGGTGGCAGAGTACAAATTAACACTCAAGGTATTTTTGGAATTGCTTTTAGCCCTATAGAAACAGAATTAAGCGATATTACTGTTAGTTCCCAATTCGGTGTTTCTGGTGTTGCTGATATCAATTCTCCTAATAATAGCTTTATTCCCAATAATCTAACAGAACTTAATAAAGATACAATCGATACTAATGCAATTATTGCTACAAGTTGTATTGCTAGAGATAAGAAGAGCGGTACATTTTACGTGAGAGGGTCTGGTGGTTTAAGCGCGCGTCCTGGTAATGCTCCAATTAGTACTTATTCAACAGGCAGTGTTAGTAATTTACCAGAACAAGATTTATCTACGCAAGGGAGGCGCCCTTGGAAAAAGGGTGACAGCATAGTAGAACCACAAGGTATGTATCAACTGCCTAATGGAAAAGTCTTTATGGGTAATGAATGTTCTGAAACCTAACCCCTAACCCCTTCTCCACATTCTAAGAAACCGGGCTTCTTTACGACAAATTAAGGGTACGCGCGCAAAATCTTTCTCAAGAAGCCCGGTTTCTCGAACTGGTGCAAGATGTGAGCTACGAGGGAAGGGGAATAATCATTCTTATTTTCATTAATTCGTAAAGTGTTTATAAATCTATCATAAAATTTTAACTCTTAAACAATTTGTAACGTTTTTGCTTACAGTAATTTTGTTCGATAGTATATTGGGATTAATCGAAAAAGTTTAATCCATTTTAAAAATGACTAATAATAACGATATAAATAATAGCAGCGAAACAAGTGAAGTAAGCGAGAACAAAATCAAAAATCCACCGACTAAATATGATTCACCTTGGAAGGATATATTACAGATATATTTTAAAGAATTTATGGAGTTCTTCTTTCCTGTAGCACATGACCAAATTGATTGGACAAAAGAAATAGAGTTTTTGGATAAGGAACTTGAAGAAGTCGCTAAAGATGCTGCTATTGGGCGCCGTTTTGCCGATAAGTTAGTAAAAGTACATCTCAAAAATGGTCGAGAAGAGTGGGTATTAATACATATTGAAGTGCAATCGCAAGAAGAAGAAGATTTTGCGATGCGGATGTATATCTATAATTATCGCATCTACGATAAATATAAAAAATCAGTAGCTTCGCTGGCAATTTTGGGTGATGATAAAGAAAGTTGGCGCCCATCGAGCTTTGGTTACAGTTTATTTGGCTGTTCGTTAAATTTCGAGTTTCCAATTATAAAATTAGTAGACTATCAACAAAGACTAGCTGAACTCGAAAACGATGGAAACCCTTTTGCAACGGTAGTTATGGCACACTTGGCTGCTCTTAATACCAAGGAAGACCGTAGCGAACGTAAAGTGCAGAAGCTGGCTTTAGTAAGAAGATTATACGAAAAAGGATTGGAGGAACAGGAGGTTATCAATTTACTAGCTTTTGTAGATTGGATGCTGACTCTACCACCAGATATTGAAGCAGAGTTTAAACTTGAAGTAAAACAACTTGAGGCTGGACGACGTATGAAGTATGTAACATCTTTCGAGCGTAGTGGCATTGAAATTGGTAGGCAGGAAGAAGCATTATCACTGGTAACACGGCTACTTAATCGCCGTTTGGGTAATATTGATGAGGCGACCTTAGAGCGTGTGCGTTCTTTGTCTACTGAAGAGTTGGAAAGGCTAGCTGAGAAATTACTTGATTTTACGTCGGTTACTGATTTAACTAACTGGTTATCAGGTGGGTAATGGGGACACCTGCCCTAGGTTTAAAACCTAGGGCTAATTGGAGCGAAGCCTGCTATAAGCAGGCTAATGAGTATGATGTAGTATAGATTACTTTTGCCTGGAAACATTCTCATGGTATTTTTAAAGACATATTGATTATTACTCTCGGTTCGCTTTGTTTGGATAAATACAGACAGGCACCATCAGTAAATCAATTGTTCCGAAAGATTGAACTTATCAATACCAGGGGAGACTATAAGTGAAAAATGTTGGTTTGGGCAGTATTATTTGGCGTTTGAGTACATCTCTTTTACTCGGATGCGTAAGTGCTTTTACTACATCTTTTAGTTCTAGTTTTGCCCAGAGCAACATCGTACCCGACGAAACACTAGGAACAGAGTCGTCTTCGAGAGTCATTTTCAACTTTAACGGCGCCGCAAACGATGCGATAATAGGAGGCGCCGAACGTGGGCAGAATTTATTTCATAGTCTCAGGGAGTTTGGCGTCAGTGAAAATAGAGGAGCTTATTTCCTGACTCCCAATGCTAATATCCAAAATATTTTTGCACGAGTCACAGGAAGTAACGCTTCACAAATCTTTGGAACTCTAGGTGTACGTCAAGCAAATAACTTCACACCTTCTAATGCAAATCTATATTTGATGAATCCGAATGGAGTTTTGTTCGGACAGAATGCGAGGTTAGATATGGGTGGTTCGTTTCTAGCTACAACGGCGAACGGGATTCAGTTTGGCGAACGCGGAGTTTATAATGCTAGTGGTGGTCAACCTGTTGATGTACTGACAATCAATCCTTCAGCTTTCTTATTTAATCAAATATCTAGAGGTAATATTACCAATCGTTCTGTTGCACCTGCGGGACAAAATCTAGTTGGTGAGAACATTACTGGGTTGCGAGTACCCGATGGTAAGAGTTTGTTGCTTTTAGGTGGTGACATCAATATAGAAGGTGGTGGACTTATTAATGTACCTTCTGATGGAAGTGGCGGACTGCGCGCGTATAACGGAAGAATAGAGTTAGGTAGTTTGGCGGCGCCTGGTACTGTAGGATTCAATATTGCTGGTGATAGTTGGAGCTTTAGTTTTCCTGAAGGTGTGGAACGAGGTAATATATCCATCACCAATGGAGCAGAAATTAATGTTCGTGGTTCTGGTGGTGGAGATATTGGTTTTACTGGCAAGGATGTAAATATTAGTGGAGCAGGTATAGTTAGGGCAGGTATTGATAATAAGTTGGGTAGTCCTACAACTAAGTCGGGTGATATACAAATAAATGCAACGGGAACGGTGACTTTAACTGATGAGTATTCCCGTATTAGTAATATTGTGGATGAAGAAGCTATAGGTAAAAGCGGTAATATAAACATTACTACAGGTTCCTTAATTATAAGTAAGGATGCAACATTAAGTGTCGATACATTCGGCGCCGGAGATGCAGGGAATATATCTATACTTGCAGCAGATAAAGTACTTATTAGTGATGCTATAGTTGCTAGTAGTGTGCGACAAAAAGCGACAGGGAATGGCGGAAATATAAATATAATAGCGAATTCGCTTTCTATAACTGATGAAAGTTGGTTTGATACTAACACTTTAGGAAATGGTAATGCTGGCAATATACTGTTTAAAATTAATGATGCTATATCTCTAAGTGGGTATTCTGATTTGACTAATAATGTAGAAGCTGGTGCTACAGGAAATGGAGGTAATATAAATATTGAAGCAGGTTCATTATCAATTACCGATGGTACACAAATTCAAACCTTGGTTCGTCAAAACCAAAATGGGCTAACCCCAGGAAAAGGGAATGGGGGAAATGTCAATATCAATGTACGTGGAGTTGTGAATATTTCTGGTATTAGAGGTCAAATACCAAGTGGTCTTCGCGGTACTTTAAATCCTGGTACAGAAGGAAATGGTGGAAACATTACGATTAATTCAGGCTCTTTTTATTTAACAGATAAAGCAGTACTCACTTCTAGTACATTTAGTAAAGCCAATGCAGGTAATATTTATATTCAAGTTAATGATTTAGTTTCCTTTAACAATGGTAGTATATCTAGTAATGTGGGAGATGGAGCTATCGGTAGTGGTGGTAATATTAATATAAAAGCTGGTTCTTTTTCTTTGGTTAATAGCTCTATAATTTCTACAAGTGTTATAGGTACAACTGCTGACTTTTCTGGTGGTCGGGGAAATGGTGGTGATATTAATATAGATGTTAGCGGAAAAGTAACCTTTGCTCAGGCTCAACCAAAATTTTCTAATGGAATTTTTACTGAAGTAGGAGCAGGCGCCTTTGGTAATGGTGGTAATGTTACAATCAATGCTGGCTCATTAGAAGTAACAGGTGGTTCTGAAATTCAAGGAAGTGTTCGCGGAAAAGGAAATTCTGGAACTATTACTATTAACGCGCGCGATACTGTTCGTTTTGATGGTTCTGATGGTGGAGGTTTTCCTACCCGTGCAATTAACTCTATACAATCTGGAGCGGAAGGTAATGCAGGAGATATAATTATTACAACAGAGTCTTTATTTTTAGCAAACAGGGCTTTTCTGAGTAGCAGTTCGGATGGAAAAGGAAATACAGGTAATATAAATATAAATGCTCGTAATATTATTAGTTTAGATGGAGTAGCACAGATTACTAATAATGTATTTAAAACTGGCGAAGGTAAAGCTGGAAATACTTTTATACAAACAGGCTCATTATCGTTAACTAATGGTAGTCAGATAAGTGCTGATGTTTCGGGGAAAGGAGAAGGTGGTAACATTAATATTGATGCGCGCGATGCAGTGAAATTGGATGGAATAGTAGGTACTTTTAATAGTTCAATTCAAAGCGTTTTAATAACGGGTGGTGAAGGTAAAGCTGGAAATATCGATATAAATGCAGGTTCGCTTTCGGTAAGTAATGGTGCTGGAATCGCAACTAATAGTGATAGTAAAGGAGATACAGGCAATATTACCATTAATGCTCGCGAAACTGTTGGAATTGAAGGATTTGGAGGTGATTCTAGCTTACCTAGTCGTGTTACTAGCAGTATTGGAGAACAAGCTGTTGGGAATGGTGGAAATATTCGCATTAGTGCAAGAGCATTAGCATTAAAGAATGGTGGTCGAATCGATGGGAATACTATCGGTCAAGGAAAAGGTAGTAATATTTTCGTAAATACTAGTGATACAGTTACCATTGACGGCGCCGGAAAAAGGGTTAGCAGTGGTATTTCTAGTGGACCTTACGGTTTTCTGAATGTTGATAAGAATCCTACACAAGGTGCTGGCGGAGATATTCAAATAACAACAGGCTCTCTTTTTATGAGCAATGGGGCTTTAATTGATGCTGGTGTTTTGAATCAGGGTGATGGTGGTAATATTTTTATAAAGGCTCGCGATAATGTTAGTTTGATTAATAATAGTATAATCAATGCTAGTACAACTGGTAATGGTAATGCAGGTAATATCACTATCAATGCTGGCGATACAGTTAACCTTGAAGGCGGTCGCAACGGAAATAGTGCCATAGCAAATTCTATTTATGTTAATGGTGTAGGTAAAGCTGGAGATATACGTATCACAGCAAGAAATATTTTGTTGAATGATGACGCTTTATTAATAAATAGTACTTTTGGAAAAGGTGATGCAGGCAATATATTTTTACAATTATCAGAAGATATATTACTTAATAATAGCAATATTGCTAGTGGTGTTTTAACTGGCGTAGGAAATAGTGGAAATATAGATATTAGTGCTAGAAATATAATATCAAAAAATTCTTCAATTACTACTGCTGTTGCTGGTGCTAACCAACTTGAAAATCTTTCTTTACCTCCTGGTAAAGGTAAAGGAGGTGATATTAGTATTAAAGCTTCTGATTCTATAATTTTTTCCGGTACTAATGCTAATGGTTATTCAACAGGGATTGCAAGCTTGACGGAAAAAGGTACATTTGGAGCAGCAGGAAATGTTAGTCTTTCTGGTCGTAATATTCGCATTGCAGATGGCGCCATTATAAGTGCGGATACTGGCAATGAAGACAAAGGTGGAGATATTAGTATTAATGCTGATGTATTTGAACTATTTAATGGTGGACAAATACGAACTGGTACGAATGATGCTGGCAATGCAGGTAATATTCTCCTTAACGTTAAAGACCGTATTACTATATCTGGAAGCGATTCAACTTTTAACCAACGCATCGCTTTAATAGAAGAAAATTTGAGAAGAACAGGCGCCAATGATGACAGAATAAACGAAGCTTTGAATAATAACGGTGCCGCAAGTGGATTATTTGCTAATACATTTCCTGGTTCTACAGGTAATGGTGGTAGCATTATTATTGACCCACGGGAATTTGTTATTTCTAATGATGGACGAATTTCAGGTAATAGTGAAGGTAGTGGAACCGCTGGTAATATTTTTATTGCAGGTGGAAATCTTACTATTGATAAAGCTTCTATTTCTGCCCGTTCTGCTAGTCGTGATGGTGGTAATATTAAATTTACCCTTAGTGATAAGCTTGTATTGCGACGGAATAGCGATATTTCTACTAACGCAAGAGGCGATGGTGGTAATATTGATATTGCTGCAAAATTTGTTGTTGCTCCTCCTAGAGAAAATAGTAATATCAAAGCTGATGCTTCTGAAGGAAATGGTGGCAGAGTACAAATTAACACTCAAGGTATTTTTGGAATTGCTTTTAGCCCTATAGAAACAGAATTAAGCGATATTACTGTTAGTTCCCAATTCGGTGTTTCTGGTGTTGCTGATATCAATTCTCCTAATAATAGCTTTATTCCCAATAATCTAACAGAACTTAATAAAGATACAATCGATACTAATGCAATTATTGCTACAAGTTGTATTGCTAGAGATAAGAAGAGCGGTACATTTTACGTGAGAGGGTCTGGTGGTTTAAGCGCGCGTCCTGGTAATGCTCCAATTAGCACTTATTCAACAGGCAGTGTTAGTAATTTACCACAAACTCAAGAACGGCGCCCTTGGAAAAAGGGTGACAGTATAGTAGAGCCACAAGGTATGTATCAGCTACCCAATGGAAAAGTTTTTATGGGTAATGAATGTTCTGAATTTTAAAGGTTTAATCCCCCCAACCCCCTTAATAAGGGGGGCTTAAGAGACTGTTTTTCTTCGCTTATTTAATAAAATTATATTAGGAACAATTTAACAATGAGAGGAATAGCGCGTGCATTTTTCAGCTTTATTACTATTAGCCAATTTGTTTTTTCGGCAAATGTAATAGCTCAAACTAACACACCTGGTGGAGTTAATGTTCCTCCCGATACTCTCCAGCGACTTAACGAAACTATTCCTCAAAAAACACCTTCAACTCCGCTACCAACTCCCAAACCAGAAACATCACCCATTTTAAATGTTCCTGACACATCAGAACCAAATCAAACGCCAGTTAATAATAACCTTCGTGTTAGGATTATAAAAGTCAATGTTTTGGGTAATACTGTTCTACAAAAAGAAATTGACCGAATCAAAAATGATTATGAGGGCAAAGAAAAAACCTTTGAGGAACTAATTGAATTACGAACAAAAATTACCCAACTTTATATAGATAATGGTTATGCTACATCAGGCGCCTTTCTTCTTCCAGATGACCCAGACGCTAAAGAACGCCCAGACCCTAAGAATTACGTTGTTAACATCCAAGTAGTTGAAGGTGAATTAGAAAAGTTAGAGATAATTGGACTTTCTCGACTCCAAGAATCATACATTCGCAGTCGTGTCAACCCTGCTATTAGTAAACCTCTTAACGTTAACCGACTTCGGGAAGCACTACAATTATTACAAATTGACCCGGTACTCGAACGGGTTGAGGCAGAATTAACCGCAGGGAAAGAAGCTGGTTTCAATATTTTATCGTTACGTTTGACAGAGGCGCCTGCTTTTAGTGCTGGTATTATAATTGCTAATAACCAATCTCCTAGTGTTGGCTCAATTCAAGGTAGTATTTTTCTCAACCACGATAACTTTTTAGGATTTGGTGACCGCTTTTCTGCTGAATATGGACTCACCCAAGGTTTAAATCTCTATAGTCTTGGTTATACGTTTCCTATTACTCCCAATAATGGCACTTTTAGCGTTCGCTATAACAATAATAATAGTACAATTACCGAGGCGCCGTTTGATGATTTAGGTATTCGCAGTGATTCCGAAACCCTATCATTTAGTTTACGTCAACCCATCATTAGAAAACCACAAACCGAATTTGCTGTAGGTTTGGGTTTAGATTTGCGTCGAAATCAAACATTTATCCTTGATGATGTTCCTTTCTCCTTTTCCACGGGACCAGAAGATGGAGAGTCAAAAGTTACTGCAATTCGATTTTTTCAAGATTGGCTAAAACGTGATGCAACACAGGTTTTTGCCGCACGTTCACAATTTAATTTTGGTATTGATGCATTTGACGCAACAATCAATAATTCTGGTACAGATGGACGCTTCTTTTCTTGGGTCGGGCAATTTCAATGGGCAAAACAAGTATCTCCTAGAAGAACTTTAATTGCGCGTATCGATACTCAACTTACACCAGATTCTTTACTTTCCCTGGAACGTTTCAGTATTGGTGGAGTTGGTACGGTTCGCGGTTATCGTCAAAACCAAATTACATCAGATAATGGTATACTAGCCTCTGTAGAATATAGCTTTTCTCCTATACGTAATTTAAGAAGCTTACAATTTACACCATTTTTTGAGTTAGGTTATGGTTGGAATAATCGTGGCGAAAACCCTCAACAAAATTTTATTGCTAGTTTTGGTACCAGTTTACGTTGGGAAATAACTCCTAGTTTTGATATAACGATTGATTATGGTATTCCTTTAGTTGCTATAGAAGGTACAGGAGATTCATTACAGGATAATGGTTTATATTTTTCGCTGCGCTATAAACCTTTTTGATTTTTATGTTATCTAGCAATTCTTACGATTTTTTCGTTACCCTGATTTAAACGGATACATTGCTCATGTGTATTGGCATTAGCTGGTCGAATGTGAGAACTAAATGTATTCTGCAATATTACAATAGCTGTTAATGCTATTATAGTTGTAATTTGAAGTTGATTGTTGTTCATATGCTGAGATAATTAAGATATTACTTGGGTAAAAAGTTTAAGGACTCTTACAAAATTATTTTCCATATTACATACATCTCCTTTTTAACAACAGTAGGGTGGGCAGTGCCCACCGTACAATCTACACACCCTACAATCTACACACCCTACAATCTACTTATTCAACATCTACATTTGAGCATTGTCCTTGGTCATCACAATGTAAAAAAACTGAACCATCTGGACGAATGGATATCAAATAATTATCTGGTGAGTAAGAAATTGGTTTGTTAGTAACATCATCTACAGGGTTATAGCCATATATAACTAACCCTTGTGGTGTTGAATCTAGTTTCATAGTTTGTCTAACAACAGTTATTTTTCTAGTTATAGGATTAAAATATCTGGTTCTCATAACTCCAGAATGTCCCTCCATCTTTAGAACACTTTCATAAACAATTCCATCGAAACTATGCGTTAACTTGAATGTCTCATAAATAGGTGATGGTTTAATAGTTTGAGCTACTGTATATGATGTTTGCAATGGAGTTTTTGCATCTACAGACTCTAAACCCAAAAATCCAAGTCCAGTAACTAAAATTCCAATCGAAGCAAATTGTTTTAAATTCATGACTTTCTCCTTGTAAATACTATTGAAAATTTTCTATTACCATTTGTAACCAAAACCCACTTTTAAGAGAGTTCCACCTCCATTAGTAAAATAAGTTCCATCTCCGTAAACAACAAAATCTTTACTAATTGCACCTTCTGCACCAGCTTGTCAAACAGCACCAGTGCCTAAAGAAACGGAAGATGAACTATCACTAAGAGTGAATACAGAACCGCCAATACCAGCATAGATATTTGCATTTTCACTCAGCCCAAAATCATAAGTGACAGTAGGTATAAATAAAGTTGCACATACACCACTTTCACAGGCGCCTGTTACAGTAGCTCGGATAGAAAATGAGTCTAAATCCAACCTTCCATTAACAGTTGGTGATGCTCCACCGCTGTCTACACTTACTCCGGCGCCGACATAACTTCCTTTCATTCGTTGTTCTGCGCTAGCAGATTGAGATGATAAAAAAGTAGGAACACAAGCGAGAATAGAGACAAAAGTGATTGTTGCCACAGACCTGAAAAAGCGTTGCATAATTAACCTCTATTAAGATAAATTCAAATTCTTGCTATAGATGAAAGTAAAAACACCAACCATTTCCTAAGCAATAATTACTTTTGGTTGGCTCCGTGTTTTTGCTTACATTATTAAATTACAACTAATCTCAAATATAGAAAATCTCTGTTTACGCCAATTTTTTAATAAAAGCTTGACACCTAAATGACATAAAACTGCAATTTTAGTTTATGTAAGTACTAATTAATGTAATGTTTAAGATGCTAATCCTAAGTTACATCTTGCAGCATTCTCAATAAGTTTAAAGAAACCGGTCTTCTGTACGATAAATCAAAGTTTTATATCAAAGTCTTTGTCAAGAAGCCCGGTTTCTAGGCAGGCGTGCATTTCGGTGAGCTAAGTTATTTAATGCCGTCCTAATTTGTTCTACTTCAGTCCCAATGCTACGTTTATACTGGTTCGTGTCAAAAGTTTTGGATTGTTGGTAGTAAGGTGGGCATTGCCCACCATACAATTGTACGCTTATCCTACACCCGATAATTAATGACATGGACTACTAGTAGTTTGCGACTGCGCCCTTTCGAGCAAGCTTATAATTAAAAAAAGCCGTAACGTTATTAGATGTAGGTAAGTCCCATGAGTCAGGATAAGAGCCAAAACGTCCAGCAGTTTCCTCCGTTTAATGATAAGAACGAAGAGGCGCCAGATATTGGGGGTGGCTTACCTGTTATTGAATATTGGGCAAAGCATACTATTTCTCCTGAAGGACCAAAACTTTGGAAAACTTTACTTCACCATAGTGCTTGTCTTTCTTGCTCTTGGGGGACGGGAGGGCAAAAGGGGGGTTTTACTAATGAGGACGGGGAGAAGCTTCAGCGCTGTATGAAAAGTGTTGAGGCTATTTCGGCGGAAATTAAACCGGGTATTAAACAGCAATTTTTTGAGCAACAGAGCATTACTGAGCTACAAAAACTGACTTCAATGGAAGCTGATAGGTTGGGAAGGTTAAGTTTTCCAATGATTTTGCGAGCGGGTAAATCGCATTATGAGCGCATTTCTTGGTCAGAAATTTATCAAATAGCTGAAGCTGGTTTCCGTAAAACCCCAGAACGAGTAGCTTCTTATAGTTCGGGTCGGTCTTCTAACGAAGCGGCTTTTTTACTGCAATTAATGATGCGGTCGCTTGGTTCTAATAATTTAGCTGATTGTTCAGATTTGTGTCATGCTCCTTCGACTTATGGTCTTCAGCAGATGTTTGGCACAAAAACCTCTATTGTAAGTTTAGAAAGTTTGAATGAAGCTGATTGTGTTGTTTTAAGTGGCGCCAATTCTGCTTACAACCATCCACGTTTGATGAATGAGTTGATTAAATTGCGAGAGCGTGGGGGAAAAATAATTATTATTAATCCTATTATGGAAATAGGGTTGGTGAAATTTGGTTCACCTGCTTTCCCTATTAAATCTCTAGTACCTGGTTCTGATATTGCTTCGCTGTATCTTCAACTGATTCCTGGTAGCGATTCTGTATTATTTACTGGAATTCAAAAAGCACTTATTGAAACACGAAATATTAAAACAGAGTTTCTTCAAGCTCACGCAGAAGGATGGGAGGCAGTAGTTGAAAATGCTTGCTCTATTTCTTGGGAAACTATTACAGAAATATGTGGAGTCTCACAAGCAGAAATTGAGGCAGCCGCAACTATAATAGCCAATGCGTCATGTGTTGTGTTTGGTTGGGCAATGGGCATTACGCAACATCAAAATGGTGTAGATAACGTTTATAGTATTGGTAATACTGCATTAATTAGCGGCAATATAGGTAGAGAAGGAGCGGGTGTAATGCCCGTGCGAGGACACTCAAACGTTCAGGGTTTCGGCTCAATGGGTGTAACAAGCCAAAAAATCAAAAAAGGACTTCAAGAAGCATTAGAAAGGCTTTTAGGGCGTTCTCTAAGTAGTGTTAAAGGTTATGATACTCGCTCGTTAATTGAAGCTGCTGACGAACACAAGGTAGATACACTAATATGTCTAGGTGGAAATTTGTATGGCGCCAATCCAGATTCAACTCAGGCAAAACGCGCGTTAGGTAATATTGAAACTATAATATACTTGGCTACAAAACCCAACATAGGACATTTTCACGGATTAGCCAAACAAAATACAATTGTCATTCCCGTATTAAACAGATTTGAAAATCCTCATAAAACAACTGTCGAATCGGGTAATAACTTTGTACGTCTCAATGACGAGGGTAAAACTCATCTCAAAAACGCTGATTTAATTCCAGAAGTAGAATTTTTGACAGAGTTAGCTCATAGAATTCACGGCGAATATCCGGTAGATTGGCGCCAGCTTCGAGATACAAAATCCATTCGTAAACTAATCGCGCAAACTGTTCCAGGTTACGAGAAAATAGGAACGATTGATGAAACTAAAGAAGAGTTTACTATTGGTGGACGCATTATTAATACACCTAATTTTCCCACTGAGAACGGTAAAGCTAAAATGTTTGTTACACCACTGCCACAATTAACACTTCCTGACCGAAAAGATTTTGGTGCCTCAGAGCAAACCCAAGGAATTGTAGTAGCATTAATAACAGCGCGTAGCTATGCTCAACATAATACAGTAGTTTATCAAATAGAAGACAAGTATCGAGGAATGCCCCACCGTAACTGCATTTTAATGAATCGAATCGATTTAGAAAAAGCAGGATTGAAAGAACATCAGCGAGTTACTGTAAAGGGAAACGCAGGTAAATTAGAAAATGTGGAAATTATTCACGGAGCAGTACGACCCGGAGCAGCGTTAATGTTTTACCCAGAAGTAAATGTAATTTTTAATGCACAGGTTGACAAACGAGCAGGAACACCAGCATATAAAAGAGTTCCCGTGTTTGTGTATGCAAATTAAACCAACCTCTTGGTCAGCAGGTATTGCATTCCCAAATTTGTTTACTAAGGGTGCTTTAGCAGGACGCTAAAAGCTCAAAATATTTCTCTACTCTTCTTCATCTTCTTCACAGTCCTCGCCATCAATACAGTACTCGTATTCACCATCTATGGCATAGTCATCGCAAAGCGCATCTAACTCCTCAAGGAATTCGGTTGCGTCTTCAATTGTCAGGTCAAAGTTGAGAATATTAAGAACAAAACTTTCATCATCTTGTTCTTCGTACTCATAGTCAAAGTAGTATTCTTCGTCGCTTTCTACATAATTTAGACATAGATTTTCTAAATCGGTTGCAAAACCTTCTGGGTCGGAAGTTGTAACATAGAAGTCAAATAGCAACAAAGAACCTTCGTCAGCAAAAACTGACTCATCCTCTTCCCAAACCTCAGCACTAAAATCTAAATCGCTAACAGATTTTATAATCCACGAGTCGTGTCCGTTATACTCTTTGTGAATTACATAATCGTAGGGAATATAACAATACCCTTCATCTCCCCACTGTGAACCCCATGAGTTGCGTACTATAAACATCTTATCTTTATCGGAGTAGCCAACACACAGCATTGCGTGCCATCCGTGGGTTTTGCGTACATCATCAGATGATTTGGGCATTGGTACTCGCCCTTGATTTTTTGTAGCTTCATCAAAAGAATTAAATGTATTGAGAGCAAAGGCAATTGGATATCCTTCTGCTAAAGTATGGCGCCATAAGTCAAGGTCAGTTTCAACGAACTCAGCTTCCTCAATTGTAAAGTTAGCTGCATGTTCATAGGCTAAATCATCTGGTTCTTCTAAGATTAGTTCCTCCTCATTAGCCCAAAGTTCCTCTGAACACGCTCCATACTTGCACAAGGCATCGATTGCTAGTTCCATTTGTGTCCCTTTGTCCTCGTTTTCGCTTTCATGCAGCGACCGTGCGTTATAGTAAACAAACAAACGGCTTACATTAGCAGATTCTCCCAAAGCCCGTTTTGCAAGGTATTCATAGGCGCCTACAAAAGCATTAGCAACACAACTATTACCAACCTGCTCTTCTACATCGGTCATATATTTACGCAGGTCTACTTTGGGTGGTAACTGCTTACTCTGGAAACGTCCTATTTGATGAAACTTCGCACCCTCTGATTTTTTACCCGGAATATAGCCAGCAGTATATCTAAGAATCATGGTAACTATTATTACATTCAACTCACTTGTAATACTTGTATAACTTATTGGAATTGGATTGTAAAGATTACTACTTGAGAGAATGGGCGGTTGACTTTTTTTTACATGCCGATATAAAAATAATTATGGACAATAACAGTGTTATTCAAAAAATGGTGTTACTAATTACCGTGCAGCCCAAGACCTGCACCAACAAAATTTACGCAAGGGAATTCTGGACGATGCCAGTAATATCCTGATGCGCGAGGGGCCAAATGCTCTTTCGATGAGGCGAATTGCACAGCTTGTAGGTTGTTCGACTACTGTGCTGTATAACATGTTTGGTAACAAACAGGGATTAGTTGATGAACTGTATTTACGCGGTTTCGATATGTTGCGTCAATGTATTGAAGCAGTGTCTTATCCAGGTAATGCACGAGACTATATTTATGCTTTGTGTTATGCGTGTCGAAATTTTGCCCTTGCAAATCCAGCTTACTATTCTGTAATGTTTCTCAAAGTGATTCCAGAATATACACCTAGTGATGCAAATCGTTGGTTGGGTGAAGAGAGTTTTAAACTTTTAGTTCAAGCTGTTCAAGATTGTATGGCGCCAGATAATTCTATTGAAGATGAAGCTTGGGAGATTGCCCGCGCGATTTGGGCAACACTGCACGGTCATGTTTCGTTAGAGCTAGTAGGGTATTTTAACGTTCCTCAACCTCCACTACCAAGACTTGAGAAAGCTTTACAGGCATTAGTCGATGGACTTTTACTAATTTAAGGGGTAAATCAATGAGTCATATTGGAATATATACAAATATTCACCAATTTTAATTGCCCATACGAGTAAGTAACTTTTGAAATAAAGTTTCCTGTGCTAGGTAATCAGCATCAACGCATCCTAATAAACTTCCTGCTAGAATCTCTGAATTATAGGAAGTTCTTATCTCTTTTCTTAAATAGGGTCTAATGAACCAACATAGAAGCTCAATAAAATCATGACCGTGAATCTGATAGCGCATATCTTGGATCTTTTTTGTACGTAATTCTTTAAGTTTATTTACAAACAACAATTTTTCTGACATCTTGCTGTTTTTATTTAAATATTTTTGTATAAATGTTTCTGAATCAAATATAACTTGGTTTTTCTTAACTTGGCAGCATCCGCCAAAGTCTTCCAACCATCTCATATTTAATTGTAGTGCTTCGTTTGTAGCTCTAATTAAAAATATTTCTTCAAGGATTTGAGATAATGTACTAATAATCTTTTTTGCCTCTACTTCTGTTAAACGAAGCGAAAGACGTAAAAACTTGTCTAAAATAAATTCATTCAATAAGTATATTTCTAAACTAGTGTAATCGGTAAAAAGTAAATGTTGGCATATATAATCATTTTCAAACAACCAATCAAAATCTTTATCTGCAATGCATGTAAAATGAGGTAGTTCCGTAAATTGTTTCTGTATTTCTAAAGCAAGAGCAATGACTCGACTACGGTTACTGTCATTTAACCCAAGCTCAAATAGTTTTTGAGTAGGAATCTCAACGGTATCAATTTCATAAACTGCAAAGTTTTTCACTCCTCTCTGTTCTAAAAACCATTCCAATAAAATTTTGTCTGTTTTACCCTCTACATATATATCGCATAACTCTGGTTCGAGTTGATATCTCGTTACGAGTTCCTGAAGGGTGCGTCTCTCGTTAATCATCATTTCAATTATTCACCCACTGATTGAAGCTTAATAACATGATTGTTATATTGAGACAATAATTCAATTGAGTGAGTCGCTAATATAAACTGTACTTGACTCCCTTTAGTAAGGTCTAGTAACGCGCGGATAAGCTGACGCTGCCATTTAATATTTAGCGATATTTCTGGCTCATCAATAATAAATATTGTTGCTTTATCGCGTGCGATGAGAGTATTACAAAAAAGTAGTAATAATTGCTTTTCCCCAGATGATAAAATTTCTGAAGACAATTCATTTCCTTTGTCTGTAAAAATTTTTATTCCTTCTCTAACATTTAACCTAATGGATTTATCAGTAAAAAATAAATCATTAATTGTATTTTCAAATATAGTTAAAATTTTGTATGTATCCTCAAGAGCATCGAAGCGAGCTTCTATACTATCAATATAAGGTTTTAAAATACTTGATATAATTGAATGATTAGCTTGAGAATGAGATTGCAATATATTAGCAATCTTTTTTGTACTTAAGGGCGCCATTAAACCAAAACGAGCAAAATCTTGGCTTCTGCTTTCATAATATTCAAGGTCTGATATTAAGGTTTTATATGATAAATTTGACAACTCATCTTGAACTATAGTATTTGATGATAAAATAATTCCACTAATAATTTCTTCATAAATAGTGTGAGCATTCTCTGCTCCTTGGTTAGTACCCTTTAATGCTTGCTCACGCATCCATTCTTCTGTACGCTTGATAGATTTCTTGAGAGCAATTTCTCTATTAATATTATTATTTCTTTCCTCCAGAGCATGTAATAAACTTACTGTAAATACAGAATTTAATGTTGAGGTGTTGCCAGTATATTCTGCTTCTTCAAAAATGTCACTCTCTAACTTTCTATCATCTCCTAGAAAAAATAAATTTAATTTGAACTCTAATAAATGCTTGTATAAAGTTTTACTTAGTTTTTTTAGATTATCTTTATTATCCTCAACACTAATGTTTTCTGTAAAAATATTATTATTTTTTATAAGCTGAATTTCAAATGAGCCAGTTAATGTAGTATCTCCACGAGCAGCAGTAATGCTTGTACCGTCAGCAAGAACAACAGAGAATTTTCGGAAATGGGTATGAGCTAAAAAATTTAAATGGTCTTTAATACTATTCGGTGAAAGTAGATGGAACAATAGTTTAAGAATAGTTGTTTTTCCAGAACCATTATTTCCATAAAGAATAATTAAAGAAGAATCTACTAATTGATTATCTCTTTTTGATAAAGTGTATGTATATTTACCAAACAGTTTTTCTACCTCAATCCGAACAATAGATTTTGGAAGGCTACTTTCTTCAATACGATTAGTAGTAACTTGCATAAAATTTTGAGTGCCATTTTGATTTAATCTTAGCAAGCCACCGCTCGTCTAGAGGCATTACAGGCAAAAAAATCGTAACGAGAGTACTTCCAGGAGCATTGGAACCAGCAACCTATACTTTAGCACAAAACCCATCCCTATCCCAGACGCAACCAAGCAGGGAACTGTTAATATTTATTTATATAGCGCAATATTACTATATATTAAAATAATTTTAAGCACTTTTCAATCCTAAGAGTCAGTATAGGTTGCCGTGTCGGCGCCTGTTTATAATAGATAATCATCAACTTTCTTAGCGTCTGTGTTCAGTTTTAGAAGAAAGCACTCTTTTCAAGCGGTTGATATACTGCTTTCTGGACAAGCAGCCTTAGAATGGTAGCAGAACATAATTACTAACAAGTCTGGCTTTGTAGAAAAATAGCAATTGTGCCTCAAATCCAAAAATTCTAAGTAATTATAATGATGACCTTGTAAAAAAATATAAATTATACTGTAGACATTCTCTCATACACTGGGGTTATGACTGTGCTGGAGTTAAAAGTAATGTTGATTCTGCTAGTAATTTAGAGGTGGCTAATAATATGGCGGGGGCAAATGAATTGGCTCAAAATGTGGATAGTATTGACCAGGAATTAGATGATTTAATATCTCAGGTTGCTGTTTCGAGAGCAAGTTAATAGATTTCGCGTTCCACCACTATTACATTTTACGGATAATTTCAAAAAAAATTTTTTCTTGGTATTGAACATTAGCTCGCTTGTTAGGGGTTTAGAATAAAACGTCAGAGCATAAATACTTAAGATGTCTGATTTAAAAGCTGATTACAACCCGTAATCGGCTTTTCTGTTCTATTATTTAAAAGTACGTGACAAATTTTACCAGTGGGTGAGGGTTGCGATCAGGCACCTTGCAAAGTCAAACGGATACGCTACTGTAGATGTTTAATGTGTATACACTATGGTATAATATAATTTAAATCATTATAATTAATCTTAGCATGGTGTTACATCAACTCAGATTTAGGGAACAATAACAAAGAAGACTTCTGTTCTCTATAATTTTATATGCAAGATAATCAAAAATCAAATTTAATGCAAGCAATTATTAAAAAAAAGCTAATATTTCCCGGTGGATTGGTTCTATTCCCATTAGTAACAGTTGGAATAGTTGCTGCTTCATTGCTGCTACGCACCGAACCAAGTTGTGGCTGCAAATCATTTGCTCTGATGTATATTGGAGCCATAAATAGAATGCAGCAAACGTCATATGTTGAAAATAGTTCCTTCATGGATTCATTAAAGAAGGTAGAACAAGAAATAGAAATTAATAGCCTAGTTAATAATCAGTTTTATCAATTTTCTCTCTCCGCCACAAAAAATGCAGTTTACCATTATGCTATTTTAAAGGAAACAAATCAAAATAAACGGGATAAAAGCAGCTTTGTTGGAGCAGTGTTTGCTATTCCTCATAAAAAACAAGACTCTCACACAAAAAAAGATGACAAATTAACAACAGTTAGTATTATTTGTCAGATTAATAAGTCTGGTCAAAATTTACCTTTAGAACCAATTATTCAAAATAATGTTCCTGTTTGTGCTTCTGGAACATCACCGCTATGAAAAATATATTATTGTCATTACATATAGCGCTTATTATTCAAATTAAATACATAATGACGGGCAGTGATGCCCGTTTTACAAGAGTTTTGCTAATTTAATTTATACCTTTTATAGTACTCCTCGAACAACGCAAACGCTCTTTTTTTTGTAGAGTTGATGTATTTTATCACGAGATTTGCAGGCGCCATGAAACAACTGGCTAATAAATTGAGCAACGGGAGCAAGTGAAATAATGGAAGGAAGGTTAAAAGTTAAAAATAGTTAAATTTTAATCGTAAGCTTTAAATCCAAAACAGGTGCCTGGGAATACTATATATAGTTATTGAGGATGGGAAGTTGTCAGAACGCGCGTATTGGCTAGCTTGGTCGCAATTATCTGGTGTTGGCCCGGTATTATTACAACGGTTGTATCAGCACTTTGGTTCTTTACAAGCTGCATGGGAAGTAAAGTTAAGTGAATTAGGCGCCGTAGAAGGTTTTGGTTTTAATACGATACAAAAAGTCGGCAAAGAGCTAGCTAGTTTTAACAAAACTATTCATCCAGAAGAGTTTCTTGCACAACACCTTGAAGAAAATCCTTATTTCTGGACACCTGTTGATGATGAGTACCCGCGTTTACTCATGGAAACTGCGAGTCCTCCACCTATTTTGTACTATCGCGGCGTCGTTGAATTAGAAGAAAACTTGGGGCAAAAAGGACTTATTGGAATTGTGGGGACACGACAACCGAGTGAGTATGGTATTCGCTGGACTAGGCAAATTAGTACTGCGCTTGCAAAAAATGGGTTTACAGTTGTTTCGGGAATGGCAGAGGGAATTGATAGTGAAAGTCATATTGCTGCATTGAAAGCAGACGGACGCACTATTGCTGTTCTGGGTACAGGTGTTGATGTTGTCTACCCTGCCAAAAATCAAAAACTTTACCAGCAAATATTAAAGCAAGGAATGGTTGTCAGCGAATTTAAAAGCAAAACTCCACCCGACCGCACACATTTTCCTCGTCGCAACCGCATTATTGCTGGTTTGTGTCGCGCGGTTTTGGTACTTGAGGCACCTATTAAATCTGGCGCCTTAATTACAGCTGACTACGCGAACGAGTTTGGACGTGATGTATATGCACTGCCGGGTAGAGTAGATGATTATAATTCTCAAGGTTGTTTAAAGCTGATAACACAAGGCGCGACACCAATTCCGAGCGAACTCGATGAGTTAATTAAAATGCTAGGAGCCATACCACAGTTTGATTCTATACCAGCAACTGTAAAAACAGCTTTACCTGAGTTAGAACCTGAACTTCAAAAGGTTATTGAAACAGTTTCGATGGACTCTACTGCTTTTGATGTGATTATTCAACAAACAGGTATGGCGCCGGGTTTAGTTTCTAGTGCGCTATTACAACTTGAGTTAATGGGCTTAATTGCACAGTTACCAGGGATGCGCTATCAACGTTGTTAATTTACATATCTAAATCTTCGTTTTCTTCAATAGTAGGTTCTAGAGTCATACTGGGGATACTACCCATTGGTGTATCTATCAGTAGAGAAGTCCTTTCTTCTTCGATGTTTTCTTTTTCTATCCATAAGAAAGCGAGAGCAAATATTGGAAAAGGAAGGATATAAAATACTAAGGGTATCATTATCCAAGGCAACCATGCTGCTGCATATTGACCTGTTAATTGTGTCATGTCTGTTGTCATTTTGTAATTCTCCTAATTGATATTGACTGCACCACGTAAAATTGCGTCTAAGTCAGCAAAGTTTTCTAGGAGTAAATACGCAAATATGGCACCTCCCATTGAACCAAGAAATACTCCTGCGTTCAGTTGATTCCATTCTTCGCGCTTTCTTAAAGGTCGTAAGAAGTCTCTGCTGTAGGAACTATAGGCGCCTCTGGGGTTGCCTTGAAATGTCGTAAGGGCAAAGATAGATATTCCTAGACAGGCTGATGCTGTGATAAAAATTGCGGTAATTAGTCCGCTTAAGTTGGCGCCGTGAGCGGTTTCTCGCAGTGGACCAACTACTACTTCTGGTCCAACAAGGAAGTATCCGTGTGCCATACCTATTTCTAGTCCTCGCATAAAAGGAGTTAATCCTTGACGGTATGCAGGTAGGTTGTTTATAAAGGCTCTGGCTAGGGGTGAGTCGGTGATGGGTGTGGAAAGATTAGCGACGAATGGGTCGCCTCTAAAGGGTTTGATGATGTCATTATCTAGGTTTGTCATAGTGCTACATCAGATTTAATTTATGCAGATTTTTAGATTCTTTGCTTTGTTGAGAATGAGATTAAAGATTTTGAGCAAATCAAAGAATAGCATTTATAGTTTTTCACGATTTTCAGTCTGTTTTATATTTTTATTAAAACAATTTTATCGCTATTTATAAATATATTGTTACAAAAGTTAAATTTAAATTAAATCCCCCCAACCCCCCTTAATAAGGGGGGCTATAAACTCGCTTTTTATTTAGTAAAAAGAACTATAAATCCCCTCTTTCTTGTTCCCCCCTTATTAAGGGGGGCTAGGGGGGATTAAAAAGCTATTGAATGCATAAGAAAATCCCCTAACAATTGGCTAAAGGTTAGGAGAAGAGGTCGAATGATTAATTTTTCTAATGAAGCGGTGGGTAAATAATTTATTTAAGTTGGTATATTTATTAATAATGTTTCCATGATTAAAAAGCAATGGTAAATGTTACAAAAAAGTTTTATATTTGGAACGGGCAAGGATGCCCATTCCACAAGATACTCATTCCACAAGATACTTATTCCACAAGATACTTATTCCACAAGATACTTATTCCACAAGATGGCTAATTATCCAAATTTGCCTGCGGTGGAGGCAATTAAGAATGCTCCATATGTGGCGATGTATCCAACGGTAAAGTGAGTTAAACCAACTAAGCGCGCTTGCACTATTGATAATGCTACGGGTTTATCTCTCCAATATCCGAAAGATAAGGGTGTTTGTTCATGTGCCCAAGCTAGGGTTTCAATTAATTCTTGCCAGTATCCTCGCCAAGTTATTAAGAACATGAAGCTAACTGCCCAAGCTAAGTGTCCAAATAAGAACATCCAAGCCCATATTGCTAAGTTACTTGTTCCGTATGGATTGTAACCGTTAATTAATTGTGCGGAGTTTGCCCAAAGATAATCGCGGAACCATCCCATTAGATAAGTTGAGTTTTCATTAAACTGAGCTACGTTTCCTTGCCAGATACATAAATGTTTCCAGTGCCAGTAGAATGTAATCCATCCTAATGTGTTAAGCATCCAGAACATTGCTAAGTAAAATGAATCCCAAGCAGAGATATCACATGTACCACCTCGACCTGGCCCATCACATGGGAATGCATAGCCAAAGTCTTTTTTATCTGGCATTAGTTTGGAACCACGCGCGTCTAAGGCGCCTTTTACCAAAATTAAGGTTGTAACATGTAGACCAAGAGCAATTGCATGGTGAACATAAAAGTCACCGGGGCCAATTGTCAGGAATAATGAGTTTGTACCGTTGTTGACTGCTTCTAACCAACCAGGTAGCCATACGTTGGCATGATTTGGCCAAGCTGTAGAAGCTATACTATCGGAATTTGATAGTAATGTGTTAAATCCGTACAGCACCTTACCGTGAGCAGATTGGATAAACTGAGCAAACACTGGTTCTATGAGTATTTGCTTTTCTGAGGCGCCAAAAGCTACTTCTACGTCATTGTGAACGTATAGTCCGAAGGTGTGAAATCCTAAAAATAAGGATACCCAGCTTAGATGCGAAATAATCGCTTCTTTGTGCTTTAACATTCGTTCTAAGACATTGCCCTTATTTTGCTCTGGGTCATAATCTTTTATCCAGAATATTGCCGCGTGAGCAAAGGCGCCTACCATTAAAAAGCCTGCTATGTATTGGTGATGTGTATACAACGATGCCATCGTTGTAAAATCTTTGGCAATGAATGCATAAGGTGGCATCGAATACATGTGTTGGGCAGTTAAAGAACTTGCTACACCTAAACAAGCTAGTGCTAAAGATAATTGGAAATGCAAGGAGTTGTTTATTGTATCGTACAGTCCTTGGTGGGGTAGGTTAAATTGACCTTCTACTTTCGTACTAAAGAATGTTTTGGCGTTAAGCATTTCTTTAATGCTATGACCAATACTCCAATTAGTACGATACATATGACCAGCAACAATCAAGATAACTGCTATTGCCAGATGGTGATGTGCCATATCCGTCAACCACAGTGACTGTGTTTGAGGATGAAAACCACCCAAAAACGTCAGTATTGCCGTACCTGCGCCTTGCGATGTTCCAAATACATGGTTTGCAGTATCAGAATTTTGAGCATAAGCTGCCCAATTACCTGTAAAAAATGGTATCAATCCTTTGGGATGCGGCGCCACTGCTAGGAAATTATTCCAACCTACATGAACTCCGCGTGATTCGGGAATAGCAACATGTATTAAATGTCCTGCCCAAGCTAAAGAGCTAACACCAAATAAACCTGCTAAGTGATGATTTAGACGCGATTCACTGTTCTTAAACCAGGCTAGAGTTGGTCTAAATCTTGGCTTTAAATGCAACCAGCCAGCGAATAAGAACACTGATGCAAGTAGTATTAAGAACAAGGCGCCTATGTACAAATCATTATTCGTTCGTATACCGATAGTGTACCACCAATGATAAACACCAGAATAACAAATATCTACAGGGTTGCCGGCGCCTGCTCGGGTAAAAGCTTGAATTGCTGGAGGGCCAAATTGAGCATCCCAAATTGCATGTGCGATGGGACGAATATGTACTGGGTCTGTAATCCACAATTCATAATTACCTTGCCAAGCTACATGAAACAAGATACCCGATGCCCATAGAAAGATAATTGCTATGTGACCGAAGTGAGAAGCAAAAATCTTTTGATAAAGATTTTCTTCGGTCATGCCATCATGACTTTCAAAATCGTGAGCAGTCGCAATTGTATACCAAACACGCCGGGTTGTTGGGTCTTGCGCTAAATCTTGGCTAAATTTGGGAAATTTTGTAGCCATAATTTTTTATTTTTCATTTGATTTTGGGAATGTTTGTTGTAAGCTCGTTGTAAGCACTTCAGTGCTTGCATATAAAGCACTAAAGTGCTTATTACGATTTGCACTCATCCAATAGCAGACATCCGTGCGAGGAAGAAGGCCCAAGTCGTAACGATTCCTCCTAGTAAATAATGTGCTACTCCAACTGCGCGTCCTTGAATAATGCTCAACGCACGTGGTTGTATAGCTGGAGTTATTTTCAACTTGTTATGTGCCCACACAATAGATTCAATCAATTCTTGCCAGTAGCCACGACCACTAAATAAGAACATCAAACTAAAACCAAACACAAAGTGTCCTGCAAGAAACATTAGCCCATAACCTGAAAGCGCTGAATTGTAAGATGTAATTACTTGTGCTGACTGTGCCCACAAGAAGTCTCGCAACCAGCCGTTATTTGTTATTGACGACATGGCAAAGTTTCCACCCGTGATGTGTGTTACTACCCCATCGGCGCCAACAGTTCCCCAAACATCAGATTGCATTTTCCAGAAGAAGTGGAAAATAACCATTGATAAGGAGTTGTACATCCAAAATAATCCTAGGAAAACATGGTCCCAAGCGGAAACTTGACATGTACCACCACGACCTGGTCCATCACAGGGGAAACGGAAACCTAAGTTAGCTTTATCTGGAATTAAACGAGAACTACGAGCAAACAGTACACCTTTGAGTAGTACTAGTACCGTAACGTGAATTGTAAAAGCATGGATGTGGTGAATTAAAAAATCTGCTGTTCCTAAAGTCATTGGCATCATTGCGACTTTACCACCGACTGCGACAATACCACCACCAAATACATAACTTACAGGTTCGTGTAAACCTGGAGCAGTGGCGCCTAGTCCAGTAGTATGTAAATTCCGCAAACCGCCAAATACACTACCCAGAGCTAGCGCAGGATGTAAACCAGGATTTCCAATTGCAGCAGTATGTATATGTTGTATCCACTGTGCAAAGATTGGCTGTAATTGAATTCCCGTATCCGAGAACATATCTTGAGGACGACCAAACGCGCGCATTGTGTCGTTATGGCAGTATATCGCAAAGCTATGGAAACCTAAGAACTGACACACCCAAGCAAGGTGGGAGATAATTGCATCTCTGTGTCGTAACACCCTGTCTAAATTGTTGTTGTTATTAATAGCTGGGTCATAGTCTCGCACCATATATATTGCAGCATGAGCGGCGCCACCAACTATTAGAAAACCTCCAATCCAGATATGATGTGTAAACAAAGATGTAGCCGTCGCATAATCAGTTGCTAAGTAGGGATAAGGTGGCATTGCATACATATGATGTGCAATGATAATACTTAAAGAACCCAACATTGCTAAATTAATAGCTAGCTGCGCGTGCCAAGAAGTCGTAAGAACTTCATACAGTCCCTTATGTCCAGTGCCTGTAAATGGACCTCTATGTGCCTCTAATACTTCTTTGATATTGCGACCGATGTTCCAATTTGTCCGATATAAATGACCTGCAAAGATAAATAATACAGCTATTGCTAAGTGGTGATGGGCAATATCAGTAAGCCACAATCCTCCTGTAACAGGATTTAAACCACCATTGAAGGTCAGAAAATCAGAAAAACGACCCCAATTCAAAGTAAAGAATGGCACTACCCCTTTCACAAATCCCCAGTCAGCATGAGGATACAATTCGTGCATCAAGCTAGGGTTAAGAATAAATTCGTGAGGTAAAGGGACTTTTGATAAAGGTACTCCAGCATCAAGCACTTTATTCGTTGGTAATGCCACATGAATCAAGTGTCCTGTCCATCCCAAACTACCTAAACCAAGTAACCCTGCTATGTGGTGATTGAGCATTGACTCTACATTTTGGAACCATTCGAGCTTAGGCGCCCGTTTATGATAATGGAACCAACCAGCAAATAACATCAACACAGCCATCACTAAGGCGCCAATAGCAGTGCAATACAGTTGAAAGTTCATAGTAAAACCTTCACCACGCCACATTTGAAATAGTCCAGAAGTAATTCTAATGCCGTGGAACCCATCTCCCATATCAGCATTCAAAATCTCCTGCCCAAAAATATTCCAAACAACTTGCGCGCTAGGCTTCACACCATTTGGATTTTGCATCCAAGACTCAAAATTAGAAAATCTGGCGCCGTGAAAATACATTCCGCTCAACCAGAGAAACACAACCGCCAAATGCCCAAAGTGAGCAGCGAAGATTTTGCGAGAAACATCCTCCAAATCACTGGTATGTGTATCAAAATCATGAGCTAAAGCATGTAAATTCCAAATCCATGTAGTGGTTTTAGGACCTCTTGCTAGAGTGCGGTCAAAATGTCCTGGTTGCGACCACTTCTCAAACGAAGTAGGAACCGGGTCATTATCAACCACCACCCTAGCCTTCGCCTCCCGCTCTGGAGTAATAGTCATCTACTTACCTCCTGTTAATAGTGCTGAGTAGAAAGTGCTGAGTGCTGAGTAGGTAGTGCTGAGTAGGTAGTGCTGAGTGCTGAGTAGGTAGTGCTGAGTGCTGAGTAGGGAGTGCTGAGTTAATAACTTAACAACTAGAATTTTTTACTCAGAACTCAGCACTCAGCACTCATCACTTATTAAATTCAAAGGAAAATGATGAACCTTAGTATCACTCATCATTTCCAACCCCAAGTCTGTCCAGTTAACCAAATCTGCCCAGGTTGGAATTGTTGTAGAATCAACATCGTGTATCGTTTGAAAATTAATACCATCGACTCCAAACCCCATAGATACAACACCCAAAGCTGCACTCCAAATACCCACAACTGGTACAACCGCAAGTAACAAGTGAGCTTGACGCTTGTTTGTAAAACTCAAACGGCGCCATACCAACTTACCTATAAACTCATGCGCTGCCATAAAGCTATAAGTTTGTTCTTTTTGACCATACTTATAACCGTTATTAATAGATTCAGATTCATTAGTGGCACGCCAAAAAGTAGAGGTAACTAAAGAACCGTGCAAAGTGCTTAAAAACGCACCTCCCAACACACCCGCTACCCCAATCATATGAAACGGGTTCATTAAGAAATTATGCTCGGCTTGAAGTTGGAACATAAAATGGAATGTTCCAGAAATTCCTAAAGGCATACCTTCAGAAAAACCACCTTGCCCAATTGGATAAACTAACAAAACCGCAGCAGCAGCAGAAACAGGCGCCGAAAAAGCCAAACTAATCCAGGGACGCATACCCAAACGATAGCTTAACTCCCACTCTCTATCTTGATAACAGTAAATACCAATCAAGAAATGCAACACAATCAACTGATAAGGACCACCATTATGCAGCCATTCATCGAGTGATGCGGCACCCCAAATAGGGTAAAAATGTAAACCAATCGCCGTTGAAGTGGGAACCACAGCAGCAGTAATTATATTGTTACCACTCAGCAAAGAACCAGATATCGGTTCACCCCACCCATATAAATCAACAGGAGGCGCCGCAATAAAAGCAACAATAAAAGCTACACTTGCCACAGCCAAAGTCGGGAACATCACCAAACCAAACCAGCCGACATACAACCGATTGTCAGTGCTTGTCACCCAACTACAAAACCTTTCCCACACCGACTGACGGTGTTTCTGTAAAACCTGAGTCGTATTTTCTTCTAAAACAGTATTATCATCACAATTTGTTTCAAACGTACCCTCATGTACCATTGAATTTATCACTCCTGGTTATTAGGGAACTTTTATATTTGGTGAAACCCGGTTTTTTTGACGAACCGGGTAACTTCAGGTGTATACAAAGCGCAACCGCTTGCAATATCAGCGTTACTGAAATTACTTTTGTCAGGTTGAAAGCGTGCTTGCCTCCATACTGCTTAAGATATGTGTTACAAGCAATCTGTAATTCCAGTCACATTTGCACAATATAAGAAAGTTATGAAGAACTAATGAAGAAATGGGTGCCGTTTAAAAAAATTTACAATTACATTCATAAATATTAGTCTATAGCAATCACACATATGGTTCAAAAAGTGGCAAAGCGGAAATAATCGAATATAATTGGCATCGTTATAATTTACTTGCTTCGGGTATAAATCTTTGCCCGCAGTTATTATTTGCTTTTGTAATGACTGAATTTATATATAAACTCCGTTCTCTATCTCAGCTTCAACTAAATACCCTAGCCAACTATGCGCGCTAATTCAAAGCCAACCCGTGTAACCAACGGCAGTAGTTGGAAATTCCTCAAGCTCTCAGGAACTGAACTTGTGGTTGATATTACTGAATATGATATAACGCCTATCGAGCGTCTCTTGGGAATTCTGTTGGCAACAATCACGACCGATTAACGATGAGCTGCACTCCCCAAGTAATGCAAATTAATTTGACGAATCAATATTCTCTGTATAACTAAATACAAAATTATATCGGTTACTAATGTAAGAAAATTTAGTTATTGTTACAATTTTTTATATATAAATTAACTACACTCGTGTAAGGTAAAAATTACTGCCACAACATGAAAATTCTACCAAAAACGCGCATAGATTGAAATGGCTCAGTACAAACACGACCGCTTCTTCAAATTTTATATCCAGTCTTTATATAAAACCAAAGGAGAAACTCTGCAAAACATCCAAGTCCGTAACGATGAAGACCTCGAAATAGATTTGATGTTTATGGTCGAGCGAGAAAAGGTTGGATGGCAAGAGGAGAATTTAGGCTTATTCGATACGTTGATGCAAGAAAATCCAACTCTGATTATTGAACATTATAGCTCCTATTTAGAAGAGATAGATATTAATCAATCGATTACTCGCAAGAATCTGTATTGGTGGCAAAAGCAAAAAGAACTTATTGAGAACGCTAAAACTCAACTAAACTTAACAAGTCGAGAGCGTCTGCCTTCATATGTAAAAAAACAAATTGAAGATCAAAATCCATTTACGTGGATACTGACAGTTAATTGCAGTGAAAAAATATTGGCATCATGCTACGCTCAAGCAGCAATAGAATTAGGTACAGGTGTATATCGGCTTGCACCAATTTTGCGGATGGGAATTGTGATTATCGCGCAACTGGATGATATTCCAGAAACGATGTGGCTAAAAATGTTGGGAGATAAACATTCTGCGACTAGCGCTTTTGAGTTAATCAAGCAGTTATCTCCAGACCGTAGAGAAAAAACTGATATAATAAGTGCATGTATCAAATACTGTGTTTATCTGAAAGGTATACCTACTGATAGCTTAACTCCAGAGGATGAAGATTTTATGAAAACGATGGCACAAATCGATGCTTGGTATGACGATGAAATTAACAAGGCTAGGTTAGAAGGCAAACTAGAAGGCAAACTAGAAGGCAAACTAGAAGGTAAACTAGAAGGTAAAATTGAATTGGCAAGTACTGTAATTCGGGCTAAGTTTGGCGCCGAGTCTCTCACGCCACAAATAGTTAGTCAACTCGAACAGTTAAACGAGCAGCAGCTTGACAATTTTATAGTACTCATGTTTAATTGGCAACAACCTCTTGAGATGTCCGAATGGCTCGCTAGGATTGAAAAAATCTAAACGCGAACATAGTTACATTGCTGACTGCCTGACAGATTTATGTGGAAGGCAGTGAAATCAAGGTCTGCACTCCAAGGAATAGATGCGAGAAAACCATATCCCGTAACTTATATCTTGACGAGTTTTTTATGTTGAGTTCACTTCTTTTACTTTATCACCCAATGATACCATATTTTTGACTATATAATACGGCTCTTGCGTATTTAACGTGCTAAATTAACATAAAGGGGGGTTGGGGGATTAAATTCTATCCCTTGTAGTATTGCGATTTGTTCTTGACATAACATTAGGTATTGTTGAATCAAGTTTTATGTACTCTTCGTAAAATTATTTCTGTAAGTTGGTCTGATAAAGTAAATGGGTCATAGGGTTTAGTAATTAATGCTGCTAAATTTAATTGACTAAACTGACGCTGTTCGGCAGGTTGTGCTTTAGCTGTTAAAAAAACTACGGGAATATGCTGAATTTCTGGATTGGATTGTATTTTTTTCAATGTTGTTAACCCATCCATATCTGGCATCATTACGTCTAAAAGAATTACATCTGGTTGTGAACTAGCTGCTAGCACTAAACCTTCTTTACCCGAACTAGCAGTAAAAACTTCCCAATCTCCAGTTATTTCTAAACATACTTGAGTTGTTTCTCGAATACCCTGCTCGTCATCTATTATTAATACACGTTTACTCATAGTTATGTTCCTCGTAATAAAGGTAATGTAAAATAAAATGTACTACCTACGTCTAATACACTTTCTGCCCAAATGGCGCCTCCATGTTGCTGTACAATACTTCGACATATAGCAAGTCCCAAACCCGTCCCTCCTTGGTTACGAGAATTTGATGCATCGACTTGCTGAAAACGGTCAAATATAGTTTCTAATTTATCTTCTGGAATTCCCCTCCCTTCATCTTTAACTTTAAATAAGATATGAGGGGTCATCTGAATTTCCGCGCTTAACCAAACAGTACTACCAGCAGGTGAAAACTTAATCGCATTGCTAATTAAATTAGTAAGTGTTTGAACTATTCTATCTGGGTCTGCCCAAAGTTGAGCATGAAGCGGCGCCACACAAAGAGTAATTTCGGCTTTTTCTGCCATCGCGCGCATTTCATCAGCAGCTTGCGTCATTAAGTCAGCAGCATTACATATTTGAAAATGCATTGAAACTTTGCCGGAGTTGATGCGCTCTATATCAAGGATATCGTTGATAAGACGCACCAAACGGTTTGTATTTTCAAAGGCAATTTCTAACATTCTATGTTTCTTAACTGGTTGGCTATCAAGCGAATTATTTGATAGTAAACCTAAAGCGCTGCATATCGAAGTTAAAGGTGTTCGTAGTTCGTGACTAACTATAGAAACAAACTCATCCTTCATGCGCTCAATAATTTGCCGTTCGGTAATATCTTTGAAAATAACTACGGCGCCGATAATTTGACCTTGTTCTTCGATTGGTGTTGAAATATACTCAACAGGAAATTTTGTGCCATCTCGACGATAGTATATATCATCACAAATGTTTTGGACTTTGCCATATTCTAAAGTCGCACGAATTGGGTTTTCTGACCATTTATATGGTGTACCGTCAGGTTTAGTGTGTTTTATAACATACTCTAAAAAATGCTTATTTGGGGTAATTAGTTCTTCGACTTGATAACCCAACATTCTGGCGCCCGCAGAATTGATAAAAGTAAGTTTGGCGTTGGAATCTAACCCATAAATTCCCTCACCTGCTGAGTTTAAAATTAACTCGTTATATCTACTTAAACGTTCTACAGAAGCTTGTGCTTGTTGACGTTCTTTTACTTCATGTTTCAACTCAGTATTGGCTTGCTGTAACTCAGTGGTACGTTCAATTACTCGTGTTTCTAACTCCGCGTTTAATGCAGAAATTTTGCTTTCAAATTGCTTTCTTTGTTCAATATCTCTATGTAAATTATAATTAGCAATATGTATTTTTTGATATAATTGATATTGCTGAATTGCCATTGCAAAGTGGCTACCTAAAGAATTTGCTAAATCGATTTCTGGCGCCGTCCAAGCGTTGACTTGAGCTTTTTTTAACTCTTGCCATGCTTCAAACGATTTTACTGGACGTAAATGTCGCTCGTCCAGAGGGTCTCGGCGCCGTGCCCATAAAGTTTCTGTATCAATAGAGCGACGGAAAAAACTCAAATAACCCACAATTGAAGTACGGTACTCCAAGCGAACAATTAATAAGCTCCGAATTTCAGCTTTATTAAAATCATTCGCTAAATATTCTGGTAAAGCTGATACAAGCAAATCATTAATTACCCAAATATGATTCAGTTCAGGCTCAGTTGGTTGAGTAGTTAACCAATCGCAATAGTCTTCATTTAATATACTCCCAGACCCACAACTATATATTTGTGCTTCTTCGTTTGGTTTTTGTGGCGCAATATAAACTCTACCACCGCTAGCTTGTAAACCCGATACCGCTAACTCCAAAGCTTGTTGCAACTGCATTTCGGTCATTGAATGTAACAGTTTGGCAACACGGTTAATTGTAGCTTCTTGTTGTGCTAAAATTCGAGTCTGTTGAAGTAAGGTTGACTGTCCCACCGCAATAGATAATTGGTCTGCTACAAGTTGCAATACTTGTAATTCTCGTTCGGTAACATTTCGCGGTACGCTGTGATGAGAAACTAATAATCCCCACAACTGCTGACGGTGTAAAATTGGCACAACTACAGAAGAATTCACACCCATTGATATCAAATATTCGATATGGCAGGGGTCTACGTGACGAAACCAAATATCATTATTATCACTGTCAGGATATAAAAATCGACTTAACCCTATAGTTTGAGCAGCTACATCTACAATTGTACGCTGGCGAACTGTCTGAAACATTTCACGCGCTTCAACTGGAATATCCTCTGCGGGGAAATGTTGCCCTAATAGTGAGGGTAAACACTCGTTAACAGATTCAGCGATAACTTCACCGCTACCATCTGTATCAAATTTATATACCTTAACCCGGTCAGTTTCCAGAAAAACCCGCACTTCGTTAACCGTTACTGACAAAATGTCAGATAATTCTGCATATTGACGAACACGGTTCATTAACTTATGCAGCAATACTTCAAGTGAGTCTACAGGGTTTATTGACTCTATAGACGAATTTTCTTGGTTATTAAAAGTATCATTTGACACTATCTTCCTCCTCTACAAAATTCAAAACTGCTTTGTCAAACTCTTCAAAGACTGGTTTATTGAGTTCTTGTTGGAGAAGTTCTACTAAGTGGCAGAGGTTAATTACTGTACTTTGGTCTTTTTGCATCCCTAACTTAAACATCTGCTCTATCTGCTTGGCAAGACGTGAACCCTCTGCTAAACCAAATACACCTAATATTCCTGCTAACTTATGTGCTGTAACTTGAGCTTGCTGTTTTTGTTCTTCTGCCAATTCATTTAAAGTTAGTGCTGTAGCTGTTTGTTGTAAAACGGCTAAACGTTCGTTTGTTTTAGATTGTAAGTTTTGCCATAATTCGGTTAATGCAGTTTTCATTTGTTGTTTTTGGCTCTTTTTTTTCTGCTGCACTTTCAAAGATTGCTTTTTGTTGTCGAAACCAGTTTCTCTTAAACGATAGCCGATGCCATATACTGTTTCTATACAATCATTTGGGGCGCCTGCTTGAATGATTTTTTGCCGCAAACCTTTGATATGCGCTGTTACTGTATCTTCGGAAGGCGCCTGTTCGATAGACCAAAGGTGGTCAAGAATATCACTTCGGCTAAAAACCTGGTTATTATTACGCAGGAAAAGTTCTAGTAAACGGTACTCTTTAGGAGTTAAGGTGAGCAAATTATCGTTGTAGGTAACTTCGCAGCTATCTGGATACAAACACAAGTTTTCCCATCGTAGTACTGTTTGAATGGGTAAATTTCGGCGCCGTAGCAAAACACGAATACGCGCTAGTAGCTCAGAAAACTCAAATGGCTTAACCACATAATCATCTGCTCCTGCTTCTAATCCCTCTACTTTATCTGTATTTGAATTTTTCGCCGTCAGTAGTAAAATAGGCGTTTGGTAGTTTTTAGAGCGCAACCTCTGACAAATCTTGAGTCCATCTAGCTTTGGTAGCATGACATCAAGCAGTATCAAATCATACGAAAAAGTTTCTATTAACTCCCAACCGGAGTTACCGTCGCTAGCCACGTCAACTGTGTAATGCTGGTTGCCAAGGACACTTAAAAGTGTTTTAGCTATGCACTCGTCATCTTCAACTATTAAAATCCGCATTGAATTAAACCTCTGTGTACTTCAACGCTGTTGGTTTGACAGAATTAATCTCTAATTTTATACAAATACTATGGTTGACTTATTTTTGTCAAAAATGACCTCGCACAGAATTTTATTAAAAGAGTATTATCGTCAAATTCAGGAATTAATAGTCACTCCAGTTTAATATACTTAATGTTTCGTATTGTTTCTTAATTAATTTTTCAAGTATCTACTTGCATTGGATATGAAGTTTTCTTTACCATCAAGACTAATCTATGGTTTAAATAAGGAAACCCGGTTTCTGGGATTTTAAATTTTTGCAAATAAAAAATATTAAGTATTGTAAAGAAAAACTCATACTTCATGAGTTCTTCATTTTTATTGGTTATGTTTTGACAAAGCGCTCGATTGGTCTGCTGTATTTTGCATCGATTGTAATCTCCTTCCCCATTACTTTAGGCTTCATAAATCTGTTGTAATGGGGGATTTCTAAACTCAGTATTTTATATATTTGTTTGATTTTTTTTCAAACATTCATTATGACAATAATCTCTCAACGACAAAGAAGTCGCTTTCCAACGTGGGAGAGGTTCTGCAATTGGGTAACTAGTACCGAAAATCGGCTGTACATTGGCTGGTTTGGTGTATTAATGATTCCTTTGCTAGCTGTTTCTACCTGCGTGTTTGTAACAGCTTTCATTGCGGCGCCTCCAGTAGATATTGACGGTATTCGCGAACCTGTATCTGGCTCATTACTTTATGGCAATAATCTCATAACTGCCGCAGTCGTTCCCAGTTCTAATGCAATTGGTTTACACTTCTACCCTATATGGGAAGCAGCTTCTATAGATGAATGGCTGTACAACGGTGGGCCATATCAAATGATTGCTTTTCACTATGTACCCGCGCTTTGTTGCTATATGGGACGTGAGTGGGAATTATCATATCGTTTAGGAATGCGTCCTTGGATAGCTGTTGCTTATAGCGCACCACTTGCAGCAACTACTTCTGTATTCTTAATATATCCAATTGGACAAGGCAGCTTCTCAGATGGTTTACCAATGGGTATCAGTGGCACTTTTAACTTTATGTTTGTGTTTCAGGCAGAACATAATATTCTGATGAATCCTTTTCATATGTTAGGAGTTGCTGGGGTATTCGGTGGTTCGCTGTTCTGTGCAATGCATGGTTCACTCGTAACAAGCAGCTTAGTACGAGAAACAACAGAAAACGAATCACAAAACAACGGTTATAAATTTGGTCAAGGAGAGGAAACCTATAACATCGTAGCCGCACATGGTTACTTTGGGCGCCTGATTTGGCAGTATGCTTCTTTTACCAACTCTCGCTCATTGCACTTTTTCCTTGCAGCTTGGCCCGTAATTTGTATTTGGGCTACTGCAATAGGTATTAGCACAATGGCATTTAACCTCAACGGCTTTAACTTTAACAACTCCATCCTAGATGCTCAAGGTCGAGTACTGCCATCTTGGGCAGATGTCTTAAACCGAGCAAACATCGGTTTTGAAGTCATGCACGAACGCAATGCTCATAACTTCCCCCTAGACCTCGCTTGTGGTGAACCTATACCAGTTGCACAACAGGCGCCTGCATTAGCCAGCTAAGAAACCCGGTTTCTTCTACACTGAACACTACTATTTTCGACATCACTCAAAGAAACCGGGTTTCTCTGGCTTATTACAATCTTCCATCACTCAAAAGCCTAGATTGCCTGATGTGGAGTTTATCTTCACATCAAGTATTTCCTTCATCACAACACAAAATTAATAAATTAGGAAACAAAAATGAGTGTAGTAACAGAATTAATCCTCAACGCTGATAGTGAATCACGCTACCCCGCTCCCAAAGAAATCAGAATCTTCCAAGACTTCTTAAAATCAGGAGACCAGCGCATCCGCATCGCCAAAATACTTGCAGACAACGAACAGCAAATAGTCCAAAACGGCAGCAGAAGATTCTGGGAAAAATGCCCCAACACCCCAAGCAACAGCGGAAACGAAAGAAAAACAGCTTCGTGTCAGCGTGACCAAGGATGGTATGTACGCTTAGTCGCCTATTCCATCCTAGCAGGAAGCGAAAAACCCTTAGAAGAAATAGGAACAGTCGGTATAAAAGAAATGTACAACAACCTAGAAATTCCCCTTAGAAACTTAGTAGAAGCTATGCGCTGCGTCAAAGAAGAAGCTTTATCGTTAATGAGTGATGAAGACGCCGCCGAAGTTGCAGGTTACTTTGACTACATCCTACAAGCTCTTTCATAAACATTACAAACTACAATCTGGAGGATAAACCAATGCAAGATGCAATCACCCTTTTAATAAATAACTCTGATGTTCAAGGAAAATATTTAGATAACAACTCACTAAAAAGACTAGAAGCATACTTCCACAGTGGTGATATGCGCGCGCGTGCAGCCACAGCAGTTAGTGCCAATGCCAAAAACATAGTAACTCAAACCGTCGCAAAATCTTTACTATATACAGACATCACCGCTCCTGGTGGCAACATGTACACCTGTCGTCGTTACGCAGCTTGCGTTCGTGACTTAGATTATTTTTTGCGCTACGCAACCTATGCAATGCTCGCAGGTGACACATCTATATTAGATGAACGCATTTTAAATGGGTTAAGAGAAACATATAACTCGCTAGGTGTACCCATTGGTGGAACCATCCGAGCAGTACAAGCAATGAAAGAAGTAGTTACCAGCATGGTTGGCGCCGAAGCAGGTAAAGAAATGGGCGTTTATTTCGACTACATTGCCACTAGCTTAAGTTAAATGGAATGGCATTGTTTTGTGGAATGGGCATCCTTGCCCGTTCCAAATATTAGAGGCGGGCAAGGATGCCCGCTCCACAAGAGTTAAGAGAAAATTTTCATTACCCAATATCAAAATGAGTATAATTGCAAAATCAATAACAAACGCAGACAGGGAAGCACGCTATTTAAATCTAGGAGAATTAACCGCTATTCAAGAATTTTACGATAGTGGACTTTCAAGACTAAAACTTGCCGACATTCTCACCCATAACGAAAGCAAAATTATCGAAAAAGCAAGCTTAAAATTTTGGGAACGTTGTCCTAATACTCCTAGCAATAGCGGTAGTCGAGTTCGCCGCACATCCTGTTTGCGAGACTTAAGTTGGTATATGCGCTTAGTCACATATTCAATAGTCCAAGGAGATATTGACCCTCTAACAGATATTGGTGTCAAAGGCGTTAAAGAAATGTACAACTCATTAGAAATACCTTTGCCTAATATCGTTGAAGCCGTCCGTTGTGTTAAAGAAGTCACTTTAGAAATGTTGACTTTACATGATGCCGTTGAAGTGGCGCCTTACTTTGATTATTTAATTCAAAGCATGAAACCATAATAAGTAAAAAGTGCTGAGTGCTGAGTGCTGAGTACTCAACACTTATTTACTCAGCACTCAGAACTTTCTACTCAGAACTATTAGAAAAAAAATTGTAACATGAGCGTAAAAGCAAGTGGCGGTAGCCCAGTAATTCAACCACAAAGATATCAAACTGTACCTTTAACAGTAATTTCGCCAGCAGAACAACAAGACCGTTATCTAAAACGTAGTGAGTTGCAACAGTTAAGTGCATTTTTTAGTTCTGCTGATAAGCGCTTAGAGATAGTTCAAATTTTAACGAGTCAAGCTGATGAAATAGTTAGTGCAGGCGCCAACCGCATTTTTGTTGGTGGTATGCCAATGGACTATTTAGAAAAACCTCAAGAAAAAGTTGGATTACCAGGTTCAGGTTATTATATAGGTGAAGATTACCTAACGGCAGCTAGAAGAAATGGTGTTTTAGCAATAAAAGACCGTTTAAATTTAATCCAGGCGCCCCCTGAACGGTTAAAACTATTTGCTCCTGTACAAGGTTGGTACGAACGTGCGAAAACAGTTTTAACAGATAGAGAACTACTTCCTGGAGGCTTTCGCTTTATCAATATTTCTCGCTATGGACCAATTAGAATGAAAAGGTCAATGCGTGATTTAGCGTGGTTTCTACGGTATATTACTTATGCAATTGTTGCCGATGATGCAAGCATTTTATCGGTAAATGCCAGAGGTTTACGCGGAGTAATACCAGAGGATGTCACAGAAGCTACTGTTGTTGCACTCAAAGAAATGCGGCGCCAGTCTATTGCTTACTTCCCACAAGACACAGAAGCTGCATCTATAGTTAAAAATTATTTTGATATTCTAATCACCGAATATCTTGCAGAAAAACCAGCTTTTCAATATAGAATAGGAGTCTCTTCTGAACAACAAGGTTTAGTGCTACCAGAAAGTTATGCGTATTCAGCACAACATAAACCCAAGTTTGTCATGAAATCAGTTTTACCTGATACTGAAAAGCAAACAGCAATCAAAGCAGCTTATCGACAAGTATTTGAGAGAGATATAACAGCTACATACGGTTTTCCTGTAACTGAATTAGAATCTCAGGTAAAATCTGGACAAATTTCGATGAAAGAATTTGTTCGTCGATTAGGACATTCGCGACTTTATCGCCGATTATTCTATGAACCATTTAATATTAGCCGTGTTATTGAACTAGCAATGCGACATTTTTTAGGACGGGGTTTAAGTTCGCTCCCTGAGTTTCAAGAATACTTTGATATTATTACTCAGGGTGGTTTATGCAAGTTAGTAGATGCTTTAGTAGATTCTTCAGAATATGGTGACTATTTTGGTGAAGAGACAGTACCGTATCTGCGCGGTTTAGGACAAGAAGCTCAAGAGTGTCGTAACTGGGCGCCACAAATAAACCTTTTCTCAATAAGTACATCTGCAAGAAAAGTTCCTGAATTCTTAACGTTATTTGGCAAATATCAACAACCTTTGCCAAACCATCATCCATATGGTGCTGGTAATGACCCACTCGAAATACAATTCGGCGCCATATTCCCGCAAGAGAAAGGAAAATTTCAACCCGAACCAGCATTTTTCAATAAAGACACTCGTCGCATTTTAATTAGCTGTAATCACTTGGGTAAAGTACCTGGCGCCAATGAAACCCAGCTAAAGCTAGAATTAAGAAATCACAGTAATGGTAATCATAGTAAAAAATCACCCCAGGCACCAAATGTAAGCTTGGTAGCAAATCATTCAACCTTATCAGTAATTAACGCAGCTTACAAACAAGTATTTGGACGCGAATTATTAGAAAGCCAGCGTTTAACAGCACAAGAAACCAAATTACAAAATGGTGACATTACACTGCGTGAATTTGTTCGTCAACTAGCTAAATCAAATTGTTTTCGTAAGCTATATTGGGAACCCCTTTATGTAACTAAAGCAATAGAATACATTCATCGACGTTTGTTAGGTCGTCCTACATATGGGCGCCAAGAAATGAATCATTACTATAACATTTGTGCCACCAAAGGATTTTATGCACTGATAGATGAACTAATCGACAGTGCAGAATATACAGAAGTATTTGGTGAAAATACTGTACCATATGAGCGCTATGTTACGCCCAGAGGTTACGAAATGCGATTGCCAAAAGCAAACGCGCGTAGCTTATCAAAAGAATTACGAGTAACAAATGTATCTGAACTAGACGCATTTGTTCCAAATCACCATAACTCAAAATTAACTTCTGAGCAAATTTGTGAGTTTGAATCAAATAATTCAAAGCCAGAACAAATAAGAAACACACAAGTAATGATGCAACCAGAACAACCACTAAATGACTTTGTTAACACATAAAATGTCATGCTGAACAAAGTGGAGCATCTAATAAACTTAGTCTAAAATGTCATCCTCACTACGTGAAGCATCTAATAAACCTGAGTATTTACAGATTCTTCGCTACGCTCAGAATGACACTTTCTACTCAGCACTCAGCACTCAGCACTCAGCACTTTTTACTTATGAGCATAGTCAAACAAGTAATAGCTAATGCAGACGAAGAGAAGCGTTATCCTAGTCCGTCAGAAATTAGGATGATTCAAAATTTTTGTCACACAGGAGAAAAAAGGATTCGTATTGCCAATATTTTGGCATCTAACCAAAGAAGGTTAATAGATGCAGCTAGTGAAAAATTTTGGAAGCAGTGTCCAAATACACCTAGTAATACAGGCAATATGCGAAAAACTTCTTCATGTCAACGCGACCAAGGTTGGTATATACGTTTAGTTGCTTACTGTATTTTGGCAGGTAACGAACAACCATTAGCAGAAATAGGCACTATTGGCATGAAGGAAATGTACCAATCTTTGGGTATTCCTTTAGCCAACTGGGTTGAAGCATTACGTTGTATTAAAGCAGAAGCGCAAGAACTTTTAGGAGAAGATGCTGCTTACGCGAACCCTTACTTTGACCACATCATTCAAACCCTTGCTTATCCTGGCACACCTTATTTTATGAATAACGGGCGCCTCAATTGGTAATAATGGAGAAAAAACAATATGACTATAGCTATTACACCACAACGAAATCAGCAATGGTTTTACGTTCTCGATGACTGGTTAAAACGTGACCGCTTTGTTTTTCTTGGCTGGTCAGGTATTTTACTATTTCCTTGCGCTTTTTTATCAATTGGCGCCTGGTTTACAGGTACTACTTTTGTCAGTTCTTGGTACAGTCACGGAGTTGTCAGTTCATATTTAGAAGGTTGTAATTTTCTGACTGCTGCTGTTTCCACTCCCGCAGATAGTATGGGTCATTCCTTACTATTCTTATGGGGTCCAGAAGCACAAGGAGATTTTACCCGTTGGTGTCAAATTGGCGGTTTATGGAATTTTACTGCTTTTCATGGAACCTTTGCATTAGTGGGTTTCATGTTGCGACAATTAGAAATCGCACGAACAGTTGGCATTCGTCCTTACAATGCAATTGCATTTTCTGCACCCATAGCTGTTTTTGTCTCAGTATTCTTAATTTACCCCTTGGGTCAATCTAGTTGGTTTTTTGCTCCGAGTTTTGGAGTCGCTGCAATTTTCCGTTTCTTATTATTCTTCCAAGCATTTCATAATTACACTCTCAACCCCTTCCATATGATGGGAGTCGCAGGTGTATTAGGAGGCGCCTTATTATGTGCAATACATGGCGCCACCGTTGAAAATACATTATTCAGAGACGGCAGAAGTTTCAACACCTTTGGAGCATTTAACCCAGCTCAAGCAGAAGAAACATATTCTTTCGTCACAGCGAACCGTTACTGGTCACAAATTTTTGGTATTGCCTTCTCTAACAAACGCTGGTTACATTTCTTCATGTTATTTGTACCCGTCACAGGATTATGGATGAGTGCAATAGGTATGGTTGGTTTAGCATTTAATTTACGTGCATACGACTTTATCAGTCAAGAACTTCGCGCCGCAGAAGACCCAGAATTTGAAACATTCTATACCAAAAATATCTTACTCAACGAAGGTGCCAGAGCATGGATGGCAGCGCAAGACCAGCCCCATGAACACTTCCAATTCCCAGAAGAAGTACTCCCCAGAGGAAACGCATTGTAATGCAGTACTTCAGTACTGCAACAAAAATAAAGGACACATAATAATGGAAACACCCTTAGAGCGTTCAGTAACAACACCTCCAAAACCAGCAGAAGGAAGAGACGAAGCATCAACAGGTTATGCATGGTGGGCAGGAAACGCGCGTTTTATAAATAAATCTGGTCGGTTTCTAGGCGCCCACGTTGCCCATGCAGGAATAATAGCCTTTTGGGCAGGAGCAATGCTGCTATTTGAAGTAGCTCATTATATACCAGAAAAGCCAATGTATGAACAAGGCTTAATACTCATGCCTCATATCGCCACCCTTGGTATTGGCGTAGGAGCAGGTGGTACAGTTGTTGATACATTTCCATTTTTTGCCATAGCAGTAATGCACCTAATAGGGTCAGCAGTTTTAGGATTTGGTGGTTTATATCACTCACTCAAAGGGCCAGACAAACTAGCAGGTTTTTATGATTTTGACTGGCGAGATAAAGACAAAGTAACCTCTATTTTAGGGTTTCACCTTATTGTCTTGGGTATAGCAGCATATTTACTCGTAGGTAAAGCAATGCTGTGGGGTGGTTTATATGACACTTGGATGCCAGGAGGTGGAGGAGTAAGACTTATTGCCCATCCCACACTCGACCCAAGAATCATTTTTGGATATGTAGTCAAAGGTTTTACAGGTGGGCAAGGTAACATAGTCAGTGTAAACAACCTAGAAGACTTAGTTGGTGGTCATATTTGGGTAGGCGGTCTATTAATACTAGGTGGTATTTGGCACATAATTACTAAACCATTTAAATGGACTCACCGAGTATTTATATGGTCAGGAGAAGCATATCTTTCACAAAGCTTAGGTAACGTAGCAGGACAAGCATTTATCGCAGCCATGTTTATCTGGTTTAATAACACCGCTTATCCAAGTGAATTTTATGGCCCAACAGTTGCAGAATCATCAAACGCTCAAGTATTGAACTTTATAGTGCGCGACCAAAAATTAGGCGCCAACGTAGCGACATCACAAGGGCCAACAGGCTTAGGAAAATATCTCCAACGTTCTCCAAGCGGAGAAATAATATTTGGTGGAGAAACAATGCGCTTTTGGGATGTAAAGGCGCCTTGGTTAGAACCACTGCGTGGAGTGAACGGACTAGATATAGATAAAATTCAAAACGACATTCAACCTTGGCAAATACGACGTGCAGCAGAATACATGACTCATGCGCCTGTTGGTTCTATAAACTCAGTCGGAGGTTTAGCAACCGAACTGAACTCCTTTAACTTCGTCGGGCCAAGAACATGGTTAACAGCAGCCCACTTTATATTTGCCCTACTCTTCTTAATAGGTCATCTATGGCACGCAGGTAGAGCAAGAGCAGCCGCCGCAGGTTTTGAAAGAGGTCTTGACCGTGAAGATGAACCCGTTCTCTCAATGAAACCCCTTGATTAATTCTTCCTTTGTGCCCTTTGTGCCCTTTGTGGTTCATTCCTCCTCTCTCTGCGCTCTCTGCGTCTCTGTGGTAAAAAAATAAACCAATGTTGAAAAAAGTTTCGTCCCCCAGTAAGGTGGGCAATGCCCACCATACCCAAAAAAGGCGCCCAAAATCGAGATGGGTTTCTATTTTAAAAAAACAGATAATTATCCCTTTAATAGTAAACACCGCTTTTATCTGTTTTTACTTATTAGTAATGTACTTAAGAAAATTTTCTCCCAACTCAATATCAGGTACATATCTACAGCTTTTCTTTTAACACCAAGAAACCGGGTTTCTACGCAAAATTATTATTTTCTTGCAAGATATCACAAAGAAACCCGGTTTCTAATTTGAAATTAAGGAGAATAATCAAATGGGACTACCCTGGTATCGTGTACACACAGTAGTTCTCAATGACCCAGGAAGATTAATTGCAGTGCATTTAATGCATACAGCCTTAACTGCTGGATGGGCAGGGTCAATGGCATTGTACGAACTAGCACTATTCAACCCCAATGACCCAGTACTTGACCCAATGTGGCGCCAGGGAATGTTCGTATTACCATTCATGACTCGACTTGGTGTAACAACATCATGGAATGGTTGGAGTATCACAGGTGAAACAGTCTCAAGTTTCCACCTATGGACTTTTGAAAGTGTCGCAGTTGCCCACATTCTTCTATCTGGCTTACTATTTTTAGCAGCTTGCTGGCACTGGGTTTACTGGGATTTAGAATTATTTCAAAATGTAAAAACACGTGAACCTGTACTTGACCTACCAAAAATCTTTGGTATTCACTTATTATTAGCAGGACTACTTTGCTTTGGATTTGGCGCCTTTCACCTGACAGGACTTTGGGGACCTGGAATGTGGGTTAGTGACCCTTATGGTTTAACAGGTCATGTTCAAGGAGTTGTACCCGAATGGGGTCCCGATGGATTTAACCCCTTTAATCCTGGAGGTGTAGTTGCTCACCATATTGCTGCGGGAATTACAGGTATTATTGGCGGAATTTTTCATATCGCATTTCGCCCACCAGAAGTTTTATACAGAGCTTTGCGTATGGGCAATATCGAAACAGTTCTTGCCAGCGCACTTGCAACGTTCTTTTTTGCAGCCTTTATAGTTTCTGGAACAATGTGGTATGGTAGTGCCACAACTCCTATAGAGCTTTTCGGTCCCACTCGCTATCAATGGGATAAAGGTTACTTTCAAGAAGAAATTAATCGACGAGTTTACAATAATCTCTCTGAAGGTGAAAGCCTTTCAGAAGCTTGGTCAAACATTCCCGATAAATTAGCTTTCTATGACTACGTTGGTAATAGTCCTGCCAAAGGAGGTCTATTCCGTGTTGGTGCAATGGATAAAGGAGACGGTATTGCATTCAGTTGGGTCGGTCATCCAATATTCAAAGATACCGAAGGTCGAGAATTAACAGTACGAAGAATGCCCAACTTCTTTGAAAACTTCCCAGTTGTGCTAACCGATAAAAACGATATCGTTCGAGCAGACATACCCTTCCGCCGAGCAAATTCAAAATACAGCTTTGAACAAACAGGTGTTACCGTTAGCTTTTTTGGCGGCGCCCTTAATAATCAAACTTTCACCGACCCAGTAGATGTCAAAAAATATGCTAGACGCGCGCAGTTAGGAGAAATCTTTGACTTCGACACCCAAACCCTCAACTCTGACGGCATCTTTCGCACTAGTACACGCGGATGGTTTGCCTTCGCACATGCCGTTTGGGGCTTACTGTGGTTCTTCGGACATATTTGGCACGGTTGCCGAACCATCTACCGCGATGTCTTCGCAGGTCTAGACCCAGAACTAGAAGATGAACAAGTAGAATTTGGAGTCTTTCAAAAAGTCGGTGACACCAGCACTCGCAAAAAACAACCAGTATAAATCCCCACTCTTGTGGAGCAGGCATCCCTGCCTGCCCCCCTACTCAAAGGAAAAACATTATGAAAAAGAAACACCTCTTCACTTTAATCTTAATAATCTTCCTCTGGTCAAACATAATTCCCCCTTCTCTAGCAGAAAACACCAACCTAATACCCTGCTCTCAATCTCCTGCATTTATCGAGCGCATGGAAAACGCACCAGACAGTTACTACTACAACAAACCATTTAAAGCCTACTCAAACTTACTTTGTGGCGAAGATGGCTTACCCCATTTACCACTCGACCGTTTGAGTCTCGCTGTTGACATATCAATAGCCTTTGGTATGTTCTTTTACATAACAGGTTGGATTGGTTGGACAGGTCGCTCATACCTGCTAGCTTTAAGAAAACAAGGCGCCGGAGAAGAAAAAGAAATCTTTATTGATGTACCTTTGTTCGTAGGTTGTATGCTCGCATCCTTAACCTGGCCCCTTCTAGCCATCAAAGAATTTTTAAGTGGCGAACTAGTTGCTAAAGACTCAGAAATTTCCATTTCGCCTCGCTAATAACAAATATAATCTTGGAGAAAGCATCATGGAATTACGTTATTTCCTCAAATATCTTACCTCTGTTCCAGTCATTGCTACATTAGCTGTGGTTATTTTGTTCGTAATTTTTGTTGAATTAAATTATTTGTTTCCTGGGTTACAATATGGAACCTTTTTCCATCCATTACCATAAGCAGCATTAAAATCTCTACTCAAATAAATAAGTAGAGATTTTAAAAATTAAATTATTAATATCCTCGCATTTAGGGAATTATTTGATATTCTTAAATTGGAATACATCAATAGCAACTACCTGACTCGGCTAGAGTGGGTAGTTTTTTTTAATTACTAAGCAATTGTAAAATGCAATATTCTGAAGTAGCTAATTTCTTAACAATTTCTTTATTAA